>Ga0307474_10002563_pt1 | contig 13055 bp, 9 predicted proteins | sample atmos_gasesECM1C_2_FD_203312 | JGI IMG/M metagenome (GOLD analysis project Ga0307474, IMG submission 203312) | Hardwood forest soil microbial communities from Morgan-Monroe State Forest, Indiana, United States - atmos_gasesECM1C_05 | ecosystem: Environmental > Terrestrial > Soil > Temperate... | reverse complement strand
CGGAATTTTTGTTCCCCCTGCCAGGAGAACCCCGACTTCTGATATGCTTCGACCGCTCTCCCGGAGAGCGCACCCGCTCCGATTGCTTCGGACAAGAATAAGGGGGATTCCCATGCTTCGATCGATGACTCGCTATCTGTGCATTGTTGCGCTTTCCGTCGCCTCCAACGTCGCGATCGCGCAAACCGAATTCTCCGCCGACGTGGTGACCACGAAGCAGTCGGGCTCTTCCGTCGAGATGAAACTGTATTTAGGCAAGGACAAGATGCGGATCGAATCGCTGGACAAAGCCAGAGAGAATCAGGGCGTCGGCATCCTAAATTTCTCGACGCAGACAGTCATCGTCCTGATGAAACAACAGCAGAAGTACATGGAGATGCCGGCGGCACAGTCTCCTGGTCAGCGCCTCATGTACAACTTTTTTCAGACCGGGGATGTAGAGAACGCCTGCGGGGACTGGCAAACACTCGCGCACAACCGGGGCGGAACCTGCCGCAAAGTGGGTCATGAGACGGTCAACGGCCGCAATACAGTGAAGTATGAAGGCACCAATTCCAAGGGCGAGAGCGGCTATTTTTGGCTCGATCCCCAGCTTCGCTTCCCGGTAAAGTGGCAAGAAAAGGACGGCACCGGCGGTGAACTGCGTAACATCCTGGAAGGACCGCAGCCGGCCAGTCTTTTCCAGGTTCCTGCGGGCTATACCAAGTTCGACATGGGTGGCATGATGCAGCAGCCGCACTGAAGTCTGGTCGACCTTTCGTTGACGGTGCCAAAACCGCGCCACTATACTCAGAACAGACCTCTGACGCCGGGAGACGGAATGCCCCTTTCTGCGGTAATCGTGGACGATGAGCAACTTGCCCGCGACGAACTTGCCTACCTGCTCAAGAGCGCCGGCGACGTTACCGTTGTAGCGCAGGGTAAAAATGGTCTCGAGGCTATCAGCCTTATTAAGGAACACAGCCCGGATCTTGTCTTTCTCGATGTCCAGATGCCCGGACTCGACGGCTTTGGAGTGATCAAGAAGCTTCTCGATAAAAAGATTCCCCTGCCCAAGATCGTCTTCGCCACGGCTTTCGACCAGTACGCGGTGAAAGCGTTCGAGGTCAACGCGGTGGATTATCTACTGAAGCCGTTTGATAAGAAACGCGTCGCGCATTCTGTGCAGAGGGCCCGGACCCAGCAGGGAGCAGAGGGCTTGCCGGCGGAGAAAATCGACGCGCTGGTCCGGATGCTGCAGGCGCCCAAACCTCAAACCTCAAAAATCCTGCTCAAGGCCGTGGGGCGAATGTTTCTGGTGGACCAAAGGGAAATCTGCTACGCCTCCATTGAGGACGGAGTGATCACGGTCGTGACGGCCGGCCCCGCGGGTATGGAGGGGCATTCGAACTGCCGTACTCTGGAAGAACTACTCAGTAGTCTGGATCCGGGCCTGTTCTGGCGCGCACACCGCTCCTACCTGGTGAACATCAACCGTATTCGCGAAGTCGTTCCCTGGTTCAAGAGTTCTTATCAGTTGCGCATGGATGATAAGAAGCAGAGCGAGATTCCAGTCAGCCGCGCGCAAACCAAGCGGCTGCGCGAACTGTTCGGGCTGTGAGTTCCCCGCTCCTGCGTGCAGCTTCATGCTGTCGTTCTCTTCCCTCAGACGGGAAGTGGCGGACTGCTCCGCTCTTGTTACCATTTCCATCAAATCGTTAATCAGCGTGCCGGAATACAAACCAACTTACTTCCGTTCGGAGATGGAAGAACCTTGCAGCAAGAAAACGGAGGGCGACCCAAGTTTCGGGGCCACCCTCCCGGGTGGGGGAAGGTTAAACTGCCAAAGCTTCGAGCCCGGTACGGTCGCGAATTACCAGGGTCGCGCCTTCCAGGCGGATCAGCCTCTTTTTCTTTAGATCACTTAGCAACCGAGTAACGGTTTCCCGCGAAGAGCCGATGCGCTGCGCCATCTCTTCGTGGGTCATGGAGGAACGCAGGTGTAATTCTTGCGACTGTTGAATCCCTGCCGGAGCACACGACAACAACAACCTCGCGAGTTTTCCGGATGAAGAACGCGCCAACACCAGATCGTGAATGTCACGGTAAGCACCTTGGAACTCGCGACTCAGCCATAGCGCCGCCTGCATGCCCACTTCACTCTCGCTCTGCAATAGGGTCATTAAGTCCTGGCGGCCGATGAAATTCAATTGGCAGGGCGAAGCGGTTTCGGCGGTCATTTCGTAGTTGGTGCCGGAAATGGCGGCGCTCAGCCCCAGCACTTCCCCGGCTTCTGACTGTTTCAGGATCAGCACTTTGCCTTCTTTTGACGTGGTCGAGAGCTTCACGATGCCGGAGCAAAGAATAAACACGCCGCGGGGCGTCTGCCCCTCCACGAACAGCAACGCTCCGGCTGGCATGACGCTGTGGTGACTGACTTCGTCCACAGACCGCAGCACCGCGGGCGAAAAGCGGCAGAAGAAACCCTCCCGCTTCACCTTACAGCTCATGCAGCTCTCAATGATCTCGAGACCATAGGGAGTTCTCATGCCTGCCTCCGCAGTCGAACTTCTCGGGTGTCCCGGCTGGGCGGGCACCTCTTCCGGACATTCTGACCTCACCTGTTGTGGACGCTCGAGCAGGGACCGGGCATAGGCCCGCGTGTCGGCGTGCGAGCTTCGCGCGGCAGAAATCACTTCCCACGCCGCACTCGGGTCGGCGCGCCGCTCCCACTCCAGTTGGCAGGCAAGCAAATACAGAGGATCAGTCGCCTCTGGGTTGTGCTGGCCCAGAGCCTGATCGCGCCACGGCTCCAGCCCAGCGACGGCTCCGAACTCAGGTAGCTCCGCCCACACTTCTTCGCGGGCAAGTGACCTCCCGCGCCACGCTTCACTCCTCGAGATCTCCTCGGGCAGCACTGCGCTTCTGACAGGCTCTGGCAACAGGCGAACTAGATTGCTCGGCTGATAGATCCTAGCCACTAACACGGTTTACTCCTGATAAGGATGCGGCCGGCTGTTGGGCTTGGGGGTGCGACTCGTCCGTCCGCGCTGTGGAAACCTGCTCGACTTACTTCCCGATCACGGAATACCATGCAATTGACGTTCCAGAATGGCCCGAGTCTAGAAAGCGATCTAATCGACAGAAAGGAAAAGCTCACCCGACCTGAATCGCCAGGTTTCCGACCAGCCGTTTGCCGACCTTTCGGCAACTGGACTATAAGTCGGCACTTGTAACCTCTCGCGTCTGGATAGCAATCTAGTATCTGGCTGATAATCGGCAACCACTTGTTCGGGTCGCGTTCGAGGGGTATACTCCCGGCCTGCGAGATATAAGTCCGGACAAAGGGAAAGTGAGGGCAAACACCTCATGAATTGGAAAAGCAAACTGATTCTAGGCGTGCTCACAGCCTTGGCGATGATGGTGCTCACCTATGCACTGCCCAGGGGGAGCACGACGCAGAATGCGGCCCTGGTGCAGTTTCCGGTGACAGTGGGAGTGTGGGCGATCTTCGTTTTGCTCTTTGTGAAGCTAAAATAGACGTGCTTCGTGACACCAAGATCTATACGGTCATCTAGTCCGGTTACCGTCCGGAATAGTCTTGGCGCGTAATTCCCAGGCGCTGCATCTTCGACTGCAAGGTGGTGCGCTTCAAGCCGAGCCGGCGGGCCGCTCCCCTGGGTCCGGAGATCATTCCCCCAGTCTCTCGCAGCACCCGAATGATGTGGTCGCGTTCCGCGCCCTCGAGCGAATGCGCTGCGGAACCGGAGGTCGATGATTCTGCCTGGAGCTCAGCCAGTGGCGCTCGCAACGCCATTCCCTCCGTGAGTATGACCGATCGCTCAATAAAGTTTTCCAGTTCCCTTACGTTACCAGGCCAATCCCAGTTGACCAGGGTGTTCATGGTTTCGCTGGGGACCGTTTCAATGCCGCGATCCATCGCGCGGGCAAATTTCCGGACGAAGTAACGCACCAGCAAGGGGATGTCGTCGCGCCGCTCTCGCAGTGACGGCAGTCGAATCGGAAATACATTCAAGCGGTAAAAGAGGTCGCTGCGAAACTCCTTCTCGATCACGCTCCGGGCCAGATCACGGTTGGTAGCTGCGATCAGGCGCAAATCTACCTTGATCGTCCGCGTCCCGCCCAACCGCTCGAACTCATGGTCTTGCAACACGCGGAGTAGCTTGGGCTGCAACTCCAGCGGGATTTCGCCAATCTCGTCCAGGAACAGCGTACCTTTATCAGCGAGTTCCAGGCGCCCAACCTTCTGGCTGACGGCCCCGGTAAACGCACCTTTCTCGTGGCCAAACAATTCGCTTTCCAGCAGCCCGGTGGGGATCGCGGCGCAATTCAAGGTGACAAAACTTCGGTCCTTGCGCTTGCTGGTGCGGTGAATCGCGCGCGCAACCAGGCCCTTGCCGGTTCCGGTTTCTCCCAGGATCAAAACCGTCGCGTCGCTTGCCGCGACGATCGCGACCTGATCCAGCACCTGCTTGAGAGCCCCGCTCTCTCCGATGATCTCTTCAAAATGAGGCTGAGTGCGCGGTTCACCCTCCAGGAAGCGTTTCTCATGATCCAGGCGGCTCCGCAGTTGCTCGACCTCGCGGACGGTCCGCGCGTTCTCGATGGTGATTGCAAGTTGAGCGGCGACCTGGTTCAGAAGCGTCAGGTCGTCGGTCTTGAAGGCGTCGGCACGGGTGCTGCCCAGCACCAGAACTCCCAGCGGCCCCTTGGGCCGGAGCAACGGAACACAACAAAGCGCCTGCAGCCCTTCGGCCAATAGGTGGTCCGTAGTCCCAGCCGGAAACTCCTGCATCTCGTTCTTGTTGAAAATCAAGGGTGCACGCTCCAGCAGAGCCTTGCCTCCCGGATCCTTTGCGGCATTGATTTCGGTGCCGGCAGCGGATCCCTTTCGCAGGGGAAAATCCATGGCCTGACGCACCAACTGACCGTTTTTTTCGTCGTGGACAGCAAGGGCTGCATATTCCTGCCGCAGTACCCGCCGCAGATAGGCGGAAATCTTCGGAAACACCTGCCGTACATCCCACTTCGCGGCCAGCACACGGCCGACTTCCATCAGAACTTGCTGCCGCTTCTTCTCCTCCCTCAACTTCTCCGAGACGCTGCGCAACGACTCCTCAAGCTTTTTCTGTTCCGTGATCTCGACCGCAATGACGCCGATTTGCGTGGCGTTGCCGGTCGCGTCCTTAATGGGGATGTAATGCGCAACCCAGTGCCCGGCTTCGGACCGGGTGGGAAGGATGCAGCTGATTTCGAGGTTCAAGACCGGCTGCTCCGTCTGCAACACTCGATTGAACAGCGGCTCAACCAGTTCGGCAAAATCTCCCAGCACCTCGCGAACACTTTTTCCCAGATGCGCTTCGGCCGGTATGCCATTCATTTCCGCCAAATTGCGGTTGATCGCGAGATAGCGGAAGTCACTATCGAGGATGCAAAGATTCACCTTGGACGCATTGAAATAAGCGGCGAGTAACTGTTCCGATGCAAGGAGGGTTTCAGCCGGTTCACGGCTTCGAGACACTACTTCGACCATCTCCAGCAGCGCAAGGGAGCGCTGCGTGTCCCGTTCTAAGCGTGGCGCACTCAAGGGGTACACTGCACTGAACCTAGCGGCGCCGCCCCCCCGAAAAGCCCGCCACTTAATTGCCAATTTGCGCAGGCATTATAACCTCAATTCTTAAAAGAATCGGTGGCTTTCTTCGCAAGATCGGTTTTCCGAACAGACTTTCCCAAGATGGGACAGGTGCGACCGCGGGGCGATGGCGATCAACGCCGAGCGTGCCACCTCGCCGTGGTCGTAGGCGGAGATGGTTGTGTTTGCGGGGAACATCACAGCGGATCTCTCCCCGCTCGCTTATCTCAAAACTTGTAGGCCGAAAACACTACGGTCCGAAATCCATGACCCGCGCGAAATCCGACCCAGGGGAAACTGAAGCGCCAAACAGTGTAGGCCAGTGCTTCCAGCTGGAACACACGGTTGTACCTGTAAGAATCAAGAAATGAAGATGAACTCAAGGCAAATCACCGCTGACTGTCGCCGATAGCTCGCTTCCATCTCGTCGACTGACGGTATAATTTCAATGTGGCACGCGGGTGGGAGAGTAAGTCGGTTGAACTGCAACAGGACGACGCCAGGTCGTCGAACGGAGAACCCCGGAATCATCTGACTCCCGAACAAAGAGCGATCAAATCCCGCAAAGAAGGACTGAGGCTCTCCCGCAGCCGGATTCTAGAGCAGCTCCACTCGGCAGACAACCCGCGCTACAGAGAGATTCTGGAAAAAGCTCTGGGGGAACTCGAGGAGCAGATCACTCGACTGGGCTGACCTCTGAGTTACCTGAGTGCGTCACAGCACACAATCTTCCTACCGTATAATGCCCTTATTCCCATGAAAGCTTACGTTTATGTTTCTCTCAAGAGGAGCGTTCTCGATCCACAGGGCAAGACCATCCAGGGAGCGCTAAAGAAGATGGGCTACAAAGGTCTGGAAGACGTCCGCCAGGGAAAATATTTCGAACTCACGCTCGATGGTGGGTTAAGCCGTGAAGAGGCGCAAACCGAAGTCGAGCGCATGGCGCGCGAAGTGCTCACTAACCCGGTCATTGAAGAGTACCGCTGCTCTCTCGCAGACTGAATTCCTGGAGTTTCGCAATGTGCGGCATTGTTGGCTATGTCGGCAAGAAGCAAGTGGTTCCGATCATCCTTGAGGGCCTGAGGCGGCTGGAGTACCGCGGTTATGACTCCGCCGGAATCGCCGTCGCCGGCAATGGCGACAAGCTGCAGATCCGCCGCGCCGAAGGCAAGCTGCGCAATCTTGAAGAAGCCATCCGGCTCAAGCCGCTCGACGGCAGCTACGGCATCGGCCACACCCGCTGGGCGACTCACGGACGTCCCACGGAAGAAAACGCTCACCCCCACCGCGATTGCACCGGCAAGATCGTCGTTGTGCACAATGGCATCGTCGAGAACTATCTCAGCCTGAAGAAAAAGCTGATTGAAGAAGGCCACAAGTTCTCCACCGAGACCGATACGGAAGTCATCGCTCACCTGATCGAAAACCACCTCTTCAAAACCGGCAACGGTCATCACCCCACGCTCGAAGAGGCCGTCAGGCGCACCGTGAAAGAACTCAGCGGAGTCTTCGCCATGGCCGTCATTTCCGTGGACGAACCTAATAAGATCGTGGCCGCGCGCAACGGCCCTCCTCTGGTGGTCGGTCTCGGGAACGACGAATACTTTGTCGCCTCTGATGTGCCAGCCATTCTCTATCACACGCGCGACATTTTCTTTCTGGCCGATGGCGACCTCGCCGTTGTCACTGCAAACGGCGTGCAACTGACCGACTTCAACGGAAAGCCCATCAAACGCCAGGTGCAGCACGTGACCTGGGACCCCATCATGGCGGAAAAAGGCGGCTTCAAGCACTTCATGCTCAAGGAAATCTACGAGCAGCCGCGCGCCGTCCGCGACACCACCTTAGGACGCATTTCGCTCGACACCGGCCACATCTTCCTCGACGAAATGCAAATCAGCGAGGCCGAATTCCGCTCGGCAAAAAAGATCAACATCGTGGCCTGCGGCACCAGTTGGCACGCCGGACAAGCCGGCAAGTTCATGATCGAGAGTTTCGCCCGCGTGCCCGTCGAGGTCGATTACGCCAGCGAATGGCGATACCGCGACCCCATCGTCAGCCCGGAGACCATTACGCTCGTGATCTCGCAATCCGGTGAAACCGCCGACACCATCGCCGCCCAGCGCGAGGCCAAAGCCAAAGGCTCGAAGACACTGGCCATCTGCAACGTGGTCGGCTCCATGATCACTCGCGAAGCTGCCGGAACCATCTATACCCACGCTGGTCCAGAGATAGGAGTGGCTTCCACCAAGGCCTTCACCTGCCAGCTTACTGCGCTTTATCTGTTCGCTCTTTATCTTGCGCAAGTGCGCAGCGCCATGACCGCCGAACAGACCCGCACCGCAGCGCAGGAACTCACACTCATCCCGAGCAAGATCGAAACTATTCTGACCCATGACGAAGCGTGCGAAGAGCTGGCCAAACGATTCCAGCGGGCTCAGGATTTTCTCTTCCTCGGCCGCGGCATTCACTATCCCATTGCCCTTGAAGGTGCGCTGAAGCTGAAGGAAGTCTCCTACATCCACGCGGAAGGGTATCCTGCCGGCGAGATGAAGCACGGTCCCAACGCCCTCATCGACGAAAATCTACCCGTGGTCATCGTCGCCACCCGGGATGCGAAAGATCCCGACTCCATGGTCCGCTACGAGAAGACCATGTCAAACCTGAAGGAAGTCAAAGCGCGGTCTGGAGTCGTCATCGCGCTTGCTACCGAAGGCGACGAAGAGATCAAAGAAGCTGCTGACCACGTCCTCTATGTTCCGGCCGCACCCGAAGAACTCTCGCCGATTCTCGAAATCGTTCCCCTGCAGCTGCTCGCCTATCACATCGCCGTGAGACGAGGATGCGATGTGGATCAGCCAAGGAATCTGGCCAAGTCAGTCACGGTCGAGTAACGAACCAACCCTGCTAATGCTGAATGACTCGCCGATACTCGGTGCGGTCATCGACGCGCTGACTCGACCTCATCGGCGATGCGGTTGAGGTGGTAGACCTTTCGCAAACCCTCAAGAAGTATGCGGCTGTCGACGGCAACCGAGCGATTCTGGGCCGGGTCGTAGGCGTAGTCGCCGCCAAGCGAGAAGATATTTCCGTCGAAGATCAAGCCGACGATTTCGGCGTTCTTGTCGATCAGCGGGCTGCCCGAGTTGCCGCCGATGATATCGTTGGTGGTGGAAAGATTCATCGGCGTCGTCAGATTCAGCGCTGGCCGTGCAGAGAGCCAACTCGGTGGCAGTGCATATGGCGGCGCGCCCGTCGCCCGATCGAACAGACCACCAACTGTCGTATACGACTCCACTAGGCGCCCCTGCGCATCGGCGAAGCCCTTCACCGTTCCGTAACTGAGCCGGAGAGTAAAGGTGGCGTCAGGATCCACACTGGTACCGTAGACTGCGAAACGTGCCTTCGCGATCCGTTCCGCCGCGGCTCGCGTGGGCGCATCGACCCGAGCCTCGTACTCCTTTCGTACCGCCCGCAGATCGGAGTCGATGGACGCAACAAAGAGGATCATCGGGTCGACCGAAGCCGCAATCGCGGCCTGACCGCCCGCATACAGTCCCTCCCGGACCTTCACGTCATCAAGATGGGTTCCGGTGATGAGTTTGTGCGCGAGCTGTTCCGGCGAATCCTTCCCCAGCATCTTCCGAACAAAGGGATCGTCCGTGCCAAGGTCGCGCCGTATCGACGATAAAACGTACGCTACGTTGAGCTCTTCCAAGTCCTTATAAACCGGGACGGGTGCGGAGATCTCCTGTTGCACCTGGACAAGCGCCTGATCGGTGAACTCAGGAAGGCGTTCGCTGTTGGCTTTGGCACGCTCGGCCGACGAGCGCACCAGCGCGATCGCCTGACGCAGCAGACTGGAATCAAACGAAATGTTGTCCATTGCTGCGTGCCGCGTGAAGAGCTGCGCGCGCGCTCGTTGGACCTCCGCGACTTCTTCCCATGCCGAACCATCCGAGGCAAGCTTTGGGTTAGCCGCGATCGCCGCCCGAACACGCTGTTCTTCGCGCACCTTGATGCCGAAAAATTGGGGATCCACAAGCGCCTGCTCCTGCCCCCACAGCGCCTTGAAATCGTTCGCAATGAAGAACAAGTTCTCGTCCGCCTCGCGGGCCTGCTCGGGACCTCGCGTCATAAACTCTTCCAATTGCCCGCGATACTCCGCGATTTCAGGGATTTCAAGGGGAAGGATCTTGTCGCGCCGAAACTCCAGTTGCGAGACGGTAAGCTCGCGGCTGGTGCCGCCAGGGTTTCCGGATACGAATACCAGATCGCCATCCTTCGAGCCGTTGGCGCTCCACTTGAGGTAGTCGGGACTGGCCACCGGATGACCAGCTTCGTATGCACGGAGCAGACCGATGTCGTAGTCGAAGCGCGGGAAGTTAAAGTTGTCCGGATCGCCACCGAACTGCGCCACTGCCATCTCTGGCGCGAAAACCAGGCGCACGTCGTCGTAGCGCTTATAGCGGTACAGGTCGTACACGCCCCCGTGGTAGAGCGAGACGAGGTCGCAGCGTATGCTCGAATCAGAACCGCAACTCTTCTGAAGTTCGGCTTCTTTGGCGTTTAGCCCGGCGTTGGCAGCTTCGCCGGTCTTGCCGGCCAGCGCCTGCTGCACCTCTGCCGTCACGTCGCGAATCTCCGTCAGTTGATCAAGTTCGAATGCAGGACACTTCTTTTCCTCAGCGGCGGTCTGGGCTGTGAAACCGGCTTCGACGAGGTTTTGCTGGGCCGTCGATAGCTCCTGGACACATTCCACGACGCAATGGTGATTCGTCATGACGAGCCCCTGCGGAGAGATGAACGAGGCGGAGCAACCTCCGGCGATCCGTAAAGACGATGCGCGCACATGATTGAGCCATGCTTGCGAAGGCGTGAAACCATACTTTGCTGCGACCGCCTTGGCGGGGAAGTTCTCGAAGGTCCACATGCCCTCGTCGGCTCGGGTTGTCGCCGGTGAAGCCAGGCACACGAGAAGCAACGTTGCGATCGAGACGGTTAACGTCCTTTTAAAGCAAATGTTCATCGGTATCTACCTTTGGAGGAAACTTTCCTGCCAATCGTTTAATCGAAGCTATGTCTATACAGGATAACCGCAAGTTAAGATCGACAGAGCGAAATCATGCGCCTGTTTTCAGCGGATCGTCAAGGCTGAAGAACAAGTTCGAGGACGCCCCAAGCCGGCAGTAGCAGTGGCTCATGTCGAAAGCTGCTCGTGAGATTGTTCCCGAGAAGCCGTCGCGATCAGCCCCTACACTGCATATTCCAAACAACTCTTTGCCAAGAAATATACTCCAAGCTGTCGTGCTCACCCTGCCCACATCGTAAGAAGGAAATCGAGCCAAACTGCGGATCTTGAGCGAAAATGTTCGATGTGTCATTTTGCCCGAGTCCTAACGCTGCCAACTTGTCGGGCCAGCGCGCCGGGCAGGAGCAAACACCAGGAGGAAACACGATGAGACTTCACCGTGCAGTTTGTTTTCTAGCATTGGGATCTCTGTTGCTGGCTATTCCAGCAGCTCTTCCTTCCACGTCTTCAGCGCAGATCGGAATCGGCGTCTCTGTCCGGATCGGTCCACCCGCGCTCCCGGTATACGAGCAGCCCATCTGTCCCGGCGTCGGCTACCTGTGGACGCCCGGCTACTGGGCCTGGAGCGACGACGACGGATACTACTGGGTGCCCGGTACCTGGGTGGTCGCTCCCGTAGGCATGCTTTGGACGCCGGGCTACTGGGGATGGAACGACGGTGTTTACGCCTGGAATGCGGGCTATTGGGGACCGCACATTGGTTTTTACGGCGGCATTAACTACGGATTCGGCTACGGAGGCGTCGGCTTTGGCGGCGGCGAATGGCGCGGCGGCACTTTCTTCTACAACACTGCCGTGATGCATGTCGATTCCGTCCACATCACCAACGTCTATGTCGACCGCACGGTCATCGTGAACAACGAATCCCATGTTGCATTCAACGGCGGGGAAGGTGGCGTCGCAGCCCGCCCGACCGCAGCAGAAGAAGCCTATTCCCGCGAGAAACATACGCCTCCGGTCGCAGCGCAGGTTCGGCAGCAACATGCCGCCAGTCAGAACAAGGCCCTGTTTGCCTCGCAAAACCATGGCCGCCCCGCAGTGGCCGCCACAGCCAAGCCTGGCGTATTCAGCGGACGCGGCGTAGTAGCCGCCAAGGCTGCAGGAGCGCCCTATCATGCGCCTGCGATGTCGCCCAAGGAAGCGCGCGCATCCGCGCCCGAGGGAAATCGTTCGTCTGCATCGAAAGAAGGGAAAACCGCCGCTCCCACCCGCAAGGCCAATACTCCGTCAAGCGAATCTCACGCTGAGAGCAAGTCGCGTCCGGCGTCCCATGAAAACGGTCCTAAGGAGAACGCGACCAAACCAAGCCACAGTACTCCGAAACCGCAAAAGCAAAACGCCGCGCCCAAGCACGAAACCACCCCGAAGGAGCCCAAGGAGAGTGCTCCTAAAGAGAGCGCGCCCAAACCAAGCCACAGCGCTCCGAAAGCGCAAAAGCAAAATGCCGCGCCCAAGCACGAAACCGCCCCGAAGGAGCCCAAGGAGAGTGCTCCTAAAGAGAGCGCGCCCAAGCCGAGCCACAGCGCCCCGAAACCGCAAAAGCAAAATGCTGCGCCCAAGCACGAAACCGCCCCGAAGGAGCCCAAGGAGAGTGCTCCTAAAGCGACTGCCCCTAAAGAGAGCGCGCCTAAAGAGAGCGCGCCCAAGCCGAGCCACAGCGCTCCGAAGCCGCAAAAGCAGAGCGCCCCGCCCAAGCACGAGACTGCCCCGAAGGAACCCAAGGGCCGGTGAAGGGCTTGTTATGGTGCGTTTGGCCAGTGCTGACCAGGCGCTGGCCATTTTTCTTTCGGACAGGAACACGCGTTATTCACAGCGCATGCTAGGCTGGTGGACCATAAGAAGCTGAAGCCGTCGGTCCCCGCTGCAACAGTCCTCTGAGCCGCCATAGAACTGAGCCCAGCGCGGCCATAGCTGTCCCCCAGACCGCGAAAGCCGTGCTCACCACCCAACCCGGCGCGACTCCTACTCTTCGAAGCAGGAATGGCAGGAAATTCCAGGTCGTGATGTGAACGTAATCCCATGCGTCCCAATGCATGGCCTCGGTGTTCAAACCCCACGCATCCATCTTGCCTAGCGCAAACGCTGCAATGTTTTTAAAACGAAGCGCGATCACGAAGGTTGGATGGCCCAGCGTTTCCATCTGATAAATCTCCAGTGGCAGCCAGAAGGCGAGCGACGCCACCTGAATGACCAGGCTGGCAACGATGAGAGCAACTCCACCGCGCCAGACCCATGCGCTCAAATTCTCGCGATGGCGCAACAGCAAAGGCACCGCGAGAAATGCCGCCAGTTCCACGGCTGTCGAAACGTAGCGATCGCCCCAGGCAAAGT
>Ga0307474_10002562_pt1 | contig 13055 bp, 11 predicted proteins | sample atmos_gasesECM1C_2_FD_203312 | JGI IMG/M metagenome (GOLD analysis project Ga0307474, IMG submission 203312) | Hardwood forest soil microbial communities from Morgan-Monroe State Forest, Indiana, United States - atmos_gasesECM1C_05 | ecosystem: Environmental > Terrestrial > Soil > Temperate... | reverse complement strand
CGACTTGTGGGTTTTCGGCTACGGATCGCTGATGTGGCGGCCGGGCTTCGAGTTCATCGAGCAGGTTCCGGCGCGCCTGATCGGCGAACACCGCGCGCTGTGCGTCTACTCGTTCGACCATCGTGGCACGCCGGAAAAGCCGGGCCTCGTGCTCGGTCTGGACCGCGGCGGCGCCTGCCGCGGCGTCGCGTTCAGGGTGGTTGCGAGGCGGCGCGAGGAAACGGTTGAATATCTGCGCAGCCGCGAGCAGACCACCCACGTCTACCGCGAGGTCATGCGATCGGTTTGGCTCGAAAACGAAAGCCGGGACCGGGTGAGCGCGCTGGCCTATGTAGTCGATCGCGGCCATGTTCAATATGCAGGTCGACTCTCGCTGGCCGAGCAGCTGCGCCTGGTCCGGCAAGGACATGGCCGCTCGGGAAACAACCGCGACTATGTGCTGTCGACCGTAAAATCGATCGAAGCCCAGGGCTTTCGCGATCCGCAATTGCATCAGCTTGCGCTCATGCTGCACGATGACGCACCGCTGCATCGGTAACGCCGCAAGCAGCGGAAGTTTTCAGATTTTCGCCGAGGCCTGATCCGGCACGCCTCCGAACAGCTGCGCCTGTTCGCGGCGCGCCGCTTCGACAAGCCTGCCGGTTGCATCCTCGATTACGCTGGAGATGCGCGTTAGGAATTCGTCGCGCGACAGACCCTCTGGCAGGGGATCGAGGAATTCGACGACCAGTGTCCCCGGATAACGCATGAAAGTCCGTCGCGGCCAGAACAGTCCCGAATTGAGCGCAACCGGCAGGCAGGGTGCGCGGCAGACGGCATAAATCTGAGCAACGCCGGGCTTGTAGCGCGGCGGCGCGCCGACCGGCGTTCGCGTGCCTTCCGGAAAAATGACCAACTGACGGCCCTGCCGCACTTGTTCAGCGGCGCGGCGCGCCATCTTCAACAGCGCGCGGCCGCCCCCGCTTCTGTTGACATCGATCATATCCGCCTTGATCAGATACCAGCCGAACAGCGGAATCCATTTCAGCTCGCGCTTGAGGATGAAGAATGGCTGGTCGAAGAATTGCAGGAGCGCGAAGGTTTCCCACATCGACTGGTGCTTCGAGGCGACGATCAGCGGCCCTTTCGGGATTTTCTCGACGCCGCGATATTCGACCTTGGCGTTGCATGCAACGCGCAGCAACCAGATGCTGTTGCGCGCCCAAATGCGGGCAAGCGTCATCAGAGCTGAGCGTGGCATCACGAAAGTCGGGATGGCGACGATCATCCAGAAGACGAGGAGCAGGTAGAACAGCACGTTGTAGATCAGCGAACGCAGGAAAATGGACGCCATCGAGAACCCGATCAATCAATTGGCTTGAGCCGTCGCCGGCGGGATGGGGCCGCCCGGCCTCTCCGCAACCTCGCTCATCATTTCGAGACCGGCATTGGCGAGATGCACGCGCACTTCGGCAGCGACATATTTGGCATATTCCGTTAGCAGGAGCCGTACGGTCGCGCCATTGGTCCACCACGGCTCGTCGCGCCATTTGTCGCCGACCACCACGTAGGGAATAAGAATGATGTCGGGCATCGCATGCGATAATTCGACGATCGCACGCGGCATATGATAATTGGACGTGACGACGATCAGCGACTTGAAGCCGCGCTCGCGCACCCAGCGCCGCGCCTCCGCCGCATTGCTGCGGGTGTTGACCGCGGAGCGATCGAGGTCGACGCAGCAGCGGAGCAACGACTGATTGTCGGGCAGCGAGCGCGATATATCGCTCGCGGCATTGGTTGGATGCACGCCGGAGATCAACAGTCGCTTGCCGTAGCCATCGGCCAGCAATTCCATCGCATCGGACACCCGCGACGATCCGCCGGTCAGCACCACGATCCCGTCGGCCTTTCGGGAGGGTTTGGTTTCACTGCCGCGCAGTTGGGAGAGAAATCCGACAAAGCCGACCGCACCGGTAAGAAACGCGACCGCCAGCAGGGCAACGAGCGCGGCGCGCAGGTAATTCGGGGGCGCGGCGATCAACGCTGCTTTCGACCTATCGTCGGGCGGCTGGTTCATTCCGATGTGGCGATCCCTTCCCGTTCAAGTCTAGAAGGTTTTCAGGCGAAGTGGAATCTGCAACACGCCGTATTGCACCGTCAGTCGATTTCGTTGAGCGTCGCAAGCAGGGTCCGCCGCGACGCCCAGGCTGTGATTCCGGCGATCAGCACCGCCTGCGCCGCCAGTGCCAGATAACCCGACGGGCGCAGCGAAAATGTACCCAACAGCGCGGCAAACTGATCGCCGGCGGGCGTGCCGGAGAACCAGCTTGCGATCGATTCAGAGAAGCCGAAAAAGAGCATGGCGATGCCGCCGCCGATGATCCCGCCTTCAAGGCCCAGGCGGAGAAAATGCCGCAGGAATCGATTGGCGATGAAGCGGTCGCCTGCACCCACAAAGTGAAGGACCTCGACGATCGGACGGTTCGCGGCCATCGCGCCGCGCGTCGCAAACGACACCGAAATGATAGTCGCGACAATGACCAGCACCAGAATGCCGATGCCGGCAATCACGGTAGCACCGGTCATCGACCGCATCCGTTCGATCCAGGCGCGGTGATCATCGACGCTGGCCGACGACGACACCTGTTTCACCCGGCGGCGCAGCGCCTCCAGATCGAGGACCGTACCCGGTTGCACCCGCGCGACGATCACGCGCGGCACCGGCAACTCGTCGAGCGAGAGCCCGCTGCCGAGCCACGGCTCCAAAAGCTTGGCCGATTCCTCCCTGGTGAAGAGCCGGATATCAACGATGCCGGGCTGCGCGCGCACCGCTTCGGCGACAGCGGCTGCATCGCGTTCGATGTCGCGGCCGGGCGCGGGACGCACCTGAACGGTGATCTCGCTTGCGACTTCCGACTGCCACTCCGCCGCCGACGCACTCACCAGCAGCACGGTGCCGGTTGTCATCGAGGCGAGAAAGGTCATGATGGCGACGACTGCGACCAGCGCACTGCCTGCGATCGAGCCGCGCGGCACGATCGGCGACAGGTTGCGCGCCTTCGCCGGTACTTGCGGACGCTCACGCGCCAGATCCACCAAAGGGCCAAGCTGTTGATCGGTCCTACTCATAGATATGAAGCCGTCCCTGGTGCAGCACCAGCCGCCGCGCGTCATACTGATCCATCAGGGCCATATCATGGGTCGCGATGACGACCGCGGTTCCCGACCTGTTCAACTCGATGAATAGCCGAAGCAATCGCCGGCCGAGCGTCGGATCGACGTTGCCCGTCGGCTCGTCCGCCAGCAACAGATGCGGCCGCGAGATCACGGCGCGCGCGATGGCTGCCCGCTGCTTCTCGCCGCCGGACAGGATCGGCGGCAGCGCATCCATTCGATCGCCAAGACCCACCCATCTCAGAAGATCGATGACCTCCTTGCGGTAGCTCGATTCCTGCCGGCCTATGACACGGAACGGCAGCGCGACGTTCTCATAGGTAGTCATGTGGTCCAGAAGCCGGAAGTCCTGCAGCACGATCCCGATCCGCTTGCGCAAGTCCGCGACCTGATCCTTGCCAAGCAGCGAGACGTCATGGCCGAACAGGTTGACCAGGCCGCGGGTCGGCCGCAGCGATAGAAACAACAGTTTCAACAGCGAGGTCTTGCCGGCGCCGGAGGGCCCGGTGAGGAACTGGAAAGAATGGGCGGGAACCTCGAAATTGAGGTCGCGCAAAATTTCCGGGCCGAGCCCGTAGCGCAATCCGACATTTTCGAACCGAACCACGTTCAGCTCCGTTCGATGAGGGGCGCGACCTCAACCATGCTGGTTGCCCCGTCCGGCCGGCCTCGCTGCGGCCGCCAAGTCCGACAAGGTGGTTGTGCTTCGTTTATGGTTTCCGATTCGTTAACGGTCACGTTGTAGCATCCCACCGCCCTGCGTTCGAATTTCGCGCTCTGGCGCGAAGTTCCGAAGCAAGGGGCACCGGCAACCCGGCGCTTTAGCGCCGCCTTTGGTCTGAAGCTCCCGAGGCGAGAGTGCGCCAGACGCCCTGGAGACCTCGAACCGGCGGCCGCAGCCAGCGTCCTAGTGGAGAAGTGGCTCCATGCACATCGTATGCCCTCATTGCTCGACATCCTACGCCATTGATTTGGCCACCCTGGGGACAGCCGGCCGCACCGTACGGTGCTCCCGTTGCAAGGAGGTCTGGCTGGCGCGCCAGGAGGACGCCAGGCTTGAGGCCCAGCACCCTGCAATAGCGGCCGCGGGCCGCGACGCCGCAGATCAGGATGCCCCCGAATGGGACGCCTTCGCGCACGAGGGGGGCGACCCCGGGCGGGACACCCCACGCGTCGACAGCCCCTCGATCGCGGACGACTGGTCCCAAGAGGACCGGGATTTTGCGGCTCGAAGCGAAGCCGATTGGCCTTCGATGGCCGGGAACGATCCGCATGACACGGGAGCAGGCCGCCGGCAACCAGCCTGGCTGCGAAAGCTGCTCGGACCGAAGGCCCGTCCGCGCTCGTCGGGCAAGCCATCCCTGGGACTTTCCACGATCTGCGGCGCGATGGGCGCACTGGTGGTTGCCCTCTTCATCTGGCGCGTCGACGTGGTACGCCTGATGCCGCAGACCGCGGGCTTCTACAATCTGGTCGGCCTCGACGTCAATGTGCGCGGCTTGCGGTTCAGGGACGTCAAGATCACCTCCGAGATGGTCGAAGGCAAACCGGTTCTAGTGATCGAGGGCGTCATCACGGGCGAAGCCAGCAAGCCGGTAGAGCTGCCGCGGCTGCGCTTCAGCGTTCGCGACGCACAGGGCGCCGAAATCTACGCGTGGAACGCCGTACTGGAACAGCCGGTTTTGAGACCCGGCGAGAAGGCGGTGTTCAAGTCCCGATTGGCGTCGCCGCCGCCTGAAGCTCGCAACATCGACGTACGCTTCTTCAGCAAGCGCGACATGGCGGCCCATATTTGAACGGCATCGCCTGCCCGCTCACGAACCAGGGTGCCCATATGCCGCGCGTGCTGATCGTTGATGATGAGGATTCCATGCGCATGCTGGTGGCGCGCGCCATTGCCATGGACGGCCACGAGATCGTCGCCGCCGCGGACGGCGCGGAAGCGCTGGAAATCCTGGGCGGCGAACAGGGCGGGTTCGACCTCCTGCTGACCGATATCCAAATGCCGGTGATGGATGGGATCGCCTTGGCTCTGGCGGCGGCTCGCGATTTTCCAAGAACGACGATCCTGCTGATGACGGGCTTTGCCGATCAGCGCGAGCGCGCTTCAAACCTCAGCGCGATCGCCCATGACGTCATTACCAAGCCGTTTACGGTGGCCGATATCCGCACTGCGGTCGCCGATGCGCTCGCTGCAGGGAAGAGCACCTAGAGCTCGATTCCGAAGTTCGCAAGCTGCCGGGCGACCTCGGATGCGAACTTCGAAATCAAAGGAGCTCTAGCAACTTGTCGATTTAAGTAGCGGCTTTGAATTTGAAGTTCCTATCACGAACTTGCGGCGCTACCGATAAGAACTTCAAATTCGCCGCACTCGTACCGAAAAAAATTGAGACGACGCCTCATAGGGCCGTCATGGACGGCCCGCATTCACGGGCGATGACTTCTCGAAGAGAGGGCTGACCTCAATAATCCTTGAGCAACCGCTCGATGTAATCGAGTTCGATCTGCGGGCGCGCCGGATCGCCAAGGCGGCGGCGGAGCTCTTCCAGGATCCGACGCACCCGCTGCACATCGATTTCACCGGGGATCTTGACCGTCAGGTCGTCGCCGAATTCGCGCCCGTGCAGGGGTCGTCCAAGCGGATCGCTCTGGTTGCCGCCGCTCTGCTGGCGGCCGACACGGTTACCGGGTCCGTCAGCCTGACCTTCGCCATCGCCCTGCTGCATCGCCTCTGCAAGGCTCTGGGCGCCCTTGCGAAGCGCGTCCAGCGCCCTGCCTTGCGAATCAACGGCGCCCTCCGCGTTGCCTTCGCCGAGCTTGCCGCTGGCATCGCCCATGGCGGTGTCGGCTTCGCCGAGACCATCCTCGCCGTCACCCTGATCGGCGTCCTGGCCTTGCTGGCCCTGTTGGCCCTGCTGGCCCTTTTCGCCGCGCTTGCCCTGCCCCATGCCGCGCTTGGCCAGTTCCTCCTGCAATTTCTTCAAGCGGTCGCGCAGACCCTGCTGGTCCTGCTGCAGATCGCTCATGCTTTGATCGCCCTGCTTGCCCCGCTGCCGGTCGCGCCGTGAATCCTGGCCCTGCTTGAAGGTCTTGTCGCGCAGTTGCTGCTGCTTGCGGATCATGTCGCCGAGTTCGTTCAGCGCCTGCTCCATATCGTCGTCACCCTGGCCGGGCTGCGCCAGTTGGAGATTCTCGAGCATCTGCTGCAGCTGTTCGAGCAATTGCTTGGCCGCCTCCTTGTCGCCGGAGCGCGACAACCGCTCCATGCGCTCGATCATGTTGTTGAGGTCCTGTTGGCGCATTACCCTGGTATTGGGATCGAGCGGCCGCGCCAATTGTTGCGGATTGTTGCGCAATTGCTCGGCAAGCTGGCGCATGAAATTGTCCAGCGCTGCTCGCAGATCCTGGGTGAGTTTCTTGATCTCCTCGTCGCTGGCGCCTCTTTCCAGCGCCTGCTTGAGCGCATCCTGCGCGGCACGGAGCGCCTTGTCGACATCGGTGATGTTGCCGTCCTCGATCATAACGGCGAGCGCCCAGAGGCTAGCGATCGCCTCGCGCATAGCATCGTCCGTTCGCGCCATCTCGAGTTGCCGCGTGACGCTGCGCAGGCCGAGATATTGGCCGAGTTCCGGCATGAACAATTCCGGCGCAATCAACAGTGCTTCGAGCGCGGCCTGGACCTGCATGTTCTGGTTGGCGTCAAGCGCCAGGATGCGCCGCTGCTCGATCAGAGCGCGTGCCAGAGGCTTGGTGAACAGCCGTTCCGGCAGGCGCATGTTGAAGGGCTCGCTGCGTCCTTCATTGCCGGCCTCGTCCTTGGCGGTGAGCGTGAGCGTCACGTCGGCGCCGGCGTAAGGGTCTTCGCTCAAATCCCTCACGGTCTGACCGACGCCGTTGCGGGTGCGCGCATTCGGCAGCACCAGCGAGAATTGCGGCGGTTCGAACAAGGGGCGCGGCTCGGCAGCCTTGGACGTTTCGGACTTGGACGTTTCGGCCTTAGACGTTTCGGCCTTGGTCGTATCGGTTTTGGACGCATCGGCGCGGCGAACGGCAAAGAGCGCCCGCGCTTCGATGACACCGTAATCGTCCTCGATTTTGTAGGCGAGTTGCAGCGCGCCGCGGGCCTGACGTTCCGGATCCTTGGCGAGCGCAATCGTCGGAGGACGGTCGGGTATTGCGGTAAACCTCCATTGCGGTTGCCCGGAGGGCGCGCGAACATGGACAGTGCCATCACCGGCAATCGCAAAATGCTTTTCGTTGGTCCCCTTTGGAGCTTCTTCCTTCGGCGCGGCTTCGCTCACCCCGCCGCCCGCCACGACATCGAGGCTGCCGCCGCTCGAACGAACGATCAGCGTGCTGCCTGCCGGGACAGCTAACGGCCCCGCGGCCGGGATGGCGGCGGCCTCCTTGTTCGCCGAAGAAAGAATGATCGGCGGCTTGCTGGTATAGAGCGGCGGGGTCACCCACGCGTCGACCCTGACATTGGTTACTGACAGCACGCCATTGAGGTCGAAGGCCGCGGCGACCCGCATGGTCCGCTCGTCGCCGGCGGCGATATAGGTCGCAACCATCAGCACCGCGATCAGGGCGCGCAGCGCCCAAGGATCGTGAATCGCCAGCCGCGGCGACGGCAGGCCGGCGCGGATGCGCCTGATCGAGGCCAGGGTCCGCTCCCGCTGGGCTTGCCAAAGCGCCAACGCTACCGGGTCTTGCGATTCCAGCGTATCGGTCAGGGTCGTCGCCGGGCGATGGCGAATGCCGGTACCGCGATCGAGCCTGCCAAGAGCCTCCTGCCGGCTTGGCCAGCGAAACCAGACCAGCGGGAACAAAGCTGCCAGCGCCAGAACCACGAACAGGGCGAGGCCGATGGCGCGGGCCAGAAACGGTAGCGCCAGCCACAGCCCAGCCCAGGACACCACCAGGAACAGTCCTGCGACCGTCAAAAGCCGGGCCAGATGCGGCCAGACTCGCTCCCAGGCGATCGCAAATTCGGCCCGCTGCACGGCCTGCGTCAGTTGCAGCCGTGAGAGCGCATCAGCATTTTGTACCGGCTCTGACCGGTCGGGGGTGGCGCCGCTCAATAAACTCTCCAGGTTCCGGATCACACTTTAGCACATGGGCGACAGTGAGGCACCCTCCCGAGCGGGGCAGCCCACACCCGGGAATCCGCATAACACGGGGGCGTGACTGAGCCCTTGCGACCCCGTAATAACTTGGTGGAACCAACGCAGTGCCACTCGAGGAAACGCCATGGACAAGAAAACGCACGACAAGGGATTGGAAATCAGGAAAGCCGTGCTGGGCGAGGCCTATGTCGCCAATGCCCTGAAAAATTCCGACGATTTCAACAAGCCGTTTCAGGAACTCGTCACCGAATATTGCTGGGGCGCGATCTGGGGCCGCGAGGAACTGCCACGCAAGACTCGCAGCATGCTCAATCTGGCCATGATCTCGATCCTCAACCGGCCGCACGAGCTGCGGGCCCACATCAAAGGTGCGCTGACCAATGGTGTGACCCGCGAGGAGATTCGCGAAGTCTTCATGCAGGTTGCGATCTATGCCGGCATTCCCGCAGGTGTCGATAGTTTCCGCATCGCCCGCGAAGTATTCGCCGAACTCGACAAGGCATAAGGGTGCCCGAACTCGTTCGCTAGATCATGATGCGATTAAGTGGAATCTCATCATGATCTCATCTCTTTGTTTGAGCATGATCTCCGCGCAAACGCGTTCCGCGTTTGTCGCGAGGGAAAACCGGTGTCCACTTTTCCGGATCATGCTCCAAAACAAAATTCAAACTTCGAGACGGCCGCGATCGACCGTTTCTTAGAATCGTTTAAGGGCCTGTCAACATGGAAATCGGATTCATCGGTCTCGGCAAAATGGGCTTTCCCATGGCGCGACGCCTGATTGAGGCCAACCACCAGCTATTCGTCTTCGATCAGCGCAAGGAAGCCGTCGAGGGACTGGTTGCGCTGGGCGCGCGGGCGGCTTTTTCTCCGAAAGACGTTGCGGACAGCGCCGAGACCGTGATGGCAAGCCTGCCGTCGCTGCAGGCCTCGCTCGAAGTGGCGACCGGAACGGACGGCGTGATCGAAGGCAAGCGTGTCAGGCGATTCGTTGATCTCTCCACCGTCGGATCGCAGATGGCGGTGCGAATATGCGACATCCTGGCAAAGCGCGGACTGGTGCAGCTCGACAGTCCCGTCAGTGGCGGCGTCGGAGGCGCCGAAAAGGGCACTCTCGCCGTGATGGTTTCAGGTCCTCGCGCCCACTTCGAAGCCGTGAAACCGGCACTCGACGTGATCGGCAAGGTGTTCTTCATCGCCGAAAAGCCGGGCGCCGCGCAGACCATGAAGCTTGCCAACAATCTGTTGTCGGCCACCGCCGTGGTTGCCACTTCCGAGGCCGTGGTGATGGGCGTCAAGGCAGGGCTCGATCCCGCCGTGATGATCGACGTGATCAATGCGGGCTCGGGCATGAATACCGCGAGCCGTGACAAGTTTCCCCGTTCTATCCTGCCGAGGAGCTTCGACTTCGGCTTTGCCACCGGCTTGATGGTCAAGGACGTGCGGCTTTGCCTCGAAGAGGCGAAATCGCTCGGGCTGTCGATGGAGGTCGCCGAAGCGGTCGGACGGTTGTGGGAGGTGGTCATTCGCGAAATGGGTGCGGAGTCCGATTTCACATCCGCGATTCTACCGATCGAAAAGGCAGCCGGCGTCGTGGTTGGCGGCAAAGGCGCTCGGGCCGCGAAGTAGCTTTTTCACCCTCTCCGGCAAGGGGAGAGGGCAAAAGGGATCACAGCCAGGGCGCAGGCCTGTCCATCGCGATCAAGGCGTCGACCTCGACGCGCGGCCGCACCACCGCGTACTGATCGCCCCTGACCAAAACTTCCGGCACCAGGGGCCTTGTGTTGTAGGTGCCGGACTGCACCGCACCGTAGGCGCCGGCGGTCATGATGGCCAGGAGATCACCGGCCTTGGGTGCGGGGATGGTTCGCGCGAGCGCGAGATAGTCGCCGCTCTCGCAGACCGGACCGACGACGTCGGCCACGATCGTCGGCGTGCCTTGCGCGACTGCGACAACCGGCAGGATGTCATGATGGGCTTCGTACAGTGTGGGACGGATTAGGTCGTTCATCGCCGCGTCGATGATAACGAAGTTCCTCGAGTCGCCGTGCTTCACATAGATGACGCGCGTTACCAGAATTCCGGCATTGCCGACGATCATGCGTCCGGGCTCGAACACCAGCGTGCAGCCGAGCTTGTTGGTCACCCGCTTGACCATGTCGGCATAGGCCGAAGGCAAGGGCGGCGCCTCGCGATCGGCATGATAGGGAATGCCGAGGCCACCGCCGAAATCGACGTGCGAAATCGCATGGCCGTCGGCGCGCAGCGTCTGCACGGAATCGACCAGCAAGCTGAAAGCAGCTTCGAGCGGCACGAGATCGGTGATCTGGCTGCCGATATGCATGTCGATGCCGGTGGCACGTATGGCGGGCAGCTTTGCCGCGCGGGCATACACCGCGCGCGCCCGGTCAAGCGGCACGCCGAACTTGTTTTCCGACTTGCCGGTCGAGATTTTCGCATGTGAGCCGGAATCGACGTCCGGGTTGACCCGAACCGAGATCCGCGCAACCTTCCCCTGCTCGCTCGCCAGACGCGACAGCAATTCGAGCTCGGATTCGGATTCGACATTGATGCAGAAGATGTCCGCCTCCAGTGCGGCGCGCAGCTCGGTCTCGGTCTTGCCTACCCCGGAAAAGACGATCCGCTGCGGCGGAATGCCGGCGGCGAGAGCCCGCTTCAACTCCCCGCCGGAAACCACGTCCGCACCGGCGCCGAGCTTTGCCAGCGTGCGCAGCACCGACTGGTTGGAGTTGGCCTTCAACGCGTAACAGACCAGCACCTTTTCGCCAGCAAAGGCCTCGCTGAATACCCGGTAGTGGCGCTCCAACGTCGCGGTCGAATAGCAATAGAAGGGCGTTCCAACCGCCTGCGCCAGCTCGATGAGATTCACCGCCTCGGCGTGAAGAACGCCGTTGCGATAGTCGAAGTGATTCATGGTTAGTGTTCCGATGGACTCGCGGAAAGACTGTAGCGAAACTCAAGTCGGCCGCAACCGGACTCAGTTGCTGTTCAGGAGCGGGTCGAGAACGAACGGTTTCTTTGGCCCCTTGGGGGTGGCCGTCGGCGCATCGGCGCCGTAGCTCGAATTGAACACGCTGGGCTTGCTCGCCTGATCGACTTCGGGACTGCCCTGCACCGCCGTGCCCTGGGGCTGCGTCGAGGCGGTCGGCGGCAAATCGAGCGGGCCCTTGCGCCCACAGCCTGAAAGCGCAAGCACGCTCACGCCCAAGAAAATGAGCGCCCATCCCTGATACTTTGGCCGACCGTTGCGATTCACGTCCAAATCCCCAATGCGCGCCGCACCATACAAAGATTGATCTCGTCTGGCGAGACCTGAGCGGCGCTGAAATTGCCGAGAGAATCGTCGCTCAGCCCAACTTTCGCTCTTTTTCCAGCCGCTTGAGCCAGGCCTTGGCCTGTGCCGCCACATTCCTGGGCGCGGTTCCGCCGAAACTCGTACGGCTCTTCACCGAAGCTTCGACCGACAGAACCTTGAGCGCGTCAGCCGTGATCTTCGGCTCGATCGCCTGCATGGCCTCCAGCGGCAGTTCATGCAGCGCCACACCATCCTGCGACGCCCTGGCAACGATGCGGCCCGTCACATGATGGGCGTCGCGGAACGGCATTTTCAGCGTCCGCACCAGCCAGTCCGCGAGATCGGTCGCGGTGGCGAAGCCCTCACCGGCGGCAAGCTTCATTCGCGCCTCATCCGGTACCATGTCGATGACCATTCCCGTCATCGCACGGATGGCGAGCGAGAGCGCAGCGAATGCTTCCATCGCGCCCGGCTTGTCTTCCTGCATGTCCTTTTGATAGGCGAGCGGCAGGCCCTTCATCACGATCAACAGAGCGTTGAGCGCGCCGATCACCCTCCCCGTCTTGGCGCGCACTAGTTCGGCCGCGTCGGGATTGCGCTTCTGCGGCATGATCGAGGAGCCGGTGGTGAACTTGTCGGAAAGCCGCACCAGGCCCACCAGCGGCGAGGTCCAGATCACGATCTCCTCGGCGAAGCGCGACAGATGCACCGACGTAATTGCCGCGGCCGCCAGCGTCTCGAGCACGAAATCGCGATCGGAGACCGCGTCGAGCGAATTGGCCATCGGCCGGTCGAAGCCAAGCGCTTTCGCGGTCGCCTCGCGATCGATCGGAAACGAGGTGCCGGCGAGCGCCGCGGCGCCAAGCGGGGATTCATTCGCCCGTCTGCGCGCGTCCGCAAAGCGGCCACGATCGCGCGATGCCATTTCCACATAGGCGAGCAGGTGATGTCCGAACGTGACCGGCTGGGCCGTCTGCAGGTGGGTGAAGCCAGGCATCACGGTCGCGGCATGTTCCAACGCCCGTTGCGCCAGCGCGCGCTGAAACGCGGCCAGCGCGGCATCGGTCTCGTCGATGACGTCGCGAACGTACAGACGAAAATCGGTCGCGACCTGATCGTTGCGCGACCGCGCGGTATGTAGCCGTCCCGCGGCGGGCCCGATCAACTCGCCAAGCCTGCTCTCGACATTCATGTGAATGTCCTCCAGCGCACGCTTGAAATCGAACGATCCCTTGCCGATTTCTGACAAAATCGTGTCTAGACCCTTGGCGATATTTTTCGCATCGTTCGCCGTGATAATGCCTTGCGCGGCGAGCATTGCGGCGTGGGCCTTGGACGCGGCGATGTCCTGGGCGTAAAGGTGCCGATCGACGTCGATCGAGACGTTGATTTCCTCCATGATCTCGTCCGGACGCTCGGTGAACCGGCCGCCCCACATCTTGTTGCTCATGACCAAA
>Ga0307474_10002561_pt1 | contig 13057 bp, 14 predicted proteins | sample atmos_gasesECM1C_2_FD_203312 | JGI IMG/M metagenome (GOLD analysis project Ga0307474, IMG submission 203312) | Hardwood forest soil microbial communities from Morgan-Monroe State Forest, Indiana, United States - atmos_gasesECM1C_05 | ecosystem: Environmental > Terrestrial > Soil > Temperate... | reverse complement strand
AGCAGCCAGGCGTGGATAGTTTCGCGCCGCATGCCCGCCAACTTTTTCAGGCCTTCTTGTATGGCTTCAAGATGCGGTCGGCCTCGCTCTGCGTGTCAGACATCGCCTTGGCTGGAGTCTTATTGCCGTTCAGGCATGCCTGGATGTTGTCGGTCAGCACCTTATAGACCCTCTGGTTCTCGTGCACCGATAACTCGCCCGTCGCCACCGGCAGGAAGGTGCGCGCCACATTGGCATCGGGGTATTTCGCGATGTATTCCTTCAACGCCTGCGTGTCGTAAGCGGCGGGGCTGGTGGCAATGTAGCCGGTCTTGATCGACCAGTCGGCAGCGCGCTCCGGAGCGCTGATCCAGCGAGCGAAGCGCAGCGCGGCCGCCCGTTCGGCTGGCGCCGCGTTCTTGAAGAAATACAAATTGCCGCCACCCACCACCGTGTGCGGCGAATCCTTGCCCGCCAGGCCCGCTACGCCGAACGGGAAGGTCGCCTTGGCGCGGAAGTTCGGCAAACCGCCTGTCGTGAACTGGATGATCGCCGCGTTTCCTTGCAGGAAGTCCGGCGTCAGATCGCCCCAGTTGCTCACGCCTTCCGGGCTGGCGTGATGTTCGGTTGTCAGGCCGCGCCAGAATGCCATCGCGTCGATCGTCTTGGGCTGGTTGAAGTAGACCTCGGTGCCGGCTTGGTTCATCAGCTTCTGCTCTGCCTGGTTCGCGAGCGCACCGAAGGTCCACTGGGCGTTGCCAAGGTCGCCGGCCATCTTGATGCCCCACCGGGTCACGCGCCCGGAGGCATCGCGCTTGGTCAGTTTTTCCGCCACTTTGGCCAGTTCGACCCAAGTAGTCGGGAACTTTTCGGCGGCCAGATCGGAATCCTGGAACGCCGCCTTGTTGTAATAGAAGATCGCGGTCGAACGCTGGAACGGGATCGACCAGGTTTTTCCATCGGCGTGGCTGTTCGCCATGAAGGCCGGATAGAATCCGGCGATCCATTTTTTCCCATCGGCATCCAGGCCGATCTCATCAAGGGAAACCAGGATGTCCTGATCCTGCAGACTGTGCATCTCGGCCGCCAACAGTACGGCGAATTGCGGCCCAGTACCGGCCTTGATCGCGGCCAGCGCCTTGATCAGCGTCTGGCTGTAATCGCCCGCATATACCGGTTCGACGGCAATGCCGCTCTCCTGTTGGAATGCCTTGCAATAGCTGTCCATGATCGTTTGCAGAGGGCCGCCCACTGCAATGGGATAATAGAACGTCAGCTTCTGCGCGTCCTGCGCGCGCAGAATTGCGGGCGCAGCCATAACGCTGACTCCGGCAGCCAGTACGGTGCGGCGACGAATCATGACGCTTCCCTCATGTTGTTCCTTGGTTACCGGTGAAAGGGACGCAACAGCCTCGAGGCCGCGGCTTGCGCTTCGGTCAATGCTGCATCGGGGGATTTCTGCCCGAGCAACGCGGCTTGCAGGCCATCGTTCAATGTCTGGGTCACGTGCTGGTTGTCGTGAGTCGACAGCTCAGCGACGGCGTATTGCAACTGATCGCGTGCCACAGCGGCAGGTGGGAAATCGGCGACATATTGCCGCATTGCCGGCGTTTCCCATGCTGCATGACTGGTCGCGACATAGCCGGTGTCGATGCCCCATTGCGCCGCGCGCTCCGGGCTGCTGATCCAACGGAGAAAGCGTAAGGCCACCTCACGCTGAGGCGCGCTCGCGGTCTTGAACAGATAGAAGTTGCCACCGCCGGTTGGAGAACCGCGCGACTTGTTGGCTGGCAACATGCCTACGCCGAACGGAAACTTCGCATTGGCGCGGATGTTCGACAGGTTACCGGTGGTGGTCCAGATCATTGCCACCTTCTGTTCGAGAAAGTCGCGCGGAGTGGTGCCCCAGTCGACCACGCCAGGCGGGTGCGCATGATACTTCGCGGCAAGATCGATCCAGTAGCGTAGGGCCTCCACGCCGGCGGGACTGGCAAAATCAGTCTCGGTGCCGTTGGCCGTGGCCAGCGTGCCACCAGCTTCGGTTACGAGAGCCTGGAACAGCCAATACGCGAAGCCGGTGGCGGGAATTTGCACGCCCCAACGATCGACCGAGCTGCCACTTCGCCTGGTCAGCTTCGCAGCGAATGAGGCATGCTCGGCCCAGGTGGCGGGCGGATGTTCGGGGTCAAGGCCGGCATCCTTGAAAGCCGACTTGTTCCAGTACAACACGATCGTCGAACGCTGAAATGGGATGCCCCACGTGTGGCCGTTGATCTCGCCGTTCTTCAGGAAGGCTGGATAGAAGCTGCGAAGCCACGCTCGGTCCAAATCACTGTTCGATATCGTGTCGAACGGCACGATCAGGTCATCATCTATCAGCGAGAACACGTCTGTGGAAAGCAGCACGGCCATCTGCGGTCCGGCATTTGCCTTCAGCGCCGTCTGTGCCTTGGTCAGCGTGTCCTGATAAGTCCCGGCATAGACCGGCGTGACCTTGATGGTCGGGTTCTCCCGCTGAAAGTCGGTCGCGTAGCCATCGATGATCTTGGTGATCGGGCCGCCGACGGCGACTGGGAAATAGAAGCTGATGTCAGCTGTGGTCCCGGCGGCTGCAGGCGCGATGGCTGGTAACGCCAGCGTTGCGGCGGCTGCATTTAGCAGTCTGCGACGCGTGGTCCGGATCATGCGCCAACTGCCTCGCGAACGGAAATGATCCTTTCGCAGCGACGCCCGGTGGCGGCGTCGAAGAGATGGATGGGGTCGTCGCTTGTTAGCCGCACCGGCGTGCCGTCAGCCAAGACGACACGGCCGGGAAGCCGCGCCAGCATCGTCACATCGCCGACGCTGCAGGCGAGCACCGTGTCGGCACCGAGATATTCAGCATGGCCCACCAATGCTGGTATCCCATGCTCCGCCAATCGAATGCTCTCCGGACGGATGCCACCGAGCAGTTCGCCTTCGGCCAGTGGCGCAAGGATCGGCCCATCGGTTCCACGAAGCACCATGCCAGAGTTCCGTCTTTCCAGCGGGAACAGATTCATCGGCGGCGTGCCAATGAAGCTTGCGGCGAAACTCGTTGCCGGACGCGCATAGACTTCCGCCGGCGGTGCGTCCTGCTCGATATGGCCGTCGCGCAGCAGCACGATCTGGTCGGCCATCCCCATGGCCTCAGTCTGGTCATGCGTGACATACAGCATAGTGATGCCCAACCGGCGCTGGAGCGACAGGATCTCCCTGCGCATGTCGGCACGAAGCTGCGCGTCCAGGTTCGACAGTGGTTCGTCCATCAGGCAGACCGGGGTCTCGGCTACGATCGCCCGACCGAGTGCGACGCGCTGCTGCTGTCCGCCGGAGAGTTGACCCGGCTTGCGTTCCAGCAAATGCCCGACGCCGAGAATCTCCACCGCGCGCGCCAGCCGGCGAGTCCGCTCTGGCGCAGGCACATGGCGTGCCTTCAGGCCGAATACAATGTTTTCCGCAACGTTCAGGTGGGGAAACAGCGCGTAAGATTGGAACACCATCGCGACGCCGCGCGCTGCTGGCGGCAGACCCGTCACGTCACGGCCGGCAATTTCCACCTGGCCGCTGCTCGCCGTCTCGAGTCCCGCAACGATACGCAGGCAGGTGGTCTTGCCGCATCCCGACGGGCCAAGCAGTACAGTGAAGCTGCTGGGCTGGATGTCGATCGAAATACGATCGAGCGCGGCAGTCGTGCCCCAGCGTCGGCTCACATCTGTCAATCGCACTGATACGCCCGCCGACGGCGATCGTGACGGTGACTGGATTGGTTCGTCGCGGGGCATCAACGCGATCTCGTTCGAGGGATGGGAGCGCAATCTGCACAGCGAATCACCGATACGGCAAGCCGGGCGAGGTCGTCCGGACATGGCGTTTGAATGAAACCGGCATTGATCTTCGGCGCGCGCCGGGGAATGTTGCTGCGATGTCGATTCTGTCAGGTCATGCCCGAGTCGCCGGCATTGCCGGCTGGCCCGTCACGTATTCACGCTCGCCGCGTTTGCACGGGTTCTGGTTGCGGCGGCATGGGATCGATGGCGCGTATATTCCCCTGCGCATCCAGCCTGGTGACTTCCCAACCGCCATGCGTGGCCTTGTGGCAGTCGGTTTCGCCGGTGCCAATGTCACCATTCCATACAAGCTTGCGGCTTTTGACATCTGCGATTCGGTCGATGACACGGCGCGCCGCGCGGGAGCGGTCAATACGCTGGTGTTTCGCGACGGCAGTATCGCCGGCAGCAACACTGATGGCTACGGCTTCATCGCGAACCTTCGGTCCTCCGGGGTGGACCCCGCCGCCGGTCCCGCGCTGGTACTCGGTGCGGGAGGTTCGGCGCGTGCCGTTGCCGCAGCACTGCAAGACGCGGGCACCCCGGTGACTGTCGCCAATCGTTCCCGGGCACGGGCCGAGACCCTTGCGCGCGATCTGCCTGGGCTGCGCGTCGTCGATTGGAATGCGAGGCAAACTGAACTCGCAGATCATGTGCTGGTGGTAAACGCGACGCCACTTGGTATGGTGGGACACGATCCACTGGATCTCGACCTGTCGCATGCGCAGCCATCACTGGCTGTCGCCGACAATGTCTATGTGCCGCTGGAGACGCCGCTGCTAACTGCCGCGCGTGCGTGCGGACTGCGTACGGTCGAAGGCCTAGGTATGCTGTTGCATCAGGCTGTTCCGGGGTTTCATGCCTGGTTCGGTGTTGAGCCGCAGGTGGACGAGGAGCTTCGCCAGTTCGTGGCTGTGGACTTGCCGATGCGATGAAGATCCTAGGACTGACCGGCGGGATTGGCATGGGCAAGTCGACAGCAGCAGCCGCTTTCCGCCGCGCGCGGATACCGGTGTTCGATGCGGATGCCGCGGTGCATCGGCTGCAGGCGCGCGGCGGGCGGGCGGTTCGCACCATCGAGGCGGCATTTCCGGGCACGGTCCGGGACGGCGCGGTTGATCGGGTCGCACTGCGCAATGCGGTCCTTGGCAACCCCAGCGCACTCGCCCGCCTGGAGCGCATTCTGCATCCGATGGTCGAGCAGGAAGAGCGTGCGTTCGTCGCCCGGGCGCGTCGAAGGGGCGATCGAGCCGTAGTACTGGACATCCCCTTGCTGTTCGAAACTGGCGGAGACCGGCGTGTCGATCGGGTCGTTGTTGTTTCTGCTCCGCGCGCGGTGCAGATGTACCGCATCCGTTCGCGTCGACGGATGAACGCCGAGGACATCGCAGCGGTGATCGCGCGTCAGATGCCGGATGCCGAGAAGCGCCGCCGGGCGGACCTGGTTGTGCGGACAGGTCTCTCGCGTCGCAATTCGCTGAAGGCGCTGAGCCAGTTGATCAGGGAAGTCCTCGCATGACCCGTGCCATTCTGTTCGACACGGAAACCACCGGACTGGAACCGCATCTCGGGCATCGGGTAATCGAAGTCGCCGCACTGGAACTGCTGAACGACTTGCCAACCGGGCGCCACTTCCACGCGATGATTAATCCGGAGCGCGATATACCGGAAGGCGCCACGCGCATTCACGGCTTGACCTTGGGGCAACTGGCAGACAAGCCACGTTTTGCCGAAATCGTTGACGAGATGTTGACGTTCTTCAGCGATGGGCCGCTGATCGCGCACAACGCTCCGTTCGATTTCAACTTTCTCAACGCGGAGTTTGGCCGGATAGGCGTGCCGATATTGCCCGCCACACGCATGGTCGACACGCTCGCGCTGGCCAAGACGAGGTTTCCCGGCATGCCAAACAGCCTGGACGCGCTCTGCCGGCGGTTCGCCATCGACCTGAGTGCGCGTACGACGCACAACGCTCTGCTGGACTGTCGGCTGCTGGCCGAGGTCTATGTGGAGCTCACCGGTGGACGTCAGCGCGGCCTATCGTTGGCTGCCGAAAAGGCGACAACCGAGCTCATTGTCTATACGTACACGGGCAATCGCATGCCCCGGCCTATGATCCCAAGCGCAACTGAAATCGCTGCGCACGCCGGGTTTATCGCGCGACTGAAGGACCCGGTCTGGTCGCAACCGTGAATTTGCCGACCCACAATGATGCGCGTTATCGGGGATTGCGCGTTATCGGAGTATTTCGGAGAAGATTCCGGGCAGGCGTAGAATCGTCAGGTAGACGAAAGGGCAATGGTGGGGGCGGCAGCTCTGGAAGGAGTACGCCACATGCTGCATCGAGTGGTCAGGGGCGGTGCGCCTTAGGCGACGGCTGCTGTACCGCCTGCCTGGGCCTGCGCACGCCGTGCCTGCCACAGCGCGACGAAGTCGATCGGCTGCAGGAGCACCGGCGGAAATCCACCGTCACGAGTCACGTCCGAAAGGATATTACGCGCAAATGGGAACAGGATGCGGGGACACTCGACCAGCAGTACCGGCTCGATCGCATTGTCTGGCAGGCCGCTCAGGGTGAAGACACCGGCGTAGGTCAGTTCGGCGACGAACACCGTCGGGGGCACCGCGGCTGACTGTCCGTTGCCTTGCGCCGCAGCGGCTTCGTGCGCCTCCGCGCGGATCATGATAGCGACTTCGAAAATGTTCTGTCCCTCGTGCACGCGACGCGCCTGCACATCCAGGTTGATGTTGACCTGGGGCTGTCCGCGGAGCTGGGTATACACCTGGGGGGCACCGGGCACCTCGAAGGAAAGGTCCTTGACGTACTGGATATTGACCACCAGCGGCGGCGTCGGGGCCTGGCCTGCCGGCTGCGGGGAAGGGGTCGTCTCGGACATTACAGTCTCCGTGTCATCACACAGTGGGGCAAGGGTGCCAGTGGGGGTCAAGGGTGCCAGTGGGGCCGGCCGGGTAGCACGGATAGGCAAGGCGCGCCATCCTGTTCGGCACCCGGTCAGGCTCGCCAGGTGATCTCCTTTGGCGCCGGACCGGTCGGATCGCAGCGGAGCCACTGGCCGTTCATCACGCTCGCGCCGGTCAGCGACAGGATGAAGCCCCAGTGGCTGACGACGAGCGTGTCGGACCAGTCCGGCAAGGCCGCCATCTCGGCGCGGAACAGTGCGGCACGGTCGATGACTGATGCCGCCGGCTCCTCTATTGGCGGCCACCAGACCTCATCTATGGTCGAAAAATCGTGCTCGGGCCATGCCCGCTCTAGTTCGGCCTTGGCCGTCCCCACATCGCAGGCGAAGGCGTAACGCTCCCGCACGATCGGATTGACCAGTACCTTTACGCCAAGCGCCCTGGCGATCGGGGCGGCGGTCTGCAGCGCCCTCGTGTACGGCGAGGTGACGATGCGGCTGATGCGCTCGCCAGCGAGGAGCCGAACTGCCTCGGCCGCCTGCATATGGCCGAGTTCCGTGAGGCGCGCATCGATGATGCCGGGATCCTGGCGCGTCGCGGTGAAATGCAGGTTGAATTCGCTCTGCCCGTGGCGCAGCAGGATCATATATGAGGAATACAGGCCGGTTTGGCAGTCGGCAACCCCGGCATCCGCGCGAGAATTGTTTGTGTCGAGGGCGGCGCACCCTTATCTGTGGTTGGTAAGGAGAGCGATGATGGGTGCGAGCAGCGGTTTTCCGATCGACCTGATCCTGTTTGGGATGATCGCGGCCTTCTTGGTCCTGCGGTTGCGCAGCATCCTTGGTCGGCGCACCGGCTTTGAGCGCCAGGCGCCCCCATACCAACCGCCGGCCGGCCCGGCCGCAACCGGCCCGGTGATCGACGGGCATGCGGAGCGACCGGCGGCGACGGTGGTCCGCGTGTTGCCGGAGCCAGCCAGCACGACCGGACAGGCCCTGGCGGCGATGCAGTCCATCGACCGCAGTTTTGACCCTGCGGCATTCCTCGACGGTGCGGAGAAGGCATTCCGCATTATCGTGGCTGCGTTCGCGTCCGGAGATCGCGCCACGCTGCGGGGCCTGCTGTCCGACGACACCTATCACGCATTTGACCAAGCGATCGCCGCACGTGAGGCCGCCGGCCAGACGCAGGTCAGCGCCATTCATGGAATGCACAGCGCCACGATCGAGAACGCGGAGCTGCGCGGGACCGTCGCCTTGATCACCGCGCGGTTCGTGTCTGACCAGACTAGCCTGACCCAGGACAAGACTGGCCACCCAGTGACAGGGGCGGATGCGGTGACCGAGATCACCGATGTCTGGACATTTGAGCGGAATCTAGCAGCCCATGATCCTGTCTGGCGGCTGATATCCGCCCGAAGCGCCTGATGCCTGGCATCGCGGCCGGCTAGATGGAGCAGGTCGCCGACGATGAGGCGCGGCAGATTTCTGGTGCGCATCGCCTGCTGTGTGGCGACTGCCTGACCGAATTGCCTGGTCTGGCAGCGAGCACAGTGGATGTAGTGGTGACATCGCCACCCTATAATCTTGGATTGTCCTATCGTGGCTACGATGACCGGCGGACGGAGAATGAGTACCTGGATTGGCTGATCCGGGTGGCCGGCGAAATCCGCCGTGTGATGAAGGCGGACGCATCGTTTTTTCTCAATATATCGGGCTCGTCCAGTGCGCCATGGCTACCGTTTGAACTGATTGTGCGGCTGCGCCCGTTGTTCGTGCTGCAGAACCACATAACGTGGATCAAATCGATTGCCACCAGGAGTGATTCAGTCGGTCACTTCAAGCCGGTGGGCGGCCAGCGCTTTCTTCACCACAACCACGAACACATCTTTCATCTGACGCTATCGGGCGATGTGAAGCTGGACCGGCTGGCGATCGGAGTGCCGTTCAAGGACAAATCAAACATCGCGCGCCGTGGTCATGCCAAGGACCTGCGCTGTCGCGGGAATACCTGGTTCATTCCGTACGACACGGTCCAGAGCAAGGCGGCAAAGTTTCATCACCCGAGCACGTTTCCCATAGCACTGCCACGGTGGTGCATCCGTCTCCATGGTCACGAGAATCCACTTGTGCTGGATCCATTCATGGGAACTGGCACAACCATGATGGCGGCACAATTGGAAGGTGCCCGTGGCATTGGTATCGACATGGACCCATCGTATGTGGCGATCGCCGAGGCGCGGCTTGTTGAAGCCAGCCACGTGCAGAACCCCTTGTCTGGTCTCTGAACGGACCACGTTCTAAAGTCGCTCCATGCCATCAAGTAGACCGCGCGTTGCCCTGTTCGTCACCTGCCTGGTCGACCTGCATCGACCTTCGATCGGCTTCGCGGCGATAAGGTTGCTGGAACAGGCCGACTGTCTGGTCGAGGTACCACGCGCGCAGACCTGTTGCGGTCAGCCCGCATACAATTCCGGCGACCGTGTAACCACGCGCGATCTCGCCATGGGGATTCTCGACACGTTCGGAGGCTATGATTACGTCGTGGTGCCATCCGGTTCCTGCGGCGGAATGCTGAAGCACCACCTGCCACATCTATTCGACGACGATCCTGACCTGCGCGCGCGCGCCGACGCATTGGCCGCAAGGACATTCGAACTGGTTAGCTTTCTTACCGATGTGATAGGAGTTGACCAGCTGCCAAACAGGTACGCCGGCGGCACTGTCACTTATCATGACGGTTGTTCGGGCCTGCGTGAGCTGGGCATCAAGCAGCAGCCGCGGAAACTGTTGCAAGCGGTCGGCGCAAGCGTTGTTGAGATGGCCAATCCGGAAGTGTGCTGCGGGTTCGGCGGTACGTTCTGCGTGAAATATCCCGACGTCTCGATCCGCATGGTTTCCGACAAGACGCGCGACATCGTTGCCACCGGCGCGGACACGGTGGTTGCCGGCGACCTTGGCTGCCTGCTGAATATCGCTGGCCGTTTGCAACGTGAAGGCTGCCGCACGAATGTGCGGCATGTCGCGGAGGTCCTTGCCGGGATGACCGGGCAAGTGCCACCCATTGGCGAGGGACGTTAGTAGCGCGACGTTTCGTGCCTTGGGGTGCCTGCTTCGTCAGTGGCCGCGCAGAATCTGACTGAGGAACAGCTTCAGTCGATCGGTCTGCGGATCCTCGAACATTCTTTGCGGCGTCCCGCTCTCGACGATCTCGCCACGGTCCATGAACAGGACACGGTCCGCCACTTGGCGCGCGAAGCCCATCTCATGCGTCACACAGACCATGGTCATGCCCGACTGGGCCAGCTCGATCATCACATCGAGCACTTCTTTGATCATCTCGGGATCCAGGGCAGAGGTCGGTTCGTCGAACAGCATGATCTTGGGGCGCATGCACAAGGCACGCGCGATGGCGACACGCTGCTGCTGCCCTCCGGAAAGTTGCCCGGGATACTTCTTCGCCTGCTCGGGGATCTTCACACGAGTCAGAAAATTCATCGCCAGTTCCTCGGCTTCCGCCTTGGGTGTCTTGCGCACCCAGATCGGCGCGAGTGTGCAGTTCTCCAAAATGGTCAGGTGCGGGAACAGATTGAACGACTGAAACACCATGCCGACTTCCCGCCGTATCGTGTCGAGTGCCCGGAGGTCATCGGTCAACTCTGTACCATCGACGATGATCTTGCCTTCCTGATGGACCTCCAGCCGGTTGATACAGCGGATCATGGTGGACTTGCCGGATCCTGAAGGTCCGCAAACCACCACACGTTCCTTTTCCGCCACGCTCATGGACACGTCGCGTAGGACGTGCAACGAACCGTACCACTTGTTGACCTTGTCCATAAGGATGGCGGGCGGTCCGTTGGCGTCTGCCGGCGGGGTAACGACTTGTTGGGACACGGCAGCGTGGCTCATCGGGTTATCCTCTGTTCAGTGGCGGTGAGCGCGGCCGAGCTCCCGCTGCGCCCGCGGCTATAGTGAGACATGGCGAAGCAAAATGCGATGTATATGGCTGCGAGCATCAAATAGATTTCGGTGGAGAAGCTTTGCCCCGTTGGATCAGTGAGCGCGACCTTGCCCATCCACAGCAGGTCGGACAAGTCAACGATCAGGACCAGCAAGGTACCTCGAAGAAGCCAATGAATGTGCTGACCAGTGGCAGGATCACCTTACACAGTGCCTGGCAGGATGATGAAGCCCGTCTTGTTCCAGTAGCTGAGGCCGAGCGCATCGTCGGACTCTGCGTGGCCCTTCGGCAGCGCTTGCAAGCCGCCACGCACCACTTCCGCGACATAGGCGGCCGCAAACAGGATGAAGGCGACCAGCGCGTGCAGCAGCATATCGATGTTAACCCCCGGCGGCATGAACAGTGGAAACATCACGCTGGCCGTGTATAGCAGCGCCGGCAGTGGCACGCCGGGGATCAGCTCGACATAGAGCACGCATAGAAACTTTGCCGCAGGCAAGTTAGTGGAACGGCGGCCAAACGCCAGCAGGAATGCGAACGCGAGCCCGAAGGTCGATCCGGAGTGTCAGCCCAATGATGAACGTGAACCTGACCGGCCAGACTGCCGGCAGCTAACGGGTTGCGTCCTGCCGTCTATCCAGGAGCAACAAGACGGCGAACAGAATGCCTAGCCACATGAACGTTGAGCGCCCGATGAACGGAAACTCACCTGGTCGGCTGAGGATAGGGCGTCCGGCGATCGGCGGACTGAGCGACGCGTGCGCTGTCAGATCAATGGCAGTTGGTTGCTGCCTAGCCTTCTCGCAACCCTGCCCGGCGCAAGCCTTCCGCATAGAGCGCCAGATCGTCGCGGCGGATCATCGGCGAGCGTTCGATGGCACTCCTGATGGAGAAGCCTGGTTCGAGTATCAGCAATCGAGCCAGTACCCGCGCGGCTTCCTGATCATGCTGGAGATGGCCGAGGGTTGCCAGATAGCCTTTGTAGGTGGAGGAGCAGCCAGGATTGAGCTCAATCGCTCGGCGCCCGCTAATAATCGCGTTCTCGAAATCGCCCCGCAGGAAATGCGGCATCATCAGCGCCATGTCGAAAAAGAACGCGTGCGGGTCGTGTGGCGAAAGCCGTTGGGCTTGGGTGATATGCTGGATCGCTGTCTCCTGGCGACCGAGATAACTGTGGGCGAACCCTGAAAAGCACCATGCCAGCGGCAGGTGGGGATTCACCGAGAGAGCCCGTTCATGGAGGGCCCGTGCCTCTTCGGGGCGCTTGTGCAGGAAGCTGCGGACATGTCCGACCAGCGTCAACGCGCGCGCATCGGCAGGATCGAACGTGACGGCCCTTTCGGCCAGTTCACCCGCGCGGCCCGTCGCGGCGATCGGATCCTTTGCCCAACCCTGTCCTACGAGCAACAGATGCCAATAGGCCCACCAAGCATGTGCTGCTGCATTGCCGGGTTCAACGGCGACTGCGGCCGCAAGCATGTCGCCGGCGGCATGGAAGCCGGAAGGCTCGAGCCGGTAAATCGCCGGAATCGCACGCAGAACGAGACTATAGGCTGTGGGTTCGGTGGACTGATGAGCGATGAGACGTTCGCCCTCGCGAAGCAGCAATTCGGGGTCGATCTGGGCTGCCGTCTCGGCAGCGATTTCGCCCTGCAGTGTCAGGGCATCGTGCGACTCGCGATCGAAACGACGAGCCCAGACCACTTTGCCGCCAGCATCGACATCGAGCAGACGAACGATGACGCGAATGCAGTTTCCTGAGTGCTGGATTGAGCTGTCGAGCACAAAATCCAGATCGCGATCCTGCCATGCGCGGCCAGTTGGCGCCTCATGGCCACCGCCGGACGCCGTTGGAGTACCGGCAACACAGGAAATCCAGCGAAAGCGCGACAAGGATGCCGTGATGTCCTCTGCCAAACCAAGCAACAGGCCGTTCAATCCGCCCCCATCCAATGTACGTGGCGGCAGAACAGCGAGGCGAATTCCTTTGGTCGCCTCACGAGTTCCCAGATCGCCGAGCACGGGCAATCGTGCATGCGGCACGTCAGCGACCAGCGCCTGTGTCTCGAGCGAGGGGATCAATCCGGCATTTGCCAAGGCTGCGGCACATCGCTCAAAAGCCAGACGCGCGGCGGTGCGGCCATCCAACAAACAACGTGCGCGGATGATTGCCTGCCAGGCGCCCTCGTGGATCTGATCGATCGACAGCAACCTTTCGGCGGCCGCGATCGCGGCACCGGGATCGGATTGAGCAGCCAGTACCCGCTCGGCTATTGAGCGCGCGAGTTGTGCGATGCGCTGACGCTCCTCTACGAGCCAGCGATCGAACGCCGGGTCAAGTCCTA
>Ga0307474_10002560_pt1 | contig 13062 bp, 6 predicted proteins | sample atmos_gasesECM1C_2_FD_203312 | JGI IMG/M metagenome (GOLD analysis project Ga0307474, IMG submission 203312) | Hardwood forest soil microbial communities from Morgan-Monroe State Forest, Indiana, United States - atmos_gasesECM1C_05 | ecosystem: Environmental > Terrestrial > Soil > Temperate... | reverse complement strand
AGCGGAATAGGCGCCCAGCGAGCTACTAGAGGTCGTTTTAAGAATGCAAAACTGCTGCTGCCTTTCCCTGCTAATGATTGGCGAAGTTCATTCATAGTCGAAGAGCTCCCTTGTTGCTCGTTGTCGAACACCCGAACGAGCGAAGCAAAATAGAGCGGCTTCGAACACCCTCTGCCGCAACAGTATGATGTTATAATGTCGTAAGGGTTACAGACTCTGGAGTATTTTTTACCGATGTCTCACTCCGATCTTGCAATGCGGCGAGATGAAAGATTCGGAGAAAGTGTTGTCAATTAGATCGAAACTTTTTCTCTCCGCTCCGCTCTAATTGATTGCGCGATGTGAAACTGGAAAGCGCGCTGGCTGTCGGTTTTCGGTCGCGTCGGTTTTCGGTCGCGTACAACCCATCGAACAGGGGAGTTCCACACGCCCGATACCGATATCGATGGGGTCGTGTAGTCCGTACTAACTCATCTGCAGCGCTGCTGCGGGAGTCCGTAACAAATACTTGGAGATTGAACATGCCATGGTTTTTAGTTTGTTTGGCTGCTCTGCCGATGGTTGGGTATATGCCCCCGCAGGAGTTCGCCGCTAACCATAGCGGGTACCCATCTCTTCCCGGGTGACCGGGTAGCGGCCGACGCCGTAGTAGACCGCATGGGTGTATTGATCCTCATCGATCACCTGCATCGACATGAAGCGATTGCCGGCATCGGGCAGCGTAATGGTTGCCGGCCCCGCGTCGAAGTCGGACACCGTCATCGAATAGAGCGTGTCGCGGTTGGGACGCACGACAGGCGAGTCGGTTAAATACAGCTCGCGGCGGTGCGACAAGTTGCCGACGCCACCGCCTTTGACGATCTTGGCAAAGTACATGTCGGTCTCGGCGCGATTGAAATTGTCGGCGGTCACAGGGACGGCATAGTCGACTGGCGCTGGCACGACCGGTTGCGCCTGAGCGAACTCCGCATGGCCGATCGCGGCAAGCTGCGCGCGGGTCGACTGTTCGCCATCAGCGATCAGAAGCCACGGACACGGCTTTGGCGTATTCCGAAGCGAATAGTGCACTATCCGGATACTGCTCCTTCAATTCGCGCAACAATCTTTGCGCAAGAGCATCCTCTTTTTCACGGCGCGCGGCGAGAGCAAGGATAATTTTTGCGAACGGCCGGAGATAGCGGCCGTTTTCGGCGGTCCTGGCGACTTGCTCCATACCGAGCTTTTTGTCGCCGTGAATTCCGCCAAACCGTAGCACGAGGCGGGAACCAGCGCTCTGTGAGCCGATAACGTAATTTGCGATGCCGGGAGCGATATACGCGTCTGTCGCTTCCGGATGCTGCGCAAGAAACTCCTTCGCATATCCGTTAGCTTTTTTCATGGACTTCAAGCTCTCGAGATGCCTTTTCTGTAGAATCGACTCCGCGTCAGATTCCATTCCGGCGGCCAGCGTCAGCGCAAGAAGGGCTTCTCCATCTTTGGGATTTGTTTTCTGGCGCTCGACGGCAAGTTCGCGGGCGCGAGCCACAGCATCGCGGAAATGGCTCATCCGTTCTGGATCCGGGCTGCCGTCAATGCCATGCAGAAATCTCTTTTCGTTCAGGAAAAAATCGCTGGTCAGTACGCCTTGATGGGACAGCTCCTCAAAGAGATAGCTGGCTGCGACCGCCACTTCACCAAAAGGCTGTTCCGGATTGCGGGATGCCCAGTTTGCGAAATGTTCGCGTGCTTCCCCGAACTTTTGCTCGTAGAGAAGATCGAATCCGGCGCTGAGTTCTGGCACGGTTGTGAAGGACGGGGAGGCAACGTCCGGTGCTTCCCGCGCAAAACCGGGGATTGTGCTCAACAGCAGTGAGAACGCTAGAAAATAAGAGTGAAGCAACAAAATTATCCTCAACACCACCTACAAACAGTTGGACGTCGCTACCCGCTGCACTGTAACAGGGCAGTTGTAAAGCTTTTGTTGCGGACAGGCCACCGTCCTGTCGTCTCACGCATGGCCGCTGTGGTTACGGGGTCGGAAGATCGAGGCACAGCGCACGTGCCGTGACAACCGTTCGGCTCTGATAGGTGTCATGCGAACGAACGGTGCTGAATCATACGAAAAGGTAACAAAAAAGAAAAGAGAAAGGAAAATCTAACGATTCCGATTTGATCAGAACTTGCTAAATTCCCTCGATTAAGCTCGACTCCGGCAACTTGCGATGAAATTAAATTCACGGCTTTAGCCGAATGCCCTGAACGGGTTCGATTTGGGCTAGTGACTCCTCCGGCTCCCAGAAGCGGAGTCCGACGAATCCTCGTCCTCGATGAGAATAATTTCATTGTACTGGGCAGTGGATATCATGTTCGTGGTCTGTCCACCGACAAGCACCCGTCGGCTGGGACGCGTATTCGGTTTCAACCCCGGCCAGTGGTGAAGCAGACTCGCGAAGACAGGCTTTGCCATCCCCGTTAGCTTTCGTCCGTAGCCTAGCTCCGGCGAATTGTGATTAGGATAGGAAGTGGCCGTCCACGGCGAGTGTCCTTGGCTTATGGATCGCCGACACTCCACCGTGGTTCCGGACGGCGATGGGCCATGTTCGCTTCTCAGGCCAGCCCACGGAAGCCTTCGTGGGCCCAGTCCGAGCGCGAGACGAACTTATGAGCCTGCGGCGCTTGCCTGCGCTGCTTGCTCCTGGTATTCCGGTTTGTAGACATGCTGGCGAATGAACGCCACCATGTCGGCGGGTTGTCTGACGCGGGCAAGTCCTGAATCGAAAACGAGCTTTGCGACGCGCGCGGCCGTCTGGATTTCGGTCTCGAGGATGTTTGATTGCAGCGGGTAAAGCAGGCCCTGCTTTAGCAGGTCGGATGGCACCTGATCGGCCACCGCCTGGCCCGCCTCGATGAACATCTCGTCTGTGACGCGCTCGGCCTGGGTGGCGAAGATCGCCATGCCTACCGCCGGGAAGATATAGAAGTTGTTTGCCTGGCCTGGTAGAAATGTCTGGCCGTTGTAGTGAACCGGTTCGAACTGCACGCCGGCTGCGTAGATGGCCTTGCCCTTTGACCATATGTAGGCTTGCTCGGGCGTGCATTCTGCGTGCTCGGTGGGGTTCGACAGCGCAAGGATCACGGGCCGATCGTTGATTCTCGCCATCGCCTCGATAACTTTTTGATTGAAAGCGCCACCAATGGTGCTAACGCCGATGATGGTGGTCGGCTTGATGCTTTCAATCGCGGCGACGAAGTCGCGCGTTGGCGCGTGCTGGTGAGCGTACGGCTTCTGGAAGTCGAGCAGGTCGGTGCGGGATGTCTCGAGCAGACCGTTGACGTCGAACATGTGGACGCGGGATTGTGCTTCCTTGAGGCTCATGCCCTGCGCAACGAGCGCCGAGCAGAGCAGGTTAGCAAGGCCAATACCAGCCGAGCCGGCGCCGAGGAACAGGTACTTTTCGTCTTTCAGTTTTGTGCCCTTGAGCTTGGTCGCGTTGATCATTCCTGCGAGCGTGATGCCGGCTGTGCCTTGCACGTCGTCGTTGTAGACGCAGTACTTGTCGCGGTAGCGCTGGAGCAGGTGCACGGCGTCCGCACCGGTCCAATCCTCGAAATGGATGCAACACTTCGGGAATACTTCCTGCACTGCCTCGACGAACTCGTCGACAAAAGAATAAAGATCCGCAGTCGCTGGGCGGGGCTTGCGCATTCCCAGATACAAAGGATCGTGGAGGTATTGCTCGTTGTTGGTGCCGGCGTCGAGGTACATGGGCAGCAGGTATTGCGGAGGCACACCGGCGCATGCAGTGTATAGCTGCAACTTGCCGATGGGGATGCCGGCCCCGTTCGCGCCAAGGTCACCCAGGCCGAGGATGCGGCCGCCGTCGGTGACGCAGATGAAGCGAAGGTCTTTCTGCGGCCAGTTCCGCAGGATGTCCTTTACTTTGCCGCGGCGCGTCATGGAGAGATACATGCCACGAGGCTGCCGGTAGATGTGTCCGAATTTAAGGCAAGCTTCGCCAATGGTCGGGTCATACACGATTGGGAGAAAACGTGCGGGGTCCGACATGACGGTTCGATAGAAGAGAATTTCGTTGTGGTCAAGCAGATTGCTGAGATAGATGTAGCGTTCCAGATCTGTGGTTTTTTGCGCGAGTTGCAAGTTCACGCGCTGCAGTTGCAGATCCTGCGTCTCGGTTACGTCAGGCACAAGGCCAAGGATGCCGAGTGCCTGTTTTTCGGCCTCAGTGAAGGCCGTTGATTTGTTGAAAGCTGGGTCGTGAAGTAATTCGATTCCTCGTTTGCTGTTGATCGCCATCTGAATTGTCCTCCATTCCTTAACCCGTAGATTTGAGAATTTGAGTCCTGCCACCCGGAATTTTTTATTGACCAGCCGCCGCAACGTAGGGACGAACCATCTTTTTGGGATCGACAACGCGGTCGAACTCGTCCTCGCTGACAAATCCCAACTTTAGTGCGGCCGCCTTTAGCGTGAGATCGTTGTCCATGGCGTAGTGCGCGATTTTTGACGCTTTGTCATAACCAATGACCGGCGATAGCGCCGTCACCAGCATCAGGGACTGGTCCACATATTCCTTGATTTTTTTCAAATTCGGTTTGCTGCCTTCGACCAGGAACCTGCGGAAATTTGCGCAGCCATCAGCCATGAGTGTGATGGAGTGGGTGATGTTGAAGATGATAAGAGGCTTGTAGACGTTCATCTCGAGGTATCCACCGGCGCCACCGAAGCCAGCCGCCACGTCATTGGCCATTACCTGCACGGCGATCATGGTCAGGGCTTCGGCCTGGGTCGGATTTACTTTGCCCGGCATGATCGACGAGCCTGGCTCATTGGCTGGGATCACTAGTTCAGCGAAGCCCGCCCGTGGGCCGCAGGACATCAGGCGAATGTCATTTGCGATTTTGTAGAGCGAAACCGCGAGCGTACGGAGTGAACCGGAAAGTTGCACCAGATCGTCGTGTGCGCCCTGCACACAGAACTTATTGGGTGCGCTGACGAACGGCAGCTTAGTGAGCTTGGCAATTTCGGCGGCAGCAGCTTCGCCGAAACCGGGAGCTGAGTTGATGCCGGTACCTACCGCCGTGCCACCGAGCGCCAAGCGATACACGCCTTTCAAGGCGTCCTGAATGCGTGTGAGATTGTCGGCGAGCATGCCCTGGTAACCGGACCATTCCTCACCGAGGGTGAGCGGCGTGGCATCCTGCATGTGAGTACGCCCGATCTTGACGATGTCTCCCCACTGATCGGCTTTCGTTTTGACTGCGTCGTGCAGGGCCTCAATGGCCGGAAGCAGTCGCAGCTTGACACTGACCGCTGCCGCTATATTCATCGCCGAAGGAAAGGAGTCGTTAGAAGACTGCGACATATTGACGTGATCGTTTGGATGGACCGGCGTCTTGCTTCCCAGCGGTGTGCCAGCGAGTTGGCAGCAGCGGTTCGAAATGACCTCATTGACGTTCATGTTGAATTGCGTTCCACTGCCCGTCATCCATACGTGCAGCGGAAACATATCTTCATGTTGGCCGGCCAGGATCTCGTCACAAGCCTGCACAATCAATCGGTGGCGCGGCTCGTCGAGACGCCTGCCTGCATAGTTCGCCTTGGCCGAGGCTTTCTTGAGCGTGGCGTACGCGGTGATCATCTCGCGAGGGATGAGGTCCCTTCCGATGCTGAAGTGCTCGAGTGAGCGTTGCGTTTGAGCTCCCCAGAGCTTGTCGGCGGGCACGTTGACTTCGCCCAGACTATCGGTTTCCTTGCGAATGTCGGGCGTTTTTGCTCCATCTGCGATATTCATCACGTCCTCCCGGTTCCTGGATCCGATTTACGTGCTGGAAGCGCCGGCACGAAGCCAAAACAAATGGGACTAGAAGTGAGGCATTTCGCAGCCCCACGTCGGGGATTCAGCGGGGCGTAGTTCTTCCACCACTCAAATGTGCTGGACGAGTGTCTACAGGAATGTTCGCCTTCGGGCGAATTCGTGTTGAGAGTGCGTTTTGGTTTGCCACAGGCACCGCCTGTAGGTCAGAGATTTTAAGACGGGTGCGATGCGCGGTTTTTGGGTTAGTCCGAAGACTTCAAGCGGCCCGTCTTGCGCAAAGTTCAAATTCTGGGTGGTTAGCGATTTTGAACATCAATCTCGTCTTGCCGGGAGGGACGAAGAAAACACATTGTCATGCAAAGTCATTCGTAAAGCAACATCAACGTCAACGGGCCAGCCTGCTCGTCCATGTGTCAGGCCGCTCAGATGATTTATTTTTCTACGGTGTACGTTTTGCCTTGCTGAAGTAAGGGAGTCGTCACGTACATCGAAGAGAGATTCCTCTTCGCCTCTGGCTCCTCGGAATGACGGCCAGGCGATACTTGTCTTCCGTTCTGAAGAGTTTGCGTATGTGAGTCGTCGCGTAGGTGAAGAGAGATTCCTCGTGGCCTTCGCTCCTCCGAATGGCTGTGAAAAGGTAGTCGCGAGACGCGTTTATGCGGCTGGTTCCGCAAACGTGGAGCGAGTTGTCGCACTACATCGACGAGAGATTCCTCGCTTCGCTCGGAATGACGGATTAAACGCTTGCAATGACGGAGGGCCAGCTTTTTTGTCTTCGGTTGTGAAAAATCAATTCGAACCTGTCTGATTCGAACTTGGCTGCGAGAACGGTTGCAGGCTATTGTGGTGATTCGATCGCGGTCTTGGTGACCTTTTGCGAGACTTGAGCTGGGGTGGGAAGCTGCGAGCGGTCCCAGCCACCGCCGAGGGCTTCGATTAATTGAACTGAGGCGGTCATTGCCTGGGTGTGGAGGTTGGACAGCGTTTGTTGGTCGGCGAGCAGCGTGGTTTGCGCGACCAAAACTGTCAGGTATTGATCGACGCCGGTTTCGTAGCGTGCTTGCGCCAATTCGAGGTAACGCTGCGCGGACTGCACAGCTTGTTGTTGCTGCTGGATTTCTTTGGACAAGATGCGCACGGCGGAGAGGCTGTCTTCCACCTGTTGGAAGGCAGTCAGCACGGTTTGGCGATAGCTGGCGACGTCTGCGTTGTAAGTGGCTATGAATTGCTTGACCGTGGCCCTGCGCAGCCCGGCGTCAAAGATGTTTTGTGAGGCGGAGGGGCCGATGGTCCAAAAGTGGCTAGGCCAGTTGAGGAGTCTTGAGAACAATGAACTTTCAAAGCCGGCTTCTCCGCTTAGCGTGAGAGTCGGATAGTAAGCCGCAGTGGCAATGCCGATTTGGGCGTTGGCGGCGGCCATGTTGCGTTCGGAAGCGGCAATGTCTGGCCGGCGCTCGAGGAGTTGCGAGGGCACACCAAGGGGAATCGGCGGCGGGGCGGCGGTGAGCGGTTTGACGGGAAGAGAGAAGCTGGACGGCACCGTGCCGATGAGTACAGCGATGGCGTGTTCGAATTGCGCGCGCAGCAGGCCGACGTTGACGGCTTCCGCTTCGGCGTTGTCCAGAGCATTTTGCGCCTGGACCAGAGAGATTTCGCTGTCGACTCCGGTCTCATAGCGTGCACGGTTGAGTTCGACGGATTTTTTGTCGGCGACGACGGTGTCGTCGAGGACCTTCTGCAAGGCGTCTTGGCCGCGCAGTTCGAAGAAGAAGACAGCTAGGCTGGCTTGTTCGGTCAATTTTTCGTTTTCAAGATCTGCGGCGCTTAGCTGGGCATTGTACTGTTGTTCATGAATTAGGTTGCGGACTCTGCCCCAAAGATCGGGCACCCAGGAAGCTGAGAAGGGCAAAGTGGCCAGTTCGCTGTTTGGCGTGGAGCCCTTGTTCGCCGTGCTGCCCGACGCGCCGGTGGTGCCGATCGTGTTCTTTAGATTTCCGGAGGGGTGCGAATATGCGTACGTGGGCCCCACGCTTAAGGTGGGATAAAGTTGCGCGCGAGCCTGGGCGACAAGCGTGCGAGCTTCCATGAAGTTTTCAAAGGATTGCTTGATGTTTTGGTTGTTGATGTCGAGCTGGTCCTCGAGCGAATTTAGTTCCGGATCGTTGTAGATTTCCCACCATTTCCCGTGCAGCTTGGCATCCTGCGGCTCGGCAACTTTCCAATCAGCCGGATTGTCAGAACGTTCTGGCAGTTCCTTGTAGGCGGGCGGCGGAGGTTGAACAGTTGCGGAGGGCGGACGATATTTCGGCCCGACGGTGCAACCGGACAGGGGAAGCAAGCAGATCGCGGTGGCGATCAGATGTTTCAAGCGAGAGCTATGCATATATTTTTCCATATTGATTAACCCGCAGCAGAGGGAAGGGTTCCGTCTCCTGGATGAAAAGTGTCACGCTCTTTTCCGAGAAAGCGCAGACGCAAACGATCGAGCGCCAAATAAACGACGGGTGTCGTGTAAAGAGTAAGGAGCTGGCTCACGATGAGGCCGCCAACAATGGTGATGCCGAGGGGGCGGCGAAGTTCTGAGCCGGTGCCGGTACCAAAGGCAAGCGGCAGAGCGCCAAAAAGCGCTGCCATGGTGGTCATGAGGATAGGCCGGAAGCGGAGCATGCACGCTTCGAAGATGGCGTCCTGCGTGGTTTTGGCGCCTGCGCGTTCCGCTTGCAGAGCAAAATCGATCATCATGATGGCGTTTTTCTTGACGATGCCGATCAGCAGAACGATACCTATAATCGAGATGATGTTCAGATCCACCTTAAAAAGCATCAACGCCAGCATGGCGCCGACACTGGCAGATGGAAGTGTAGAAATAATGGTAAGGGGGTGCACCAGGCTTTCGTACAAGACGCCAAGAACGATGTAAACCGCGAGCAGGGCGGTAAGAACCAGAATGGGCTCAGTACTGAGAGATTGCTGGTAAGCCTGCAAAGTGCCGGCGAAAAAACCGCGAACCGTGGAAGGAACACCCATTTTTTGTTTCAGTTGATCGATGGCAACGGTCGCGTCGCTCAGTGAGGCACCTGGCGCGAGGTTGAAAGAAACGGTGACAGAAGGGAACAGACCGGTGTGATTTAGCGTAAGCGGGGTGGTGTTTGCCTGGTACGTGGTCATGGTCGCGAGCGGGGAATTGCCAGTGGCAGTGGGGCTGCTGCTTCCTTTCGGATGAAAATAAATATCTTCCAAGCCCTGGGGACTCTGCGAGTATTTGGGAGCAACCTCCAGGACGACATAGTATTGATTCAACTGGGTGTAGATGATGGAGACTTCGGATTGGCCGAAGGCGCTATAGATTCCCTGGTCGAGAGATTGCGCGGTCTGGCCCAGCCTCGCGGCGGTTACGCGGTTGTAGTTCAAGAGAACATCCAGGCCGCCGTTCTGCTGGTCGGAGTTCACGTCTTGAAAAATAGAGATGTGCTTCATCTCCCCGAGCAGTCGCGGCCCCCAAGTGGCGAGATCCGGGACATTGTCGGACTGGATGGTGTATTGATAGAGAGCTGCGCTGGCGCGTCCCCCAATGCGCAAATCCTGCGATGCTTGCAGAAAAATTGAGGCAACAGGCAAGCGATTGAGTTGCGGGCGCAGCCGGTTGATGATTTGCGGCGCGGTAATTTTCCGTTCGTTCAGCGGCTTCAGCGAAATAAAAACATTTCCGGAATTGGTGGCGCCCCCACCTCCGGTGAAACCAATTACGTTTGCGACGGCGGGATCTTTCGTGATCACTGCTTCGATTTTCTGGATCGAGTCATTCATCACCTGGAAGGAGGCATCCTGCGGACCTTGCATGCCGCCGCCAAGGGCGCCGGTGTCCTGCTGGGGGAAGAAGCCCTTAGGAATCCTGATAATGATGGCGACGTTGAGAGCGACGGTCAAAAAAAGGACGGTCAACGTGAGGAAAGCGTGGTCCAGAACCCAATGTAGGCTGTGGCTATACCACGACAGGATGCGTTCGAAAAATCTTTCCGTGACCATGTAAAACCGGCCGTGTTTCCTCGAGTGTTCATCGCGAAGCAAATAGGCGCACATCATCGGCGTGGTGCTGAGCGAAATGAGCATGGAAACGAGGATGGCCGTCGAGAGGGTAATCGCAAACTCGCGGAACAACCGCCCGACAATTCCACCCATCAGCAGAATCGGAATGAAGACCGCAATCAGGGAAATACTGATGGAGAAAACCGTGAAGCCAATCTCCTGCGCGCCTTTCAGAGCTGCGGCGAAGGGATCCATTCCCGTTTCCAGATGGCGAGTGATGTTTTCCATGACCACGATGGCGTCGTCCACCACGAAGCCGGTGGAGATGGTTAACGCCATGAGCGAAAGATTGTCCAGACTGTAGCCACACAGATACATCACAGCGCATGTGCCGATCAGAGATACTGGGACCGCGACGGCGGGAATGAGAGTTGCGCGGCCATTTCGCAAGAAAACGAAGACAACCACGATAACCAGAATGACGGAAAAGGTTAGGGTTCGCTCGACGTCGCTGACCGATGCGCGGATGGTTGTGGTGCGATCCAGAACGATGGTGGTGTCAATGCCCTGTGGAATCGACGCTTTGATGGAAGGTATTTCCGCGCGGATGCGATCAACGGTCTCGATAATATTGGCGCCGGGCTGGCGGAAAATGACCAGCACGATGGCACGTTTGCCGTTCAAATATCCGGCGGCGCGAACGTTTTGCACCGAATCGACGACGTCAGCGACATCGGAGAGATGGATGGCCGCACCGTTTTTGTAGCCGACAATGATGGGCTGATAGTCGACAGCTTGCGAAATTTGGTCGTTGGCAAGAATGTCCGCGCTGGTTACACCATCCGTAATTTGTCCTTTAGCCAGGGCTGAGTTTTGCAGGCGCAATACCGACTGAATATCGGTCATGGCGAGGCCAAAACTGGAAAGTTTCGTCGGATTTACCTCCACGCGAACGGAAGGCAGCGCGCCGCCGCCCACGTTCACCTGACCCACGCCCTGAATCTGCGAAAGCTTTTGTTGAATGACGGTCGAGGCATTGTCATAAAGCTTGGCTGGTCCATATTTGTCCGAAGTTAGGCCCAGGATCATGACGGGAGCATCCGCGGGATTGACCTTGCGGTACGTGGGATTCGCGGGCAGGTTGGCGGGAAGATAGGTGCGAGCTGCGTTGATTGCGGCTTCGACGTCGCGTGCCGCGCCGTCAATGTTCCGGCTGAGATCGAATTGTATGGTTACTGAAGAAGTTCCCAAGCTGCTGCTCGAGGTCATTTCCGTAACGCCGGCGATGTGACCGAACTGGCGCTCGAGAGGGGTGGCGACCGATGAGGCCATAATTTCCGCGCTGGCTCCGGGCAAACTGGCATTTACGGAGATGGTCGGGAAGTCCACCTGTGGCAAAGGAGAGACAGGAAGGACCTTGAACGCGATGCCGCCGGCAATTGCGATGGCCAGGGTCAGCAGAGTAGTGGCGACGGGCCGATAGATGAATGGAGTAGAGACGTTCATGACTGTTCGGCAACTCGCGGGGCGGCGCCAGGACCGGGCGACCTGGAATTTCTTGAGAATCGGTGCGCCAGTTTATCGAAGAAAATGTAGATCACGGGCGTTGTATAAAGCGTGAGCACCTGACTCACGAGAAGGCCACCGACCATAGCGATGCCCAGGGGCCGGCGCAGTTCAGAGCCAATTCCATGTCCGAATGCGAGAGGCAAACCGCCAAGCAGCGCCGCCATGGTGGTCATCATGATGGGCCTGAAACGCAGGAGGCAAGCATCGTAGATAGCATTGGTGGAGCTCTTGCCCTGGTGTCGTTCGCCTTCGAGCGCGAAGTCCACCATCATGATTCCGTTCTTTTTGACGATTCCGATTAAGAGAACCAAGCCGATGATGGCAACGACGCTGAGGTCCAATCCAAAAAGGATGAGAGCCAGGAAAGCGCCGACACCCGCAGAGGGAAGGGTGGAAAGAATGGTAATCGGATGGATGAAGCTCTCGTAAAGGACGCCCAGAACGATATACACGGTGACCAGAGCTGCGAGGATCAGCAACGGCATATTGGAAAGAGAATTCCGGAACGATGCCGCAGTGCCCTGAAAATCGGCCTGAAGGCTGGCAGGAAAATGGAGATCTTTTTGGACTTTTGAAATGGAAGTGATGGCATTGCCCAGGGCGGCCTTGGGAGCCAAGTTGAAGGAAACGGTGATCGCCGGGAATTGTCCCTGATGGTTGATCGAAAGGGATTCGGATTTGGTTTCAAAATGCGAAAACGCGCCGAGTGGCACCGCGTTGCTCATTGTGGAACTGGTCGTTCCGGCAGAAGCAGCTCCTTTGCTGGAGTTGGTTGGTGATGCGCTTGAGGTGAGGGCATTTTGCGGCGGGGTAAGAGTATTTGGCGAGGCGGTGTAGAGCGGGGAAGTGGTCAGGGCGTTAGAGCCAGCGGAAGTGGAACCGTTTCCAGTAGAACTTGCGGGCGCGCCCGTGGTTCCCGAGGAGGCGTTGGACTGAATGTACAATTTGTTCAATTTGTTCGGGTCCAGCTGGAATTGCGGCTCACTCTCAAGGATGACGTGATACTGGTTCAACTGCGTGTACATGGTGTTGATCTGGCGTTGACCGAAGGCGTCGTAGAGGGTGTTATCAATCGTTGTCGGAGCAATTCCGAGGCGCGAGGCGGTCGGCCGGTCAATGACCAGGGAAACGGCCAGTCCGCCGGGCTGTTGGTCCGTTGCAACGTCTTCTAACTCCGGCAATTGTTTCAAACGATCGACGAATTTATTGGTCCATTCGCTTAACTCGTTCGGATCAGGATCTTCCAAGGTGAACTGGTATTGCGTGCGGCTGACGCGATCGTCCACAGTGATGTTTTGCACGGGCTGCATGAAAAGCTGGATGCCTTGTACATCGTTGAGTTTTGACTGCAGCCGACGGATAACGTCAGAAGCACTGAGATTTCGTTGTTCGAGCGGCTTTAAGTTGATGGATAGCCTTCCGCTATTGGTGGTGGTGTTGGTGCCATCGGCGCCGATAAAGGAGGAAAGGCTCTCGACCGCGGGATCCTGCAGGATGACGTTAGCGATTTCCTGCTGCTTGTCCGCCATCGCCTGGTGGCCAATTATTGGAGGCGCCTGAGAAATACCTTGAATGATGCCGGTGTCCTGAACAGGAAAAAATCCTTTTGGAATGACGATGTACAGGAACACGGTAAGCAGCAACGTTCCCA
>Ga0307474_10002559_pt1 | contig 13063 bp, 14 predicted proteins | sample atmos_gasesECM1C_2_FD_203312 | JGI IMG/M metagenome (GOLD analysis project Ga0307474, IMG submission 203312) | Hardwood forest soil microbial communities from Morgan-Monroe State Forest, Indiana, United States - atmos_gasesECM1C_05 | ecosystem: Environmental > Terrestrial > Soil > Temperate... | reverse complement strand
CCGGCCACCGGACGCAGCTGCGGATCAACCATCAGGTAAACCGCACCGCGCACGTCCTGATCTTGCGAGCGCTGCTCGACCAGTTCGATGAAGTCGCCGCGCGACAGCACCAGCATTTGCTCGCGCAGACCCTGCACCTCCGCCTCGATCAAATTGTCGGTGCTGCCATCGACGACTCGCGACACGGCAAAATCCACGGCGTAGATGAGCGCGGCCGCGCCGATGGCGAATACGATCGAATAGACGATCGCGATACGAAAGGGCGAGGTATCGAGAACACCGAGAAAGCGCTGATCGGGACCCATCTTGGGAGCCTGTCTGGCCGGGCCCTATTCGTCTTCGCGCAAGCTGTAGCCCGCGCCGCGCACGGTGTGCAGCAGCGGCTTGTCGAAGTCTTTGTCGATCGCCTGGCGCAGACGGCTGATGTGTACGTCGATCACATTGGTTTGAGGATCGAAATGATAGTCCCACACGCCCTCGAGCAGCATGGTGCGCGTCACCACCTGGCCGCTATGACGCATCATGAATTCAAGCAGTTGAAACTCGCGCGCGGTCAACTCGATTTTCTTGCCGTTGCGCATGACGCGCCGGGTCATGCGATCCAGTTCCAGGTCCGCCAATTTTAACTTGGTGCTTGCCTCCGCGTTGCCTGCATCGCCGCGGCGGGCAAGCGCATCGATGCGCGCCAGCAATTCGGCCATGTGATACGGCTTGGTCAGGTAGTCATCGCCGCCGGCACGCAGACCGGTAATCCGGTCATCGACGTCCCCGAGCGCGCTCAAGATGAGGACCGGCATTTTTCGGCCCGTGGCGCGCAGCGACTGCACCAGTGCAAGTCCGTCCAGTTTCGGCAGCATGCGATCGACGATCGCAAGATCGACGGCGATCGAGGAGGCCATGTGCAGGCCCTCGAGGCCGTTGCCTGCGACGTCCACCGTATGACCGGCTTCCCGCAACGCCTTGGCCAGGTAGTCGCGTGCAACCTCGTCGTCTTCAACAATCAAGATGTGCATGGCTCCGTATCTTAGACTAGGATGCCCTCGCCCGGGTTCACTCGATAGGACCCCAACCCAAGCGAACTGTATGCCCGAGATTGCCGTGATCAGGGTTGCGCGCCGGCGTGCGACCAGCGGTCAGTCTTGGACCCTTGCCGCGCTGCTGGCGGCCGCATTCTCCAGCCATTCCTACGCAAAGGACGCGCCTTTATGGGAGCTCGGTCTCGGCGCGGGTGCGATTGCCTTTGAGGATTATCGGGGCTCCAACACGACGCATGCCTACCCCCTGCCGGTTCCCTACATCGTCTACAACGGCAAGTTCCTGAAAGCCGACCGCGACGGCGTGCGCGGCACGCTGTTCAATCAAGATTGGCTGGAAATCAATCTGAGTTTCAACCTGACCACACCGGTGCGCAACGACCGCGAGCGCAGCGGCATGCCGGATTTGCGTTCCACGGTTGAGATGGGACCGTCTTTTGATTTCCACTTGTTTCGCAGCGACGATCGCAAGATCAAGCTCGACTTGCGCATGCCGCTGCGCGCGGTGGCCACGGTTGAGGCCTCACCGCGCATCATCGGTTGGACCTTCAGCCCCAGACTCAATGTCGACCTGAAGGATCCCTTCGGACTCCCAGGTTGGAATCTCGGTTTGCTGGCAGGACCGCTGTTCGCGGATCGCCGCTACCATGATTATTTCTATTCCGTCGCCCCGCAGTTTGCGACGCCCTCGCGCCCGGAATTTTCCGCCTCCGGGGGCTACGCCGGCACGGAGACTCTGGCGGCCTTGTCGAAGCGCTACCCAAAGTTTTGGGTGGGCGCATATATGCGCTACGACACGCTGGCCGGCGCGGCTTTTGTTGACAGCCCCCTGGTTCAGCGCAAAAGCTACTGGACTGGCGGTTTTGGTTTCTCTTGGATGATCCGAAAATCATCGCAGGTCGTGGAAATACCGGATTGAAATGCCGCGTTTCTTGAAAATCATTTACGAATATTTCGCGCTCTACAGTTCGTTGACGCTTCTCGGCCTGATCTGCCTGACCTGGTCGGTGTTCGCGCTGCCGCTCTATTTCATACTGCCGCCGCGCCTGGGCACCGCGGTCGGCCGCCGCGGCATCATGACAGGCTTCCGCATTTACTCCTGGTCGCTCTCGCTCACCGGAACATACCGCCTGGACCTGAAGGCCATCGACACTTTGAAGGGCGGGCCGCCGGTGATATTGGCGCCGAACCATCCGGCACTGATCGATGCGCTGTTGATCCTGACTCGGCACCCGAATCTCGTGTGCGTGATGAAGTCTGCGTTGATGAAAAATGTGTTCTTAGGGTCAGGATCCAGGCTGGCTCGCTATGTGCGCAACGACTCGTCCCGGCAAATGGTCAAGGAGTCCGTGGCGCATTTGCAGGCCGGGGGCGTCTTGCTGCTCTTCCCCGAGGGCACCCGTACCACCCGCTTCCCGATCAATCCCTTGGCAGGCAGCGTCGGCCTGATCGCGAAACATGCCAAGGTGCCGGTACAGACGCTCATAATCGAGACCGATTCGCCCTTCCTGAGCAAGGGCTGGCCCCTGTTCAAGCGGCCCGATCTGCCCATCATGTATAGAGTCCGGTTGGGTCTGCGCTTCGATCCTCCGACCGATGTCCCCGCATTCACCGCACAGCTCGATCGCTACTACCGACAGGCTCTGCAAGGCGCGCCCCAGTCGCGCTGGCTCAAACACGAATCGTGACGCCATCGAGCACTCATCTTGTGCTCATTCCGAGCTTCAACCCCGGCGCGCGGGTGTTTTCCACCGTGCAGGCGGCCCTGAATCATTGGGCGCCGGTGTGGGTTGTCGTCGACGGCAGTACGGATCATTCGGAGCACCGGCTGGCGGAAATGGCATCGGCGGACCCGAACCTTCGAATCTGGGTGCTGCCAAAGAATGTCGGCAAAGGCGCTGCGGTGCTGTTCGGCATGAAGGAAGCCCAGGGCCTGGGATTTACCCATGTACTGACCCTGGATTCCGACGGTCAGCACCCCGCCTCCAGCATCCCGCAGTTCATGCAGGCTTCCTTGGCATCTCCCGATTGCATGGTGCTGGGGGAACCGGTATTTGACGACAGTGCTCCTGGCTTACGCGTCGGGGGCAGAAAAATATCCAACTGGTGGGCCAACCTCGAGACCCTTTGGGCCGGTATCCACGACTCGCTATTTGGCTTTCGTGTCTACCCCATCGACGCCCTGATCAGCGTGATGCGAAGGCAGCCTTGGATGCGGCGCTTCGACTTCGATGTGGAAGCGGTCGTGCGTTTGTGCTGGCGCGGCGTGCGGCCCATCAATTTACCGGCGCCAGTGCGCTACTTCAGGCCGGAGGATGGCGGCGTGTCGCATTTTCGTTACGGGCGGGACAACGCGCTGCTCACCTGGATGCATTTCCGGTTGTTTTTGGGATTTCTGGTGCGCCTGCCTCTGCTGGCGGCCCGGCGCCTAGGCACGATCTTAGGGTAAGTTGCCGCACAGGCCCGCACCTATATAATGAAGCTACTTAGAACTCCAATCGAAAGCCTAAACTATGTCCGACAAAGCGTCGCTCATGCAACAGCCGGCGCCGCTGACCGATGTCGGTCTCCAGCGGGAACTTGCCGCGCTGTTCGTGCAAGCCTTGAATCTTGAGGTAAAACCTCAGGATATCGATCCGGACGCCCCCTTGTATGGCGAGGGGCTGGGGCTGGATTCCATCGACATCTTGGAGGTGGCTCTCATCGTCTCCAAGCAGTACGGTATCCACCTCCGGGCCGACAGCCAGGAGAATCAACAGATCTTCCGTTCTTTGAGGCACTTAGCAGAGTACATTGCGGCGCAGAGAACCAAGTAGCCATGGCTTCGGGCCGTAGACTGCAGCTTGCTGCCGTCGTCTTGTTCTTCATCGCTTACTCAGTACTGTCGCACTACAGCAATCTCAATCCGCAAGCGCACGATTTGCGCACGGTGCTCGCGCTTGCACCCATGCTGACTTTGGGACTGGTTCTGCTCTGGCGCTGGAGCGGCGCTCTCGTGGCGTTGTTGGCGGCCGCAGCGGCGGCCTATTTGTTGCGTGCCTTCTGGCCGCTGTTCGCGCAGAATTTTTCCATTGTGTACCTGCTGCAGCAAGCCGGTTTTTATTCAATCATGGCCTTCACTTTCGGACGATCGCTGCGCAAAGGCAGCATCCCCCTGTGCACGCAGATCGCCGACAAGGTTCACGGCCCGTTGAGTGCGCTCGAACTGCGCTACACGCGACAGGTCACAGCGGCGTGGGTGATTTTCTTTTTAGGCAACGTGGCGGCAAATTTTCTGCTGTTTGAGTTCGCGCCGCTTAGCGTCTGGTCGCTATTCGTGAATTTCTGCTCGCTGCCGCTGATTCTGCTCATGTTCGCAGCGGAGTACGCGGTCCGCCGCCGCGTCCTGCCGCAAGTTCAGAGCAGCGGGTTGATTGCCACCCTGCGCGTATATTTTGCCGATTCGCCTCAAAAATGACGGAAACGATCGCGCTGCTGTCTCACACCTCGCCCACGGCGATTGTCGCTTACCGATCGGGGCTTGCAGTGACTGCTCAGCAATTTCTAGACGAGGCGAGACAGGTGGCAGACAGACTGCCCCAGGGCAGACATGTGCTGAATGTCTGTGCCGACCGCTATCAATTCGCCGTCGGACTCGCGGCCTGTCTGATCTCCGATCGTGTCAGTTTGTTGCCGTCGACGCATACGCCGCAGGTGATCGCGCAACTCGCCGTCTTTGCCCCCGACGCTTTTTGTTTGACGGACGACCTGCGCTGCGACATCGAGTTGGCGCAGGTCTACTACCCCGATCTCGCGCGTCCCGCATACAGTGTTGCTGCTTCGCCCTTCGAAGTGCCGCGCATTCCCGCCTCGCAACTCGCGGCCATTGTGTTTACCTCCGGCTCGACCGGCACGCCGGTGCCTTACAAAAAAACTTGGGGCTTGCTGTCGCGCTGCGTTCAAAACGGCGCGCCGCGCTTAGGGTTGGCGGATGGCAGAAGCCATGCCCTCGTTGGTACGGTGCCCGGGCAGCATATGTACGGCTTTGAATCGACCGTGCTGCTGGCGCTGTTGAGCGGCAACGCTTTGAGCGCCGAGCGGCCCTTCTATCCGGCGGACGTCGCCGCCGCCGTCGCCAGGGTGCCGCGGCCTCGAGTGTTGGTCACCACGCCAATCCACCTGCGCACCTTGCTTTCCTCCGAAATCGAATTTCCGTCGCTGGATCTGGTGATGTCGGCAACCGCCCCGTTGAGCCGCGAATTGGCGCGCGAAGTCGAGGAGCAGTACCAGGCGCCCTTGCTGGAAATTTACGGTTCAACCGAGACCGGGCAGATTGCCATGCGGCGCACCGCGCAGACGGCGGCTTGGCGGCTGTGGCCGGGCGTTCACTTGAACATCTCGAACGACCAAGTCGTAGCCTATGGCGGCCACGTCGAACAATTGACGCCCCTGTGCGATGTCATCGAGATCACCGGCAAAGAAGAGTTTCTGTTGCATGGTCGGACTGCCGATTTGGTGAATGTTGCAGGCAAGCGCAGCTCATTTGGCTATTTGAATGCGCAGCTCAACGCCATTCCGGGCGTTATTGACGGGGCGTTCTTTCTGCGCGAAGAATTGTCCGGTTCCACGGGCGTGACGCGGCTCGGCGCAGTAGTCGTGGCTCCCGGACTGACCGCGGCGGCCCTGACGGAGCAGCTGCGGCAGCTGATCGATCCGGTGTTTCTGCCGCGGCCGTTGCTGATCGTGGATGAACTGCCGCGCAACGCGACCGGCAAGCTGCCGCAACAGGCGCTGCGAGGATTCGCCGACGAACAATTGCGCATCAACGAGTCGCAATGAAAATGCAAAGCACGCTCAACATTGCCGCCGACCACCCGTCGTTTGCCGGCCATTTCCCGGCTTTTCCGGTATTGCCGGGCGCCCTGCTGCTGGATGAGATGCTCAGAGCCATAGAACTGGCGCGGGGAATCGACCTCAAAACATGGCACATCACGTCCGCGAAATTTCTCGAAGCGGTGCGGCCGCGCGACAGTCTCGTTCTCGAGCACGAGGCGACGGCGCCGGGATTGATTCATTTCACCATCAGCGTCGAGGGCCGCAAAGTGGCGAGCGGCAGGCTGCATGAATCCTAGATCGGCAAATCTTCTCGGAGGCCAAAAGGCCGCTGAATGGGTCAGCCATCGCGAGCGCGGCAGTCTGCGCCTGTTAAAAATCATGGCATTTCTTTCCCTGCGCTGCGGGCGCAGCGCCACCCGCGTCATACTGTACGGCATCGCCATTTATTTTTTCTTGTTTGGGCCCAGTGCGCGGCGCCACTCATTGCAGTATTTGCGGCTTGCTCTCGGCAGACCTCCCACGGCGCGCGATCGGTTCCTGCAGATTTTGTGTTTTGCGACCACCATTCACGATCGGGTTTATCTGATCAACGGCCAATTCGAGAAATTCAATATCTCGGTCGAAGGCGAAGACATGGTGCTGGCGCATGAGCCCAAGGGTCACGGCGCCTTGATGCTCGGCTCGCATATGGGCAGCTTCGAGGTCATGCATTCCTTGAGCCGGCGGCAGCACGGCTTGCACGTCGCGATGGCAATGTACGAAGAGAACGCGCGCAAAATAGGCGGCATCCTTGCGGCCATCAATCCCAATTGGATTGCGGATATCGTAGCTTTGGGCCAAATCGATGCCATGCTCAATATTGCCGAGCGCCTGGATCAGGGCGCCTATGTCGGCGTGCTCGCCGATCGTACGCTGGGAGCGGAAGCCGTACAGGCCGTCACATTTCTGGGACAAAAAGCCTATGTGCCCACGGGACCCATGCGTGCGGCCGCGATCTTGCGTTGTCCCGTATTCTTCATGGCAGGCCTGTACCGCGGCAAGAATAACTACCATGTGATGTTCGAACGGGTCGCGGACTTTTCCGCCATGAGCGTGGGCAGCCGCGATATCGCGGTGCGCGCAGCGATCGAGCGCTATGTCGCGATACTCGAGCGCTGCTGCCGCTCAGATCCGTACAACTGGTTCAATTTTTTCGATTTTTGGCGCCGGCCGATCGGCGGCGGGGGTCAATGATGTCGCGCATCCTGTCAGTTATCGCGCTGGGCATCTTGAGCGCCATCGGCCATACGGCGGTGCGTGCCGCGCCCGCGGACTTGCGCGACCTCGATCAAGTCATGGGAATGCTGGCGATGCGCCAGCATGGCCGCGTCGAGTTCATCGAACAGCAGTTTCTGGCGGTCTTGAATCATCCGATCGAATCCTCCGGTGAGTTGCGTTACGACGCGCCGGATCGGCTGGAAAAACGCACGTTGAAGCCGCGCGCCGAGACTTTGGTGCTCACGGGTGAAACGTTGAGCGTGGAACGAGCCCATGGCCGTCGCGTGATGGACTTGCATGCCTACCCGCAGGTGCTGCCCTTCGTCGAAAGCATTCGCGCGACGCTGGCGGGCGACCGCAAAGCACTCGAGCGATTGTTTCGGCTGGATTTTGCCGGCGGCGTGTCGCGCTGGACGTTGACGCTGGTGCCGCTGGAATCAAAGGTCAAGCAATCCGTCAGCCAGGTGCGCATCGACGGCGCCGGCGATCAATTGTTGAAGGTGGAGATTCGCCAACCCGATGGCGACCGATCGTTGATGACTCTGCGGCCATCCACCTTGCCATGAATGTGCGCCGCGCGCGTGTGCTCATCGTTTGGCTCGGCTGCGTTGCGATTGCCATCCTCGTCGTTGCGCGCGCCCACTACATCACCGATCTGTCGGCGTTCTTGCCTGCCCATCCCACGCCCACGCAGCAACTGCTGGTCGATCAGCTGCGCGACGGGCCCGCCTCGCGGCTGATTCTCATTGCGATCGAGCAAGGTGACTCGGCCTCGCGGACGCGCGTTTCGACAGGTCTGGTGGAGCGCCTGCGCAAGGACCCACAGTTCTCGAGCGTCAACAACGGTGAGGCAGTCGCCGGGCAAAGAGATCGCGAGTTCTTGTTTCAGCATCGGTATCTGCTCAGCGAGACGGTGAACGCGCAGCGCTTTACGGCGGCCGGCTTGAGCGACGCCATCCGCGAAACGATCGACAATTTGGCCTCGCCGGCAGGTCTCTTGTTCAAGTCCCTGCTGCCGCGCGATCCCACCGGCGAGTTGCTCAATATCATCGATCAGCTGGGGCGTTCACCGGCACCCGAGAGCCACGATGGCGTTTGGATCTCCGCCGACGGCACTCGCGCGCTGGCGGTGGCGCAGACTGCGGCAAGTGGATCCGACAGCGATGCCCAGGCCAGGGCAATCGATGCGATTCGCGCGGCGTTCGCGGCCGCGGCAGGCGAATCGCCGCAAGGCGCCGCCAACAGCGTGCAATTGCGGCTGAGTGGGCCGGGCGTGTTTGCGGTCGCGGCGCGCGCCAAAATCGAACGCGCCGCCGTGCGGCTCTCGATTGCCAGCAGCATTCTCGTGGTGACCCTGCTGCTCCTCGTTTATCGATCGCTGCCGGCACTCGGATTGGGACTGTTGCCGGTCGCCACCGGCGCGTTGGTCGGCATCGCCGCCGTGGCGCTGGGATTCGGCGCGGTGCATGGCATCACCTTGGGATTCGGCATTACCTTGATCGGCGAATCGGTCGACTACTCGATCTATTTTTTCGTTCAATCGCGCCAGGCGGCGGGCGGCGTCGCCGCCGGCAGCTGGCAGCAGTCGTGGTGGCCAACGATACGCCTTGGGATGCTTACCTCCGTGTGCGGATTTGCTTCGCTGCTGCCGTCGGGATTTCCCGGACTCAAGCAACTGGGTCTTTACTCCATCAGCGGCCTGATCGCGGCTGCATTGGTGACCCGCCATGTGTTGCCGGCGCTGCTGCCGGCGGGATTCGCGATTCGCGATGTGACGCCGCTCGGGCTCAAGGTCGGCGCTTTATTGCGGCGAGTACAGGACTTGAGCGGCAGGACCATATTGCTAGGCGGTGCCGTTCTCGTGGCGCTGGCCTTGGGCGTGCTGTATCACGATCGAGAATCCCTTTGGAATCGAGAGTTGTCGGCATTGAGTCCAATATCGACCGATGAACAAAATTACGATGCGAAATTGCGCGCCGACCTGGGCGCCGCCGATGTCCGCGATCTCGTCATTGTCTCGGGACCGGACGTGGAATCGATTCTGCGCGGCGCCGAACGTGCCGCTCGCGCACTGCAATCATTGGTGGACGGAAAAATCATCGGCGGCTTCGAGAATCCCGCGGCCTACCTGCCGAGCATGGCTACTCAAGAGAGCCGGCGCAGCAGCCTGCCCAGCGCCGCGGATTTGCGCGCCAATCTAAGTCAAGCCCTTCAAGGGCTGCCGCTGCGCGCGGATCGTTTGCAGCCCTTTCTCGAGGACATTGAAGCGACACGGCATGTGGCTTTGGTGACGCCGCGCGATTTGGCGGGCACTTCCATGCGCGCCGGTTTCGATGCGCTGATCCTTCATCAAAAGGATCAGTGGAACGCGTTGCTGCCGCTGCGCAGCGCCGTAGCGGGTGGAACCATAGACATCAGGCAGGTCGTCGCGGCGCTCAAAGACAGTGGCGTGGACGAGGCGCAGGTGCTCGATCTTAAGCAGGAATCGGACGCGTTGTACGGCAATTACCTGGCGGAGGCCATCCATTTCTCATTGGCCGGCTTTCTGGCCTTGACGGCACTGCTGCTGATCGCGCTGCGTTCGCCGTTGCGCGTGGCGCGCGTGCTGGCGCCGTTGGTGCTGGCCGTTCTCACGGTGGCCGCGGGTCTTGCCATTGCCGGCGTGCGTTTGAGCATTCTGCACCTCGTGGGAATGTTGCTGATCGTGGCCGTGGGCTCGAACTACGCGCTGTTCTTTGACCGTCAAGCGAACTCCGCGGAGGCCGGCGATGAAGCCCTCACGCTCGCTGCGCTGGTCATCGCCAATGCCAGCACGGTCATCGGCTTCGGTCTTCTGTCCTTCTCGCAGATTCCGGTCCTGGTTGCACTGGGCACCACTGTCGCGCCCGGCACGTTTCTCGCGCTGCTGTTCGCGGCGACCGGCTTTCGCGCCGCCCGCAGCGCGCATGCGTAGTATTTTTTGTGCCTCCGGTGCGGGTAAAGCGCCGACGCAAATGATATGGCTGCCGGGCGCCTACCACTCTGCACAGGACTTCGTGAACGAAGGTTTTGTCCGCGCCGCGGTCCAGCGGCGAATTCCCCTCGATCTGCGCTTCGTCGATCTGGAGATGCGGCATCTGGACGACCGAGATGTCTTTCAGCGGCTGCGCTCCGAGATTGTACTGCCGGCACGGGATTCAGGCGCCGCGGTCTGGCTGGCGGGCATCTCGCTTGGCGGTTTGGTAGCGCTCGACTATGCCAGCGCTCATGCAGGCGAGTTGGACGGACTGTGCCTGCTCGCGCCCTATCTTGGAAACCGCATGCTGATCAACGAAATCGCGGCAGCATCCGGGCTCAGCGGCTGGCAACCCGGCGAATTTGCAGAATCGGACACCGAACGCCGAATATGGCGCTATATCAAAACTCGAGTCGACTCGCGGCCGTTGTTCTTAGGCTACGGGAAGAGCGATCGATTTTCCGCGGCGCATGACATGCTGGCCGCAGCGTTGCCGGCAGAATGGGTCGAAGTCGTCGCCGGCGGTCATCAATGGGGCACGTGGCTCAGGCTCTGGGAGAGTTTTTTGGATTCGCATTTCAAATGAACCGGGAGAATCTCGCCCGTTGGAAACCGTCGCGCCTGTTGGTCGCGTCAGCGGCCGTGCATCTGGGCGCGGCGGCGGCATTGATTGCGCGGCCGCGTGCGTGGCCTGGGGTTTTGGGCGCTCTGCTCGCCAATCATGTGGTGCTGGCGGCAGCGGGACTTTGGCCGCGGAGCCAACTCTTGGGCCCGAATTGGACCCGTTTGCCGGAAGGCGGCAACCTCTCGCTCAGCGTCGCGATTACAATCGATGACGGGCCGGATCCTGATATCACGCCGCCGGTGCTGGCCCTGCTCGAGGGTTACGGAGCCTGCGCCACTTTTTTTTGCATCGGCGAACGGGTGCTGCGCTACCCTGACCTTGCACAGGAAATCGTGCGCCGCGGACACGCCATTGAGAATCACAGCCAGCGCCACCGGCACAATTTTTCACTGCTGGGTCCCAGGGGAATGGCCTCGGAAGTATCGCAGGCGCAGGAGAGCATTTTTCGCGTGACGGGAAGCAGCCCGCAATTCTTCCGCGCGCCTGCGGGCCTGCGCAATCCCTTTCTCGATCCGGTGCTGGCGCGGCTCAAGCTGCGCCTTGCCAGCTGGACGCGCCGCGGCTTCGATACGGTCAGCGCCGATGCCGATGCGGTGTTCCGCCGCTTGGCCAATCCGATCCTGCCGGGCGACATTTTGCTGCTGCATGATGGCCACGCGGCGCGCACGCGCCGCGGTCAGGCGGTGATTCTGGACGTGTTGCCGCGCCTGCTCGACGCTCTGAATGCGCGCGGACTGAAGTCCGTCACGTTGCGCTCGGCGTTGCCATGAACGTCATCCAACCCCTGCTGCTCGCGGAGTTCACAGCCACCAGCTGCATTGGCACAGGCGCGGCGCCGACGCTGGCCAGCCTGGTCGAGCAACGCAGCGGCCTGACGCGCTGCAACTTCGAAACCGTCAAGATCGACACGCACATCGGGGAGGTCGCAAACGTCGATGCACAGCAACTGCCTAAACAACTGCGGATATACGACTGTCGCAACAATCGCCTGGCCGAGCTTTCCCTGCAGCAAGATGGCTTCCTCGACGCCGTGGAGTCCGCGGCAGCCCACTGGGGCCGACGCCGGATCGGCGTATTTATCGGCACCAGCACTGCTGGGATCATGCAGACGGAATTGGCGTACCGTGCGCGCGACCCCGTCAGCGGCGCGCTGCCCGCCGCATTTGAATACGGCACCACTCACAACTCGTTCTCCGTCGCGGATTACATTCGACGGCGATGCCGGCTCGAGGGCCCCGCCGTGGCCGTGTCTTCGGCGTGCGCATCGAGCGCCAAGGTGTTCGGTGCCGCCAGACGCATGATCGAAGCGGGTCTCATCGATGCGGCGCTGGTCGGCGGAACGGATTCGCTCTGCCTGACTACCTTGTATGGATTCCATTCGCTGCAACTGTCCTCTTCCGCACCCTGCCGTCCCTTTGACGTCGCGCGCGACGGCATCTCCATCGGCGAAGCCGCCGCCTTCGCGCTTCTGGAGCGGGCATCGGAAAAGGTCAACGGCGATTCCATCCTGCTGCACGGTGTTGGCGAGTCCAGCGATGCCTATCACATGTCGGCGCCGCATCCGGAAGGATTGGGAGCAAAACGCGCCATGCAAGCGGCACTGGATTCCGCGTCCCTTGAACCTGGCGATATCGACTACATCAATTTGCACGGCACCGGAACCCCGAGCAACGATCGCTCGGAAAGCCAGGCCGTCACCAGCATTTTCGGTCCGACGACGCCTTGCAGTTCGACCAAGGGCGCGACCGGTCATACATTGGGTGCCGCGGGCGCGCTCGAGGCGGTCATCAGTGCACTCGCCATCCGCAATGGATTGATGCCGGGCGGCATCCAGACGACGCGAATCGACCCGACTCTCACTGCGTACTACATCAAGGAGAATCGGCGCGCGCCGGTGAGACGCGTGCTCAGCAATTCCTTCGGCTTCGGCGGCACGAATTGCAGTTTGATCTTTGGCCGCGCCGGATGAAGCTGCGTGGATATATCGGCGGGATCGGCGTGTTGGGCCCCGGTCTCAGCAATTGGCCGCAGGCTGCCGCCGTGCTGTCGGGCAAGGAGTCATACGTGGTCGCGCCCACGGTGTTGCCGATTCCGGCCATGTTGCCGCCCGCAGAACGGCGGCGCACCGGGAGAGTCGTGAAGGTGGCCCTGGCGGTGGCGCTGGAGGCAACCTCGAGCGCCGGCGCGAATGCTGCACAATTGCCCAGTGTGTTTTCTTCCTCCGGAGGCGACGGTCACATTTGCCACGAGATCTGCCAGGCGCTGGCGCTGGCGGCGCGCGAAGTCTCGCCGACACGCTTTTCGAATTCAGTCCACAACGTCGCGGCCGGCTACTGG
>Ga0307474_10002558_pt1 | contig 13065 bp, 8 predicted proteins | sample atmos_gasesECM1C_2_FD_203312 | JGI IMG/M metagenome (GOLD analysis project Ga0307474, IMG submission 203312) | Hardwood forest soil microbial communities from Morgan-Monroe State Forest, Indiana, United States - atmos_gasesECM1C_05 | ecosystem: Environmental > Terrestrial > Soil > Temperate... | reverse complement strand
CGACGCGCTGGCGAGCAGCAATCCCGGGAAATAAAAACATGTGTAGATCCAGTAGTTCCATCCGGCGACGAATCCGTGAAAATCACCGAACGCTTCCTTGGCCCACACGTACAAGCCGCCTTCCACTGGAAACCGCGACGAGAGTTCGTTGACGACCAAACCGTAAGGAACGAAAAAGAATGCGGCGGCCAGAACCCAGAGGCTGATCGATGACGAGCCGTTGTGCGCGGCCGCAGCAACCCAGCGCGGACCAAGCACGGTCGCGATGTTGAAGAGTAAAACGTCCCAGAACCCCATCTCGCGACGGAGTTGCTTCTTTGCGCCCGCCAACTCCAGCGAAGTTGAACCGGCCGAAGCCTCGCTCACAGGGTCACGTCCAGCGCCGGGATCAATTTGTCTTGCATCAGGAAATTGTGGAAGAAGGGGTCTTTGGAGTTTTCAAACTCAGCCCACGAGTTGAAGACGGTCGATTTTCCATCCTGCAGGAACACGATTTTGTCGGCGAGTTTGCGAGCAAGGTGCGTGTCGTGGGTCACGACGATCGACGTCTTGTGGAACGCCTCTTTCAGGCGCGCGATCAGGTCGCCCATGTGCGCGGCCATGATCGGATCGACCATGGTCGTCGGTTCGTCGTACAGAATCGCTTCGGGGTTCTGCGCCAGCGCCCGCGCGATCGACACCGCGCGGCGCATCCCGGTCGAAAGTTCACCCGGCAATTTGTCGAGCACGCTTTCGACTTCGAGCAACTTCGCGAGCTTTTCGACGTAGGCGTCGATGTCCTCGGGCGTCAGCCCGGGTTGATCTTCCAAGGGAAACGCAATGTTGTCGGAGACGGTCAGCGAATCGAACAACGCGCCCGACTGAAACACCATCGTGACCTTGCGGCGCACTTCCTCAAACTCGCGCTCGGTATAGTTCGTGACGTCTTCGCCGTCGACAATAATCTGGCCCGAGTCTGCTTTGAGAAACCCCATGATGTGCTTCAGCGAAACCGATTTGCCGACGCCGCTGCGGCCCATGATGACGCATGTCTCGCCGCGCTTCACAACAAAGCTCACATCATTCAGGACAATATGGTCGTCGAAGGCTTTGTTGACATCGCGAAACTCAAAGAAGTTCGTCGGCGGAGGTGTGCCGGATCGCGCTTCGGCCTCCACAACCGGATTCGGCGGGAGCAGATCCTCGTCTTCGCGAATATCGTTCACAGTCGCTCCGCTTTCAGCATGCGAATCGCTTCTTCGAGGTCGGCAGGCGTGTTCATGTTCCAGAAAAGACGGTCACTGCTATCAAATCGCTTCCAGTCCGCAGCGTCAAGAATTTCCACCGATATGTTTTTCATGGCGTCAGTAATGCGTCGGACACCCCCTTCAAAAACCCGCGTCAGCACGGGCTCGATGCTTGCTCGCCAGCAGGCGCACAACGGCTCAAGCCCGTAGTTCGACTCCGGCACGACGACTTCGGCTTTGCTGGTTGCGGTTCGCGACGCCAGATGTCGCAGCCACTCGCCTGTAAGAAACGGCATGTCACACCCGATGATTAGATTCCAGGACGCTTGATCGGACGAAGCGTTGTTCGCCTCCAACGCCGTGATGATTCCGCCCAGGGGTCCTTCGCCGGGCCAGCGATCGGCGCTGCATTCGACGGCTATGTGTCTGTATTTTCCCGCGTCGCCAACGATGCGCACGTCCGCCGTCGCCGCTTGCAGGATTCGACAAAGACGCGCTATCAGCGGCTCGCCGTCAAATTCGACCAGCGCTTTGTCGCGACCGAACCGGCGACTGGCGCCTCCGGCGAGAACAAATCCTCGGACATTTTGGTTAGGAGTCACAAACAAAAGTCAAACGAGCAGCTCCAATGGATAGCCCACGACGAAGGAGCTGCAGCGCTTCGCAGATTCACGATTCTTCCTCGACCGGCTCGCGCCCCGGACGGCGAATGCCGAGTTCGCGCAGTTTTTCCTGCAAACTCTGCCGATGCAGGCCGATCGTTGCCGCCGTGCGCGACACGTTCCATCGATGGCTCGTTAGTTGCCTGGTCAGATACGCAACCTCAAATTTGTGCTTCGCCTCGCGAAAATCGTTTTCGCCGAGACCGACGTCGGTGGCTTCATTGCTCGCGCGCCCGACCAGCGCTTCGCCCGCAGCAACCTCTTCGGGCAAATCCGCCGCGCCGATTTCGTCGCCGCGGCATAGCACGAGACTGCGCTCCAGCGCATTTTTTAACTCTCGCACATTGCCCGGCCAATCGTAGCGTTCGATCGCGGCCAACGCTTCACGGCTAAGCCGCGCCGTACGCCCCAGTCTTGAGCCATGCACTTGCAAGAACTGGTCGGCCATCACAGAAATATCCTCCTTGTGCTCTCGCAACGACGGCAGCTCAACTGTGACGACACGCAGCCGATAGTACAAATCCTCGCGGAACTTCCCGTTACGAATTTCCGCCGGCAAGTTGCGATGCGTCGCGCTGATCACACGAACATCCACCGGAATCGACTGCGTACCACCTAGCCGCTCGATTACGCGATTTTCGAGCGCGCGCAAAACTTTCGCCTGCGTGACCGGATTCATGTCGCCAATTTCGTCGAGAAACAGAGTTCCGCCGTGCGCCTGCTCGAACTTCCCCTTTTTCTGCTGAGCCGCTCCGGTGAACGCGCCTCGTTCGTAGCCGAAAAGCTCCGATTCGATCAACGTCTCCGGCAGCGCCGCACAATTCACCGCGACAAACGGTTTCGCCGCTCGCGGCGATCGCGCATGAATCTCCTGCGCAAGCAAATCTTTGCCGGTTCCGCTCTCGCCTAGAATCAAGACGGTGGAATCGGTTGGTGCAACGCGGTCCGCCATTTCAAAGGCGCGCCGCATTCCCGCCGCGCGGCCAATCATCTGACCGAACTGTCCCTCAGTAGTGAGCCGCCGCCGCAACGAATCGTTTTCCTTTTCCAGCGTCGCCAGCTTCAATAAATTCGCGACGCGCTGGCGCAGCTCTTCCAACTCGAATCCTTTCACCAAATAGTCCGCCGCCCCAAGTTGCAGCGCCTCCACAGCGGTCTTCGCGTTGTCGAGGGCAGAGACCATCAGCACCGGCACGTCGCTTCCCTGCTCGCGCATCCACTGCAAAAACGAAATCCCGCTCTGTCCGGGCATCACGACATCGAGCAAGACCAGATCCGGCTGCTCGCGGGGCAGCGCTTCGCGCGCAGTCTCGGCGGAGTCCGCTTCGGCGATGCGATATTTCGATTCGAGCGCGCGCCGCAATCCGTAGCGCGCCGCCGGTTCGTCATCCACAATCAGAATCGTTTTCATACCTTCCTCTTCTCACTCGGCACTTCTTCGGATGGACCAATTTTCCGCTTCGCTTCCAACGGAATCAGAACATGAAATTCGCTGCCTCTTCCATCGCGCGCAGGGCTCTTCCAATCCAGCTGCCCGCGAAATTCACTCACGCGCCGCACCACGATCGCGAGGCCCAGTCCGGTTCCTTGCGTCTTCGTTGTAAAAAATGGCTGCAGGATTTTCTCGCGCACCGCAGGCGCGATTCCGACCCCGTCATCTTCCACGGTCACCGCGCACATTCGGTCCAGAGCGTTCGCGCGCACTGACACTCGACCGCCTCGCGAAATAGCTTCGAGGGCGTTCACGACCAGATTCGAGACAACATCGCTGACCGCATCGCTGGCCGCCGCGACGATCAACTTTTCACCAGGCAATCGCGCTTCCAGCAAAACTCCGCGCCGCTCCGCCTCGCGTCCCAAAACTCCGATCACTTCTTCAATCACGGTTCGCACTTCGCACGTCGCGCGCACGCTGCCACCACGCACCGTTGGCCGGCTGAATTGCAACAACTGACTCAACTTCGCCGACAGCCGCCCAATTTCATCCAACACCATCTTCGTTTCGCCGCGCATCGACGCAGGCAACTGGGGATTCTCCATCTGCACTTGCAAAATCGTTTTGATCGAACCGAGCGGGTTTTTCAGATTGTGCGAGATGCTTGCGGCCATTTGCCCCAACACGGCGAGCCGCTCGCGTTCGGCCAATTCGCGTTCGAGCTGCAATTTCTCTTCGATCGACCTACACAACTCGATCGAAGCAGGAAGCTGCTCGCACAAAAACTCCAGCGCCGCATGCGCGTCTCCCGACAGCATCGCCCCGTGCGGCCAAACCGCCAGCGCCGCGTTCAATCTTCCCGGCGAAGCAATCGGAAACAATTCGCCGCCACTGGGTATGGAGTTCGCTGCAAATTCGGCGCCCAGATTTGGCTCGACCACCACGAGCTTCGCGTCGCGCAGATCGAATTGCTCCTTCACTCGCCGCCCGATGGCGCGCAGCAGGCTCAGCAAATCGCCTTGCCGCGCCATCGCCTGTAATTCCGCCGCGACCCTCCGCGATTCCTCCAATCCTTTCTCGGCCGTCTTCTGCAACGTTCGCCCCAGCGCGCGTTGTAGCGGCTCGATAAACGGAACCAACACGAACAACAAAATCGAAGCCGAAGCTTCCGGCGGCAACATCGGTTCCAGCCAGCCGCTCACCCTTCGCACCAAACTCAAATACAGCAACGCCAAGAACGTCGCCGAAACCGCGTAGACTAAGTTCTTCTGCCGCCCGATCTGCAAGAAATTGTGGCGCCAGACCAAATAAATCATCACGCTCAGCGGAACGACGGGAACAGTCGCGAGCACAACGCCAAACCACTGACGCACCGCAACCGGCAGATTCACAGGAAAGTCGTACAGCCCGATGATCCAAACCGCGGCCACCGCAAAGAGCAGGGTCAAAAACCCGTAGAATTGCCGCTCTGGTCCTTTTCGCGTATTCCGCCAGAAGCGAAATTCCCACGTCGCACACCAGATCAAGCTGTAGGTAAAAACGTGCGGGTAGCCATTCGGCAGCGTATCGCCGGGCAAGACGAAATCAAATCCCGGCGCTCCGACTCGAGGAAATTGATGTGTCGCCATGTGAAACGCGGCGGCATAAAAAAACAAAAGCACCGCCCACTTCCACCGTTTGTCATGCAGCAAGCCGCGCGTTTCCGCGTACTCGGCGTGCAGGTGCATCAGCAACGCCGGGAACGCACACAGGCCCAGGCTGATTAACCCAACCACAAATTCACGCAGACCGGCGGGAGGCTCACCGTAGTGAATCTGCGCATTCACGGCCAGCAGCGACCCGCTGTAAAACAAGAACAGCGAAGTACAGAGGAAGAAAAACACGCGCTCGAAATTGCGCTGGCGCCGATAGCCGAGGATTACCACCATCCAAAACAGCGGCAGCAGGGTGCCCGCCGTCAGCCCAATCAATCGCAAATAAATGATGGAATCCATTGGTTTGGCGAGACCCAAGACTTATGCCGCAAAAAAGAAGGCACGGCAAGAGCCAAGTGTCGTATTTTTCTGACACCACGTAAGTATATGTAAATAATTAACTTAATAAGACATAAAGGGCATTGCGGGGCTGGGTCAGGTTCGGTGAACTGTCAGCTCTTTCCTTGACATGTCGGAGGTTTCTGCTATATTAGCACTCGACTGCGGTGAGTGCTAAACCCCCTTTGGCTAGCCGAAGTCACGTAGTAAGTCGAAATGCAACTCACCTTACTGGAGGGTCTTTCAAGATGGCAGTGAATCTCACCCCGCTCCATGACCGGGTAGTCGTGAAGCGAATTGAAGAAAAAGAAAGCATCAAGGGCGGCATCATCATTCCCGACTCCGCCAAAGAAAAACAGCAGGAAGGCGAAGTCATCGCCGTCGGTGGCGGCAAGCGCGAAAAGGGCGAACTCGTTCCCCTCGACGTGAAGGTCGGCGACCGGGTTCTGTTTGGCAAGTACAGCGGTACCGAAATCAAGATTGACGACGAAGACCTGTTGATCCTGCGCGAGGAAGAAATCCTGGCCAAGCTCGGGCACGCGAAGGCCGCCGGCGGCAAGAAGTAACGTTTGGCGACTGAGCGAACGGCTCAGCGCTGATTGAGGGTCATCGAAGTGGCTGGCTCAAGGCCAGCAAAGCGCCGGGACCGAAATCCGGTGCCAGCAGTAACGCAACATCTGCACGACCGCAGTACGCAACACCGAAATCTCAGGAGGAAATACCAGTTATGGCGAAGCAGATTGTAACGGGTGAGAATTCGCGCCAGTCGATTCTTCGTGGCGTGAACGCGCTCGCCGACGCAGTAAAGATTACCCTCGGCCCCAAGGGCCGCAACGCCGTTATCGAAAAGAAGTTCGGCGCGCCGATCATCACCAAGGACGGCGTGACCGTTGCCAAGGAAATCGAACTCCGGGATCCCCTCGAGAACATGGGCGCCCAGATGGTTCGCGAAGTTGCCTCGAAGACGTCGGACGTTGCCGGTGACGGCACCACGACCGCAACCGTCCTGGCCCAGGCGATCTTCCGTGAAGGCGTCAAGACTGTCGCCGCCGGCTCCAGCCCGACCGCTCTCAAGCGCGGTATCGAGCGCGCCGTCGAAGTTGCCGTTGCCGAGATCAAGAAGCTCTCGCGCGACGTCAAGGGCGACATGATCGCTCAGGTCGGCACCATCTCGGCCAACAACGACAAGCAGATTGGCGGGATCATTGCCGAAGCGATGAAGAAGGTCGGCAAGGATGGCGTTATCACCGTCGAAGAGTCGAAGACGATGGAGACCACCCTCGAAGTCGTCGAAGGTATGCAGTTTGATCGCGGCTACCTCTCGCCCTACTTCATCACCGACCCGGATCGCATGGAGTGCGTGCTGGAAGATGTGCGCATCCTGATCCACGAAAAGAAAATCAGCTCGATGAAGGATCTTCTGCCCCTTCTCGAGCAGACCGCAAAGATGGGCAAGCCGCTTTTGATCGTCGCCGAAGACGTTGAAGGCGAAGCGCTCGCCACTCTCGTGGTCAACAAACTCCGTGGCACGCTGCAGTGCGCCGCCGTCAAGGCCCCTGGCTTTGGCGATCGCCGCAAAGCGATGCTCGAAGACATTGCCACCCTTACCGGCGGTAAGGCCATCACCGAAGACCTCGGCATCAAGCTCGAGAACGTGAAGCTCGAAGATCTCGGCCGCGCCAAGAAAATCACGATCGACAAGGACAACACCACGATCGTAGAAGGCGCGGGCAAGTCGAGCGACATCGAAGGCCGTGTGAAGCAGATTCGCGCGCAGGTCGAGAACACCACCAGCGACTATGACAAGGAAAAGCTCCAGGAGCGCCTTGCCAAGTTGGTGGGCGGCGTTGCAGTCATCAAGGTGGGCGCGGCAACCGAAACCGAGCTGAAAGAAAAGAAGGCTCGCGTTGAAGACGCCATGCACGCCACGCGCGCAGCGGTCGAAGAAGGCATCGTTGCCGGCGGCGGCACCGCTCTTCTGCGCTGCCTCCCGGCGATCGAGAAGCTCAAGCTCCAGGATGACGAAGCAGTTGGCGTCGGCATCGTGAAGCGCGCTCTCGAAGAGCCTGCTCGCCAGATCGCGCACAACGCCGGCCACGAAGGCGCCGTTGTGATCGGCAAAATCCGCGACTCGAAGGACGATAACTTCGGCTTCAATGCGGACACCGGCGAATACGGCGACATGGTGAAGGCTGGCGTCATTGACCCGGCCAAGGTCACGCGTCTCGCGCTGCAGAACGCAGCGTCGATCGCGGGCCTGATGCTCACCACCGAAGCCCTCATCGCCGAAGTGAAGGAAGACGACAAGAAGGGTGCCGCAGCAGGCGGCGGTCCGGGCGGCCCAGGCGGCATGGGCGGCATGTACTAAACATCGCCAACAGCCACGTAGGGGTGCACCACGCCCCAGCTTGGCAACCAGGCGATCCGAAAAAGGCGGTCCGGGTTTTTCCGGCCCGCCTTTTTGTTTTGTGTTGTGACTCGATTTGTAGGGCGGTATCCATCGTGCTTAAGCCTTGCAATTGAAGCTGCCGAAAGATCCTGCCGGGCGAAGTCGAGCCAGGTGAAAACGGTCCGCGATGGCAAGCAATTATGCTCATCGAAGACTTCGTTGAAACTGAGCCCGAAGCGATACTTCCATTGGTTTCGAATCGGCGCGTCACGAGCAACTGGGGCAAGCCGAAGAGCCGGCGAATTCGGCAAGATTTGAAGCTCTGTGCGCCCGGCCAAACCCGAAGAATAACTCTCGGCTCGACTTCCCGCGGGGTGCCTATTTACCTATAACAACTCGGTCACAACGGTTCTGTCGTTTCGGCCCTCTTCTATACTGGATGTTCATGAATCCGCACAAAAAAAGCGCGCTCGCGATTTACGAGAGCATCCGGCTGAAGAGCGGCGACCGGCCTTCGTCGGGCAACAGCGTCGCCGAGTTGACACGCGCGCTCAACGATTGGCGGTCGAAAAGCGAGCCACTGGTCACACTGAGCCGTTCCGGACCAGAGGTTCAGCTTGCGTTCCTCGAGCAGTCTTACAATTGGCTGTGCGCCGAAGCCCGCATCGAGCGCAATTTTCAAGTGATGGAGACGCTATCGGACGCGATTCAGCTGGGCCTGCAATGCGTGCCCAAGCCGCTGCCGGGCGATGCCGTCGAGCAGATCGTTGCGGAAATCCGCCGCGATACTTCTTCGGCGCGGTTTTACTTCCCTTTTGAGCGATTCCTTTCGTTTCTGGTGCCCGAACACATAACCGAGCGCACGCGCGTCGAACTGCGAAAGATTCACGCGCAGCTGGCACCAACTCCGCGCGGGAAAATCGATAAGCATCATCAACGACTGCGCGCGCTGATCGCGCCGCTCATTTATGTCGAGGACGAAAAGCAGCTCGACTCGGGACGCGGCCCGTGGTCACAGATCGTTTTCGATGAAATCGCGTCGATGGATTCGATCACGCGTTCGGGTTGGATCGCATTGCTGGAGCATTGCCACGCGCTCGAACAGACTGCGCCCGGGCCGAAGTGGAACAGGCGCTCACGCGAAGTGCTCTCGGCGCTCGGCGAATCGAAAGCGTTTACGACCATGGTGCGCTGGCTTGCGATCGGTCCGACGCCGGGGCAGCCTGCCGAGGCACGCACTCCCGTAGAAGATTCGGCCTACCAGAAAGGCATCGTGTTGTGCGTGGGCCTGACCGATACGCGCGAATCCGCGCTCGCGATCGGAGAATTCGGACTCGCCTGCCTGCGCAAGATTCCGAACCTCGGAGCTGTCTCGCAAAAAGTGGGATTCGCGTGCGTCCAAGCATTGGGCACGATGGAGAACAAGGAAGCGATCGCGCAGCTGACGAAGCTGCGCACGAAAGTGAAATATTCGGTCGCGCGCCGGCTGATCGAAAAATCGCTGAGCATGGTTGCCGAACGCGCGGGCATGACTGTCGACGAACTGGAAGACGTTTCGATTCCGCAGTATCCGCTGGATGTCAACGGCGCGCTGGAGGTTACGGTCGGAGATTGCAAAGCGACGGTGCGTTTGATCGAAGATGGGCGCGTCGTGGTGTTGTGGGAGAACGCCGAAGGCAAGCGCGTCAAGGCGGCGCCAGCGCATGCCCGCAAGGCGGCGCCGAAGAAAATTCGCGCGATCGCGGCGCTGGTCAAGGATCTGGAGCAATCGTACTCGGTGCAGCGCGCGCGGCTGGAAGGTTCGTTCCTCGGCACGAGGCGCATTCCGCTGACACACTGGCGGCGCTACTACATCGATCATCCTCTGCTTGGATTTTTAGGGCGTAAGTTGGTTTGGGTTTTCAGCAACAACCAGGGCTGGGAACGCTCGGGGCTTTGGTCGGACGGTGAGTTGCGCGATTCGTCGAACAAGCTTGTCGACCTGGTGCGTGCGGAAAAAGTGCGGTTGTGGCATCCACTTTCTTACAGCGCCGCTGAAGTGCAGCGCTGGCGCGCGCGCATTTTCACGGCGGGACTGCGGCAGCCATTCCGGCAGGCGTTTCGCGAGTTCTATCAAGTGACCGACGATGAGCGGCAAACTCGGCTTTATTCCAATCGCTTCGCGGGAATTTTACTGCGTCAGCATCAGTTCGCAAATTTAGCGAGGGCGCGAGGATGGAGCTATCAGCTGATGGGCGTCGGTTTCGACGGCGTCAACGTGCCGAGCAAAAAACTCGATCACTGGAATATGAATGTGGAGTTTTACGTTGATTTGCCGCCCGATCGCGATCACTCGGTGCGTCGTTCATCGCTCGCCGAACAGGCAGGAGCAGGCGTCAACGTGTTCATCGGCTCAGACCAGGTGCGCTTTTATCGCGATTTGCGCGAAATCCCTGTCGACGACGTTCCGGCGATTGTGTATTCCGAAGTGATGCGCGACGTTGATTTGTTCACGACGGTCGCGGCGGTGGGCGACGATGCAACGTGGTCTGATCAGGGTCATCGCGGTACCGGCGTTTTCAGCGACCGCTTCGACATCAATGATTTCTCGGCGACGACGGCGTTGCGCGCCGAGGTGCTGTCGCGCGTGCTGCCGGCGACCCCCATCGCCGACCGCTGCAAGCTCGATAAGGCGTGGCTCGAGGTGCGTGGGCAGCTCGGAACGTATCGCATTCAGTTGGGGTGGGGCGGTGCAATGCTCCACACCGAGAGCATCACGCGCTGGCTGAAGATTCCCCAGAGCGTGCTGGACGCAGTGCCGCTGGATTTGAGCGCGATTCCGATCGACGTCGATCCGCGCACGGAGATGATTCTGCGCAAGGCGTTTATTCTTGCGGATGATTGGCGCATCGACGCGCCGGAGTTGGTGCGGCAGCTTATGCCCGAGTAAGGATTAGGGCGAGGCGCGGGTCCCCACGCCTCGCTGTTTATTTCTGATTTTCAGCGACTATCTTCCGGTTGCGCCCTTCGCGCCACTCGAACCCTTCGACGCAAGGATCTCCGGCTTTGAAACCTGCGGATCCTTTGTGAACAGATCTTTCGCTTTTGCGAACAGCGCTTTCGCGATGTCTCCGTTGATGTGCGCGTTGCGTCCCGCTTCGTCGGCGAATGTATCAAAAATCCCGAACGTCGATGGGCCGAGTTTCACGGCGTACCACGCCACAGTGCCCGACTCTCTCTCCGCCAGCGGCTGCGCCGATTTCAGAAACTCTTCGACTTCTTTCTCTTTTCCCGGTTTCGCTTCGAGATACGCCCAGATCGCCAGTTTTTCCATAGTTGTAGCCTCCAAAACAGTACGATGCACGATCTAAGCCCGGGGTACATGCGTGTTGAAAAATTTGACATTACAAATCTCATAGATCCGCAACGAGTCGCGGTTGGATCAAAACGCCTGGCGCACGACACCTCAACGTTATCGACACGATCGCTGTCTATTTCAGCTTGTCTTCCAGTTCGACCCATCGCGAGTACAGTTCGTCGATGCGCTTCTGTGCCGCCTCCAACTCAAGAGACACCTGGTGAAGTCGGGCGCCATCGCTCATGATCGCAGGGTCAAGTAGCGCATCGTGTTTCGACTGGAGTTCGGCCTCAGCCTCCGCAACGCGCTGTTCGATCGTTTCTAACTCCCGATTCTCCTTGTAGGACAATTTCTTCTTCGCAGTCGCGAGCCGCGCGGCAGAAGCCGCCGTCGTCGGTCCCGAGCCCTCTCCGCCCTCGCCCGCACTCTTTGCCACGGCTGATTCCTGTTTCCGCGTTGCCGCCTTTCTCTCGCGCGACCACTCTTCCCACTGCGAATAATCTGCAAACCGCTCTGCGCCGCCGGCCCCATCGAGTCCAAGCACCACCGTCGACACGCGATCGAGCATGTAACGATCATGTGTCACCAGCACCAGCGCTCCGGTGTACTCCAGCAAGCTCTCTTCGAGAATTTCGAGTGTCGGAATGTCGAGATCGTTCGTCGGTTCGTCGAGCAACAAAACATCCGCCGGCTGTAACATGAGCTGCGCGATTAAAACGCGCGCCCGCTCGCCGCCCGACAGCCGTCCGACCTTCTGATTCAACTGCTCCGCCGTGAACAAAAAGCGCGCCGCCCAGCCCCCGACGTGAATCACGCGCTCTTGATAAATGACCGAATCGCTGTCGGGCGCGAGCGCACGTCGCAGAGTGACCTCGGGATCGAGTTCGCGATTCTGATCGAAGTTCACGATCCGCAGATTCTCGGCATGACGCATCACACCGTCGTTCGTCTTGACGTCACCCCGCAACAAACGCAGCAACGTCGTCTTGCCGCTTCCATTTGGGCCAACCAGGCCCACCCGCATGCCCGATGTGACGATGAAGTGAAGATTGTCAAACAGCATGCGTTCGCCGAAGCCATAGCTCACGCCGTCGAGCGTGATTAGCTGTTTCGTCTTGCGCGCCGACGCCGCAAAATCAATCGCTGCATTCACGCTCTTCGTCCGCGCATTCATCTCTGCCAGGTCGCGAATCATCTCGTGCGCCTTGTCGATGCGTGCCTTCGATTTCGTGGTGCGCGCCTTCGGGCCGCGGCGCAGCCAGTCGATTTCCGTGTGCACACGATTTTCGAGCGCTTCCTGCCGATTGCGCTGAGCGTGCAAGTACTCCTCTTTTTTCTCCAGAAACGTGCTGTAGTTGCCCGAAACGCGCAGCGCTCCGTCTTCGTATGCCGGATTCAGCTCGACAACTTCATTCGCAACATTTTCCAGAAAATATCGGTCGTGGCTCACCACGACGCACGCAAACGCACCATTCTGCAGCACGCCCTCGAGCCATTGAATCCCCGCGAGATCGAGATGGTTGGTCGGCTCGTCGAGCAGCAAAATGTCGGGCGCCTGCACGAGCGCTTCGACGATCGCCAGCCGTTTGCGCCAACCGCCGGAGAGGCGCGACGCATCGGCTTCGAGAAGGTCCGCGAATCCCGCGCGGCCGAGTATCTCGGCCATGCGTGCCGCGCGATCGCTTTCGGCCACGTTCGCATTGTCGAGCGCCCGCGCCACAATCGCGCGAACCGTTTCGCCCTCGGCGAAATCTGACATCTGCAGCACGCTATTGAGTCGAGTCCCTTTGCGAATCGCGACGTCGCCGCTGTCGGGCGTCACTCTCCCCTGCAAAATCGCGAGCAACGTCGACTTCCCCGATCCGTTCGGACCGATAATGCCGATCCGTTCGCCCTCGGAAACCGTGAAGGAGATACTGCGGAACAACGGCGATACTCCAAACCGTTTCGCCAAATCTCGAGCGCTGATAATCGGTGCCAAAC
>Ga0307474_10002557_pt1 | contig 13067 bp, 11 predicted proteins | sample atmos_gasesECM1C_2_FD_203312 | JGI IMG/M metagenome (GOLD analysis project Ga0307474, IMG submission 203312) | Hardwood forest soil microbial communities from Morgan-Monroe State Forest, Indiana, United States - atmos_gasesECM1C_05 | ecosystem: Environmental > Terrestrial > Soil > Temperate... | reverse complement strand
GATTGTCCACCCCAACAACCCTACCGGCCACTTCACAAAGCCCTGGGAGGTCAAGGAACTGGCCGCTCTTTGCCGCGAGTTCGACCTTTCGCTGATCGTCGACGAGGTCTTCCTGGACTACGGATTCGATAGGGCCGATTCACCGGCTACATTTGCGGGCGGACTCCAAGATGTGCCGGTCTTCGTCGTCAGCGGCTTGAGCAAAATCTGCGCTCTTCCCCAAATGAAGGCGGCCTGGATCGTAGCTACTGGACCGGAACGTCAGCCCGCAATCGACCGGCTCGAGGTGATCGCCGACACCTTCCTCTCCATGAATGCCCCGGTCCAATGGGCCCTTTCGCCCTGGCTTGCAGGCCGGTCCGGGATTCAACGGCAGATTCAGTCGCGTGTGCTTGCGAATCTGGCCGAACTCGATCGTCAGCTGGCCCAGCACGAGACAGCCCGGCGGCTCGATCTCGAAGGCGGCTGGTACGCCGTGATGCGGATCCCGGCCCTGGCACCCGACCTGAGAACAGTGCGAGAACTGCTGGATCAAGGCGTCTGGATTCATCCCGGGCACTTCTTCGGGATGCCGGAATCGGGATGGCTGGTCCTGAGCTTGCTCGGGCCGGAACCGGAATTTCTGGTGGGGGTAACCACCCTCGTTAACTACTTAAGCAAGCATCACTCCCGTAACAGGTAAAAGTGATGCGGTTCAAGAGTTACTTTAGTTCTTTCGGTGTAAAGCATTGTAGGCGCAATATTTCTAATTTTAACATGTAAGAAATGTAATTTGCTCTAGAGCAACTTGGACGAAAATCGTCCACTTCTGCGCGATAAGAACGCTTGCTTTTACCGCCCTCGCAGAAACGGGTTACTTTCGCGCTCCTCTCCAATTGTGCTGTCGGGTCCGTGACCCGGAATGACCCTCGTCTCGTCGGGCAGCGCCATCAGCCGTGTCTCGATCGAGTCGATGATCTGTGCGGAGTTGCCGCCGGGCAGATCGGTGCGACCGATGCTTCCGGCGAAAAGTGTGTCTCCGGCGAACACCATCTTCAGCGGGGCAAAGTGGAGGCAGACTGACCCCTGCGTGTGTCCGGGCGTGTGCAGTACCTGTGCGGGATAGCGCTCGAGCCCAACAACGAGGCCTTCCGCTAGGCTTGCGTCCGGCGGGACGACCTCCGGGGTCTCCATTCCCAGCCACGCGGCTTGCGCATCCATCATCCTGAGAAGTGGCAAATCATTCTCATTCAGGAGGATAGGTGCGCCGGTCAGCTTTTTCAGCTTGACGGCGCCGCCCACGTGGTCGATGTGGGCGTGCGTGACGAGGATCTGCTTGAGTTTCAGCTTCAGTTCGCTGAGGCGGCGATGAATCCGGCCAATCTCGTCGCCGGGATCGATGACGATCGCTTCTCCTGCTTCCTCATCACCCAGAAGGGTGCAGTTGCATTGCAGCAGGCCGACCGGGAACGTCTCGAGGATCATGATTTCATTCTAGTTGTTCGGTGCTATTCGAGCGCACGTGAGAAAAAGCAAGCCCCATGGCCTGCCTTTCAAACCCCTCGCGAGAAAACGCTTTTTTACTTGCCGGACTTCGCGGGTGCCGAGGCCGGAGCGCTGCCCGACAGAACCGAATGGGTGTGGTTCCCACGCATGTAAATCACTGTCAGGCTCAGCGACGTAATCATGAAGATCACAGCTCCCCAGGTAGTAAGCCGCGTAAGCATGTTGGCGGCAGCGCGGGGACCGAAGGCGGTCTGCGAACCCTGGCCCCCAAAGGCGCCGGCGAGGTCGGCGGAGCGACCCTGCTGCAGCAGGACGACACCAATCAAAAACAGGCACACGATCACGTGTACCGTTACGACGAAATAGAACAAAATGTTCATTCTTTTAAGCTGCTTTCTCGCGGGAACTTGGTGCGGAGGAGGGGACTTGAACCCCTATGCCTTGCGGCGCAAGCACCTCAAGCTTGTGCGTCTGCCAATTTCGCCACCTCCGCGACCGGTGAACTTCACGAGTATACCAGAGACGGAGGCGGTCTCAGTGGTCTGCGGGCTCGCCTTTCGCCATCCGGGAGCGCATGCGTTTCTCCGCGTCATCACTCCAGTACCGGCAATTCAGGCGGATAAAGACAGACGAGTACGGCACGGCCATTCGGGACTTCAGAATGAGCACGTGCATCGTCTTTCCGGCCTCATCCACCCGCCCGATCATCTGCTCGTGAGGCACCGACTCGATTCCATAGCCGCCCAGGATCGCCTGCAACTCCCGCCGGTAAGCCGAGACGCCGGAAGCGTCCTCCTCCGCAACAAAGGCAAGCTCCTTGTCGAGAAAGATGTCCGGCCGCAGGTGAATGGAGCGGTCAATCGCTCCCAGCACCTGCCGCAACACCTCAACCTGCGGCGCGTCGGTCTCCACTGTCTCCACTCCCGGTGACGATTGCAGGGGATAAGCCGAGTCCACGATCAGGATCCAGTTCCGGTGACCCAGCAGCGGGATCTCGTCCTCCAAAACCGTCCGCCAATCGGGATGCGTTGGCGCCGACTGGGAAAATCCGGCAATCGGACCAGCGATCAGAAACAAACACAGCAGCAGGCGGCGCATGGCAGCTCCTTGGGTAAGGCTTGAAGTTATCGCCGCTAGTCTCGCACGGCCTGCGACAGCTCGGGAACCCCCGTGCCGCCGCCCTGCGGACTCGACTTCAGCAACAGCCAGTGATGGAAGCCGTCCACGATAGCCATCAGCGCCGCCTGGTTCATGTCGCTGCTCACCCCAGCGGTCACCCACGGCTCATGCCCATCGGCCTCGAAGCTGACGATCACGCGCACATAGGCTGCCGAATCATGCGCGGAGACGTCGATCGCCGTCACGCTGAAACGCCCCAATCGCATCTGCTGCAATGCCGGATACCACTTCTCGAGCTCGTGCCGCATGGCGCGCGTCATGGCGTCCACCGGGCCCGCCCCCTCGGCTCGTGTGGTCACGATCGTCTTTCCTCCGATCCCCAACGACATAAACGCCTGCACGAACCGCGTCCCCGCCTCGTCGGACTCGTCGAAGACCCGCCAGGTGCGCACGGAAAAAAAGTCCGGCAACGCCTTCTGCGCCTTCAGGCAGGCCAGGCGGAAGGAAACCTCGCTGGCGGTGAAGCCGCCGCCCTCGATCATCGGCTGGTTGGTGTCCATCAGCTCCTGTGCCTGCGCAGAGGTGAGCGGAACCCCCAGGGTTTCCGACAAAAGAAGAATGTTCGCCTTGCCGGACTGCCGGTTCACCCCAATCGCCGGCGTGGCGCCCACCTGTGCAGGGTCGCACCAAAGGTACGCGCCGGGGTTTTTGCGCTCGCTCGAGCCATGCATCCCGGCCCAGGTGCCGAATGCCCCCGGCCCAACGATGGGAGCGCCGTGCGGCACATCGAGCGAAAACGACGAGTATGCCGAATGCGCCAAACTCGTCAGCCCGGCCAGTGCCCGCTCCGGCACGAATTGCGCCTCCCCACGCAGCTGCATGCTGCCGATCAAGGTGGTGAGGTTCACGTTGCCGCAGCGTTCACCCGTCCCCAGTAGCGTCCCCTGCACGTGACCGGCGCCGGCCAGAATGGCGGATCGCGAGTTGGCGACCCCGAAGCCGCGGTCGGTGTGGCCGTGGAAGCCGATCCCCGCCTTCGGATAAGTCCTGACCAGCTTTCCAATCACACCCGCGACCTCCTCGGGATTAGCGCCGCCGGTCGTGTCGCACACCACGATCCGGCTGACCTTTTGCTCCGCGCACTGCGCCACCACTTGGTTAAAGTAATCGAGAGTCTGAGCAGCAAAGTCCGGGTCGCACGCCATACCGCACTCCCTGCGTCCGCACGCCGCGTCCATGGCGTGCTCCAGGTCGACAATCACCTCCAGCCCGTGATCCTGCAGGTAGGCGATCGTCTCCCGCGCCATCAGCAGATTCTCTTCAGGTGTGGTTTCGAGCGATTTGCCCACGTCGAGCAGCCGCGACTTGAGCACGATCACCGCCACTGGAACGCGTTGCTTGTGTTCAAGGATGAACTGCGCGTCAGGCCAGTCGGCGACCCGCGTTCCCCGGCCGCGCGATCGCCCAAAGAGAGCCAGTTTCATCGCGCCGGTGTCAACCCCAGCAAGGGCCTGCGTCAGGTCGCCCACAAACTGGTGCGCGCCGGCAAAGCCAATCTCCGCATAGTGCACGCCGAAGGCAGACATGCGCTGCAGCAGGCTGACCGCACTGGGCACGGAGATCTCGAGGTTCGGCTGCTGCATGCCGTCGCGAAGGCTTGTATCAAACAGCTCGACTTGCGGGACGCTGGCGTGTGTCATCAATTCCTGCCTTCCATTTCGGGTATTCCCACTTCAAGCCCCGGGGATGAGCCGTTCCATCCACCGTGCCAACTCCTGCTCGTCGGACGAACCGGCGGCCTGCGCCCGGCGAACGTTCTCGCGCTCGGCTGAAGCGCGGTTCTGGCTGATCTTGAATTTGCCTTCGATGCGCGCGATCGGAATGCGAAAGCCCATGATGCCCCCCAGCATGGTTCGACGGTACCCGTCAGACATTCCGCGCCATTGATCGAGATAGACCGAGTCGTGAACGTGGATCAGTTCTTCCACGAGCGTGTTCTTCGCCGAATGGTCCTCGACCAGCTCAAGCGTGCCGTAGGCGTGGATGGCGATGTAGTTCCACGTGGGGACCGAAAGCGGCTCGATGTAGAGCGACGGCGAAACAAAGCTGTGCGGACCGGGAAAGACAACCAGCGTTTCCTGCCCCGCGAGCGCCTCCCAATGCGGGTTGGCCTTGGAAAAGTGGCCCAGCAGCAAGCCGTGTTCGCCCTCGTCTTTCACGATCAGCGGCAGGTGCGTGGCCTGAAGCTGCGGCCCGAAGAGGATGGCAAACGAATACGCCCGCATGGCCTCGATGAGGAGATGGCGATCGGTCACCTGGTTGAATTTCGGGCTGTACACCGTTGCCTCGCTCACCCGTCTACACAAAACGAAAAAGCCACCAACCCTTGCTACGGGTGGTGGCCTGGATGCTGTTGCGACTGCTTAACTCTCCGTCAGGCTCCGATTCCCGCGCGCACGTTGTGGCCGCTAATTCGAACGGGGGAAATAACACGCACGCCGGCGACATAGGTAAAGATCGCATTGGCCAGGCGCATCTGCATGACGATATTGGCAGTAGAGCAGAGATGCCGCGCGCGAGTCAAGAAAGCCCAGACTCCCGCCCCCGCGAACGCAGCTTCTCCGCGCAGCGATGCCGCTTGTCCGGTAAACTGGAAATGCTCCCGTGCAATATTTCTCAGCGTTCAACGGATCCGACGGCGGATTCTTGGCAGCAAGGCTCACAAATCGCACGGGGAAGTCATCCGCATTCCTAATCAAGCGTCCAACAAAAGGCGGCCTGTAGGCTATCTCGCCTTCATGCCGGGTTCCTAAGCTGGGTTCTCGCTCCTGCAATGGTGGTGTCTTTGCGTTCTGGTCTTGCTCTCTTGTGTTTAGGCATCGCCCTTTCTGGCCGGGCCCAAACGGCGCTGTTGCCCGATCAACCGCCGCCAAACGGCATTCCGTCCGGAAACGCCGCCGGCAATGACGGAATCGGCGTCTCGTCCGCCACCCTGACCGACATCGCGGACCTTGCCCCAGGCGCCCAGGCACCGCAGACAGAGCCGGTAGCAGCGCGTTCCAAACCCGGGTCCACCTTTCCGGTCGACGCCCAGGGCAACCCCATCCCACTCGAGCGCCGCCAGCCACAACGCATTCTCGGCCTGCTCCCGAACTTTCGCTCCGTCTCGCGCGGAGCCAAGCCGCCGGCTCCGGGCTGGAAATATAACTTCAAGGTCGCCACCAGCCAGGCCACCGACTACTCCTCCTTCATCTTTCTCGGGCTCACGTCGCTCACGGCGGAAGCCATGAACATGCATCCCGCCCTGGGCAAGGGCGTTCCGGGGTTCTACGCCTACACGTGGCGCGGCTTTCTTGACAAGACCGACAACACTTACATGGCGGCGTGGCTGCTGCCGAGTCTCCTCCATCAAGACACGCGTTTCTATGCGCTCGGTCCCGGCCACACCGTTCCCATGCGTGCTCTCTATGTCATCAGCCGGCAAGCCGTTGCCCGCACCTATCGCGGCCACGATACGCCCAACATCGCAGGACTCGGCGGCAAGGTGATCACCCAGGAAGTCTCGCGGTACTACTATCCTTCCAGTGCCACAACGTTCTCCGTCCTCGCCACCAAGTTCGCCTACTCCGTGATGCGAGACGTGGCCTTCTCGTCCGTCCGCGAGTTCTATCCCGACATTGCCGCGCATTATGTCCGCAGGCACCGGGCGAAGATCGCCCAACGGGCAAAGCGGGATACGTCTCCGGGGCTTTAGGTTGCGGTGCCCGCAGATAGATTGCGCTTCGCTTTGCGGCCGGCTTAAAAGATATCGGCGAGCCTTGCGAACGAATCGAGCTCGATCAGATGCTGCTCCGGACGGGGCGCAGACAGCTCCGCATGCTCCAGAACCCACGTGTCCTTATGAAAAAGATGAACAGCGTGTAAACCCGCCGCTAGCGCTGGATTGACGTCACTCTTGGGACTGTTTCCGATCATCCAACTGGTGTGGGGCGTGAGCTCGTGACGATCGATCACCTCGCGATAGACGGAGGTGTCCTTTTCGGAAACAATTTCAACCGCATTAAAGAACGGCGCAAGGCCGGAGCGGGCGAGCTTGTCGGCCTGCTCCGCATGATTGCCCTTGGTCATCAGGATCAGCCGGTGTCGAATGGCGAGCAGGGCCAGAGTCTCCCGCACCCCGGCCAGAAGCTCGATCTCCTGGTCGCAAATGCTCTTGGCAAACCCTCGAACCCGTTCGCGTTGTTCCTCGGTGACCGGCCCGGGACTGAGGCGTTCGTAGCACGTCACCAGCGAGCGCGTGAAGCTGGTGAGCCCATATCCATGCGCAAGGATCGTCTCCCGTTCCACAGCGTTCAAAGTCTGTCGTACGTCCTCGGGAGCATAGGTCTGGTGGTTCAGGTAACCGATGAAGGCGGCGATGGCGCGCTCAAAGTAAACGTTGTTTTCCCAAAGGGTGTCGTCGGCGTCGATAAGCAGGGTCTGGCCTGAAGGGAACCGCAGCATGAGTTCCATCGTAACGAAGTCCATCCACCGGGATTTGGACGCCCCGGTGCGTTCGTTGGGGGACGGAAATTTCGTCCCAAAATGCTAAACTCGGCAGTGCTCGTGCGAAGGGAGATTTGCGAATGAAGGCTGTGCTTGGGCTAATGGGGCTGGTGGCGGCTTTGATTGTGCCGCCTACTGCCGCTGCGGGAGATGTAAACGGGACCTGGAAGGGAGCCTTTGATCTTCACGGCGACAGCGTGCCTGTCGCGCTGAATCTCAAGGTCGACGGAACTGACCTAACGGGAACAGTAGAGGGGCTTCCGACGAATCCGGCGGCCGAGATCCACGAAGGCAAGGTCGACGGCGACAACCTGACTTTCTGGGTGAATTCCAATTATCAGGGACAAACATACAAGTTGGTTTACAAGGGCAAGGTTGCCGGCGATCACATTGACTTTTCGTTCGGCACCGATAATGGCAGCTGGAGCACCACGATGACGGTGAAGAAGGAGGGAGCGATAGCCGCAGCCGAAGCTCCCAAGCCGGTCGACGTCACCGGCGCCTGGAAGGGCAAATTCGATTACAACGGGACCAGCATGCCCCTCACCTTCAACTTGAAGACCTCCGGTGCAGACGTAACCGGCAATGCAGAGGGGATTGGCGCCGCGCCGATCGAAATTCACGACGGGAAGGTGGAGGGGAATCTTCTCAGCTTCTGGCTCAATGCGGACTACCAGGGGCAGACCTACGTTCTCAACTACAAGGGCAAGGTCACACCCAACCAGATCGACTTCGATTTTGGAACCGCGGACGGGGGCTGGAGCGCGAACCTCACCGTCAAGAAGTAGCAGGGGTGCCGGAGGGGGTGTCCTGGGGTGGCCCCATCCAAGCTCTGCTTGAGTGGGACGGTAGCGACCCTGGGCCTGTGACAACCACCACATCAACCGGTCCGCACCCGGCGCATACTTCATCTCAGGTTCCCGGGAACCGGGGGTATTCGTGTCCCTCTGCGCTTCGGGGAACCTGGCAGAAGAAGGGGTACCCCCTCCCCCCATAAGCGCTAAGATAACGATTGACGAGTTTGATTAGCGGGTCTAATCTTGGCGCATGGCCGAGCTTGAGAACTGGCAAGTCTTGCGTGGTCTATTTCCGTCTGGATGGGAACATTTGGGCAGGAGTAGCGGGGCGGTGAGGCGGCTACGCGGTTTCCCGTCATTGGAAGCTTTGCTTCGCACGTTGCTGATGCATGTGGGTTGTGGGTGGTCGCTGCGTGAGACGGCGGTTCAAGCTAAGTTAGCAGGGATTGCCAATGTCTCGGACGTAACGTTGCTGAATCGTTTGCGGGATTCGGAGAGTTGGCTGAGACAGTTATGTCAACAGCTTTGGAAAGATAACGGAGTCGAATTGCAACCCGGTCTTCACGACCGAACCGTACGGTTGCTTGACGCCACGGTGGTCAAAGAGCCGGGCCAGACCGGCAGCCAGTGGCGAATCCACTACAGTCTGCGCTTGCCCACGCTGGAGTGTGATTGTTTCGATCTGACCCCGACTCAAGGCCCAAATAGCGCAGAGCGTTTTGGGCGATTTCGCTTTCAGGCCAATGAATTGGTATTGGCCGATGCAGGTTATTGTCATCCTGCCGGAATCGTTGCCGTGGTCCAGCAGCAGGCCGATGTCTGTGTACGCCTGAATCCCCATGCACTTCCATTGTGGGAGGAGTCTGGCGGGTCGTTTTCATTGCTAAAGCCGTTGGCGAAATTGCGATCTTCCGGGCAGGTGGCTGAATGGCCTGTACGGGTTCGGTCGGGTGAGGCGGAAATCGCGGGTCGGGTCTGTGTGATTCGCAAGAGCCGGGAAGCAATAGAGCGAGCCCAACGCCGATTGGATTTAAAGCAGCAAGCCGGGAAGAGTGTGGGTCCAGAAACGCGAACATACGCAGAATACGTGCTGGTTTTCACTACCCTTCCTGCCCCGGCAGCCAGCACCGAACAAATCCTGGAAGCCTATCGGTTGCGATGGCAAGTCGAACTCACATTCAAGCGACTGAAGTCGATTGCACAAATCGGGCACGTACCAAAACATGATGACCAGAGCAGTCGCGCCTGGTTATACGGGAAGCTATTTGTGGCCTTGCTGAGTCAAAAGCTAGCCCAAGTGGGGAACACAATTTCCCCCTGGGGATACTTGCTGCCCGAAACCGCGCACTCGCAGCACGTGGCGTGAATTTCAGTTTGCGTTCCACCAGGTGATCGCCGCCATCACTCCGGCGTTATCCCTAAGGGCGGTATTGAAAACCTGGAATCAGATCACCGCTGCTCTCGGCGAGCCAAGCCGCAAGCGCAGACCTCAACTCGAATCGTTATCTTAGCGCTTATGGGGGGTACCCCCGGGGGTACCCCCTCGGGGAACCGGACCGGGGCTTCCCTGCGACAAACCAGGAGATGGTTGATACCGCGGGTCTCCCCATCCCTGCGACACATACTTGTCGCCGGGGACTCCGGAGTTGCGCGTATGTTTTCACCCTTGGTCACGCCTAATTCACCAGAGTGGAGTATGCGTCAAGGGTTCTGGTGGGATCTGTGAGGGCGGTCACGTACTACAGTGATCAGCGGTCAGTGATCAAGGTAGTGTTCTAGTGGGTGCTCAGCCCCAAAAATTATGAGTGTGGATGAAAGAACCTTGCAGGGGCTAAAGCCCGCTTCTTTATTGGCTGTATTCGGCACGACTAAACAGGCCGCTGAAAAAGCCCTGATTTCGAGTGAAGGACCCGAAAAGCCCTCCCTCAGGGGCTAAAGCCCAGTCATGCTATTGGCTTTGTTGGCACGACTTAGTCGTGCCCTGACACAGAGCCTGGAGTTTCGGAGTTTTTTCAGCAAGCTGTAAAGTCGTGCCCTGACAGAACGAGGTGAGGCGCAGGGTCGACCCACGTCACTGCCGAGGGCTGGCGAGGCCACCGGTGCCGTTGACGCCGGCAGCCAATCTCGTCTACTTGCCGGTGTAGACAACGTGCCAGATGGAGCGCGTGCCGTCGTCCGACACAAACAGCGAGCCATCCTTTCCGACGGTTACGCCCACAGGCCGTCCCCAAACGGCACCATCGCCCTCGGTAAACCCGGTGAGAAAGTCCTCGTACTCGCCGGTGGCGTGGCCGTTCTTCATGGGCAGGCGGATCACTTCATAACCGGAACGATCTTTGCGATTCCACGATCCGTGCTCCGCCGCAAAGCCGTCGCCCTTGTACTCCGCCGGAAACTGCGATCCTTCGTAGAAGAGCATCTCGAGCGACGCGAAGTGCGGATTCACCAGGATGTCCGGCGTGATGACCTTGGCCTGCAGCTCAGGATGCTTGCCCTCGTGACGAGGATCCTGCACGCCGCCATGCGTCCCCATGTAATACCAGGGCCAACCGTAGAAGCCACCCTCCTGCACGTGCGTTACATAGTCGGGGACAAGGTTGTTGCCCAGCGCATCGCGCTCGTTGGTGGAACACCACAATTCACCGGTGATGGGATTGATGGCCTCGCCCACGCAGTTGCGAATCCCGGACGCATACACTTTCTGAAACTTCCCGTCGGGCGTGAACTCCAGCACATCGGCACGGTGAAACTCGTCCGGGTGGGTATCAGGATCATCCACGTTCGAGGCGGAGCCGACAGAGGCAAACAGCCTGGAACCGTCCTTGGAAAAGGCGAGGTCGCGCGTCCAGTGGCCGCCGCCGCGCAGGCGCCCTCCGCCGGGCAGCTCCACCAGCTTCTCCTCCGGCCCGCTCGCTTTCAGGTCGCCGTTCTTGTAGGGAAAGCGAACGATCTGGTCGGTATTTCCGACGTAGATGTATTTGGGGTTCGGACCACTGGGATAGAACGCAATGCCGAAGGGCAGCACCAAACCGTCGGCGAATACTGAGACCTGCTGCGGCTTACCATCGGAGGTGACGCCGCGAAAGACCTTGATCTTGCCGGTTTGGCTTTCGGCCAGAAAGATGTCGCCATTGGGAGCGGTACGCATCTCGCGCGGATTGTCGAGATCCGATGCGTATAACTCTACTTTGAAGCCTGCAGGGGCCTTTGGCCACGCATTTGCGGGACGCGCAACCACTGGCGGTCCGTTGTCGACGGACTCGTCCGGTTTAGGGACGGGCAGATCGGCCACGGTTAAATGGCGACGGATTCCCGGCGACTCATGCGCCGCATCCGTAAAAGCTGCCGGCCCTGTTAGAACTCCTCTTCCATCTTCTGCAAACACCGTGGCGATCAAAAAACAAGCTGCGGTTACAACCGCTATCCTTAAAACCTCTTTCATCTGGGACCTCGAACCGGGGGGAGCCGAGGTTTACGGCGGCCAAACGGCCGCCTGGCGAGTTGTCGACACCTCCCACCGAATAGTTGATGCATCATAGCGCCGTTCAGACGCCGCTGGGAAGATTACGTTTTCAACAGGCCTTCATCGCACTCGAAGAATCAGGCGGGAAGTACCTGTTTTGTCAATGCACTGGCTGCGGGCTAGCGCCGGAGTTGCTGGACTGGCTGGCGTCCGCCGCCAGGCCGGCGAACAGAGAGCCCGACACGGTGGCCCTGACGGTCACGCGGTTACGGTTCTGGGTCACTTCGGCAGTCTTCAGCAAATCTTTCAGCCCGCGATTGGCGGCATTCTCATTGAGCGGCGCCGTGAACCCGCGCGCCAGGGTGACGAGCGTTGCCAGCGCAGCCGCCTGGCTCTGAGCAGCCTCGGAAGAGGGGGCGATCTCCTCCACTCTCAGGCGCATTGTCCCGGTCAACCACCCCAACCCCGAGGGCTTGTCGCTGGGGGTCCCGGTCAGAGACAGCTCCGGAGCCAGGCTGGCCACAATCGTCGAATCGGCCTGAATGGGCAGCTGAAATCCGAGAATCGAGATCGCCCCGCTTTCATTGAACGGCAGGCCGATCTGCCCGACGCCCCACGCCAGGGAAAGCAGCGGCACCTCGTGAAAATGCTCCGAGAGCAGCGTGGACCCAGCAAACGGCAGCGCCGCGGTGCGATGCCGGTCGAGCATGGAGTGGATCTTTTCCGGGGTGGGGAAGTTGGACACCGCGACCATGTCATAGCCGATTTGCGTAACACGGACGGTGCGGCCTTCAGATGGGATGGAGTAGACGACGTGGCCCGCGTAGGTCTCGCGGCTGGTAGCGTTCGCCTCAAGCCAGGCATTCAGGCGCGGGCCGGTGAGTTTGCCGCCCAGCACCATGGAATATGCCACCGGACCGTTCGGACCCTTCGGGTCTTCCATGCGGTGCAGAGCAATGGCGGCCTGGTCGAGGTCGCGTTCCCAGTCGATCCCGGTGGCATCGACGAACTGCTGATATTCCGGCACCCGCTCGGGCGGCTTGAGCTTCATGTCCTTGCGAAAGAAGGTGCGCACCGGCTTGAGGTCGACGTAGACAATGCCGTCGGACTCAGGCAGCAGGCGGGCTGCTTCTGGCGGAGCCTTGGAGCGGAGGAAGATGGCCACGGCCAGAAGAACGAGGACCGCGGCCACCACAAGGAGCGTTCTGCGCGTGCGTCTGTTCATCGAGGCCGGAGGTCACCCCTCACCAACGAGGCTGTTCCCACCAGCATATCGAATCGGGTTAAGGTACCGGCGCGGATCGAGCGTGGGCTGTCTATTTCCCTTTTTCTATGTACTCTTTGAGATGCTTTGCGCATGCTTCCGCGATCGATTGCTGACCGCGCGCGCCGAAAGTTCCAAAGAGCAAAGCCCCGTGGCTGCTCTTGTGAACCTCATAAGCCCACACGACGTCCTTCGATTTGGCATCGATCAGCATAATGCTCGCTTCAAGCCCGCGTGTGGAACTAGCTGCCGCACCATACCTGGCAGCTCCGCCGGTCTGCGTCCAACTCGCGGATCCGCCGGAGCCGTAGACGAAGCCTTGCCACTCAGTGTTGGTTGAAAGTACAAAAAATTGGGCCGAGGCTTTCTCGAGAGTGAGGGTGATCGGAACCTT
>Ga0307474_10002555_pt1 | contig 13070 bp, 8 predicted proteins | sample atmos_gasesECM1C_2_FD_203312 | JGI IMG/M metagenome (GOLD analysis project Ga0307474, IMG submission 203312) | Hardwood forest soil microbial communities from Morgan-Monroe State Forest, Indiana, United States - atmos_gasesECM1C_05 | ecosystem: Environmental > Terrestrial > Soil > Temperate... | reverse complement strand
TTCCAAGGCATGCTCCTTTGTAGCTGCCTTCGGTGAACGGACCAAAACTGTCAACCATGTCCCCGGTCTGTTGTGTCAATCATGTGCCCGGTCTGCACCCGTTCCTTTCCCACGGCTTGCGCCGTGGGCTGCATTCTTTCGCCGCTTTGCGGCTTACCTCAGCGGCTAAAGCCGCACTTTGTATCGCCGTCTAACGGCGCGGCTGAAGCCGCGCCCTTTCAAAGACAACATCGACGCGCATTCAAAGCCAGTCTTCAGCGCGCTTTCAAAATCAGCTTCGGCGCGCATTCTTCAAAGGCAACCTTGACTCGCATTCAAAGCTAAATTCGGCGCCCTTTCAAAGCCAATCTTCGGATTTTCAAAGCCAACCTTGACGCGCATTCAAAGCTAACCTCGGCGCCCTTTTGAGCGCCAACATTCATATCTTTCAAAGCCAACGTTCAATCGCTTCAATCCAGCCTTCAGCGGTGGCAGGTGCTGCAGGTTGTGATGTCTTTCACGCTGCGAACTTTGTACTTTTGGATCAGGGCGGTGCCTAGATCGACCTGATCGGTGTAGCTTTGGCCGTCAACCACTACCGGCGTCGAGCCGGTGGGCGGCTGGTAGCGCATGTTGAATACCTGGTCACGCGGGCGCAGATGATTCTGCGGGGCGCGATGGCAGCCCAGGCACCATTCCATTTGCAACGATTCCTGCTGGTACATCAACGGCATCAGGTCGACTGGACCGTGGCAGGTGTTGCAGCCCACTCCTTTATTGATGTGAATGCTGTGATTGAAATAGACGAAGTCGGGAAGCTGGTTCACTCGCGTCCACTGCAGCGACTCGCCCGACCTGTAACTGGCGCGCACCGGTTCGAGCAGTTGGGCATTAGTCCAAATCTGCGAGTGGCAGTTCATGCACGTTTTCGTCGGAGGAATGCCGGCAAAGCTGGACGTCTCGACCGAGGTGTGACAGTAACGGCAGTCGATGCCGAGTCCAGTGACGTGATGCTGATGGCTGAAGGGAACCGGCTGCGTTTTGCGCACGCCCGCGTATGTGACGTAAGGCGAACGCTGGATCTCCATCGCCACCCAGCCCAGCGCAGCCACAACAAAGACTGCGCCAAAGATGGTGGCGCGAGACAATGTATTCGTACTGCGATGAAAGATCTGCGACATTCCCTTATGAGATCTGGCTTAAGAGACCCGGCGGATCGTCCGCGATTCGGTTGACAGCAATGTTAGATACGGCCGAAAGAGAAAAAGATACGTTGAAAGGAAAACCACCCACTGGTCTCCCTGAAGTCGTCTGCGAAACCAGAAATTATAAATACTTTCAGCGGAGTTTGTCGCGTTTTTTGGGGTTTCGAAGCAGAAAAAATTTTCAATTGGAATGTTACGAAAAAAACGTTGAGTTTTTCAACGTGTGCGCGAACGTACGAAGTGGGTTTGGCATCGAACCTGATTCCGCGGGCGTGCGCGCACTATCGCAGATTCATGACCATGAGTTTGGGTTCGGTCATCTCTTCAATCGCGTAACGCAGGCCTTCGCGGCCGAGACCCGAATCTTTGACGCCGCCGTAGGGCATTTGATCGATGCGGAACGAAGGCACGTCTCCGGCGATGACGCCGCCGACTTCGAGTTCCTCGTAGGCCTGGAAGAGCAACTTCGCGTCGCGGGTGAAGACTCCGGCCTGCATGCCATAGGGGGAGTTGTTGACTTGGCGCACGGCGTGATCAAAATCTTTGTAGGGCTCGACCGTTACTACGGGGCCAAAAATTTCCTGGCAATTCACTTTCATCTCGGGCTTGGTGCCGGTCAGTACCGTGGGTTCGACGATGAGATTCTGGCGGCCGCCGCCACAGAGCAGGCGCGCGCCGGCACGCACGGCCTCGTCGATCCAGGTGACGGTGCGGATGGCGTCGCTCTCGCGGATGAGCGGGCCGACGTCGGTGGAGGGATCGAGCGGGTCGCCTACTTTCAGTTTCTTGACGCCTTCGACCAGGAGATCGGTGAACCTTCCATACACTGAGTGTTCCACCAGAATGCGCTGGACGGAAATACAGGTTTGACCGGCGTAGGCGAAGCCGCCGGTGACGCAGCGGTCGGCGGCGTAGGCGACATCTGCATCGCTGTGAACGATGACGGCCGCGTTGCCGCCCAGTTCGAGAACGACTTTCTTTTTTCCGGCGCGGCGCTTGATGTCCCAGCCGACGGGAACGCTGCCAGTGAAACTGATGAGTTTGACGCGATCGTCGGTGACCAGAAGGCCGGCATCTTCATTCGATAGCGGAAGGACATTGAGTCCGCCATCGGGCCAGCCCGCCTGCTGCACGCACTCGGCCAGAAGCAGCGAGCAGAGCGGCGTTTGAGGCGCGGGCTTCAGCACCATGGGGCAGCCGGCGGCAATTGCGGGAGCGACTTTGTGGGCGACGAGGTTGATGGGGAAATTAAATGGCGTGATGCCGGCGATGGGGCCGAGCGGAAAACGGCGCACGATGCCCCAGCGTCCGGCGGTGAATTCCTGCCAGTCGAGGGGAAGGACTTCGCCGTAAATACGCGTGCTCTCTTCGGCGGCCACGTTGAAGGTGAAGATGGCGCGTTCGACTTCGATGCGAGCGCCCTTGATGGGCTTGCCGGCTTCCTGAGCCAGGGTGTGGGCGAATTCTTCTTTGCGCTCGAGGATGGAGGCGGAAATTCGGCGGAGAACGCGCTGGCGCTCGAAGGCCGGGAGACGGCGCGTGGTGCCGAAAGCCTTGACGGCGGCGGCGATGGCCGCCTCCGCGTGTTCACGCCGGCCCTGCACGACGCGGGCGATCACGCTGCCATCGTAGGGCGCGCGAATCTCCACGACGTCGCCGTCCTCTCGCCACCGGCCATCAACGAAAAAACCGTGGGTTGCAACGGGCGCAATCGTCATCTCTGACATGATTTTTTCTGGCCCCCAGAAACCGACTAGGACAATTATAGGACTTTTGGATGACCGTGATGCAGGGTTTGGTTTTGTAAAAATCTTTACCACAAAGGACACGAAGGTTCACGAAGGAAATCATGCTTCACCGTACAATGGGCTCGGACTGATGACTACTTTTCTTGCGACGATTACTGAGCTTTCACAGCGCTTACGGCGGCGTGAGGTGTCTCCCGTGGAGATCACGCAGGAGTGCCTGGAGCGCATTGAGCGGCTGAACCCGGGGCTCAACGCGTTCATCACGGTTACGGCTAAGTCGGCGTTGGCTGATGCGCGCCGGGCGGAGCATGAGATTCTGCGTGGGGAGTGGCGCGGGCCGCTGCATGGCGTGCCGGTGGCGCTGAAGGATCTGATCGATACGGCGGGCGTTCGGACGACTGCGGCCAGCGCCGTATATAAGGATCGAGTGCCGGAGCAAGATGCGGAAGTGGTGCGGCGGTTGCGGCAGGCGGGCGCGGTCGTTGTGGGAAAGAACAATCTGCATGAGTTCGCTTATGGAGGAAGTTCGCTGGTCAGCTATTTTGGCGATGTTCACAATCCGTGGGATGTCGGGCGGATTGCTGGGGGATCGTCGGGAGGGTCAGCTGCGGCGGTGGTTGCGGGGATGGCTTACGCTGCGATTGGGACGGACACGGCGGGTTCGATTCGAGAGCCGGCGGCACTTTGCGGCTGCGTGGGACTGAAGCCGACGTATGGACGGGTGTCTGGCCGGGGAGTGATTCCGCTTTCGCCGTCGCTCGATCATGTTGGACCTCTGGCAGCGACGGTGGCGGATGCGGCGATCGTGCTGCAGGCGATTGCGGGATACGATGCGGCCGATATTACTACGACCGACGCGCCGGTGGCGGATTATGTCGCCGCGCTGCGCGAGGATGCGAAGTCGTTGCGGGTGGGCGTGCCCCGTGATTATTTCTTCGACGACCTCGATGCGGAAGTGGCTTCGGCGATGGAGCACGCGCTGCACGGAGTTGCAACGCTGGTGGCTGAGGTAAAAGAAGTGCGGTTGGATGTGCCGATGGACCGCAAGCTGCAGACGGCGGAGTCTTATGCATATCACGCCGAGAATGCTGCGAAGAGTCCAGAGTTGTACCAGCCGGAAACGCTGCTGCGCATCCGGGCGGGGGAGAAAGTTTCCGCAGCGGAATATCTTCAGCGGCGGCGGGAGTTGGATGAGGCTCGACGCGGCATTGGCAACGTCTTTGCCAATGTAGATTTGCTGGTGACGCCGACTATGCCAATGCCGGCGCCAGCGATTGCTGATTTGAAAGCCGATCCTGATGCGCTGCGTCCGGCGGAACTCAAGCTCCTGCGCAACACGAGGCCGTTCAACGTGTGGGGATTGCCGGCGATTTCCGTGCCTTGCGGATTTACGCAGAGTGGACTGCCGATCGGGTTGCAGATCGCGGGGCCGCACTGGCGGGAGGATCTGGTTTTGCGGTTGGCGCAGGCTTATGAGCAGGCTACGGCGTGGCATAGGCGCGCAATTCTGCCTTGATCACGACGAGCGAGACTCTCGGAGCCGCTCGGCTTAGCCTTCGCGGGACAGCCGAGGCGGCTGTCGCTACATGGACTCTTCAGTCCACTGTTCTTACATCGTCCGGGAGCATCAGCGCGAAGGTGCAGGTGCGGGTGGTCATGGAGCAGGAGAGCGTGCCGCGACGAAAGACCTTTACCGGCGTGTCGTCGGGGAAGGTGATGTGGTAGTCGGCGGTGCGGAGGGCTTCGCTGAAGGATTTCAGCTTTTCGTCTCCGCTGACGAATTTCACCGAGTCGACTTTCGCGACCGAGCCTCCGCCGCCACTCAAGAGGATGAAGAAATCTGCGTTGCCGGTTTGCGTGGCCTTGCCCAAGTCGATGGTGCTGAGGTGCTGCAGTTCCTCTTTGTAGCGGGCAACGGCAGCTTCGGCCTTGGCGTCTCCGCCAGCGAGCGAGGCCAAGCGACCGCGGGTTTCGGGAGCGGGGCGCAGTCCATTCATCGACAGCGCATAGGTGCGCAGGGCACGATCCTTGTCGCCTCGCTTTTCATAGATTTGCCCGAGATGATCGCCCACCTCGGCGTGGTGACCTAGTTCCCACGCGGCTGCAACGTACTTCTCAGCTTTGCTTAGGTCGCCTTCGGCGAAGTGGACCCAGCCCAGCGTGTCCCAATAGGCGACCAGTGACGAAACCAGGGTCAAATCTTTTTGCGAGAGGCGGTCGAGCGATACATTGCGCAAAGCTGCGGCCGTGGCTGATACGGCGGATTCGGCATACTGCTGTGCGCGGTCGAGATGAGCGTCTTTGAGCGAAAGCTGGTACGCGATGTTATTCCATGTGCTGGGCGTGGCCGCGAGTTCGACCGCGTGATCGAATGCCGCGAGCGCTTTGTCGTCCTGTCCGAGGTTCAGGTAAGCGTTGCCGAGGCTTACTTGCAGATCGGGATTGTTTGCGTCGAGGGAGGTGGCTTTGTCTAGTTCCGCGGCGGCCAAGTCATACTTGTGCCATTCTTCGTACATGGCGCCCAGGTTGGCGTGGGCAAACTTGTCGAGCGGATTGTTTTCGAGTTGTTTGTTGAAAGCCTTTACGGCCTCGTCATACTTGCGCTCGTTCCAGTAAACGCGGCCGAGATTGTTGTAGGCGAACTCGTCGTAGGGATTGACTTCCAGTTGTTTCTGAAAGTTGGCGATGGCCTGATCGTCCTGGCGCATGGCGAAATATAGAAGCCCAAGATTGTTCCAGGCGAATTTGTTTTTGGGATCGACTTCGGTGGCGCGCTTCAAAAGCACAATGGCCACGGGGAGGTTGCCGCTGTCGGCGGCAGCCTTGGCGCTGTCGACCAGGTCTTCGGCCTTCATGTCGGCGGGAGGAACCGGAGCACCCGCCACCGTGCTTTCCACCGAAAGCTGCTGTGCTAGATCGGCGCTAACGGCGCGGCGGAAGGATTCGTAATCAGCGGAGCGCGCAATTGGCAGTTCATCCTGGTGCAGGACGAGCTTGCGTCCCGCAGTGAAGGTGCTGCCGTCGACTTTGTAGGTGGCAACGTACTCGGCGTAGTCACGCTTCAGCGAGAAAGCCAGCGGCAGGTGGGCGGTGTACTTGGCTGGCAATTCCAACTTGATCTGGTAAGAGTACTGGGCTTTCGGGCCGAGCTTGAGAGGCTCGGCATCGGCGTCGTTGTCGTCGCCGCCGACTTCGGGGAGGTTGAATTGCACCAGGGGTAGAACGATTTCCGTTTTCTTCTTCGACCAGTCGAGGAAGTTCACTCGGGAGACATCGTAAGACATGGTGAAGGATTCCCGGGTCGCCGCGGGATCGCTGATCTTGAGATTGGTGATGTCCCCGCCCAGGCCTGCGTTTACATTTTCGACGACTCGTTGCCAGTTGGCCTGCGGCACGCGGCGGAACACGGAACGCAGCAGCAACTCTTCGTCGCCGCGAAACTCGTAGTGCACGTGGGCTTCGAGCTTACCGATCTCGTTGATCTTGCCGTCGATCTGCGAAACTTCGCTGTCGGGCATGGGCGTGTCGGCGGGCGTTTCTTCGAGGTGTGGCGCGACAGAGGACGGTGGATCAGCCGGTGGAATGACCAGCGCCTGCTTCTTCCGCAGCGTGTAGGCCAGCAGGCGGAAGGGCGCAACCTCGCTGGTGGTATCCATCCAGACTTCTTGCTTGTCGTTGCCACTACCAAGGGGGAGCATGGTGATCACGTGATCGAACTGCGAGGGCGAAGGAACGTCGGGATCGAGTTTGCGGGTGGAATTGATCAGAACGGAGGAAGCGTGCAGGCCTTCGGCCGCGAGCAGCGACGCCAGCAGCGTGTGCTTGTCTTTGCAGTCGCCGTACTGGTCGTGCAGTACGTCGGCGGCCGCGTGGGGCTGATAGCGGCCGACTCCGAGGGACAGGCTGACGTAGCGAAAATTCTTGGCCACAAAATCATAGAGGGCTTCGGTCTTTTCGAGATCGCCGTTCATGCCCTTGGTTAATTCCCGAGCCTTGGCGCGAACTTCGGGTGAGGGCGCGCGGCGATCTTTTTCGAGACTCGCGTACCAGCGGCCAATCTGCTCCCAGCTTTCGAAGGTCGTCAACTGGACATCGGGGCGCTCATCGTCGGGACGGCGTTTCTTTTTCTTCTTGTCTTTCTCCTTCGCCTTGGCCGTGTCGTCCTCGCGCTCGAGATGAGAACTTGCCCAGTGGTAAATGCGGCGATCATTTTCTTCGCTGATCTTCGGCTCCATCCCCGGTTTGCACTTCAGCTTCAGCGAGCGGCCAGCAGGCACATCCACGTCGAGGGTTTCGTCGAGCGAAATGTTGCTCTTGTCGAATTCGTATTCGGCCCAGAATTGTCCGGCAGCGAGCGGCGTGTGAATTACCGTGACCATGTCATATTCCAGGACCTCGCCGGGACGCAGGCCGGGGACGGTAATGTGTTTCTGGCGGTAATCGGTGTAGACGGGAGCTTCACGCTCGATGGGTGCGCTCAGGTCTTGCACGGCATCGTCGCCGGTCTTGACCACGGAGCCGTCTTCTTTGAGGACGCGAACGTACGGAATTTCGACCCGCTCGTTGGCGGAGTTGTAGCCCTCCAGCAGTTGTCCCCATTGCTGCACTCCGGCTTCGCTCTGCACGCGAATGCGAGCTTTGGTCTCTTTGCGTCCGGTGCCGTCGGACTCGAAGCGGTAGTGGGAGTGCATTTGCTCGATGACGAAAGATTCCTCGGTATAGTCCGGAGTCTTGACCGCGTTGACGGCTTTTTCGGCTGTTGTTCCCGACGGGATCTTGTCGGGTTTCTTCGACTGCTGGGGCGTGGTGGACTGCCCGGTGGGAGAAGGAGAAGTGGGCGCCGGTTGGCGGGGTTGCTGGGCGCTGCCGCCGACGGCCAGCAGGCAGGAAAGGAGGAGAACGAAGCAACAGTTGCGCATAGATGAATTCAGAGAAAGAATCCCTGTCATTATCCCACGTTGGAGTGGGTTAGTCTCCGGGACCAGGAAAGCCGAAGGTCATCCGCCGCCCAGAGCGGTTAAAGCCCTTAACCGCCGAGATCGCAGAGGACGGCGCCGAGAACGCTGAGAAAATCTACAGTCCGGAGCGATGGTTTTCATATAGTGATAATTATTTTGACTAATAATACTTGTGATCCAGGTCACAATTTTGACTTCCACTGGCGCGAATTCGGCGTAGAATTCGGATCAGATAGTCTTGCTTCGCCGCGTTGCGAGGCAGGCGTGACGCATAACGTTTTTGCGCCACGATCTTTCCGTCGGAGGGTTTGCATGGAAGATCGGGCCCCTGTTGTTTCTGCTACCGACCAGTCCTCTACGTCGACTTCTACCGTTCGCCAGCGTGAAGGCCGCGGAGCGTGGGTTCTAACGGCGTATGGCATCTGTGGCCTGGCGTTGTTCGGAGTTCTTGCCTACTTTTTTTCGGACTTCATCTCTCATTAGTCCGGGCTCCGGTTGACGAGCGGGCGTGCGCGTCCGCGGATGTTGGACGAGTGTACCTGCCGCGATTCCGTGTACGTTCGTGTTCCTCCCAGGGGCCCGCGGGTGTTCCAAAGCACCGCGTTGAACGTGTTACAATGAGCGGCCTTCGGTTGTCGCTTCGGCACCCGGCATAATCCCATCAAGGACTGAGAAAGCACACGGAGAAATCTGTGGCCAAGACTCCCACCAGCCCGACGCCGATCACCTACGCCGACGCCGGGGTGGACATCAGCCGCGCCAATCGTACCAAGCAGCGCATTAAGTATTTGGCCCACAAAACCTTTACTCGCGGCGTGTTGAGCGAGATTGGCGGCTTTGGCGGGCTTTTTGCCGTGGACAAAACGAAGTACATCGACCCGGTGCTGGTGTCGAGCGTTGACGGAGTCGGCACCAAGTTGAAGATCGCATTCGAGATGGACCTGCACTCGACGGTAGGCGCGGACCTGGTCAACCACTGCGTCAATGATATTGCGGTGCAGGGAGCGACGCCGCTGTTTTTCATGGATTACCTGGCGACGGGCACGCTTGATCCCTCGATTGCGGAGAAAGTTGTCGAAGGCATTGCCGATGCCTGCAAGCACAATGGCTGCGCGCTGATCGGCGGGGAGACGGCCGAGATGCCGGGATTCTATCCGGATGGAGAATACGATCTGGCGGGCTTCATCGTAGGCGTGGTGGAGCGCGAAAAGATTATTACCGGCAAGGACGTGCAGATCGGCGACATCATCTTGGGCCTGCCGTCGAATGGATTGCACACCAACGGATATTCGCTGGCACGCAAACTGCTGTTCGAGGTCGCGCATTATTCGGCGGACACCTACGTCAATGAGGTCAAGAATAAAGTCGGCAACGAACTGATGCGCACTCACAAGAGTTATTGGCCCGCGCTGCGCAAGTTGATTGACGGCCAGTGCGTAGCGGCGCTGGCGCACATTACGGGCGGCGGGATAACGGAAAACCTGCCGCGCGTGTTGCCGCGCGGGACGGCTGCGGTCATCGAGATGGGGACGTGGCCGGTGCTGCCGATCTTCGAGCATCTGCAGCAACTGGGGAACGTTTCTCAGGACGAGATGCTCCGCACCTTCAACATGGGACTCGGGATGCTGCTGGTGGTGCCGTCGGCAAAATTCAAAAAGGCCCAATCGGTGCTGGAGCGCGTGGGCGAAAAAGCTTACACCATCGGCCGCATCGTCAAGGGCGAGCGCAAGGTCACGTATAGCTGAGAGCCTAGCCTAGCCGCGCTCCGAGAGGTCTCTGATTCTGCGGAGCATTTTCTGCTCCATCACGAAGTGAGCGGGTTCCCAGAAAAGCCTGCCTAACAATTGCCCCGAAAGCGTGGGCGGCGTACCTCCGCGTATGCGGGCAATCAGACGAGTTTGTCCATTTCCCATCGGCTGGAGGGTGAAGGTCCACATCCCTTCGGTGGCTTGGCCTCCGGCTTGCAGTCTCTCCCAATCGTTTACGGACACCATCGAGAACGCTCGATTCGGCTCGACGATCGCCGGGATCATTCTGCCTCGGCCACCAAAGCGCTTCGGGGTGGCAAACCATACGGTTTCGCCGACGGCGCGGGGCTTCCAATCCGGTACCAAGCGCTCAACCTTGGGCATGTCGGCGCCGAAAAGATTTTCCAGAATGGTATAGCTGTAAAAGCCGCTGCGATCCTGCCCGATCTGCATCAGCCAGGGCACCTGTTCTGGCGTGGCGTGAATCGTAATGGCATGCGTTGCCTGCCCTGTAGACCGGGAACAAATCGTCTCCGGGAAGAGTAGCGTGCACTTCTGCCGTGGTAGTGCCCCAGCGCAAGCACCAGTTGCGGAGGCCGAAGTGGTAGACCAGTCCGGCAACAACCAGGACAGTCAGCAGTACGAGGGTGGACCGTCTTATCAGTCTCTTCATTGCTATTACCTCGTGACGAAGGTATCGCCGCCGCGGCGATTCGTCTGTGACGGTAGATACGGAACCTCCTGACTCTGCGCGGGGGACAGAAAAAGCATTTAACCGCCGAGATCGCAAAGAAAGCCGCAGAGAACGCAAAGGATACAGAAAACGCGGGGAACGTAAAGGGAGAGCGGCCTTTCGCTGCGGGCTCCGCGGCCTTCGTTTGCGATCTCTGTGGTTAGAGGCTTTTGTCCGCCTGTTTCTATGGGTTGAATTATGATGTCTTCTCGCATGCATTCTCTCGGCATACTTCTTTCCGGGCGCGGTTCAAATTTCGTCGCCATCGCGGACAGCATTGACGCGGGCCGCATTCCGGATGCGAGGATCGCGGTGGTCATTTCCAGCAAGCCGGACGCGCCTGGGATCACGATTGCTCGTCAGCGCGGACTCTCCGCGCTGATCGTTCCTTCGAAAGGGAGGACCCGCGAGGAGCACGACCGCGAGGTTGTCGGCGCTCTGCAACGGCATAGCGTTCAACTGGTCTGCTTGGCCGGCTACATGCGGTTGCTGTCCCCGTGGTTCGTGCGTCAATTTCCGCAGCAGATTCTGAACATTCATCCCTCGCTACTGCCCGCCTTTCCGGGGCTGGAAGCGCAGGAGCAGGCTTCCGCCTACGGAGTGAAGGTTTCCGGCTGCACGGTCCATTTCGTGGATGAAGAACTTGATCACGGGGCGATCATCGTGCAGAAGGCGGTCGCCGTGCTCGATAGCGATGACGAACACACGCTGGCGGCGCGGATTCTGGAGCAGGAGCACATCGCCTACACGGAGGCGATCAACATCGTGCTGGGCGGGAAGTTCCAGGTTGTCGGGCGCAAGTTGATCAAGAACACGTAGCCAGCTTATGTGGAGATAGCCGCCCTCGACTGTCCCCACTTAAAGCCGCCGTTATAATCGACGTGCATGCCAACCTTCGCTCCCGTCGACGAACAGCTTACCTATCTCAAGAAGGGCTCCGCGGAAATTATTCGCGAGTCGGAACTCCGTGCCAAGCTGAAGAAATCGCGCGCCTCGGGCAAGCCCTTGCGTGTGAAGCTGGGAATGGATCCGACCGCTCCCGACTTGCATCTGGGACATACCGTGGTATTGCGCAAGCTCAAACATTTTCAAGATCTGGGGCACACCGTCATTTTCCTGATCGGCGATTTCACCGGCATGATCGGCGATCCGACGGGGCGCTCGGTGACGAGGCCTCCGCTCAGCCGCGAACAGATTGAGCAAAATGCCGAAACCTACAAGGCACAGGTTTTCAAGATTCTCGATCCGAAAAAGACCGTGATTGACTTCAACCGGCGATGGATGGGCCAGTTCACCTCCGACGATTTTGTGCGCCTGATGGCCAAATACACGGTGTCGCAGCTGCTGGAACGCGAAGACTTCCACAAGCGCTTTCAGGAAGAAAAGCCGATTTCGGTGCACGAACTGCTATATCCGCTGGTGCAGGGCTACGACTCCGTTGCGCTCGAGGCCGACGTGGAACTGGGCGGCACTGATCAGAAATTCAATCTGCTGGTGGGCCGCGAACTGCAGCGAGCTTATGGGCAGGAGTCGCAAGTGGTGCTGACTACGCCGATTCTCGAGGGACTGGACGGCGTGCAGAAAATGTCGAAGTCGCTGGGAAACGCGATCGGGATTCACGAGCCGCCTCTGGAGATGTACGGGAAGGTGATGAGCATTTCCGACGAAATGATGTGGCGTTATTACGAGCTGTTGACGGATGTGCAGGTGGCGGACATCGAGAAGATGAGGCGCGAGACGCATCCCATGCAGGCGAAGAAGGAATTGGCGCGGAGGATTGTGGCGAATTTCCATTCGCCGGAAGCGGCGCTGAAAGCGGCAGAGGATTGGGCGAAGCAGTTTCAGAAGGATCAGGTGCCGGACGATATTGAGACTGATGAAATCAGGGTCGACAAGGTCCGTGCACCCGACGTCCTCCCTGATCATGCCGTTCCCGAGCCCGGCGGCCCAGCGATTCGAATAATTGGGGACGCTCAAGATCGCCGCAGTTGGTTGCCACTTCGAGTCGATAAGCTGATTCGTAACGCGGGCCTATCCGCTTCCAACACCGAGGCGGTCGGAAAGATCAGAAGCAGAGCGGTTAGCATCAACGGAACGCAGCTGAGCGAAAGGGATCTAGTTGTGATCTGCGCGACACGCGAACTCACTTTGCGGGTGGGACGCCGAATAAAGAAAATTCGTCTAGTTACCGACACGGCCTAACCGAAATGGGCTCGCAATCGTGATGGTGAACGGCCGACTGTCACCGGGTCATAAAGACCATGTGGGGACGGTTGCCTTGGGCTGTCCGGAGGAGCGAAGCACACCTTTACACTGTCATCCTGAGCGCAGCAGAACGATTCGCTTTGCGAATCGCTCTGCGGAGTTGAAGGACCCCACGCCCGAAGGCAGCGAGGCTGGTGCGGCAGGAGTCCCTACCAACGGCGCTGCAACCTGCTGCACCAATTGCCGTACTATCGAAGAGAACTCCCTGCTGGGCCGCGTGTAACGCGGGCAGACATGGGGTCCTTCGCTTTGCTCAGGATGACAACTTGGCTGCGGCGCAAGTGAGTTCACCAATGTTCTGGCTCCGTGGCTCTGTGTCTCCGTGGATAATTCTGCTACTCTCTCCCCGCGCACATGCGGGCGGCGGCCATTCTCGGGTTGGGATGTTCTTCCAGAGACCTTGAGCCTTTTCAGGTCGACAAAAATAGCGGCAG
>Ga0307474_10002554_pt1 | contig 13070 bp, 13 predicted proteins | sample atmos_gasesECM1C_2_FD_203312 | JGI IMG/M metagenome (GOLD analysis project Ga0307474, IMG submission 203312) | Hardwood forest soil microbial communities from Morgan-Monroe State Forest, Indiana, United States - atmos_gasesECM1C_05 | ecosystem: Environmental > Terrestrial > Soil > Temperate... | reverse complement strand
CGGCTTACACGCATCTGCAGCATGCAGAGCCGGTGCTGGTGGGGCATTGGCTGCTGGCTTACCTAGAAATGTTTCTGCGGGATGCGGACCGCCTTGCCGATTGCCGCAAGCGTCTGAATGTGTGTCCGTTGGGCTCGGGCGCAGTGGCTGGCGCAACTCTGCTGCTTGACCGCAATTTCATGGCGGAGGAACTCGATTTCACAGCTCCGACGGCGAACAGCATCGACGCCACCAGCGACCGCGATTTCATTCTGGAATTTGTCAACGCGCTTTCACTTCTAAGTTTGCATTTGAGCCGCTGGGCGGAGGAGATGATCATCTTCTCGACCCAGGAATTCGGTTTTGCGCATTTGCCGGAGGCTTATTCCACCGGTAGCAGCGCCATGCCGCAGAAGAAGAATCCAGATCTTCTGGAACTGGTGCGCGGCAAGACCGGCCGCGTCATCGGAAGCGCGACCGCACTGATGATTGCGTTGAAAGGCCTGCCTTTGGCTTACAACAAAGACTTGCAGGAAACCCAGGAGCCGCTGTTCGATGCGGCGGATATCGCGCTCGCGATGTTGCCGCTGGCGGCGGGGTTTATGAAGGCAGTGGAATTCGACCACGCGCGCATGAACGACGCAGCGCAGTCGGGATTTATGAATGCCTGGGCGGGCGCGACTTACCTGGTAAACCGCGGCGTCCCCTCACGGCTGGCGCACGAGCAGATCGGCAAAGCGGTAAAGCTGTGCCTGGAAAGGAATTGTGAACTTCCGGATCTTCGGCTCGACCAGTTGCAGGGTCTCAATCCTCTATTCGATGAGGCCTTTTATGACTGCCTGAAGCCAGCTGCCGTGCTGGCGATTCACGATGTCGTTGGTGGGACCGCGCCAGCCCGAGTGCGGCAGGGCATTGCGGCGGCGAGAAAGAGAGTCGAATCCCTGGGAGAGGAGGTCAATTTCCATGCGCACGCGTAAAGCTATTTTGCCGGATGCCAAGCACATCCATGAACTGATCTCCTCGTATTCAAGTGACGGCACTCTACTGCCACGCACGCTGGCGGAGATTTGCGAAAACGTAAGAGACTTCGTGGTTCTCGAACACGAAGGCCGCATCATTGGATGCGGAGCTCTGCACCTTTATGGCACGCATCTCGCTGAGATTCGGTCGATCACCGTGGGGTCGCGGGCCCAGGGGCAAGGTGGCGGGAGCCGGCTGATGAAAGCTTTGATGGCCGAAGCGAAGCGGCATCGGGTGGATTGCATCTGCCTGTTCACGCGGGCGCCGGAATTTTTTGCGCGCCAGGGATTCGAGATGGCGCGACGCGAAGATCTTCCTGACAAGATTTACAAAGATTGCCACGTATGTCCCAGGTTCCACTGCTGCGATGAAGTCGCCATGGTGCGGGGAAAGCTTCCAACATTTGCCATCCTTCCGGAGCCTCCGAACTGGCTGGTGAAGCTTCAGGTTTGAAGCCACTCGCTGGACGCTTCGCACGCTCTGGCAGGGCGCGGAGCATCGGACTCGGCGCCCAAAGGGGTCCATCAGTTTTCCGACATTAGAAATCCACAGATCCCGCTCCCAGTGCTATGATTCCGAGCGGAAACTACAACTATGTCAATCGCGACACCGAGCCGTTCCGCTGAAATTTCTCCCGATTCGTCGGCTTCTTATAGGGGTCCCTTGGCGGTGGTGACCACGCTATTTTTCATGTGGGGTTTCCTCACCTGCCTGAATGACATTCTTGTCCCCCACCTGAAACCGATTTTCGACCTCAATTACACAGAGGTCATGCTCATTCAGTTTGCCTTCTTTGGGGCGTATTTTCTCTTCTCCATACCTTCGGCCAAGGTGGTTGACTGGATTGGCTATCAGCGCTCGATGGTAGTGGGTTTGCTGACCATGGGTGTGGGAGCATTCTTGTTTGTGCCCGCCGCGAGCGCGCCGTCGTTCCCTCTCTTCCTCGTGGCGCTAATTGTTCTGGCTGCCGGTATAACCTGCCTGCAGGTGGCGGCGAATCCCTATGTTACGGTGCTGGGCAAGCCTGAGACAGCGTCGAGCCGCCTCAATCTGACGCAGGCGTTCAATTCTCTGGGCACTTTTCTGGCACCTTTTTTCGGAGGTCTGCTGATTCTGAGTGCCGCTCCGAAAGCCATGGAGGAAATCCGCGCGATGGCTCCCGACGCGCTGCAGGCCTATCGACTGCAGGAAGCGGCCACGGTCAAGACGCCATACGTAGGGTTGGGCATCGCTCTTGTGGTTCTGGCGGCGGCAATCGGAAGTTTCAAGCTGCCGAAAATTCCCCAGGCTCAGCGCAAAGTCGGCGAAAAAGTGAACGACTCTATTTGGAAGCACCCGAACTTGATTTTTGGCGCGATCGGCATTTTTGTATACGTTGGCGCCGAGGTGGCTATCGGGAGTTTTCTGGTTAACTATTTCAGCCAGCCGGAGATCGGCGGCATGACCGAAAAGCTTGCAGCCGGTTTCGTTGCCCTCTATTGGGGGGGGGCCATGGTGGGTCGTTTTTTCGGATCGGCACTCTTAAGCGGCGCTCGAGCGCTTCAGATGGGTTTGGCATCGGTCGCAGGAGCTTTGCTTTTCCTCATTGCGTCTTGGACCGGCACCCACGTTGCTACCCAGGGCCATTCCGGGATCGCGGCGATTCCGTGGCTGATTGTCGCGGTACTGGTCGCGGCGCGCCCCCTTTTTGCTTTAATCACAGCCGCGGCAGCTGTGCTCGCAATCATTGCCGCTCTCCGTGGTGGGCACTTGGTCGCCAAAACCGGCTTGCTACTCGGCATTTGTGCAATCTGCGCGGCCGCCTTAGTCGCCACCTCGATGTTGAGCACGGGGCAGGCTGCCATGTGGAGCATCATCTTGGTTGGATTCTTCAATTCCATCATGTTCCCAAGCATCTTCACCTTGGGTGTCGCGGAACTTGGCCCGCTTACCGGGGACGGTTCCGGAATCATGATCATGGCAATTGTTGGCGGAGCGATTATTCCCTTAGCGCAGGGTGCGATTGCTGACCGGGTCGGGATTCACCACGCGTTCTTCCTGCCGGTGGTTTGCTATCTCTACATTGTCTTCTTCGCGCTGAGCGGTTCGAAGCCCAACAGCGAGCGCCACGCCCGGAGCTAGATGGGCTAGTCCGGGGACAGCTCTAATAGTCGAGTGCACTGGCGAGCGGCGATCTCAATCGACGACAGGTTGCGCCTAGACGAATACCGATATCAACTCGGGGGTGCATCGCGAGTTCGACATCAATTTGACAGCATCTTCGGCCGTAAACCTTCCCATGGCCAAAGCCAGCTTCTTGTTGGTTGTGGTCTGGATGGGCGTCCGATCAATTCGCAGGACGTATTCGGCGGCACGCGCTCCGCCGCGGTTCACTTTTACGAGAAATTTCGTATTTTTCATGGGCTCCCTTTGGCTCAGGACAGGTGCAGTAGCAAGAACAGGCATGACGTGTACAAACATCCTTGTAACAGCGACAGAGCGCAGTTCCCTCAGAGACGCGCTAAGTGCAAGAAACAATTAAGAGGGCTAAGTTACTTGTGAGACCTGAAGGAATTTAAGAAGAGATAATAACTCCATTTCTATGTTAGGCTTGCGGGCCGCAATTGTCAAGCTTTGACGGGTCGCTGGGGTCGCTGGGGTCGCTGGTAGTGTAGGTAGTGGTGCAGTTTGAATCCTCTCGCCTTAGTATCGCAATGGAGGCAGGGAAACCGGCTTCGCTGAAAGCCATGCCGCCGCCGTCAAACACAGTGTAATCAGGGTTGAGAAAGCGATGGGGGTGGTGAAGGCGTATCTCCAGCTCAAAGCTGTGACTGCGACAAAGCAAGTGGCGAGCGCCCACGCAATGCTGCGCACGCCTGCCAACGTCTCTGCCGGAAGTCCGCCGAGCAGCCACGCTAATACCGCCGCAAACAAAAGAAATACGGAGAAAAAAAGACCGAATGCGCTGAAGAAGTCCCAATAAGTCCGGCTAAACCCTTGCGCGTCAAAGTGGATGGATCGCATTAACCCCAAAACCGCGTCCGCTCCCCATTCCGGATTATTCTGGCGAAACCCAAACGTATGTCCGGCGGCAAAAAGTAGCAGAAGAACAGAAGAGATTCGATAAAATATAGATGCTTTCATTCTTGCCTCCAGAAATCACGGCAGCGGGCACCGCTATCCTGCCGAGTAGAATTCAAACTCTACACTACCGCTTTGACGGCCGAGTTGACGCCACGCTGGTTTTGAAGGTAGGACGAGGACGGCGAACCCGGACTAAAGTCAGGGAAAGCGGCAGCGGGGCGAAAGTCAGGGTGCGGTTCATTGGATCCGTGCAGAGCTTTTGGGCGGCATTGCTTTCTATTAGCCCCACGGGTGACGGTTGACTGGTTGATGCACCCCTACAGTGCAAATATTAGTTTTGGCAACGATCTCTGAGAAAGCCTTAGAACCACAGTCCCCACAGCCAATCAACGCTGGCATGAGTAATGGTGGAGGCGGGAATACGCCGGTGTTCGCGCCATGCGCGTCCATAGAAAATTCCTGCGATCGTTGCCAACAAAACATAGCGCCAATTGAAATGTGCGGAGCGCTTGTTGAAGTGTGACAGGCCAAACAGAATCGAGGCAGCCAGGAGGGCTGCGCGGCGCCCGATGCGTCGCTCCAAAAAGTTCTGCACCCAGGCGCGAAAGAAGAGCTCTTCCGGCACGGCGGTAAAGAAAAATATCGCCACCCACCGCAGGAGTGCGCTGCCGATTCCCGGTTGGTTTCGATGCGGGTGGATGAAGCCCAGCGTCAGTCCCACCACGATAACGAGGGGCGTGAAGAAAGCCAGTTCGCGGAAACCGGTTCTCCAGTCACTCCACTTCAGGTGAAAATCGAATCCCGTGTCGCTTAATTGCCGGATGGCTAGAAAACCGTACAAGCCAGCATCCACCAGCAACAATTCGTTCAAGGCGCGCAGGCCGCTTGGCCATGCGCCGTCAAACCACCGCAGGTCGACAGCGAGGCCCAGCACGAGCAGGATGAACGCGTCTCGCCAGTTGCCGCGTTGTTGAGGATCGGCAGTTCCGGCACGCATCAGCAGCCATGCAATGGCCACGGGTAGAGCGGAGTAAAATACAAACCACTCCCACCGAAACGTGTGCTGCGAAAGCGAAACGAGCGCGTAGGGCGCGACCAGGAGCGCCGGAACACTCACGCGCAGAGCGGCAGGCCATCGCGCCACAGCGCGCGCAATCCCTTCCGGCATCAAGCCGAACAAAGCCGCAGGAGCCAGTTCCAAGCCAAGCGCCGCAATCGAAATTGACGTCACGTTTTGCATCGATTCATATTAAAACGGGGCTCGACACCTCACCGCTTGTTTCGGCGCTATTTCCCGGCTAGAATTCCCTCGCATCCCGCCGGAGGTACAAGATGGCCGCAGCTCCGCTCCCGCCGATGTCCGCAGACCTGCCCTCGCCTGAGACTGCTCCGCCTTCCGAAGGCGCGCGCATTATTAGCACTTTCATTGCGCCCTCAAAAACTTTTGCCGACCTGCGCCGCAACGCGAGTTGGTGGGGACCATGGCTATTGATCTCCCTCATCTCGCTGCTATTCGTATATTCGATGGACCGGCAGATCGGATTTGATCAGATCAGCAAGAACGAAATTGAGCATTCCTCGCGGGCCGATCAATTCGACAAGCTCCCGGCTGATCAGCAGGCGAGACAGATCAGCTTTTCCAGCAGCCTGGTTCGCTACCTGTCATATGGAATTCCCGTGATGATCTTGTTGTACTTCGCGGTCACCAGCCTGGTGCTGTGGGCCACGTTCAAGTTTGGCGCCGGGCGGATGTCAGTTATAAAACCGCTTATGCCATCGTTTTTTATGCGGCGCTGCCAGGGGTTATTGGATCAATACTGGGCGCAATTTCGATGTTTGCCGGAGTCAGTCCCGAGGGCTTCAACGTTAACAATCCGGTGGCAACGAATCCGGCCTACTTCATGGATCCAACCACCAATAAATTTCTCTACGGCATGGCCTCAGCACTTGATGCGATCGTTATCTGGACGATCATACTGCTGGGAATCGGGTTCTCCTGCAACAGTAAAGTAAAACGCTCCACGGCGATTGTGATCGTGGCCGCGTGGTATTTATTCTGGAAATTGGGCCTCGCAGCACTGGCTGCAAGGTCTTAGCAGAACGGACCCAAATTGGTATCCGATATTATGATCTGGCAGGTCGAGGAGATTTCAATGAAACGGATTGTTGTTACGCTGGTCTTCGCGGGTGTCTGTCTCGGTTCTGGATGGACGCAGACTGCAACCGCCCCTTCTTCTGCATCCGCCGCTCCGCAAGCTTCGGCGGCGGTGAAGGATCCGGTAACGGCTTCGCTGCGCCTGCTGCTGCCGCGGTCTCGGAATAATACTGTTGGCGCCATTACCGCCATGCCCGCCGACAAGTTCAATTACAAGCCAACGCCGGAGCAGATGAGCTTCGCGCATCTGGTGGTCCATATCATCGGCTCGAACAACTCGTTGTGCGCCAAGGCGGCTGATGTTGCCGCGCCCAAGGTTGAAGAAGCCAAAGAAACTGATGCCAAGGAGAAACTGATAGCCGCCGCTACGGCTTCGTTCGACTTTTGCGGGGAGGCGCTCGGTAAGATGGACGACTCCAAACTTGGCGACAGCGTTGAACTTTTCGGAGGGAAGCAATTTCCCCGCGCCATGGCCGCGCTGGGACTGGCCAGCGGATGGGCCGATCACTATGCTGCAGCCGCCATGTACTTGAGGCTGAACAATATCCTTCCGCCGTCGGCGCAGCCGAAGAAATAGACCGAGGCCGTTTGCAAGATCTCGGTTGGGGCTACAGCCCGCATTCTTATTGTTCGAGAGCGGCGCGGCTGAAAGCCACGCCCTTTCCGATCGGCTTCACCAGCTCAGCTCTAGCTACTTGATCTGCACCAATTCACCCGATGTTACCGGCTGAATCGCCGGTGCAGGGTGCTGCGGGGCGCGCCAGCTATCGAAGATCGACACCTGGTGGACGCACGAAACCGTGCAGTGAGGTGCGCAGGTTTTTTCGGTGAGATATTCGCGGCGCATATCCTCGCGGGTGTAGGTGGCGAGCGCCACGCCGGGATAGCCACGTTGTTGCGAGCAGTAGTGGACTAATCCGTCTTCGCAGATGTAGAGATAGCGTGCGCCGGCGCGACAGCGCCAGTCATTGGGCAGTCCTTCCGCGATGTTGTCCTGAAAGGCGTTGATGCGGGTGAAGCTGCTCTTCTCCCACGATTTCATTTCGTCGTAGATGCGGCGCTCTTCGTCATTCAGCGGCTGCACCTGTCCGCTGCCGTCGTGGATGATGCCGATGGTCGAGGTGAAGCCGAGCTCCAGGGCGCGCTTGCCAATGGTCAAGGCGTCCTGCGGATTCGAAATACCGCTGCCCACAACGGAATTGATGTTCACGTGAAAATCCGCATGCTCGGCGAGCAGCTGCAGCTTCCTGTCGAGAACTTTCAAGCTTTTCTTCGAGACTTCGTCAGGATTCACGTTGTCGATGGAGATCTGCAGCCACTCGAGTCCGGCGCGATTGAGTCGCTTGATCCGTTCGGCGACCAGCAGATAGCCATTGGTGATTAGCCCGGCGATCATCCCGTTTGCGCGAATGCGGCGGATCACCTCATCGAGTTCAGGATGCAATAGAGGCTCGCCGCCGGAAATGGTGACAACGGCTGTACCCAGTGCGCCCAGCTTGTCGATGCGGCGGAACATTTCTTCCGTGGGGACGGGCATCGAGAAATCGTCGAACTCGTTGCAGTAGGTGCAGGCCAGGTTGCAACGGCGGATAGGGATAATGTGCGCCAGCAATGGATGATCGGTCGAAGCGACAGCGCGTGCCGCCATGGCCGCGCCGCGCAGGTTGCGGTGCAGGGCTTTGGCGCGGCGGCGCAAGGTCGTGAGGGCTAATGACATGGATGAATACCCTCATTACAGCATGGATATGGGGTTAGTGTCAGGTTTGACAGCAGCGTTCTGCGAATTTTGAAGGGCGAACGGCGCTAACCGGCCGCCGTGCCGCACATTGCGTTGGGTGCTCAGTTTGCCGGACTCGATGAGAAAACACCCGGGCTGCGCTCGATGGACAGCCGAGGGCGGCTGTCCCCGCAGGAGCGCCTCGGCAAACTGAGGTATTAAGCATGTTGAGAGCTTGGGGTATCTCTCTCGCTTTGGCGTTGCTCGCAATGAGCACCTCTGACAGGACGCAGCCCCGATTGGGCTCTGAGTGCGACCACCATCGAGGCCAACACTAAACCTGCCGCCCATCACGAACACGGAACGCCAGCTCACGATTGCCAATTCAAACAATGCTTTACAAGGTGAACTCGCGGCAGCTTTTGGGCTTTTGCAGAACCGCAGGCTGTTTCATCCGCTAAGCAATTCGTACCCTGCTCCGCGCAGCAAGTCAGCTGCGCGGCTGCCGTGCTCTTCAGGAATCAGAATGTAATCGGTATCGTAGGTTGAGATTGCAAAGATCGGAATGCCATTGTTCGATAGCGGCTCGATGAAAGAGAGAAGGACTCCGGTTTGAGAGAAGGGGAACGGGCCTTCGAGTTTCAGGCACATCCAGCCCAGGGCAGGCGTTGTATTTTCTGGGATGTCTTCCGCAGGGCAGACGATGGAGAGTTCGTCGGCGGTACGGGTAGCGGAGGTGAACTCGCCCTTCGCGGCCCAGTCGGGAATCGGTGCGTGCGGATCTAGGTGGACGATGGCGTAGCGAGCCTGGAGTGCGCGGAATTTCAACATGGATTGTGGATTCATGAGTTTAATACATCATCGATACGAATCGATTTCGTGGGCAAGAGTGCCCGCGCCACAAGGTCGCTTTCCCCGCCGGACAGAGGAGGATGGCGGTTCCCACCTACAAACTTCAACCTTCGATCGCTTTACGAACTGCGGCTTTCGCCAGTAGGCGTGTCGAATCCAAGACTGGCAGCGGTGAGGAGTCGGGCGTGACCAGCAGCGGGATTTCGGTGCAGCCCAGGACGACCGCGTCACAGGCTTCGTCTTTGAACGAGCGAATTACTTCCACGTAATATGTTAAGGATCGCGGCAGAAATTGGGCATTGACCAGTTCGTCCATGATGATCTGGTCGAGGTGCTCGCGCTGCTCGGCACCTGGAATGCGGTGCTCGATTCCGGCGGCCTTCAGCGCTTCGCGGTAGACCGGACCTTCCATCAGATAACGAGTGCCAAGAACGGCAAGGCGTTTGAACTGGCGGCGCTGTGCCTCTTTCGCGACTTCTCTTGCAATGTGTAGCCAGGGGCGCGGTGACCGGTGCTCGATCAAATCGAAGGCCTGGTGGATGGTGTTGTCCGGACATATCAGAAAGTCCGCGCCCGCCCGGGCCAGCTTTTCCGCGGAAGATAGCATGAGTTCGGCAACGCCCGCCCAGTCTCCTGCGTGAACGCGCTGCATGTATTTCGCAAGCGAGTACGAGTGCAGAGAGAGCTGGGGATGATCATGCTTACTCAGCCTCTGGGCGCCTTCGAGGGAGATCGTGCGATAGCAGAGTGCGGCTCCCTCAGTGCTGCAAGCGACGATGCCGACGTGTTGGGGCATTAAGAAACTATCGGGCGGCAGCGGCGTCGAAGAGGTTCAGGAATTCCAGTTTCTTCTCCGCCGGCAGGAACGAAGCTTCGAAGGAATTGCGGGCGAGTTCGCGGAGGTGTTCGTCGGTGAATGCGAAGGTTTGCTGCGCGAGTTGGTATTCGCGGGCGAGCGTGGTGCCGAACATGGCGGGGTCGTCGCTATTGAGCGTAATCATCACACCGCGGTCAAAGTAGCTTTTCGCGGGATGGTCGGCAATGCTGGGGCAGAGACCGGTGCGCTGGTTGCTGGTGAGGCAGATTTCGACGGGAACTTGGCGCTGCGCAAGTTCTTCCACGAGATCGGAATCGTGGAAGGCGGTCAGGCCGTGACCGATGCGCTCGGCGCGCAGGTTGAGCGCTCCCCAAACGGATTCGGGAGGGCCGGTCTCGCCGGCGTGGGCGGTGAGGCGCATGCCATGGTCGGCGGCCCAGGCGTAGGCGTCGCGGAAAAGTTCTGGGGGCGCTTTTTGTTCGTCGCCGCCGATGCCGATGCCGACCACTTCGCGGTCGTGATACTGGACGGCAAGCTCGAAGACTCTCTGTGCCGCCTCTGGGCCGAACTGGCGGACGGCGTCGAAGATCCAGAGGAGTGAGGTGCCGAAGTCACGCTCACCACGGGCGCGGCCTCGGTCGAGTCCTTCGAAGATGGCGGCGAAATCCTGCTTGCGCCAAAGGCAGACGCCGACCGAAATGTAAACCTCCGCATGCAGCACATGTTCGTCTTTCAACCGCTGCATCAAGCGGTAGGTGATGAGTTCGTAGTCGTCCGGAGTGCGCAGATACTCGGTAATGTTTTTGAAGGCGAGAAGAAAACCCGGGAAATCTTCGTAACGATAGAGCTGATCGACTTCGGCCCGCGTAGCGCGCTCGCCGTTGCGCTGGCGTAGTTCGAGAAGCGTGGCGGGCTCGATAGCGCCTTCCAGATGCAGGTGCAGTTCGGCCTTGGGGAGCTGGCGGAGGAAACTGCTCGGCAATCGGTCAAGGTCGGATGACATCACTTATTGATTGTAGATTCTTGGGGGAAGATTTGCGAGGAGGGGCTTGAGCACCACGAGACCCGGAGTCAGGGAGAAAAAAGCGGGGAACAGCCAGTCGGAGAAGGGAGACAGGAGAAACGCTCGGGCCGGTGGTGCAGAGCAGTACAGGGATCCTTCGACTGCGCATACAGACTCTCTGGTGCTCACCGGTCTGCTCCGCTCAGGCTGACAGCGTATTTTTGCTGACGCGGCTGATAGCTGAGGACTGACTGCTATTTCTTCGCAAATTCGCTACGGTGGCGACTATAGAAGATGTAGATGAGCAGGCCAAGGCCTAGCCAGAGCACGAACCGGAGCCAGGTGATGACGGTAAGCCCGGTCATGAGGCCGCCGCAGAGGATGATTGAGATCAGCGGGAACCAGGGAACAAACGGGACTCGGAAGGCGCGCTTGCGATCAGGCTGCCTGCGGCGCAGGATGATGACGCCGAGCGACACCAGGACGAAGGCGAAGAGCGTGCCGATGTTGGCGAGGTCGGCGGCATCACCAATGTCGACGAGGCCTGCGGGAATTCCTACGGCGAAACAGGCGATCCAGGTGGACCAATGCGGCGTCTTATATTTCGGGTGTACCGCGGAGAACAGCTTCGGCAGCAAGCCGTCGCGCGACATGGCGTACCAGATGCGTGCCTGCCCATACTGAAACACGAGTAACGAAGAGATCATGCCCGTTAGCGCTCCGATCACGATGACCGAGCGGAAGAGCGGGTGCACCCCCAGATATTTCATCGCGTAGGCGACGGGGGCTTCGGCGGCTGCTCCCGACACGAAGGTTGTGTACTTCATCATGCCGAGCAGGACGACGGCAACGCCGACGTAGAGCAGCGTGCAGACCACCAGCGACATGATGATGCCGAAGGGCAAGTCTTTTTGCGGATTACGCGATTCCTCGGCGGCGGTGGAGACCGAATCGAAGCCGATGTAGGTAAAGAAAACGATCGCCCCTCCGGTAACGATTCCAGCGAAGCCCGAAGGCGCGAAGGGCGTCCAGTTCGCGGGCTTCACCAGCATTCCTCCGACTACCAGGAAGGTGAGGATGGCGCCGATTTTGACCGCCACCATGATGTTATTGGTTTCCGCCGACTCCTTCACTCCGCGCACCAGCAGCAGCGTGAGAACGAAGACGATGAGGAAGCCGGGGAGATTGAAATAGGCGCCCGTCCATTGGCCGCCGGCCCAGACCGGACTCGCGAATTTTTCCGGCAGGTTGACGCCGAATACCGCCAGTTGCGCTTTTGTATAACCGGCAAAGCCAACCGCGACTGCGACGTTCGAGACTACGTATTCAAGGATGAGATCCCAGCCGATAATCCAGGCGAAAATTTCGCCGAGCGTGGCGTACGAGTACGTGTAAGCGCTGCCAGCAATGGGAATCATCGAAGCGAGTTCGGCATAGCAGAGGCCGGCGAAGCTACAGGCGATCGCCACCAGGAGAAACGAGATCGCAATCGATGGCCCGGCGGGCGGGCGTCCATGCATGAGCGCTCCCGCCGTGCTGCCGGTGCGCAGTAAATTCACGATTACGTCGAGCGCCTGCGCATGCAGGATGGATGGGGCCTGGAAATATTCGCCCGCTGCCGCGGTACCGGTAAGGATAAAAATTCCCGAACCAATAATGGCGCCGATGCCCAGGGCGGTAAGAGACCAAGGGCCAAGAGTTTTTTGCAGCCGCTGGCCGGGGGCCTCGGATTCCGCGATTAGCTTGTCGATCGACTTGCAGCAGAAAAGCTGATTGTCCGAAGTGCGAACCGTTTCGACGGGTTCCGTGGATGATTGGGGCAAGAGGTAATTGTCTCCTCAGAGCGGAATCGGGCATGGACCGTAACTTCGTTCAGCGCTTTTTCGACGGTCAACGATCCATGCCCGGATTGCCTTAAGCTAGCCGCTTACCGCTTCGACTGGCCACGAGCCAATTTCTTCACCTTGCGTTTTTTCGACCCGCGGGCGTAATCGCGAGGCTTCTTTGGCTTCTCTGCTTTGGCCTTCTTGCGCGCGGTGCGTTTTGATTTCTTGCGTTCTTCTTTAGTGAGCTCTGCTGTGTTTGCCATGAATGCGATTTAGCTTCTCCTCGTTTGGTCGAATCAATTTCGGTTCATCAATGACAACGTGCCAACTGCCTCGCTGCGCTCGGCGGGAGAGCCGAGGCGCTATCCCTACGAATTCCTAAGCGCGCTCCAGTTGCGCGTATTTCTCCACCAGCTTCTTCAAGCCGAAGCGAGGAAATTGTACAGTAATCTTGGCTTCTTCGCCTTCTCCTTCTCGCTGGTAGACGGTGCCTTCGCCGTATTTGGGATGACGAACTTTCTGGCCAGGGCGGAAGCCACGCATGCCGGTGGGCGCTGCGAGCGGAATTTTCGGGACCGTAAACTTCTTACCGCGACTGGCGAAGAACTCGGCTATGTTCTCGATGGAGTTGTAGGGCT
>Ga0307474_10002553_pt1 | contig 13072 bp, 9 predicted proteins | sample atmos_gasesECM1C_2_FD_203312 | JGI IMG/M metagenome (GOLD analysis project Ga0307474, IMG submission 203312) | Hardwood forest soil microbial communities from Morgan-Monroe State Forest, Indiana, United States - atmos_gasesECM1C_05 | ecosystem: Environmental > Terrestrial > Soil > Temperate... | reverse complement strand
CTGAGCGGCCGCAGGCGAATGCTAAATGGTGGAAGCGGCCGGAGGCGATGGCCGCGGCAGTCTTGTTAATCGCGATCGCCGTGAACCTGATTTTGATCTGAGCCGATAAGGAGAACTATGTTTTACGATCCGCGCATCTTGTTGGGCATGATGTTCACTTTGATCGGAACCATTCTGACAGCCTTTGGCCTCTCCACGCGCACCAATGCTGACGTGTATGCGAAAAGTCTCGGGATCAACGCCAATCTGTGGTGGGGATTAGTGCTGCTCGTGTTCGGTATCGTTGCCCTCACGCTCGGCCGGCGCGCACAGGCGCGGCTTGAAAACGCCACAGGCACGAGAAAGCCGGTGGAGAATCGAAAGACGCTGCCCAAAAAGAGTCGCATGCGCTGATCCTTCAGGATCGACTCCGCTTTCCATGCCCCGTTCCAAGCCTGACTCCCTGCCTCTTATCCCTGGCCCATCTCGATTTTTCCTTCCGTCACTCCGTACTCGCGCTGAAGTGCATCGTCCGATAATCGAAGGTGTAGCTCGTGAACTGGTCAAGCCCGTCGACGCCGATGACACCGTAAACATCGTCGCGCGCGGCAGAGCCGAGAGGCTGAGTGAGTACAGGAACATTATGCAGCTCAATCGCCGTATCGCCGATGACCAGCGGCACGTCCTCAGCGACGTAAGCTGACCGCGGCCCGGAATCTGTGTCCGGAAATGTGAACGGCTCCATCTTCTCGCCTTTGAACTCGGCGGCGTGCTCGTTGAACCAGCGCGAAGTGAGGTAAGTTTGCTGGCCGCCGGCGTCGATCGAGAACATTTGCTCGTCGCTTCCCGCGGAGTCGCCAAATCTGCCGGCTGAACTTCCTTGCGAGGGCGAATCAGGCGCGGAGCCCCGCGTCCTCCCGAGGGCGACGATGATTTGATCGCCGTCGAGATAAAACTGCGCGCCGGTGGTAAGCCGATCTGCTCCTTCATTCGGATCGTCCTCTTTCGCGGGATCGACCTGAATCGTGTTGTTGGACACGGTGATTCTGCCCATTGCCGCGAGCGTGGGATACCCAAGAACTCCTTCCACCCGATAGCCGGCGCTTTTGAAGGAATAGTCGCCGTCCTCAAACACAAATGCGGTCACGTTGTGCAGCGTCAGGCGGCCGCCAATGGTGATTTGTGGAACGACGGTTCCGTGTACTTGAATTGGGCGTCCGGTCAAAGTGCGTATCGTTGCGGAGTCCTTTGAAATTTCGAGGCCGACGTCTCGCGCAATGGAGCGCGAAATCAAATTGAATTGCGACGTTGGATCGAGCATCCAGTGGTGAGAACCCGAGTCAATCAAGACCGGAACATCGATAAGGCCGAGAGGATTGTTGCTCACCTGAAGGCGAAAAGGTCCGCACGGGTCGGCCGTGATCGGCGGATTCTCCCTGACCAGCGGCAACATCTTCAGCGGCATTTCGATTTCGTCCTGCTCGCCGGAACTCAACGCATCATGGAGGCGATCGTCAAGAACCCGGAAGGCTTGGCCGGCCTTGGCCCAATCACCGAGCCGCAGGTAGTCTTCGGCGAGCGTCATGCGCAGCAGCTTCTCGCGCGTCTTATCACCACTCGCCGTCACCCGATCCACAAGCGGTTCAAGAAGCTGGACCGATTGCTCCAGTTGGTTCGTCCGGTTTGCCAGAATGCCGCGATAGAACTGCGCCTGATCCGATGACAAATATCCGAGCTGCGCCTGCATGCGAAGGTACTGGTGATCTGCGAGCAGGTGCTGCATGCCGGCTTCGCTATCAAGTCCGCCGCCGGTTCCCGTGTGCGGTTGCGTCGCGGCTGAGGGCTCATTCTCTTGAGCAGTCCTCGTTGGCCCATGCTCTTGCAATGGGTGCTGCGCGGCCAGCGGACAAGACAGCGCGGCCAGCGCAAATGCGACCGCCGTCAACAGCGCGCCGTAATGCATCGGCACCGATCGCCGCTTGCTTCGTACCGCAAATCCAAACACTCGGTTCATCGCCCATTCACGTTAACAGATCGACGATGACCAAGCGAAGAGCTCCGTCCTGAGACGATCTTTACGCGATAGACACTAGACTTGAAACAAGCGATGAAGCGCAAAACAATTGCACATTACGAGATTCTGCGGCGTCTGGGCGCCGGAGGCAGCGGCGTGGTCTACGCGGCTAACGACACGCTGCTACAGCGTCCCGTAGTGCTTAAAATGCTGCACACGGGGCTGCTGACAGCAGAGCAGTTGCGCTCGACTGTGTTGCGCGAGGCGCGTCTGGCTTCGGCGATCGAGCATCCCAACGTTTGCGGAATATATGAGATCGGCGAGAGCGGCGACGAAGCCTACATCGCCATGCAATTTGTGCCCGGCCAGCCCCTGGACGAGCTGATCGCGCGCGGTCCGGCAACTTTACAGCTTGTGCTCTCGGTAGGCATTCAAATTGCCGACGGATTGCAGGCGGCGCACGCCCTCGGAATCTTTCACCGTGATTTGAAACCGCAAAATGTGATGCTCACCGACGGAGGCCTGGCGAAGATTCTGGATTTCGGGCTGGCGCGACGGCTCACTCTCGAGGACGCGCGCTTTGATCCCGCGAAGCCTGCGCCGGCAAAAGACAAATCCGTCGCGACGACTTATACCGCGCGCGGCGGAACCATTCGCTACATGGCGCCGGAGCAGTTTGTCACCGGACACTCGAGCGTGCAGTCGGACGTGTGGGCGCTGGGCGTGATCCTTTATGAGCTTGCCGGCGGACGCCATCCATTCGCCCGCGCTGACGCCGAGGACTTTGAGGCTATTCGCGCCATTCAGTTTCGGCAGCCGGATGACTTGAGCGCCATCGTCCCAGAACTTTCTCTGGAGCTCAAGAGCGTGATCACGGCCTGCCTCGAGAAAAACCCGGGCGCGCGCACTGCGTCGGCGGCCGACGTTCGCGAAGGGCTGAAGACCATCATGAAAGCGTTGCGCATCGAGACGGGAATTATTCCCGGCGATGCGGCCGCGAGCCTGCCTGCAACGGGAGCCGAAGCGGAAAAGCGCACCACGGGCTTGCTTTCCATGCTTGCCGAAAGATTTCGCGAATCGGCGGGAGAACAGAAAACACAGAATTCGCTGGTCGTGCTGCCCTTTGCCAATCTGGGTGCTACTGAGGCCGCGCCGCTTTACGGCTACGCGCTTGCAGATGCGATTGCAGCCCGCCTGGCGCGAATTCCGTCGCTCGTCGTGCGGCCTTCGAGCGCGCTAATGGCGCTGGCCGGCGCGCAACCCTGGGCGCAGCTCTGGTCGCAAATCGACCCGCTCGCGGTGGGACAAAAGCTGCTGGTCAAGTTTGTCCTTGCCGGAAGCTTCGTCAAGTCCGAAAGCGGTTTCGATCTTAATTGGCAGTTACTCGACGTCGCTTCGCAAAGTGTCCGCACCGGCGGATTGATTCGCGTCGAATCTTTGGATCTAATCGCGGTGCAGTCGGAGATTTCGAACGAAGTCTTCGCCACCTTGCAGGGAATGGGTGCGGCAGATGGAATCGAATCTTCGCGCACCGGGCAGAGCGCCGAAGCCACTCGCGCTCAAGCGCGCGGTCCCGCTGGTGCCGCAGCTCGTGATGGCTCGCTGCGCGGCCAGGTTAGCGAAAGGTATTTGCAGGCGCGGGCGCTGCTCAGCTCTTTCATGGTGCGCACCGGCTCCCGTGCGGACTTGGATCGCGCGCACGCGCTGTTCACTCGCGTTACAGAAGCCGATCCGGGTTTCGCCGCAGGATGGAGCGGGCTCGGCATTGCCGAGCTGCAATATGCACGACACGGATTCGGCGGCCAGATTCATGTCATCCACGCGCGCCGCGCCTTCGATGAGGCGCTCAAGCTCGACCCGGCATCGACCGAAACCAATCTCTACCGCATTTATATGTTGCTCTCGCGCGGCGAAAAAGAGTCAGCGCGGCACGGCATTGCCAACTTGCTCGCTGGCGCCGCCAATGACTGGAATGTGCACATGGTTGCCGGCCTCGCTTTGCGCGGCGACGGCATGTACGACGAGGCCCTCGGCGAATTCAGCCGGGCACTCAAACTGAATCCGGCCAACGCTGCAATTCTCTATAATCACCGCGCTCGCGTTTATCACTACCAGAATCAGATCGAGCTGGCCGGCGACGAGCTTGAAAAAGGCCTGGCGCTCGAACCTCGTCACCCGCTGTTGCGTACTTCGTCTGGCTATCAGCAGATGCGGTTGGGAAATCTCAACAAGGCCATCGAGATTTTGGAAGGCGTGATCGCCGACGATCCCTCGCTGCGCATCGCCGTGCCCACTCTGGCCATTTGTTACGTACAAGCTGGCGCCCGTGATCGTGGCGCAGCTCTGCTCAAGGACGACACGCTCGCCGCCGCCGAAGCCGACAGCGAAATGGCTTACCGCCTGGCCACTTATTTTGCCGTAGACGGCGACTCCAGCGAGGCTCTGCATTGGCTGCGCCGCGCTATCTACCTCGGCAACGAAAACTATCCCTGGTTCCAGAAGAACCCCGCCTGGAACAACCTGCGCACCAATTCGGACTTCGAGCGAATTCTCGAAGATCTGAAAAAAAGCTTCCGCAAAAATCAGAAAACATGGAAACGATTGCTGGATGAATTGCCAGCTGGAGAATAGGCGCTCTTAACCAGGAATGACCGTGCGCTCATACTGTACATACTCCGGCTCCCACACATAGTCGCGAATTCTTTCAGCGAAGGCAGCCTCGTCGCAGACTGCGGCCACTCCTTCGGCCATGGCTTGCCGGCCAACGGCCACTGCCACCGCTGCACTCGTTTTGCGCGAGTCGGCGATGGGCGGCAGCAGGGGAGCATTCTTGTCTGCGCGCGCTGGCGAAAGCGCGGCCAAAGCCTTGGCGGCGGCCATAATCATTCCGTCGGTCACGCGCGTGGCGCGAGAGACCAGAATGCCGAGAGATAAACCGGGGAAGATGTAGGAGTTGTTGACTTGCGCGATGCGAACAAGTTCCCCGTTGACTTCAACGGGAGCAAATGGGCTACCGGTACCGACAATTGCGCGGCCATCAGTCCAGCGCAGCAGATCGGCGGGTGCGGCCTCCGATTGCGAAGTGGGGTTCGACAGCGGAAAAATCACCGGGCGCGAAGTGTGGCGCGCCATCTCGCGCACAATCTCCTCAGTAAACGCACCGGGCTGAGCGCTCACGCCGGCCAGCACCGTGATCCCTGCATTGCGCACAACATCCAGCAGAGAGATCGCGCCAGCTCCCGACAGCTTCCAACCCGCAACGTCCTCACGTTTGCGCACGAAAGGCTGCTGCGCGGGACGAATTCCCTCGCAACCCTCCACCAGCAGGCCGAGGTGGTTGAAGGCATAGATTCGTCTCCGCGCTTGCTCATCGCTGAGCCCCTCTTGCTTCATCTCGGCAATCAACAGGTCGAGAATTCCGGCGCCGGCCGACCCCGTGCCGAACATCGCAATCGTGTGCTCGCGCAGCGGAATGCCCGTCGCATTCACCGCCGCCAGCAACGTCGCTGTGGTCACGGCCGCGGTTCCCTGAATGTCGTCGTTGAAAGTGCACAGCCGGTCGCGATAGCGCTCCAGCAGGCGCGACGCATTCACGCCGGCAAAATCCTCCCACTGCAAAAGAACGTGGGGCCAGCGGCGCTCGACAGCAGCTACAAAAGCCTCAATAAAATCGTCGTACTCCTGCCCGCGAACGCGCTTGTGCTCCCAGCCGATATAAATGGGATCGTTCAGCCGAGCTTCATTATCGGTTCCCACATCCAGCAGCACCGGCAGGCAATGCTCCGGCGGAATGCCGCCCAATGCGGTATAGAGAGCCATTTTGCCGATGGGGATGCCCATGCCGCCTGCTCCTTGATCGCCGAGCCCAAGGATGCGCTCCCCATCGCTGACCACAATGCAGCGAATGGGATCGTAATGAGTGCTCGAAAAAATTTGCTCAATGCGGTCCTTGTCGGGATAGCTCAGAAACAGGCCGCGCGGCTTGCGCCAGATTTCAGAGAAGCGCTGGCAGCCCTCACCGACAGCCGGCGTATAAACGACGGGCAGCATCTCTTCGATGTGGTTGGCGATGAGCGAGTAGAAAAGCGTCTCATTGTTGTCCTGCAGGTCGCGCATGTAGGCGTACTTGTCAAACGCCGTCGGGTGGTTGTCGAGCACGCGTTTTCGGCGTTCGCGTTGGTTTTCGATGGTTCCGATGTGCGGCGGCAGCAGGCCGTGCAGGGCAAATGTGTCGCGCTCCGCCTCCGTAAATGCGGTCCCCTTGTTGAGGCGCGGACTCATGAGCAGGTTGTATCCGGCGAGGTGTGTGCGAATCACAGGCTGGCCTAACGCGGTTGAGTCCGACGCGTCCGAGTCCGGTGCAGTCGATCCCAGCGTGGCCGATCCGGGTTCGATCAATTTTGGTTCATTTAATCTGGGCTCGGTCGACGCTGGCTCAGCCGATCCCAGTGAGGCCGATCCTGATTCGGTCGATTCAATGCTCAAGGGAGAATTCTCCAGAGATGCAGAATTGCTTGCCAAAAGAATAAATGCCTCTAGATGAATTCGAGCAGAACAATCTCCGGCCGCGTTCCAACGCGCATGGGAGGGCCCCATGTTCCGGCGCCGGTTGAGGTGTAAACCTCGAGCGACCCAAAGCGGTGCAGGCCGCGCGTGAAGCGGCCGTAGACGCGGCGCGTAATCCAGGTGAAGGGGAAAATCTGCCCGCCATGAGTGTGACCAGAGAGTTGCAGGCTGAAGCCGGCCTGTTCCACGATCGGTAGTCGCGCGGGCGCATGGTTCAGCAGAATCCCCGGCTGGGTTGCGTCAGATTCGGAAACCTCAGAGCGCATCTTTCCGAGTGCTGCTTTCATGTGCAGTGGCGAAGCCGAATCGTGGTACATCACGCCTGCGATTCGCAAGCCGTCAACCACAACTTGCTCGCTGGCAAGAACGCGGATGCCAGCCCTTGTAATGGCATCGATATATGGCTTGGGTGATGTAAATTCTTCGTGATTGCCGGTCGAAAAGTAGATTCCCAGAGGCGGTGTGAGCTCGCGGAACGGCGCCACCAGTTGATCAAGATCGCCCTTTGTGCCGTCAAACAGGTCGCCGGGAATAAAAACCGCGTCGGGTTTGAGCCCCGAGGCCGCCGCGACCACGCGCCGGCAAAAACGCACACCGTTGATGGGTCCCAGATGCAGATCGCTCATCATCACTGCTCTGCGTCCGCGCCACGATGCAGGCAGGTTCGGGATCTGTACCGGTACGCGGCGAATGCGAATGATGCGCGCATTCACAAGTCCGTAAATTCCGGCGAGCGCCGCAATTGAGTAGATAACTTCCGCCAGTGGCGCGCGGAAAGCATGGGGATGCGCAGCCAGATGCGAAAACTTAATCGCCAGCCACACCAACCGAATGACAACCGACCCCCATAGAAAGAAGCTGACAAAGCCGAGCCACACAGCCGCGGCCCAGTAAATAAGTCGGACAACAGGATTGGAAAAACGGAAGGAGAGCAGCGACGCCGCGACGAAACTGAATGCAAGAACGAGCATCGCAGTGCGAACATCACCGACAGCAGCGGGAGCGAGACCGGGCCAAAACGCGATGAAGGTGGAGTAAACGAACCAATGGCCAAGAAAAAGGATGACCTGGATGACGAGGATGGCAAACACTGGCCAGGCTTTCAAATCCGGATCTCCCTGCATTCATGATTGCATGAGGCGCGGCGTGGCGTATCCAAAGTGAGCGAGAGTCCGGCACACATGAAACAATCGTTTCGTGACCGTCAACGCCGACAATGCGCTCGGGATTTACATTTCCATCCCCTTCTGCCGTTCAAAATGTACGTACTGCAATTTTGCTTCCGGCGTCTTTCCGGCCGCGGATCATCTTCCATATGTGAATCGGCTCATTCAGGATCTTTCTCAAGCAAGAACCTGCGCCGGCAAGTTCGGCGCACACCTCCCTCGCCGTGTGGACACGATCTATCTCGGCGGTGGAACACCTAGCCTGTTGGCTCCTGATCTTCTTGCTCAGCTCTTCGCTGCGATTCGAGCGGAGTTCGATCCTGATGCCGCCGCGGAGATCACCATGGAGTGCGCGCCCGGTCAGCTTGCCGACGCCACTCTCGAAGCAATGGTCGCCGCGGGCGTAAACCGCGTGAGCCTTGGCGTGCAGTCTTTTGTGGACTCTGAAGCGCACGTGAGTGGGCGACTGCACAGCCGCGCGATTGTTGAGCAGGATTTGCGGCGGTTGCGAGCGGCCGGAATCACAGACCTGAATCTTGATCTAATTGCGGGTCTCGCCGGACAGACCTACGCATCGTGGGATGAATCTCTGTCAGCCCTCATCGATTCAAATGTGCCGCACGCCAGCGTGTACATGCTTGAGGTCGACGAGGATTCCCGCCTCGGCCGCGAACTGCTCAAACACGGAGCTCGCTATCGCGCCGATCTGGTGCCGCACGACGATGCGATCGCTCATATGTACGAGCGCGCAGTTGAGCGGCTTGAAGGATCTGGCCTCCGCCATTACGAAATCTCAAATTTCTCACGCCCGGGATTCGAGTCGGCGCACAATCTGCGCTATTGGCAGCGGCGTCCGTATCTCGGAGTAGGCCTCGATGCATCGTCGATGCTGGCGTTGCATTCAGCAGGCTTTTCGAACAGATCCGAAGACCAGACAAAAACGTCCGACGTGCTCCGCTTCACGACCACCGACGACCTGAAGGATTATCTGGCGGGTCCTGAAGCGCCCGAATTGACAACGCTCTCGCCCGCGCGGCAGCATGAAGAGGCCTGGTTCCTGGGGCTGCGCTTGAATCAAGGAGTGGACATCCGCGCACTCACGCGGGAATTTGGCTCAGAGTTGGTCGCACCCGCATTAGAGACAGTCGAGCGGCTTGTAGATGATGGCCTGCTACTCTTCGACGGCGAGCGAGTACGGCTCACATCGCGCGGCCGACTCATCTCAAATGATGTATTCCAGGAATTCCTCGAGCTTGAGCCGGCGACCGCAGCATGCGGCCTATAGCCAAATCGACGGGCGTAAATTGACAGCCTGATCCAGCAAGCCCGATCCAGCGTTTCAGCCTAATCCACAAAGTCCACTTGCGGAGCGACGGTGATGATGCCGCGCTCGTGGCCCATCTCAAGCAGCTTGCGGATCGCCTCGCGGCCATCGGGTCCGTAGTCGAGCGTGCGCTCGTTCACATACATGCTCACAAATTGGCTGGCCATCGTCGTGTCCAGGTCGCGCGCGAACTGCATTGCATATTCGAGAGCCTGTTCGCGGTGCTCCATCGCATAACGGATCGAATCGCGGAGCGCTTTGGAAATGACTTTGTGAGCCTTCGCGCCAAGCGAGCGTCGAATGGCATTCCCGCCCAACGGCAGCACAAATCCCGTGGTTTCTTTCCACCATGCTCCAAGATCAATCACCCTGAAAAGGCCGCTGGTGGAATAGGTCAGCTGGCCCTCATGAATGATGAGTCCCGCATCGTACTTGCCCGCCAGAATCTCGGGAATAATGCGATCGAAGGGGACGGTTACCGTCTGAATCTCAGGGTTCAGAATCTTCAGCGCAAGATAAGCCGTGGTCAGCGTGCCCGGAACGGCCACGCGAATGCGGCCAAGGTCATTTACGTCCAGCATGTGGCTGGAGACGACCATGGGACCGTAGCCCTCGCCCACGCTGCCGCCGCAACCCATCAGCGTGTAGCTCTGCTGCAGATATGGATAGGCATGAAAGCTGATGGCCGTCACATCGAAGAAGGCTTCTTCGCGCGCGCGGCGGTTCAGGGTCTCAATGTCGCTGAGCGTGTGGTTAAAGCGGTACCCGGGCACACGAATCTTGTTGGTCGCCAGGCCATAAAACATAAAAGCGTCGTCGGAATCGGGACTATGGGCGATGGAGATATCGTTCGTGGCCTTCACGCTCGCCAGATCGGGGGTTTTGGTGCTCACGTCGGGTGGGGATCCTTTCGGCAACAAATCTGTAATGGTTCTTCAGTCTTGCGACAATCTTGCAACTATGTTCAGTGTAGGTCCACACCATCGCTCTCTGCTTCCGAACAAATCGCCGGACACTTCATCTCAACTTTATCAGGGCTTCATCTATCGGGATTTCAACTTGCAGGGATTCACTTTCAGGTAGGGCTTCTCGGCTGCCTTAGCTGCCGCTTAAACTTCTTTCCTGTGCTTGCCGCGATGTAGCCAGACGTGACGGGCAGCCCCCGCTGCCGCAAGCAGCAGCGCCCCGAGCGAAACGAGAAAAACAATGAGGAGCCAGCGCATGAGGACGGACCTCAACAAGCATACCAAAGGGGCTGTTCCCGGCCGTCACGTGCTTACACTTTGGTACCCGGCTGCGCTCCCACGTTCTCGCTCAGCCATTTCAGATAAGACTGGCTGCCGGCCTCAATCTCGATCACCAGGACTTCAGGAATCTCGTAACTGTGAAGCTCCTGCAGCCGGGATTCCAGAGCGGGCAATTGATCGGTCGTGGTCTTCAGCAGAAGCAGAATCTCGTCCGACGACTCGATCTTGCCCTGCCAGCTGTAAATCGAGTGAGCCGATGGCAGAACTGTGGCGCAAGCAGCCAGCCGTTCCTCAACAAGCGTGCGGCCCAGGCGAGCGGCGTCCTCGGCACTCGCCACGGTGGTCAGCACGATGCGCGCGGTAGACGTGGCTTCAAGCATTCGGCCCTCCGACATAAGAATATTGTGCCAGGAGAAATTCGGCTAGAAACGATTCTGGCAACGCTCTACGCCGGTAACAGCGCAGCGCGACAATCGCCCACTCAAAGAGGCAATTGATTTCTTGATCGCGGAAAAGCCACGCCGAAGCGGAGCGCAGTCAAAAAACCGGCTCCGCTTGGGCAACAACGAGATTAGTCGAAGGTGCTAGCGAACAAGCTCCGCAACCACTTTGATCTCCTGGCTCTGTGTGGTGCCCGGAAGGTCGACCGACCCGAGAACAAACGGCTTGTTGTTCGACAGTACTGATGATTCATCGAGAACTGTTTGATGAACCACCGGATCCTGCGCCGCAGCCACGGATTTTTCCTCTCCAAGGCTCGATTCCTCAATCTTCGTGTGCACATTGAGAGAGTCAGGCGACCCGATCACCAGTGCACTGATGCTCAGCCCGATGTCCATGTATTGCACTTGTGTGTTCGCCGTCTGGGCATCGGCCGTTCCGGTCACAATGGGCACGCGGCTGCCTTGTTTAAACGTCGACTTTTCTCCTGGCCTGACCAGCAAACTGAACTGCTGCGACCCGCTGCGCTTGCCGGCGTAGATGTCGGTGATTGTGTAGGTCAAGCGATAGAGCTTCCGCGGTTGATCCAGATCGGCAATGAGCTTTTGCGCGATCTCCATATCCTCGGCCGTGGCGCGAATTGTGATGGCGTTCTGGGCCTGAAGGGCAAATATCTTCGCCTTCGGCAGTACATTGCGCGAATCAGTTTGAATGTCGTTGAAGTCGTTTTGTTCAGAGGCGTTGGTCAGAAAAAATGTCCGAACCGTCTCTGGAGCCGCCGTCGCCGCGGGCTTGGGTTCGCCGGATTGTGCGTCTTCCGGTTTGGTTTGCGCGCCCGCGCCTGGCGGCAGCAATGCGACTGCCAGCGCGAGAGCGACCATAACAGCGGTCATGACGGCGGCCAGCGCCAATCCGTGCGCAGCGGCTTTGTTTTTGTTCAAATGCATACACTCCTCCTCAAAGGAGTTCCAAAGAACACCGTGGCGTTTGTCTGAATTGTTCCCGGGGGCATCTTCTATTCACACAGACGTCGCGCCAAAGTTTCCGCTCGACAATTTATCTGTCTGGCTCGATTCAAGACCTTCACCATCAAAAATTCCCGGCGCGGCGCCACGGCTTATGGGCCACATTCACGTTAAAAACTACGCCGCCACTTGCCGATCCGTGCCCCGTGTTGCAGTATGAACCTTGCGGCCGACGAATCGACCGCGCCTACAGAAAGCAAAATGGAGAAACGGATGAGTACAGCAATTAAATTCGGCACCTCGGGATGGCGGGCGATTGTGGCCGACGAATTTACAGTGGCTAATATTCGTTTGGCAGTCGCGGGAATCGCCACCTACGTCAAAACTCTCCCCGCCCCGCACCGCGTGCTCGTCGGCCGCGATCCGCGCTTTCTCGGGGAGAGCTTTGTGGCCGAAGCGGCGCGTGTGCTCGCGGGCGCAGGCGTTACGCCGATCGTGATTCCCCATGCCGCGCCCACGCCGGCCATCGCTTACGCCGTGCGCACGCTCAAAACTTCCGGCTCCATCAACTTCACCGCCTCGCACAATCCGCCCGAGTACAACGGCATCAAATACTCCACACCCGACGGCGCGCCGGCTCTGCCTGAAACTACAAAGCAAATTGAAGCTGCGATCGGTAAAATCGCCTGGGGCGCCGGCGACGATGTTCCAAGCCCGCTCGCAACAACAGACCAGTTCGAGACCGTTGACGTAAAGCCCGCATTCCTCGCGCGCCTCGCCGAGCTAGTCGACCTCAAGGCCATTGCCAAGTCTGGCATCAAGGTCGTCTACGATCCCTTCTGGGGCGCGGGCCGCGGCTATCCATGCCACCTGCTGCGCCAGGCCGGCGTCACCGTTGAAACCGTCCACGACTACCGCGACGTGCTCTTCGGCGGCCACGCGCCTGAGCCGGATGACCATCTGCTTGGCGACGCGAAGAAAAAGATGAAGGATTGCGGCGCGGCTCTGGTCATCGCCACCGACGGCGACGCGGACCGCTTCGGCATCGTCGACAGCGACGGAACGTTTATCCAGCCGAACTACATCATCGCGCTGCTCTTCGATTACCTTGTTGAAACGCGCGGCTGGCGCAACGGCGTCGCCAAGAGCGTTGCCACAACCAACCTGGTCAACGCGCTCGCCGAATACCACAAAGTTCCCATCTACGAAACGCCGGTCGGTTTCAAGTACATCGGCGCGCTCATCGATCAGGACAAGATCGCCATCGGTGGCGAGGAATCTGCAGGCCTCACCATTCGCGGCCACGTCCCGGAAAAGGACGGCATCATTGCCGGCGTGCTCGTCGCGGAGATGGTGGCCACGCGCGGCAA
>Ga0307474_10002549_pt1 | contig 13075 bp, 7 predicted proteins | sample atmos_gasesECM1C_2_FD_203312 | JGI IMG/M metagenome (GOLD analysis project Ga0307474, IMG submission 203312) | Hardwood forest soil microbial communities from Morgan-Monroe State Forest, Indiana, United States - atmos_gasesECM1C_05 | ecosystem: Environmental > Terrestrial > Soil > Temperate... | reverse complement strand
TGGGATCCAGTCTCATCTCAGATGCACCCGCCGCGACCGCCGGCCGCGCTTGGCCGTATCCGTCGACGATTTCAATTATATCGACACGTCGAACGAGCCCACCGATCAGACGGCCGTCCATGAAAAGCGATTGCGGTCTTTCATGACCGCGCTGCGGGACGACGTCGCGGCAGACCGGCGTTTTGAGCTCGTGCCCTCCTCCTGCGCAACAAATTGTCCGACCGAGGGACCGGCGTTGGTCGATCGGCTACGCGAGGCGTCACAGGCCGGCTCGCAGATCCTGATCATCGGCACCGTTCATAAGCTAAGCACGCTGGTGCAGTACGTGGGGACTGCTGCCATCGATGCAACAACCCAGCGCGTCGTGTTCAAGAAGTTCTTCACGTTCCGCGGTGACAATGACGAGGCATGGCAGCGGGCGCAGCGCTTCGTATCGGAGGAGGTCCGCGACCGACTGCTTGAAAGCAGATCGCAGCAATAGGCGTTCGTTCAGAAAAAAATCTGCCCCGCGACAATATGCGACCACCATAAAGATTGCCTCGGGTAGAAAGCTACTTAACGACCTCCCAGAAAATTCCGACCTCGGTAATGAAAGCCAAGGTGAAGAGGACGGTCCGAACGTATGGAAGCCCGGCCCAGTAGACGATGGCATGTGCCAGTCTCAAATAGAAGAAACTCGCGGACCAGAAGGCGGTCATGGCGTTTGCCTTCCCCGACAGTTGTGCGGCGATTACAAGTGCCGCGAAGGGAGCAAAAACCTCGACCGCATTCAAATAAGCCCGATGAGCGCGCTGTCCCCATGCAGGCACAGGTCGCGGCAGGGATGGGTCGAGATAATTCTTCGGCTGTAGTGGCCCGTTGTTCATCACTTGGCAGACGATATACGGAATCCAAAGTGCGGCAGTCAGCATCGACATATAAGCGAGATATTTGAGGTCGGATGCCACGTTTATCCTCCTGGGATGGATGCCTCAGCCCGCGGTTGCGAACTAATGACCCCTATGGTCGTTTGAGCCCGAGCAGAACCGACATGGTCGAAAGACTTTTTTTGCAGGAGGCTTACGCGACCGGCGAATAGGAGGGTCCTGGGGTGCGGGTGCCGAACCACTCAAAAAAGTGTCTGGGCACCATGCCGGGTCGGCCGCTTGGGGCCCAAGCGCGCAGTCGAGCGTCGCCAAGTACATGGTCAAACGACGGGGGCCGTGGGGGCGACATGAATAACTTGCCGGGCAACGGAAGTGCCCAAAACCCAAGTCATGTCACTGCTATAATTTGAGAATAGAGTCTCAAATGGCATGGCTCTTCGCGAGCACTTGACCTATGCCCAGTGGGCGAGTGCCTTGACGGGGAAAGATGTAGTCGCAAATCTCAAGATGGCAGTGGTACAGCACATAGCAGGCCGTAAGTCGGCTTTCGACCTGCTCTTGATCCACTAGAATTTTCAGTATCAACAACCTGAGGTAGTTTCTAGCAATGAGCGTGATGTTAGTTGGCGGGGGGAGTGAGCAAGGTTCTTCGCCGAGCGCACGTTTCTATCCCGATTCCGGTGGCGAGAAACTACGAATTTTTGCGCTGCGTTTGTTGAACAAGTTGCTATGCATCACTTCCATGGTGTTGCCGATAGGCTTGCGTTGCTCTCTTTCAAAGAGGAGAATCTTCAGCGAAAGAGCTATGTCCAATGCCCGATCATCTCGATAGGCCCGCTTGCGGACAGGGCTCTACGAGCGGTTATGTCGGACAAGCGATCTGCGGAAGGCAGGCTGATGGTAAGGTCAAAGTTCTGGTTTCTCGCTTCGCTCGGGCTCATTTGCAACGCTGTGGTCAGCATTTGCTTTCTCATTTGATGTCTTTAATCATCGTTCGACTGATTGGCGGGTTATCGACAGCAGCCAAGGCAAGAGCAGTTCTCTAGATGGTGTCACTTTTTGAGCCGGGGAGGCGCAAACGGTGCTGCTTGCGTTGCCCTTGTCGTTGCCTTCCGAAAGCGGTCCTCGCGTGCTTGGTGATTCTCTGTATGCTCAGCTCATTCGGCTGCACTTTAACAGAGGATATGGCCAATCTTGCGCTCGATGCGCCCAAGACCTACAAATACGCTACCTCAACCGATGCGGGTGAGCGACCGTCGCTCGATTGGTGGCGCGGCTTCCACTCGGTGGAGCTGACCCAGCTCATGGAGGAGGCGCAAACCGTCAATCTGGACATCGCGGCGGCGGTGTCGCGCATCTTCCAAGCCGACGCCCAGGCGCGGCAGGCGGGTGCTGCACTGTTGCCAAGTCTGTCGGGCTCGGGATCGGAGACCTACTCGCGCACGTCCGGCTCCAGCGCCTCAGGCCTCTCCATTGCCGGGAGCGAGGTCGTCAACTACTCGCCTTCGCTGAGCGCGAGCTATCAGCTCGATTTCTGGGGTCAGAACCGCGACGCGCTTCGGGCGGCCGAGGAAAACTGCTGTCGCCAACCGCTTCGACCGCGACGTGGTCGCGTTGACGACGCTGACGAGCGTGGCGAGTGCCTATTTCCAGGTGCTGGGGTCGCAAGACCGGCTGCGCACGATCCAAGGCAACATCGCAAGCGCGCAGCGCGTTCTCGATGCCATCCGGGAACGGCGCAAGGCTGGCACGGGTACCGATCTCGATGTCGCGCAGCAGGAGAGCGTACTCGCCAACCAGAAGGCCTTGGTGCCGCCGTTGCGGCAGACGCTCGACCAGAACCGCAATGCTTTGGCTGTCCTCGTGTCACGCCCGCCGGAGGACGTGCGCGTCTCGGGCGCATCGTTGAACCAGATCGCGATCCCGCGGGTGACGCCGGGCCTCCCGTCGGAATTGCTGACGCAGCGGCCTGACATCAGGCGGCAGGAGGCGCAGCTTGCGTCAGCCACCGCCAATATCGGCAATGCGCGAGCACAGTTCTTTCCGAGCATCCAGTTGACGGGGCAGGGCGGCTATCAGAGCGCGGCGCTAGTGTCCCTGTTTCAGCCCCAGGCAGCCTTCTTCCAGCTGGTCGGCAGTGCGACGCAGCCGATCTTCGACGGCGGCAAGATCCTGGGCAATTTCGAATACACCAAGGCGCGGCAGGACGAATTGCTGCAAACCTACCGCAAGACCATCGTCCAGTCTTTTGCCGACGTCGACAATGCCCTCTATTCGATCAAGCAGACGACGATCAAGCTTCAGCTCCAGCGCCAGGTGGCGTCGTCGTCGCGTCGCGCCTTCGAACTCGCCGAGCAGCAATTGCGCGCCGGCACGGCTGACATCGTGACTGTGCTAAACACGCAGCAGACACTGTACCAGGCGGAGGATGCGCTATCGCAGGCGCAGCTCGCACGATTGCTTGCGATCGTCAGCATCTACGAGGCTTTGGGCGGCAGCTGGGAGCCGAAAATGGAGAAACCGGTCGATGCTCCATAAGCCGGACGCGAAGGAAGGCGCGAAAGAGCGGGGCGGCGCGAAGCCTGTTGCCTCCCGCAGCCGCAGCCGCGCGTGGTCGACCCTGATCACGCTCCTGATCCTCGGTGGGCTCGGTTACGCCGGCTGGTACGCGCTGCAACAGAAGCAGGCGAACAACCGTGACAATGGGCGCCCTGATCTCCCCGTCCCGGTGCTGGCGGCAACCCCGCGCATCCAGGACGTGCCCGTCTATCTCGACGGTGTCGGCTCGATCCGCGCGCTCAATACCGTGACCGTGCGCTCGCAGGTCGACGGCAAGCTGATCGCCGTGAATTTCACCGAGGGCCAGGACGTCAAGAAGGGCGATGTTCTCGGCGAGATCGATCCTGCGATCTACCAGGCGCAGTATGATCAGGCTGTCGCCAAGAAGGCGCAGGACCAGGCCCAGCTCGCCAACCAGCGCATTGACCTCAACCGCTATGAGCAGCTTGCCGCATCCAATGCGGGCTCCAAGCAGCAGGCCGACACGCAGCGCGCGCTGGTCGCGCAGACCGAGGCGCTGGTCAAGGCCGACCAGGCCGCGATCGACAATGCGGCGGCGACATTGAGTTACACCAAGATTGTCGCGCCGATCTCAGGCCGCGCCGGCCTGCGCCAGGTCGACCAGGGCAACATCATCCATGCGTCCGACACCACCGGCCTCGTCGTGATCATGCAATTGCAGCCGATTGCGGTGTGGTTCAGCCTGCCGCAGCAGCAGATTATGCGCGTCAACGCGGCGGCTGCGAAAGGCGCGCTGCCGGTCGATGTGTTCGGCAATGACGGGATCACCGTGGTCGACACCGGCAAGCTGACCGGCATAGACAACCAGGTCGATCCCACCACCGGCACGCTCAAGCTCAAGGCGGAATTCCCCAACGCCAATTACCAGCTCTGGCCGGGCAATGTCAGGCTCGAGGTCGAGACGCTGACGAAGGCGCTGGTGGTGCCGACATCGGCGGTGCAGCGTGGGCCGGTCGGGACGTTCAGCTATGTCATCGGCGAGGGCGACATCGTCTCGGCCAAGCCCGTGACGGTGACGCAGCAGAACGAGCATGACGCCGTAATCGCAAGCGGCCTGTCACCGATCGACCGCGTCGTCACCACCGGTTTCGCCAACCTGTCCGATGGGTCCAAGGTGATCGTGGGCCGCGACGACCAGACCCCATCGGCCGATCTGGCACCCCGCAAACGCTCGCGCGCGCCGGACGCGCAGAAGGGCGGTCAAGCCAAAGATGGCCAGAACGTCGGCCAGACCAAGGACGCGCAGAAGGATCCGCAAGGCAACGCCGGCGAGCGCCGCGTCAAGCGGCAAAACGGCGAGGGCGATCAGAAGGGCCAGACCGGGCCCGCGCAGGGGGCTAGTTCATCGGGCAGTGGAGCAAAGCGGTCATGATCCCGACACCATCCGTCTGACGGCAGGAAGTTGCGTCTCATGGGCGTCTCCGAACCCTTCATTCGCCGGCCGATTGCGACCTCGCTGCTCGGCGTCGCGCTGCTGATCGGCGGCTTGCTCGGCTATTTCGCTCTGCCGGTCTCGGCGCTGCCGCAGGTCGACTTCCCGACCGTGCAGGTGACGACGCAGTTGCCCGGCGCAAGCCCCGACGTGATCGCTTCGCTCATCACCGCTCCGCTCGAGCGGCAGCTCGGGCAGATCCCGTCACTGTCGTCGATGAACTCGACGAGCTCGTTCGGCGTCAGCCAGATATCGCTCCAGTTCGATCTCAACCGCGACATCGACGGCGCGACCCAGGACGTGCAGGCCGCCATCAATGCTGCGGCCGGCGTGTTGCCGAGAACGCTGCCTTATCCGCCGACCTATGCCAAGGTGAATCCGGCTGATGCGCCTGTGATGACGCTGGCGCTGCGTTCGGAGACGATCTCGCTGCGGGTCATGAGCGACATCGCCGATACGATCCTGGCGCAGCGGCTGAGCCAGATTTCCGGTGTCGGCCGCGTGACGGTCCTGGGAGGCCTGAAGCCCGCCGTGCGCATCCAGGCCGACCTGGCGCGGCTTGCGGCCTATGGCATCGCGATGGAGGACCTGCGTAATGCGATCGCAGGCGCCAACGTGTCGGGTCCGAAGGGATCGCTGGACGGCGCGCAGCAATCCTATTTGATCGCGGCCAACGACCAGATCGCTGCCGCAGATGCCTACAAGCCGATCATCATCGCCTATCGCAACGGCTCGCCAGTCACAATCGGCGACGTCGCGCAGATCGTCGACGGCCTGGAGAACGACCGCACCGGCGGCTGGTACCAGGGCACGCCGGCGGTCATCATCGACATCCAGCGCCAGCCCGGCGCGAATGTGATCGACGTCGTCAGTCAAATCCGCCAGGAGATTCCACGAGTCCAGCGCGCGATTCCGGCCGGCGTGAACCTGACGGTGGTCTCCGACCGCACCGTCACCATCCGCGCCTCCGTCCATGACGTGCAGTTCACTCTGGTCCTGAGCGTCGTGCTGGTGACGCTGGTGGTGCTGTTGTTCCTACGCTCGCTGCGGGCCACGCTGATCGCGGGCGTCGCGCTGCCGCTGTCGCTGATCACGAGCTTCGGCATCATGTATTTTGCCGGCTTCAGCCTCGACAATCTGTCGCTGATGGCACTGACCATCGGCACCGGCTTCGTGGTCGACGACGCCATCGTGATGATCGAGAACATCGTTCGCCACATGGAGAATGGCGAGAACGCGATAGAGGCCTCACGGCGCGGCGCCAGCGAAATCGGCTTCACCGTGATCTCGCTGACGGTGTCGCTGATTGCCGTCTTCATCCCGCTGCTGTTCATGTCCGGCCTCGTCGGACGGATGTTCCGCGAATTCGCGCTGACGCTGACGATTGCGGTCGTGACCTCCGCGATCGTCTCGCTGACGCTGACGCCGATGATGTGCTCGCGCTTGCTCAAGCACGCGCAAGAGGAGCTGGCGGTGCCTGGACTGGTCTCGGTCAATCGCTTCATCGACTGGATGGTCGGTTTCTATCACCGCACCCTGCTGTGGGTCCTGGAGCGCCGGCGCGCAACCCTGATCTTGACCTTTGCGACGCTGGCAGCAACGCTGATCCTCTATGTCATCGCGCCCAAAGGGTTTTTGCCGCTCCAGGATACGGCCTCGATCACGGCCGTGACCGAGGCTGGCCCCGACGTGTCCTTTACCGAGATGCAGAACCGCCAGGCCGAGGCTGCCGACGCCATCAAGAGCGACCCGGACGTGGTCGGTGTCGTTTCGGTGATCGGCGCCGGCTCCGTGAATCCGACCACCAATGTCGGACGCCTTGTCATGACGCTGAAGCCGCGCGGCGAGCGGCGCGACGATGTCGGCGTGGTGGTGACCCGGCTGAAGGAGGAGGTCGCAGGCATCCCCGGCATGACCGTCTACTTCCAGCCGGTGCAGGACGTGCAGATCTCGACCCGGTCCAGCCGCTCGCAGTATCAGTACACGCTGACCGGTACCGATGCCGCGCTGGTGTCGGAATGGGCGCGAAAACTGGTTGCGGAGATGCGGCGCGATCCGTTGTTCCGCGATGCGTCGTCCGAGGCGCAGGAAGGCGGCCTGCGCGCGCAGCTCGATATCGACCGCACCCGCGCCGGCCAGCTCGGCGTCAACCTGCAAGGGGTCACCGACACCCTCAACGACGCATTCGCGCAGCGGCAGATTTCGACCATCTACGGCCAAGCCAATCAGTATCGCCTGGTGCTCGAAGCCCTGCCGATGTACCAGCGCGATCCCTCGATCCTGTCGAAGCTCTATCTGCCGGGCGCGGCCGGCGCACAGGTGCCACTGTCGGCGGTCGCGACGCTGACGCGCACCACGGCGCCGCTCGCGATCTCGCACCAGGCGCAATTCCCCGCCATCTCTCTCAGCTTCAACCTCGCGCCCGGGGCAGCCCTTGGCGATGCGGTCGAGGCCGTGAAGGCGATCGAGACCCGCATCGGCATGCCCGGCAGCATCGTCGGCGTCTATGCCGGCGACGCCGCCGAATTCGCCAAGGCCTTGGCGGGCCAGCCCTGGCTGCTGCTCGCCGCCGTGATCACGATCTACATCGTGCTGGGCGTGCTCTACGAGAGCTATATCCACCCGGTCACCATTTTGTCGACGCTGCCGTCGGCCGGTGTCGGCGCCATCCTGGCGCTGGTGCTGTTCGGGCAGGATCTCTCGGTGATCGGCCTGATCGGGATCATCCTGTTGATGGGCATCGTCAAGAAGAACGCCATCATGATGATCGACTTCGCGCTCGAAGCCGAGCGCGGGCGGGGCCTGCCGCCGACGGAGGCGATCGTGCAGGCCTGCCTGTTGCGCTTCCGGCCGATCATGATGACGACGCTCGCGGCCTTGTTCGGCGCGCTGCCGCTCGCGATCGAAAGCGGCACCGGCTCGGAGATGCGATTTCCGCTGGGCATCTCGATCATCGGCGGCCTGTCGCTCAGCCAGTTGCTGACGCTCTACACCACGCCCGTGATCTATCTGGCGCTCGATCGCATCAACCGCCGGCTCGAACGTGCGCTGCCGCCGCCGGAGCCCGACACCCCGCCGGCGGCCGGCGCAACCGAGGGGATTCAGTGATGGCATCGATCTCGGAGCCCTTCATCCGCAGGCCCGTCGCCACCACGCTGCTTTCGATCGGGCTGTTTCTCCTGGGTGTCGTGGCCTACGAGTTCCTACCCGTCTCTTTAGTGCCGAACGTCGATTTTCCCGCGATCTTCGTATCCGCGAGCCGGCCCGGCGCCGGTCCGTCCGTGATGGCCGCAACGGTCGCCGCGCCGCTGGAGCGACGGTTGGGGGAGATTGCCGGCATCGATCAGATCACCTCCACCAGCTCGCTCGGCGTCAGCAACATTCAGCTCCAATTCAACATCGGCCGCGACATCGATCGCGCCGCTCGCGACGTGCAGGCGGCGATCAACGCATCCCTGGTGGATCTGCCGAGCGATCTGCCGGCGCTTCCGAGCTTCCGCAAAGCCAACACGACAGGCATCCCGGCCTACGTTCTGGCGCTAACCTCGAAAACCCTCTCCACCAGCGCGATCTATGACGTCGCCGACACCGTGCTGGCGCAGCGCATCTCGCAGGTGCCTGGGGTTGGCAACGTGACGATCGCTGGTGCCGACCAGCCGGCGGTGCGCATCCAGCTCAATCCGGTAGCGCTGTCGAATGCCGGCATCGCGACCGATGACGTGCGCACCGCGATCGTCAACGCCAATCCGCTCGGCCCGGTCGGCATCTTCGACGGCGAGCGCCAGAGCGAGACGCTGGCGCTGAACCGGCAGATGCGCACGGCGCAGGAATTCCGCGACATCATACGAAGCTCCGCAGGGGGAGACGGAGGTGTTGCTGGCGCAGATCTGGCAAGAGGTGTTGAAGCTGGATCGGGTGGGCCGGCAGGACAACTTCTTCGAGCTCGGCGGCCACTCGTTGCTGGCGGTGAGCGTGCTGGAGCGGATGCGAGCCGCGGGTTTTGGCGTGGATGTGCGTACGCTGTTCTCCGCCCCAAGGCTGACGGAGCTGGCGCAGCAGGTGGACGGTCGCTCGCTGCAGCGTGAAAGCGAAGCTCCGGCGAACCTGATCACGGGGGAAGTCGATCGGATCACGCCGGAGCTGCTGCCGCTGGTGAAGCTGACGCAGGGTGAGATTGACCGGATTGTGGAGCAGGTGCCGGGTGGAGTGAGCAACCTCCAGGACATTTACGGCCTTGCGCCGCTGCAGGAAGGGATTGTGTTCCATCACCTGATGGGTGGTGAAGGGGATGCCTACCTGCTGAGCGTGCAGATGAGGTTTGACAGCTGGGATCGCGTGCAGGGGTATGTGCGCGCGCTGGATGCGGTGGTGGCGCGGCATGACATCCTGCGCACGGGGATTTTCTGGGAGGGATTGAGCGAGCCGGTGCAGGCGGTGCTGAGGCAAGCGCGTGTGCCGGTGGAGCAGGTGGAGTTTGCCGAGGGATCGGGGGATGTAGCCGAGCAGCTGCGCGAGCGGTTTGATCCGCGGGTGTACCGGCTGGATATCCGGCAAGCGCCGCTGCTGCGGGTGTATGTGGCGCAGGATCGCAGGCGAGGCGGGTGGGTGCTGTTGCAGCTGTTTCATCACCTGGCGCTGGATCACACTGCTCTGGATCAGGTGCATCAGGAGATCAGTGCGTTGTGGTCGGGAGCGGCGGTGCAGCTGCCGCGGGCGCAACCGTTCCGCAATCTGGTGTGGCAGGCGCGCTTGAGATCGGATCGCAGCGAACAGGAGCGATACTTCCGCGAGCGGCTTGCAGATGTGCAGGAGCCGACGCTGGCGTACGGGTTGTTGGCGGATGAGTCGGTGACGGCGCAGGAGAGTCACCGGTCCCTGGACAAGAATCTGTCTCAGCGGCTCCGGCAGCGAGCGCGGGCGCTGGGGGTGAGTGCGGCGAGCCTGTGTCATCTGGCCTGGGCGGTGGTGCTGTCGCGCTTGAGCGCTCGGGAAGATGTGGTGTTTGGGACGGTGCTGTTTGGCCGGATGGATGCCGGAGAGGGAGCGGATCGAGCGCTGGGGGTGTTCATCAACACGCTACCGGTGCGGGTCCGGGTGGATGGAACGCGGCTGGCGGAGCGGGTGCGGCAGGTGCATGAGCAACTGGTGCAGTTGCTGGGCCACGAGCATGCGTCGCTGGCGCTGGCGCAGTGCTGCAGCGGCGTATCGGCGCCGCTGCCGCTGTTCAACACCGTGTTGAACTATCGGTACAGCCAGTCGATGTCGCAGAGTTCCGCGTGGGAGGGCGTGGAGTTTCTGGCTAGGCGCGACGGCACGCACTACCCGCTGACCCTGTCCATAGATGATCTGGGGGACGGCTTAGCGCTGACGGCACAGACGCATGCGCAGATCGATGCGCAGCGGGTGTGCGGGTACATGCATGAGGCTCTGGAGCAGCTGGTGGCCGCGCTGGAGGGTGCGCCGAGCACGGCGCTGAGCGATCTGGGGATGCTGCCGGCTTCCGAGCGAGCGCAACTGGTCGAGCAGTGGAACGCGACGGCGGCGGCGTATCCGGACGACAAGTGCATCCACGAGCTGTTCGAGGCGCAGGCGGCGGCGCATCCGGAGGCGGTCGCGGTGGAGTGCGAGGACGCGCGGGTGAGCTATGGGGAGCTCAATGCGCAAGCCAACCGTCTGGCCCATCATCTGCGCGCCCTTGGCGTGAAGCCGGACGATCGGGTTGCGATCTGCGTCGAGCGCTCGATCGAACTTGTCACAGCGGAGCTTGCAGTTCTCAAATGTGGTGCAGCTTATGTTCCGATCGACGCGTCATTCCCAGAAGAGCGTCAAGCCTACATGATCCGGGATTGCGATGCGAAGTTAGTACTGGTCAGGGAAGGCAAGGAGTTACCCGAAGGGCTCGCTGCGACAAGGGTCGAGATAGACGCGGCCGGGCTACCTGAGGAAGGCGTTGATAATCTGGGCGTGGAGGTGGATAGCGAGTTGTCGGCTTATGTGATGTATACGTCCGGCTCCGCAGGTCAGCCCAAAGGTGTGATTGTTCCGCATCGTGCGGTTGGGCGATTGGTATTGAACAATGGCTACCTGAAATTCGAGGCTTCCGACCGTGTTGCGTTTGCAGCCAATCCGGCATTTGACGCGACCACGATGGAGGTCTGGGGACCATTACTCAATGGCGGATGTATCGTGGTCATCGATCAGGGCACAGTCTTGAATCCGAATCGATTTTCCACAGTATTGAAGGAGCAAGCGGTTACTGTGTTGTTCCTGACGACGGCACTCTTCAATAGTTACGTTGCGACTAGCGGGATATTCTCTTCATTGCGGGCTCTCCTCACAGGTGGAGAACGAAATGATCCGTTTGCATTTCGGCAGGTGCTTCATAAGGGTGCCCCCAAACATTTGATTCACTGCTACGGCCCTACTGAGACGACGACGTTTGCCATTACCAGTGAAGTTGTAGCGGTTCCGGAAGGGATGGGCACAATTCCGATCGGCCGCCCGATCTCGAACACGCGGATTTACATTCTGGACGGCCGTGGCCATCCGGCGCCTGTTGGCGTGGCAGGGGAGCTTTACATTGGCGGGGCTGGGGTTGCGCGGGGCTATTTGAACCGTCCGGATCTGACGGCGGAGCGGTTCATAGCGAGTCCGTTCGTGGCGGGGGACCGTCTTTACCGGACGGGCGATCTGGCGCGCTATCTGCCTGACGGCGACATCGAGTTTTTGGGTCGCAACGATTACCAGGTGAAGATCCGTGGCTTCCGGATCGAGTGCGGGGAGATCGAGGCGCGGCTTGGTCAGCATCCCGGGGTGCGGGAGGCTGTGGTTGTGGCGCGTCAGGACGGCTCCGGGGACCAGGCGCTGGTGGCGTACTACACGGTCGCGACGGGGGCGGAGGCGGTGGATGCGCAGGCGCTACGCGAGCACGTGCAGCAGGCGTTGCCGCAATACATGGCGCCCGCGGCGTATGTGCAACTGCCGGCGCTGCCGCTGACGCCGAACGGGAAGCTGGACCGGAAGGCGCTTCCTGCGCCGGCAGGCGAGGCGCATGCGCGCGGTGGTTATGAGGAGCCGCAGGGAGAAGTGGAGAGAGAGCTGGCGCAGATCTGGCAAGAGGTGTTGAAGCTGGATCGGGTGGGCCGGCAGGACAACTTCTTCGAGCTCGGCGGCCACTCGTTGCTGGCGGTGAAGCTGATACAGCGTATGCATCGTCAAGGTCTGCACGTTGACCTGCGCGCACTCTTTATTGCGCCTACCCTGGCCCAGCTGGCCGCAGTCGCAGCTGAAAGCGGCAACTCGCGTGCCAACAACGTCACTGCAAGATTGTTGCCCTTCAGAAACCAGGTAGATCCGCCCTCCTTGTTCTGTATCCATCCGGCGGGTGGGTTGAGTTGGCCTTACGCCGCGTTGGTTCCTTATATTCCGGAACGTCGGGGCGTTTACGGTTTACAGTCCTGGAAATATACCGACACCATCTGGGACCCAGGCACACTGGAAGACGTCGCAAAAGATTACCTCTCTGTAATCAGAGATCAGCAACCTCGTGGACCTTATTTCCTCCTGGGCTGGTCGTACGGCGGTCTGGTCGCGTTCGAAATCGCAAGAAGGTTGGAGGAGAGCGGCGAGACCGTGGCTTTGCTCACGCTACTCGATTCATATCCATTCGACGACACCATTCCGCCGTTTGTCTCCGGAGCTTCACAAACTGCCGGGCTGCTGAAGAATCTCCTGAAGTATCTGAGCTACGACGAAGCGACGATAGATTCCCTTCCTCAGCCTCTAGATCGTTCTTGCGTCGCGAATCTTCTCTGCCGTGATGGCTACTTTCCAAACATGACCTCCGCCGCGATCGACGAATTCTTCACAACGCTCCTGGAAATGTTCGAGCGCAATGGCCAGCTCGCCCAGGCCTACCGGCCGGCGTCGCCTTTGCGGGCGGAGATTCTTCTATTCGCGGCGACCGCGGATGCGGACAATGCGCGCGATGAGGCTATCAGAAAGTGGACGCCTCAGGCCGCGGGCCTCCTGACTGTGCATACCGTCGAGACGACGCACATGCAGATGTTGAGCCAGGATTCATTGTCAAAGTTGGGCCCGTTACTCCGATCACGGTTGGAGGAATTGCTTTTCTGAAGAGGCGGGTAGCTCTGCCGGCGATCTGACGCGCGAGCCGCTGCAGTCGGCGCACTCCCCT
>Ga0307474_10002548_pt1 | contig 13076 bp, 12 predicted proteins | sample atmos_gasesECM1C_2_FD_203312 | JGI IMG/M metagenome (GOLD analysis project Ga0307474, IMG submission 203312) | Hardwood forest soil microbial communities from Morgan-Monroe State Forest, Indiana, United States - atmos_gasesECM1C_05 | ecosystem: Environmental > Terrestrial > Soil > Temperate... | reverse complement strand
CGCCGCTGGCCCGGCCATACTCGGCCGAGTAATCGCTGGATTGAACTTTGAATTCCTGGATGGCGTCGACTGAGGGCAGAGCGACATACTGGTTAATATAGGGGTCGTTGTTATCCACTCCATCGAGGAGAAAGTTGTTGGACTGTTCGCGGGCGCCGTTGACGCTGAGTGCGCCGCCCTGCGTCGAATTTTGTGATCCCTCCGCCGGAAGCTGGCTTCCGGGAACCAGCAAGGCAAAATTCAGGAAGTTGCGTTCATTCAAGGGCAATTCCTGCACCAGGCGATTGTTCACTACTTGTCCCAACGTCGACGTATCGGTCTGGATAGCCGGTGGGGTGTCTTTCACTTTGATTTCTTCAGTTGCGGCCCCGACTTCAAGGGTGAAATCGACGCGCACGGTCTGATCCACATCGACCGGAACGTCGCTGAAGACGCTGCGGCGGAATCCCGACATCTCGGTGGTCACTCGATAGCGGCCGGGGGGCAGGAGCGCGACGGTGTAATCGCCGTCGTCATTGGTTTCGGCAGAGCGCGTCGCATTCGTCGCTTCGTTCAGCACCGTGATCCGCGCCTTACGGACGACGGCTCCCGAAGGATCAGTGACCGTACCTGTGATCGTGCCGGTGGGACCGCTGGCGAAAAGCGCGGTCGCGAAGAAAAGTCCTCCCAACAGCAAAACTAACAAGCGGCAAAGAGCCATGTTGTTCTCCTGAAAGGACTGCACTTACTTGGAAGTCGCGACGGTCGAAAACGATGTATGCGCGACGATAGGGAAACAGATACCAGCTTGAAAAAGCCAGGGCCGAAGCCGGAGGATGCTCCAACGACCGCCTCCCGCGTCCCCGGGAAACTCGCAGGAGATCCCGTGACGCCTTGAATTCGACTGGACGATGAGATCATCCTGCCAGCCCGGCGGCATGTCAACCTTGGCTTCCTTCAAAGAGAGTTAGGAGCCACTGCTTCTGCTACTATTTGCCCATGCCCACGACAACAGAACATCCCGTTATTGAAGAACGGCCAGCCCAGGAGCGAGCGACGCCAGAACGGAAAGAGCCGACTTACGTGTTCACGGAAAAGTCAGTCTCCGAAAAGAGCGAGATCGCGCGGCGCTTTCTCGAAACGCGAGGGCGGCTCAATGCCAACGTCGACAAAGCCAATAATTTTCTGGTGAAGCGCTTTTATAACATCGATCACAACACCTATCTCGAAGGCGCTCTACCGGCTAGAACAAAAGAGTTGATGGGACTGGTCGCGTCAGCCTGCCTGCGGTGCGACGATTGCATCATCTATCACATCGTTCAAGCCTATCGTTTGGGAGTGAGCCGACCTGAGCAGGAAGAGGCCCTGAACGTGGCGATGGTGGTGGGAGGAAGCATCGTCATTCCGCATCTGCGGCGTGCGTACGAGTTGCTGGAAGAGTTATATCGCTAGTCGGGCTACGTCTGGCGCTCGCGCAACATTGTGATCAGCAGCGTGACCGTGATCAGAGCGATCCCGCCTGCGAGTTCAAGTCGCTTGGGGCTGCGCAAAGCCTCCCACACGGCATCTGGAGGCCACAAAACGGCAACATCGCGCAAAGCGTCCAGGCAGGCAAGCACTCCGGAAAGGAATCCCGCCGCGGTTGCAACTCGCCGTTGTTTCTCTCCGGCCATCGACAACTCGTGCGCAATCTCTCGATCGGATACCGCGATTGGTTCGATGACACAACCACGATCCTAAAACGCGTCAATCCCTGTGACGCTTTGCCCGATGATCAGGGAATGCACATCGTGCGTGCCCTCGTAGGTCTTGACCGACTCCAGATTCATCAAGTGGCGCATGATCGGGTAATCATCGGCCACGCCATTGGCGCCCAGAATATCGCGTGAAAGTCGCGCGCATTCCAACGCCATCCAGACGTTGTTCCGCTTCGCCATCGAGATGTGTTGCGGTTGCGCTTTGCCCGCGTCTTTCAACCGGCCCACCTGCAGGACCAGCAACTGCGCCTTCGTGATCTCGCTGATCATCCACGTCAACTTGTCTTGTACGAGCTGATGTGAGGCGATGGGCTGATCGCGCCACTGCTTGCGCAAGAGCGAGTACTGCAGAGCGCAGTCATAACAGGCCATTGCCGCGCCCACCGCTCCCCAGGCGATGCCGTAGCGCGCCTGATTCAGGCACATCAGAGGGGACTTGAGACCGCCCGTCTTGGGCAGCAAGTTCGACTCCGGCACGCGGACATCCTGCAGTGAAAGTCCCGATGTTACCGACGCCCGCAGCGACCATTTGCCGTGAATGTCGTCGGCCTTAAATCCCGGACGATCGGTCTCGACCAGAAAACCCCGAACCCGCTCATTCTCATCTTCCACTTTCGCCCAGATGATAGCGACGTCGGCAATGGTGCCCGAAGTGATCCACATCTTCTCGCCGTTGATCACGTACTCAGTACCGATTTTACGGGCACGCGTGCGCATGCCGCCCGGGTTTGAACCGAAGTCCGGCTCCGTCAAGCCAAAGCAGCCAAGTTTCTCGCCCTTCTGCATGGGAGGCAGCCAGGTTTGTTTCTGCTCCTCGCTGCCAAATTCGTAGATCGGATACATGCATAAGCCTGACTGCACGCTGACAAAACTGCGGACCCCGGAATCACCGCGTTCCAGTTCCTGAGTCATCAGGCCGTACTCGACATTTCCCATCCCGGCGCAGCCGTAGCCTTTCAGAGACGCGCCAAAAAATCCCAAGTCGGCCATGGGCTTGACTAGTTCGCGGGGAAATCGTCCGGCGCGATTACACTCTTCGATGATGGGGATCAGATTGTCTTCGATGAACTGGCGGGTGGTATCGCGCACCAAGCGCTCGTCGTCGGTGAGCAGGGAATCGTACTGGATGAAGTCGACACCACGAAACTTGATGGCAGGCATATGAGAAGTCTCCGTTTAGGCGCTAAGGCAGGTCTGCCCGGCCACAGAAAATGCGGCACACTGAAGGCAAACATATGACGGTAGCAGGGGCGAGGGACACGGGTCAACGGCTCGCATCTTCGGGCAAAGCCGATCCAGTTGGGGCAACCTGATCAGGACGCGTTCGTGGTGCCGTCGCGCTAATCTCCCGCGGTGGAGAGGCTAGGTACCGCCGGTACTGGAGCCACCTTCTTTTCCGATTCCCCAAAGAGGTTGTGATAAATTGCGCCGCCGATGACTCCGCCGACGAGCGGGGCGATCCAAAACATCCACAACTGCTACAGCGCCCAGCCGCCAACGAAGATCGCGGGACCCGTGCTGCGCGCCGGATTCACGGAGAGATTGGTCACGGGTATCCCGACCAGGTGAATAAGCGTCAGGTACAGGCCAATGGCGATTGGGGCGAATCCCTTAGGAGCCCGGCTATCGGTGGCGCCGTGAATCACGATCAGAAAAAACGCAGTCAGCACCATTTCGGAAACGAATCCCGCGGCCAGGGAATATCCGCCTGGGGAGTGCGCTCCGTACCCATTGGAGGCAAATCCGGCGTGAACATCAAAGGTCGCCGAGCCGCTGGCAATGAAATAGAGAACGGCATCCGCGACAATCGCCCCCGCCACTTGCGCGATGATGTAATGCGGCAGTTCGGAAGCAGGGAAGCGCTTGCCGGCGACCAGGCCAACGCTGACCGCGGGATTCAAGTGACATCCTGAAATGTGCCCGATGGCAAAGGCCATGGTCAGAACCATAAGCCCGAAAGCCAGTGCAACCCCGGCGAAGCCGATGCCCAAAGAGGGGAACCCGGCTGCCAGTACCGCCGAGCCGCATCCGCCAAACACGAGCCAGAAAGTTCCAAAGAATTCAGCCGCTGCGCGTTTACCGATAGGCATAGGAAAACTCCTGAATTTCGGGAATGGAACCGAACTGGAAGGGCCCGACCTTCGGAAGAAGCCTAGGATAGGACCACCTTCCGCAGAAGGACGAATCTGTCAGTGATTTCGATGTTCGACCGATTACGAACGCGTTCTCAGCAAACTCATTGCAATTGTTCGTTCTTCAGGCAAGTGCTAGGCTCCAAAGAAGTGGGATTCAATTCCTCCAATTCGCTGGAATCGGCCCCGTCCGTTCCCGGTCGGGTTGCGCAGTGGCTGCAGTCAGCTGCAGCCGAAGTTTGGATGAAGTTTCTCCTCGCGCTGCTGGGTCTGGCATTAGCGTTTGCGTCGGCGCTGTTTTCTACGGTGTTGCGCGATGCCGGCAATGTCTGGGGAACTGTACTTCTCGCCTCCGCATCGCTGGTTTTGGCGACTCTGGTTGGCCTGATCACAGTTCCGTACCTGGCTCGCCGCGTCGCGATGGAGCGGTTACGCGAATCCTTCGATTACGACGTGACGCGTGCGGGCATCATGTACGTGGTGGTCACGCTCGTGATCGGTATTGCGGCGCTCAACACAGGAAACAATCTTCTTTACATCGTGGTTGCAGCTATGCTGGCGGCGATTTTGGTATCGGGTATTGTCTCCGCCTGGGTCCTACGCTGGCTGGAACTCGACGTTCGCTTGCCCGAGCATGTCTTCGCCGGACGCGCGGTAATGGGTCGTATTGTGCTGCACAACCCGCGGCGCTTTCTGCCTTCGTTTTCAGTCCAGGTTGTCTCGGCGAGGAAACAGAGGGCGAAGCCAGTCAAGCAATGGCGGTGTGAAGCGACCACATTTGCCTTCCCGTTCAACCGTCCGCCCGAACAGCAATGGCTGCGTCTGCCCGATCTTCGGCTGCGGCGCGCGACCGTGGCTTCTCCGCCGCCGGGCATCTTTGAAGGAATGACCTATTTCTCTTACATCCCGCCGAAGACCGAATTGGCCGCCGATCTGGAATTGAAATTTGATCGCCGCGGCCGCTATTGCGAAGACAGCTTTGGCTTGGCCACGCGCTTCCCATTTGCCTTCCTGACGAAGACTCGCCACGTCTCGCTGGCGCGCGAAGTCCTGGTCTATCCACGGGTCGAGCCCACCGATGAGTTGTATGACATCCTTCCGCTGGTTCGCGGCGAATGGGAATCCTTTGTACGAGGCCGTGGATCCGACCTCTATCGCATCCGCGAATACATGCCTGAAGACTCGGCCCGCCACGTAGATTGGAAGGCCACAGCCAAATCGGGATCCTTAAAGGTGCGGGAATTCGCCCGCGAGGACGAGCGAAAACTGGCCATCGTCTTCGACAACCCGGAACCCGGCGTCATCTCCGAACGCGCGTACGAAAAGGCGGTCGACCTGGCTGCATCGCTGGCTTGGCACTTCACAGCGCAGCAGGCGGAAGTTTCTTTTCTTATCCCCGGGCGAGCGCGCAGCCGCGATCTCCACGAGTTCCTGCGGTGGCTAGCTGTAGTCGAACCGGGCGCCGAGGTTTTGACGGCCGACGCTGGGAAAACGGCGTCTTCTGCAGACAAATTGGCCGAACATGGCCTGGGTAATTCGGGCGAATACAACATTGTGGTCACGACGCGGTCGCGTGGAAGTTTGCCGAGCCGGTTGTGGAACTCCTCGTATTTCGTATTCGTTGGCGAGTAGTCCCGGCGCCGGCACATTCGCTTCGAAGTATTCCTCTGCCACACTGATCCAAGGTCGAACAGCGGCACTTCCGAATCATCTCGCGCAAGCGGCGCTGCATCGACTTGATCTCGTACATCTGGACATCAAGTTCGGCAAGCTTTTGTCGTGACAATCTCTGCCAGCGTTCGGAAGCGGGAGCCGTAGGACTGTATCCGAAGAACAACAGCCGGACCTCCTCAAGAGTAAAACCAAGTCGCTGCGCCCGTTGCACCACCGAAAGGCGATGAAGCACGGTCGAGTCATACCGCCTCTGTCCGCTGATTCGCTGTGCTGTCGGAAGCAAGCCGATTTGCTCGTAATAACGGATCGCAGATGCTCGCAATCCCACTCTTCGCGCCACATCAGAAATGGTCAAGGGAGGCATGCGGGAAAGTTTAACGCTGAGGTTCTCTCTTGGGCGAAGGGGTGACAAAGATTTTACAAAACGTCGCTTGTCTTAAAGTCAACTTGAAGTCGTACCGTCTCTGCTGCGAGCGCGGAATGCGCCGCTAACGGAGGAGCAACGATGAACATCAATTTCGCACCCGCAATAACTCTGGCTACATTCGCAATCGGATTCTGCCTGCAGGCCGCAGCTCAGCAATCGAACTCGGCCAGCACGAGTGTAGAGAGTCCATTCGCCTGCAATAGGCTCGCGCTCTCCCCAGAGCAGAGGAAGCGCCATTTCGACGAACTCGGTCCCACCTTGCGAACCTTAAAGACGGACATGCGGGAACTGCCCGATGGCTTCGAGTTCAAATTTCCTTCCGACACAAAAACCTATCAAAAGGTTGCCGAGTGGGTTGCCGGAGAACGCGTATGTTGCCCATTCTTCGATATCGATTTGCGCTCGGAGCGGGAAGGCGGTGCACTTTGGCTGCGCCTGACTGGCCGGGAAGGAACCAAACAATTTATCGAGGCGGACTTTGGGAAGTGGTTTAAGCCCTGATCGACGACCCTGCTACCCGGTTTGGAGCCCGTGTGGAAGAATCATTTGCGCGTGAAGCTTTTGGGCTTTCCTGCTGCCTCATTTGAGCATATACTCCCGGCCTTACAGACACTTTTGCACTCGAAGTACGGCCCGGAGGTGTCGAATGCGGATTTGCGATCTCATCAAGGACCAGGAGACCTACCAGGCCGAGCTGGGCCACACCGTGCTCCAAGCCGTGCAGGCAATGGTCGAACACAACATCGGCGCCGTGCCCGTCGTCCACAAGGGAAGACTTGTGGGCATCTTCTCGGAACGCGATCTGATGAGCCGAGTGGTTGCCGAAGGCCGCGATCCCCGCAGCACCTGTATGGCCGAGGTCATGACAGACGATCCGCTGACCATCAGCACCACGGAGGACGTGGAAACCTGCATGGCCCTGATGCGACGCCATAGTTTTCGGCACTTGCCGGTTTGCCATGAAGGACAGTTGATCGGGATGGTTTCGCTCCGCGACATCCTGCTTCACGATCTGGACGAGCAGGATGCCGAGGTTCGCATGATGCGAGCCTATCTTCATAACATTCCGGACGCCTAAACAGCGGTCTGACAGCCGCCGAAACAAAGCGGCAAATTCCCCCTGCAGAATCTCCCCCCCAGGCCGCCCTGGTCCGGCCATGGCACGAAGGTAACGTTGTGCGATGAGTACCTCTCACGTAACGTTACTTCCGATTACCTCAGTCCATTGAACGTTAGGTATTAACGAGATAACGTTACTTTAGCCGAGCCGAATCAGCCCGGTGGATCGAGCCCACGGTTTCCGACGAAAGCCTGGATCTAGGTCCCCTGCAACAGATCATGAGCGGAAGCATCCGGATCTTTTATTACGCTTTGTGGATCGCCCATCCCATCCTTCAAATGGGATTAGCCTCCCTATTGGTCCAGCGCCGGTTGCAGTACAAATACAAATACTTTTTTGGCTATATCCTGACGCAGCTTGTGACCTTCGCGGCCGTGTTTCCCGTCTACTGGTATCGCCACAACTATGCGGCAAGTTTTTATCTTTATTGGTGCTGCAACGCGTTTAGCGTAGCTTTCGGTTTTGGCGTGATTCACGAAGTCTTCGTCGACGTTTTTCGCTTCTTCCACACGCTGCGCGATCTGGGAACGGTGCTCTTCAAATGGGCGGGATTGGTGATGTTGCTGGTGGCGGGTGTCGTGTCGGTCTCCACCAACTCATCCGACATTCCTCCCTGGATGCAGGCCATCGTCACGGCGCAGCGGTGCGTACGAATCATCCAGGTCGGGATGGTTCTCTTCCTGCTTTTCTTCGCTCACTACCTCGGCGTCAGCCGCAAGCAGCAGAGCTTCGGCATTGCTCTCGGATTCGGTTCGTTCGCCATGATCGAGTTGGCTCTCATCGCTTCCTGGGCAGGAAATCATCTGGGCAATCCCTGGATGAGCATGGTGAACATGGGAGCCTACAACGCCAGCTTGCTGGTGTGGCTGGGGTACATAGCCCGAAAGAATCCGGCACGCGATGAGGCGACGTCGCTCTTGCGTACCCAGCGTTGGGAACAGAGCCTTTCTGACATCCACCATCCGCTCCCGGCCGACTCCCTGATTCCGATGTTCGAGGGCATGGTTGACCGCGCTCTCTCGCGCACGCAGCCGGAAGCGCCCGTGAGCGCGACGGAGCCTGTTGCTTCCGCACGGGCTGCTGCGGCTTCCTCCAGCGCCCTTCCGCTTCCTGCCCGTTCCGGCCAAAGAAGCTGACAATCTCGCCTTCGCTTTTTCCTTTAAGTCGAATCTGGTTAGACTTGTCCTCGCTCGCCACCGCAACCAGTTATTAAGGTAAAACTTGAAGGGGTAGCCTCAACCTTAAACCAATGTGAAGGATGGCCTAGTCAGAGTCGCCTGAGTGAAGTCCAAGCGACCGAGGAATGAAAGCTGTTGCACACCAGCTTGACAACTTGCCCTATGTGCCCAAGTTGCGCTCAGTTCGTTTTCGACAGCGCCGTCTGCAAGGCAGCCTTTAGAGCATCGGCGCTCTCCGTCGGCGGCTGGCACGATGTTCCCGAGCACAAGACCGCCATGGCTTTCCCTGAGCGAAGTTGCGGCAGATTCGGAATCGTAGAAGCCAAGGCCGGAGGCAGGTTCTCTGCCACCGCTTGACTCGCGATCAACCGGAGCGAGCTCTTATTGAAAGCAAAAGGGGCAACGGCAACCGCATAGAGTTCTGCGGCTTGCCGGTCCGACGGATTGTCAGCAATCACGACAGCCTGCACCGGGGCCTCCAGGAAGCGGATTACTGCGATTCCATAGGTTGCGGCGAAGATCCCAAACTGTGGCGCGACGCCAGCGAAAGTCTCGAGCGTTTGCTCGGCCATTTCGCGGTAGGAGCTTTCGCCCGTGTAGTGATGCAACCGCACCAGCGCAATCGCGGCCATCGGATTCCCCGCTGGCGTGGGCGTATCTTGCAGGGGCTTGCGCCGGGTGGCCAGCACCCCTCGACCTACTCTGTCGGGAGGAGGCTCGCAGTCGAAGAAGCCACCTGAAGTGCCATCGAAGAATCGGGCAATCATTGCATCCGCGATCGCCCGCGCGAAGTTGAAATAGCTGAGATCCGCCGTAGCTTCGTACGCGTCCAGGCACGCCAGCGCGGTGAAGGCATAATCGTCCAGCATTCCAGGGATTTCGCGATGCTCCGCCTTCGGATCGGAATACGCCACCACATGCAGCAGTTCGTGCAAGGCCCGCGGGCCATCGCCCGGGTTCGTGCCACTTTGCGATGGCGCTTTCCAAGCCTCCGCCAGCACGCGATCGAGCGAACGCAACGCGAACCGCCGAGCCTCCGGCAGATCCAAGACCTTTGCCGCCTCCAGATACGCCGAGACGCACAAAGCGTTCCATCCGACATACACAGTCTTGTCCACATACGGCGTCGGACGCCGCAGCCGTGCCGCAAGCATCTTTTTCTTCGCGGACACCAGCAAGTCCGACACCCGTTCGACGGACAGGTTCATTCTGCGCGTTATTTCGTCGACCGGGGCACGCACGAAGAGGACATTCTTGGCGGGATTGTGATGCATCTCTCCGATTTCGTTGATGTCATAATGCAGCGCGGCGACCTGACCTTCTTCTTCCGTCAGCACGGCTCGGGCTTCGTCGAGCGTCCAAGTGAAGTAATCGCCGTCATCATCCATAGAATAGTCGGCATCCTGCGACGCGTAGAATCCGCCGTGCTCGCGATCGCTTAGCCACTCGTCCATCCAGCGGATAATGTCTCTCGCCGTCCCCGCGAAAAACTCGTTGCCAGTTGCCTGATAGCCATGCACGTAGTTCTTGAGTAGCTCTGAATTGTCGTAGCTCATTTTCTCGAAGTGCGGAACAATCCAGCGCTCGTCGACCGAATAGCGATGAAAGCCACCGGCGAGTTGGTCATATACTCCGCCGTGCGCCATATTTTGCAGGGTGGTTACGATAAGATTGCGGAGGTCTGCACGACCTGCGCGCCGCGCATACCTCTCAATTAGCAAATCCAAGGCCGAGGGATGGGGGAACTTCGGTGCCTGTCCAAATCCCCCATGCTGAGGATCGAACATCTTGATCGCTGATTCCTCGATCGCAGTAATTGCGCTTTCCGAAATACGGCTTCCGCCGCGTCCTGCAAACGATTCCGATTGCGCGATGGCGTTCTCCACCATCTTTGCTTGCTCGACCACGTCACCGTGCTTTTCGGCGTAGGCATTGGCAATGCTGAGCAGCACTCGCCGGAAACTCGGACGCCCGTAACCGTCCCCTGGAGGAAAATACGTGCCCCCGTAAAACGGTTTCCCGTCGGGAGTGAGGAAAGCTGTGAGCGGCCATCCGCCTTGCCCGCTGACCGCCTGCACTGCCACTTGATAGCGGCTGTCGATGTCGGGCCGCTCGTCCCGGTCCACTTTGACCGCAATGAAGTGCTGGTTCACGATGGCGGCGATTTCAGGATCATCGTACGACTCACGATCCATGACATGGCACCAGTGGCACCACACCGCACCGATATCGAGCAGCATCGGCTTGTTTGCGCGCTGCGCTGCGGCGAAGGCCTCGTCGCCCCATTCGTGCCACTGAATGGGCTGGTGCATGGCTGACCGCAGATAGGAAGACGAAGCGCGCGCCAGCGAATTGGTCGTCGTGGTAGTCATAAATTCCAGTCTATACGGAAGAGGGATAACACGTGGCCCGAGATCCCTTTTGTTCTACCCCGTGTTTGCCCGCGAACGGCGCCAGTACCGATCGCGGGTCCCTCGGGAAAAGAGAGATTTAAAGACATCTCCCTCGTGGTTTGTTGCATCTCTGGACATACAATAGTTGGTCTCAAACAATTCGAGGAACATAATCCATGAAGCTGAAGGCGGTGAAGACTTCCCCTGCAGTCATCGCTGCACTGATTCTGGTGCTTACCTCAAATCCGCTCCATGCCCAGGACGTTCGCGTCGCGCTGTCAGGAAGCGTGACGGATTCTTCGGGCAAGGTTTTACCGAATGTCCAGGTCTCTATCAAGAACTTGTCCAACGGAGAATCGAAGCAAACGCAAACCGATTCCACAGGTCGATACAACGTGCCAGACCTTGCTCCGGGCGATTACGAGCTTTCGGCCTCTGCTGAAGGCATCGGAAATGCTGTCTCGAAGGTGACGTTGACCGCCGAGAGTCAGCCAGCCGCCAATTTAGTGTTGATGTCGCCTCCAGTTCCGGGAGCAAATCCGCCGGCTTCCGGGGCCGCCACGCAGCAAAATCTGCCCAATGCCCCCTCCAGCAGCCAAACTCAACCGTCGCTGGAAGACCTCGGCTTCTCGAAGTCTGAGCAACGAGGCAACGCCCAACAGCAGGCTCTGCTCGACAAACGCACGCACATGCTGAAAATCCACCAACGCATGGGACTGATTACAACCATTCCGATGATTGCTTCCGTGGTGACCTCGTTCAATGCGGGAGGAAGGAGCGAGGGCACGGCTTCGCGGGATCTGCACGTGGCTCTCGGCGCGTTGACCGGAGATTTGTATGGGATCACGGCGTACTATGCCATCCGGGCACCGAAAATCCCCGGCACCGAAACGCGCGGCCCGATCAAAGTTCACAAGGTGCTGGCCTGGATCCATGGACCGGGGATGGTCCTTACTCCGATCCTGGGGGCGATGGCGTTTAGTCAGAAGAACAATGGCGAGAAAGTGCACGGCCTCGCCGCTGCCCACGGACCGGTGGCCATCGTTACTGCGGGAGCCTTCGGCGCGGCTCTAATTTCGGTTTCGGCCAAGTTCTAATCACGGCTATTGCTTTTGTTTGAGTACGCCGGGGATCGACCAAGATTAGCAACATTCTTATGAACTACAAACTGCTGCCAGTCATTGTTTTCGCCATCGCTCTTTCCGTCGCTTCCACGTTATGGGCTGCCGACCAGCAATGGGCGCTTAAGCAGAGCACGCTGGTCTATCACGTTTCTCACCCGCTGCACGAGACCGAAGGCAGGAGCCACGCGGCGCGGGGGAAGGGAGTCTGTCACGAAGGACAGTGCGAGTTTCTCATTGCGGTCCCAGTCAAATCTTTCGACTCCGGTGACAGCAACCGAGATTTGCACATGATCCAGGTTACGCGTGGCGCAGAGTTTCCCATGATCACCGTCCGCACACGCCTGCCGGAATCGATGTCGACATCGCCCACCATTAAGGCCGACCTGGAAATCCAGTTCGCAGGGCAGACTGCGCATTACACCCAGATTCCACTTGAGGTGACGACTCAGGGCAGTGACAAGCATGTGACGGGCACAATTCCGGCCACGCTTACCGATTTCAAAATCGATCCTCCGTCACTGCTGACGATGCCAGTGAAAAATGAAATTCCCATTCGCGTGGATATGACGTGGAGTCCGCAGTGACCCTATCCGGGCTCTGCGAAGCCAGAGGAAGTGCGCAGTTTATCGGACCAGCGGATTTACCACTTCGATGTCTCCGTAATGTTGTCCGGCAGCCAAATCTTCGGAATACAGGATTGCAGCGCCGGAGCGCTCCGCAGCCTGAACCACCAGAGCATCCCAGAATGAGAGCCTGTACCGGACCTGAAATTCGAGGGCGTGCAGCACCGATTCTGCAGTGTTGATAACGATTTCCCAGGTCAGGTAGTCCTGAATCAGCAAGCGAATGTCGTCGACAGGCAGGGGGCGAGCAACCTTGCGCTGCAGGTTGATGCATAGTTCCTGCAGGACCTGCGTGCTCAATACCCCGAGGCCTGTGGCCCAAAGGTCTTCGAGCAGGTCGCGGGCGCGTTCGTGCTTCTTGCCGGCAGCCCGGTCGTGGGCGTAGATCAGGATGTTCGTGTCAACGAAGCATTTTTCGGCCATACGCTACCGTTCATAGAGTTCATCGCGGGAACGCGGGGGCGTCCAGCGCAGACTCATTCCTTCACGCAAGCGGGCCAGAGCCCGTTTTCGTGCCGGCTCATAACCCCGCCGCTCCCGCACAATTCGCTGCAATTGCTCCCCTAATATGGCACTGATCGAAGTGCCGTTTTGCGCAGCAAGAATCTTGACGTCACGGATCAAACTGGCATCGAGTTTCAGGGTGATATTTGTTTTCATTGCCAATTG
>Ga0307474_10002547_pt1 | contig 13082 bp, 12 predicted proteins | sample atmos_gasesECM1C_2_FD_203312 | JGI IMG/M metagenome (GOLD analysis project Ga0307474, IMG submission 203312) | Hardwood forest soil microbial communities from Morgan-Monroe State Forest, Indiana, United States - atmos_gasesECM1C_05 | ecosystem: Environmental > Terrestrial > Soil > Temperate... | reverse complement strand
CGGCGATCCGTTCAAGATTTGCGGCGCGCACACCATCGGCGATTGGACCTTCGTCATGCTCGATAGCTACGATCCGGGTCATGTGGGCGGCCGCCTGACGAAGAACGAGCTGGCACGCCTGGATGCGGCGCTGACCATGGCGCCCAAGCACGTCATGGTGTGCCTGCATCATCACCCGATTTCCATGGGCAGCCGCTGGTTGGACAGCGTGGGACTCGCCCAGCCCGAGGATTTTTGGAACATCATCGATGCGCATACGAATGTGCGCGCGGTGGTGTGGGGCCATGTTCACCAAGCATTCGACGGCGATCGCGGCGCGGTGCGCTTGTTTGCGACGCCATCCACCGGAGCTCAGTTTCTGCCGAAAAGCGATCGCTACGCGGTGGACTCGACCCCGCCGGCCTACCGTAGTTTTGAATTACACGCAGATGGACGTATCGACTCTCAGGTGCACTGGGTAGAATCGACGCAGTTGCGGCAAACCGCGAGCTAGGCGCACATCCTCGATGCGACGATCCTTGATCCGCTGGCGATTGCTCGGACTGGCGCTGTCGTGCGTCACTCTCTCGGCCTCGGTGCGCGCCGATGGCCCGTTGCACGCGCTGTGGGAATTGCACGGCAAGCACAACACCGTTTATATCTTGGGCTCCATTCACGTGCTGCGGCCGAGCGACTATCCGCTTGCGCCGGCGGTGCTGAATGCCTACGGCAACGCCAAGTCGATTCTCATGGAAGTGAATTTGGCCGAGATCGACTTGCAGGGCATGCAGACCGAACTGCTCGCGAGCGCTCGGCTGCCGGAGGGCAAAACGCTACAGGGCATCATGGGCGATGCCCGGTATCAGCGTGCGCAGGTCTTGGCCCGCGAAGTGGGTGTTGATCTCGGTATTTTCGATGCCTTTGCGCCTTGGTTCGCCGCTGAGGCGATTTCGCAGCTGCAGCTGCAGCAGCTCGGCTTTCAGCCTCAATCCGGCGTCGAAATGTTTTTCCTGGAGCGCGCACGCACCGACGGCAAGTCCGTGGCGGGACTGGAGACGGTGCACGATCAAATCGCGCTGTTCAACGCGCTGTCGATGGACGAACAGGCCGATTACTTGGTCTCGAGCCTCGAGGAAGCGCATGACCTGCCCAAGGAAGTGGGCGCCATGGTGCACGCGTGGGCGAGCGGAGATACTCAATGGTTCGCGGACGAACTGAAATCCGAGATCGGCCGCGATCCGGTGCTATATGACTCGGTGCTGGCGGCGCGCAACCGCAAGTGGGTGCCCAAAATCGAGGCCCTGCTCAACGACGACAAGAATTACCTGGTGATCGTCGGTACCGCGCATCTGGTCGGCCAGGGCAGTGTGATTGCGCTGCTGAAAAAAGACGGGATCGCGGCCGCCCAAAGATGAGCGTCAGAACGACAGCGATCCCGAGACTGAACAAATACTCCTAAACAATCCGCTAAAAACTATTCCGCCAAGGGCTATTGCGCCGGTGGCGGCGTAGCCGCTGTACGCCCCGCCCAAGCGGCTCGGCCTGCCTGCATGCGCGCTTGCATCTGCGCCTGCCTCTGCGCTTGCAATGTCGCGAGCTGCGTTTGCTGCGCCGGCGTCAACACCTTGAAAATCTGCGCGCGCACCGCTTCGCGCTGCGTGATCATCTGCGAGTGCAGCGAGCCGTTGGCCTGCGTGACTTGCGACACGACGCTCTGGTAGTTCGCGGCGGTTGGCTGCGTCTGACTCAGTTTCAGCGAGTTTGCGCGCATCTCCTGATGAATGCTCTTCAACTGCGGGGCCGCATTCGCCATGATGGTTTTGATGGACGCCTGCTGCTCTGCACTCAGGTTCAGCTTGGACAACAGGTGTCCGGCGCCGTGATGGCGATGCCATCCATGCGGGCCCGGCGCGGCTGGCGCGGCCGTCGGCGCGGCCGCTGGTTCATCGGCCGCAGTCGCGATCGAAATGCTCGCGGCGGCTGTCACCAGCGCTCCGGCCGCCAGGAGGGTTCCAGCCAGCAAATTGCGATTCGATTTCATATACAGTGCTCCAAATACGGTAAAAAGAGGACACGGCGCTATCGTAGACTGGCGCCGTGTAAACATGTGTCGGAAGCAGCGCAGGGTTCTGTTAAGAATTGCAAATTCGAACGGCCAAAGCCTCGGGTGGCGCTGACTGTGACAGAGTATGCGGTATGACAACGGATCCCACGGCAACTCGCTCACCCCGCGTGCTCTTGGTCGATGATGATCGCGAGCTCTGTCAGATGCTGTCCGAATACCTGGACGCCGAACACTTCGATGTGAAAAGCGTGCATGACGGCGGCGAGGCCCTGGCGGAACTCGAGGCCGGCGAATTTGAAATCGTGATTCTCGACGTCATGCTGCCCAACGTCGGCGGTCTCGACGTGATGCGCAAGCTGGGCGCCTCCTATGCCACTCCCATTCTGATGCTGACCGCTCGCGGCGACGATGTGGACCGCATCGTCGGGCTGGAACTCGGCGCCGACGATTATCTGAGCAAGCCTTTCAATCCGCGCGAATTGGTGGCGCGGATCCGTGCAATTCTGCGCCGCGCCAACACTCGCTCGGCGCGCGGCAGTGTCCCCGATGAACTGAATGTCGGGCCCATCACCTTGAACTCGGGAACACGCCAGGTGCACGTCGCGGAAAAGCCGGTGGCGCTCACCGGCGCGGAATTTCGGGTGCTCGAGTTGCTCATGCGCTCGGCAGGCCAGGTGATTTCGCGCGACTCGATGACCGAGCAGGCACTCGGCCGCAAGCTCGCAGCCTACGACCGCAGCATCGACACGCACATCAGCAATTTGCGTCGCAAGCTCGAACTCGAGGCCGGCAAGAATCCGGAAATCAAGAACGTGCGCGGTTCGGGCTACACTCTTACCTGGGCGCATGCATAGCCTCTTCCTCAGGATTTTCCTGTTGTTCCTGCTCGCGATGACGCTCATCGTCGGCAGCAGCATCGCCACCACGTTCACCATCGCTTCCCGGGAAAACGAGTCCTTCGAGTATCAGCGCCGTCCCTCCGTGGCCATCCAGGCGTCGGAGATTCTGGGGCGCGGCGGCGTCAGCGCGTTGAAGAGCTGGCTGGAAGAGAACAAGAATACGGTGGTCGATCGCCAGCTCTTTATCATCGGCCCCGACGGTCAGGACATTCTCGGCCGCAGGCTGCCGGAAAGCGCCGCCCGCCGCTTCGAATTCATCAATCGCGAGCCGGTCCCGGGCAATTTCCGTCCCTCTCGCGCCGCGCCGCAAATCGTGGCCCCGGACGGATCGATATACACGGTGGTGACGACGCCACGCCGCCCGAGCATCTTCGGCGCACTCAGCTTGCCCGCGATTTCGCTGACCATTCTCGGCATTGCGCTCGTCGTCAGCGCACTCACCAGTTGGTGGCTGGCGGAGCATCTCACCGCACCCATTCGCCGCATTCAGGCCGGCGCCCGGGCACTCGCTTCGGAAAATCTCGATGTGCGGGTGAGCGCGGGACTGGAGGGCCGCAAGGATGAGCTCGCGGTCCTGGCGCGCGATTTCGACGCCATGGCGGATCAGTTGCGGGCGAATCGCAGCGCAACGACACAACTTTTGCGCGACATATCCCACGAGCTGCGCTCGCCCTTGGCCAGAATGCGGGTCGCTCTGGGTCTGGCGCGCCAACCCCCGACGGACTTAACACGGCAATTGGACCGGTTGGAGCGTGAGATCGAACGCCTCGACGCGATGATCAGCCAGGTGCTGAAGCTCGCCAGGTTGCACGGCACCGATGCTCTGCTGGAGCGCGAGCGCTTCGAGCTCGATGATGTCATCGAGGAGGTTGTGCGCGACGCCAATTTCGAAGGCGCCGTGAAGAACTGCAAGATTGCTCTGCGCGGCGCGGCCAGCAATGCGGTGCTCGGCAGCCGCGAGCTGCTGCGCAGCGCGATTGAGAACGTGCTGCGCAACGCGGTGCGCTACAGCCCGAACGACACGCCGGTGGAGATGCAGATCGCGCGCGCGAGCAGCGGCCTGGAAATTGTCATCCGGGATCACGGGCCGGGCGTGCCGGCGGCGGACTTGGAGCGGATCTTTGAGCCCTTCTATCGGGTGGCCGAATCGCGCGACCGCGACAGCGGCGGTGAGGGCATCGGCCTCGCCATCACCTCTCAGGTCATGAAGGCTCACGGGGGCTCCGCCAGGGCTGCTAATGCGAACAGCGGCGGGTTGGAGGTACGACTTAGCTTGCCCGAGACCGCCATCGCTGTCTAAGCTGTTCGGCCATGAGCCTGTTTCAAGAAGCCTGCAAGTACATCCCGGGCGGCGTCAACTCGCCGGTTCGAGCCTTTCGCGGCGTCGGCGGCGAGCCGATCTTCTTCAAGAAGGCCAACGGCGCCTACGTGGTGGCGGCGGACGATCGCCGCTTCATCGACTTCGTCGGCTCCTGGGGTCCCATGATCTTGGGTCACGCGCATCCCCGGGTCATCGAAGCGGTACAGCAGGTCGCCGCGGACGGCTTGAGCTTCGGCGCCCCGACCGAATTGGAGACGCGGCTGGCGCGGCGGGTTGTCGAGCTCATGCCTTCCATCGAACTGGTGCGCTTCGTCAGTTCCGGCACCGAGGCGACCATGAGCGCGATTCGCCTGGCCCGCGGCTTTACCGGCCGCGATACCATCGTGAAGTTCGAAGGCTGCTATCACGGCCATTCCGATTCCCTGTTGATCAAAGCCGGCTCGGGCGCCCTGACGCTCGGCGTACCCACCTCGCCGGGCGTTCCGAAAGCGCTCGCCGCCCACACGGTGACCCTCAACTACAACGACGTCGATCAAGTCCAGCGCGTGTTCCGGCAGATCGGCGCGCAAGTCGCCTGCGTCATCGTCGAGCCGGTGGCCGGCAATATGAACTGCATCCCGCCGGCCGCGGATTTCCTGCAGACACTGCGGCACGAATGCGACCGGTCGGGTGCGCTGCTGATATTCGACGAAGTCATGACGGGTTTTCGCGTCGCACTGGGCGGCGCGCAAGCACTGTATGGCGTGCGCCCCGACTTGACCACGCTCGGCAAGATCATCGGCGGCGGCATGCCGGTCGGCGCATTTGGGGGCCGCCGCGATGTCATGGAGCAGCTCGCGCCCTTGGGACCGGTCTACCAAGCGGGAACCCTGTCCGGAAATCCGGTCGCGATGATCGCCGGCATCACCACCCTCGAGCTTCTCAGCGCGCCCGGATTTCATCAGCACTTGGGCGCGATGACGGACATTTTGATGGAGCGATTGACGACGGCTGCGGCCGGCGCGGGGATTGCGCTCAGCACAAACCACGTCTGCGGCATGTTCGGATTCTTCTTCACGACCGAACGCCATGTCGATCGCTACGAGAAAGTCATGGCCTGCGATGTCGAGCGCTTCAAGAGATTTTTTCACGGCATGCTGAACGAGGGGGTGTATTTCGCGCCGTCCGCCTTCGAGGCCGGATTCCTGTCGGCCGCGCATTCGGCGGCGGACATCGAAGCGACCGCCGCCGCCGCCGCGCGCGTTTTCGCATCGATTGCGCGCACGGAGTCTGTCTGAGCATCAGCCGCGGCGGTCGCTAGTGCGCGCCTTTGCCTGGTTCATCGGCGCGATCCTGCTGGCGGGTTTGATCGGCGCGCTGCTTGCCTACCCCGCCTATGAACTGACGTCCACTTTCGCGGGTTGGGCATTTCATCGTGTCGCCAGCCGGGTTGCCATGCTGGTGCTGATCGCGGAGCTCGTGTGGCTATGCCGGCGCTTGAATCTCAAGAGCGCGCGCGATTTCGGCTACGGTCTGCCGTGGCGCAGATTTCTCAAGTTGAGCGGTTTGTGGGGAACGATTGGCATCGCGACCGCCGGAGTGGGCGCGGCTTTTCTGTTGTCGACTCACCTGCGCGTCGTCAGCCCCGACTTCACGCCGACCGTGCTGAATTTTGCGCGCATCTTTCTCATCGGTTTGAGTTCCGGAGTCGCGGTCGCACTGCTGGAGGAAACCGTGATTCGCGGCGCCATGCACACGGCGGTCGAGCGTGAATCGGGGCCCTGGACGGCCGCCCTGCTCACCGCGCCCCTGTTCGCCGTCCTGCACTTCTTTGCAAAGACCCGGATTGCGCCCGGGGATGTCGGCTGGGGCAGCGGCTTCGAGCTGTTGCTGCGCTCTTTCTCGCCGCTGGCGCAGCCCGCGCTGGTGTTCGATTCCTTTCTCTCATGGCTCATCGTCGGACTGATCTTGAGTCTCACGCGCGTGCTCACCGGCAACATCGCCGTGGCGATCGGACTGCACGCCGGGTGGGTGATCGTCCTCCGGATGCTGCAGGAAGGGACCACCAGTGCTGAGGCGCCGCGGTATGCCTTTTGGGTCGGCCGCTTCGACGGCTTACTGGGGTACTGGTTGCTGCCGTGGGGAATCTGTATCGCGATCGCGCTCTGGCTCAGCCGCGGCCAGTGGGTGCCGCCGGCGCGCTCGGAGCCAGCGGACTGAGCACATCCAGCCGCTGGATCGGATCGTTGAGCTCCAGGCAGAACTGTTTTTCCGAAGCTTGGATCGGCAAGATTTCCGCGAGTCGATGACCGACCCAAACCGCATCGTCCAAGTGCATTTCGATGCCGGCGTAGACTTCACCCAGTTGCGGCAGAACGGTTCTCAGCAGTTCCGCCAGGCGCGCGTGACGTTCAGGCACGGCGGTCTTTGCTTCGCGCGCCAGACTTTCGATGCCGGCCAAGTTCAGCCCGTCGGGCTGACGGCTGCGGCTCAAGATGCGAAAGCGCTGCTCGCCCACGCAAGATAAACCGAGGAAGCCATCCGACAATTGATGGAAGTCGACGATCTTGGCCATCGTACCGACATCGAACGTGTCGGCCGGTCCGGCCTCGCTGCCCTCGCGGATCAGCGCCACGCCGAAGCGCTGATCTTCGCGCATGCAGCGGCTCACCATGTCTACGTAGCGGGTTTCGAAGATTCGCAGAGGCAGCGGACCATCGGGAAATAGCACGACGTTGAGCGGAAACAGCGCAATCGATCGTGCCATCAGCGCGCCCGCAACGCCGCCAATAATTTGTCGTGCAGACCGCCGAAACCGCCATTGCTCATGATCAAAACGTGATCGCCCGAGCGCGCCTCCGCCGTCAGGTCCTGCACCAGCTCTTCGATGCTCGCCGTGAGGCGCACCCGATCTGCCATGCTCGACACCGCACCCTGCAAGTCCCAACCTAGATCCTTGGGCGCAAAGAACCAGCTCTTGTCTGCCACCTTCAGCGCAGGCGCCAGTTGCTCGCGGTGCACGCCCAGCTTCATGGTATTGGACCGCGGTTCCAGCACGGCGAGGATTCGCTGCGCGCCGACCCGCGCGCGCAAGCCCTTGAGCGTGGTCTCGATGGCGGTCGGGTGATGGGCAAAGTCATCGTACACCGTCACGCCATCGACCAGCCCGCGCACTTCCATGCGCCGTTTGACGCCGCGAAACGCATTCAAGGCTTGCGCGGCCCGCTCCGGCGCAACGCCGGCGTGCTGAGCGGCGCCGATTGCCGCCAGCGCATTCAGTACGTTGTGTTCGCCGATCAGTTCCCAAGCGATCTCGGCGACGACGCGCCCTTTGAAAAGCACGGCGAACCGGCTTGCCGCGGAAGTATCCGCGATCCGCGCGGTCCAGTCGCAGGGCGGCGCAGTGTCCGCCAAACCAAAGGATTCGCGCGGCGTCCAACTGCCCTCGCTCAGGGTTTGCTCAAGTTCAGGGTCGTGCCCGTTTACGATGAGCCGTCCGGACCCAGGAACCGTGCGCAGCAATTGATTGAACTGCCGCCGGATGGAGGCCACATCCGGATAAATGTCGGCGTGATCGTATTCCAGATTATTCAGGATGGCGGTGCGCGGGCGGTAGTGCACGAATTTGGCGCGCTTGTCGAAAAACGCCGTATCGTATTCATCGGCTTCGATCACGAAGAATGGCGCCTTCCCCAAGCGCGCGCTGGAGTCGAAATTGCTTGGCACGCCGCCGACCAGGTAGCCCGGCTCGAGACCTGCGTGTTCCAGGATCCAGGTGAGCATGGCGGTGGTGGTGGTCTTGCCGTGGGTGCCGGTGACGGCGATCACGTGGCGAGAATGCAAAACCTCCGCCGCGAGCCAGAGCGGCCCCGAGGTATACGGCATGCCGCGGTTGAGCATGGCTTCGATCACCGGCATGCCGCGGCTCAGCGCGTTTCCGACCACCACGACATCGGGCTTGAGATCCAATTGATCGGCGCCGTAACCCTGCACGAACTCGATGCCGAGCGCCTGCAGCTGCGTGCTCATGGGCGGATACACATTCAGATCCGATCCGGTGACGCGAAAACCGGCAGTCTTGGCGATGGCAGCCAAACCGCCCATGAAGGTGCCGGCGATTCCTAAGATATGGATGTGCCGCGTCATGCTTGCGCCAGCAGCCGATGCTCGATCAAACTGGATAGAAGCCAGTAGCCGAGGCTGATTCCAACTCCCAGCACCAAACGGGAGTCGAGCGCGGAGCGCCAAATATGCGCCCATGCCAACAAGTATCCGATGAATATGGCGATGGAGATCACCCCGATCGGCAGCGACTCCCATTTGTTCTCGCCCATCACGCCTATGAGCGAGTCCAAAGGATAAAGAATCAATTGCGCCAGGGCTCGGACGCCCAGCAGCGCGGTGGCGGTCTGCAAAAAGCGCGCGCGTCGGCGGGCCAGCGCCAGCAGCACCCAGGTAAAGGCCAGCGGCATTCCGACTTCCAAAAGGATGCGCAGCGGAATCTGGCCATTGGGCGGGGGCGGCAGCAGCGCACCCAGCACTTCCACCAGCGCCGCCGCACAGGCCGCCAGCACCAGCAACAACAGCGATGCGGGCAAATACGCCGGCGTCTGGCGCCGAAGCGCGATGTCTAAAAATGCTTTTGCGAGTAGCAGCATACTGATTCAGTCATACTTCGCTGCAAATTGTACACGTGGTAAGACAATGCCTGACGCGATTTGGATCGATCGAAGCGAGGAGCTTGAATCGCTCGCGCGTACTTTGGAGTCGCAGCCTGAGATTGGCCTTGACACCGAATTTTTGCGCGAGCGCACGTTTTTTCCGAAGTTGTGCCTGCTGCAGCTGCGCGCGGCGGGACAAATCTGGTGCGTCGATACGCTGCGGATCAACAGTCTCGACGCGTTGATGCCGGTTTTGACCGCACCCAATGTGCGCAAACTCATCCATGCCGCGCGCCAGGATCTCGAGGCGCTCTACCTAACGGCCAAGCAGGTGGTCTCGCCGGTTTTCGATACGCAGATCGCAGCGGCATGCATCGGCATGAAACCCCAAGTCGGCTACGCTGAACTGGTCAAGACATTGCTCGATGTCACCATCCCGAAGGGACAAACGCGGACCGACTGGTCGAAGCGGCCGCTCACGCCGGCGCAGTTGGAGTATGCGGCGGACGATGTGTTGTATCTGGACGCCATCGCAATGGAGCTTGGCGGGCGTTTGCAGAAGCTCGGGAGAGAGCGCTGGGTCCGCGAAGATTGCGCGGAGCTCGAGGAACGCCGCCTGTACGAACCGGATCCGGCGCTGGCTTGGGAGCGGCTGCGCGGCATCGGCCAGCTCGCGCCTGAGCCGCGCGCCCGCGCCAGAGCCATCGCCGTCTGGCGTGAGAAGCTGGCGCGCGAACGCGATCTGCCGCGCGCCTGGATTCTGTCGGATGCCGGGGTTTTTGCGATCGCGCACGCCAATCCCGCCACGGCTGCCGCGCTCGAGGCAGTGGAGCCCATGAACGAAAGATTTGCGGCGACCCTGCTCAATGCGCTCGCGATTTCCTCCGCCGCCGACTTGCAGGATTTGGCGCCGGTGCAGGATTCGCGGCCGACACCCGAGCAGAAAGCGCTGCTCGACACTTTAAGCAAAACCGTGGATGCGCGTGCCGCAGAACTCGGGGTGAGCGCCGAGGTATTGGCGCCGCGCGGCGAGCTGAAGGCGCTCGCCATGGGCAAGCGCGACACCCATGCGCTCACGGGCTGGCGATTGCAGGAGATCGGCACTCGACTGCTGGCGACGCTCGGCGATACGGCTGCGCTGCAACGCGCGACAGTCGGCTAGGCGCTCGGCGGCGCGGCGATGGCCTCCTGAATATTTTTGAACACCGTGTTCATGTCGGCGTCGGCATCCACCACACGCAACAGACCCTCTTGCCGATAATGGTTGATCAAGGGTTTGGTCTGCGCCTCATAAACATCCAGCCGTTTGCCAATAACCTCTTCCTTGTCATCCTCTCTCTGGATCAGTCGGTGCGGTTTGTCGCCGCACTTCTCGGTCAACATGCCAGGCGGAGAGGTGTAGATGTTGAACACTTGGTTGCAGTTTTCGCAGATCCTGCGTCCCGTGAGACGCTTGAACAGAATCTTCAAATCGAGATTGAGGAGCACTACCGCCTCCAGCGGAGTGCCCAAGTCGGCGAGCATTTTCTGCAAGGCCTCGGCCTGCGCGATGTTTCTCGGAAATCCATCCAGAATAAAGCCATTGACGGCATCCGGTTGACGTAGGCGCTCGCGAATCATGCCAAGAACGGTGGCATCGTCGACGAGTTTGCCCGCATCCATCGCAGCCTTCGCGCGCAGCCCCAATTCGGTGCCCTTGGCGCGCGCCTCGCGCAGCAAATCACCGGTGGATATTTGGGGTACGCCATAGGCTTTGACCAGCAACGCGGATTGCGTGCCTTTGCCGGAACCCGGGGCGCCCAGTAAGACTATTCTCATGCTTTCTTTTGGTGGTAAAAGCGCGCTACCGTACCAGAGGCCGCGCCGATCGGCTATTCTGCCCGGCTTAAATCTTGGGGGGCAGTGTGGCCAGAAAGAACGCGTTTTATGCACAGTCCGGCGGAGTCACCGCGGTCATCAATGCATCCGCCTGCGGCCTGATCGAAGCCGCGCGCCGGCACTCCGGCAAAATCGGCAAGGTCTACGCCGGAAGGGACGGCATCATCGGCGCGTTGACCGAAGATATGATCGATGTCAGCAAGGAAAGCCGCGCGGCCATCAGCGCGCTGCGCTACACGCCCGGCGGCGCCTTCGGCTCGGCACGCTACAAACTGGCCGGTATCGACAAGAATCGGGCCCAATATACGCGTCTGATCGACATATTCCGCGCGCACGACATCGGCTACTTTTTTTATAATGGCGGCAACGATTCCATGGACACGGCACAGAAAGTGTCCGAGATCGCCGTGCAAATGGACTTTCCCCTCATTTGCGTCGGAATCCCCAAGACCGTGGACAATGATTTACCGATCACCGATTGCTGCCCGGGATTCGGTTCGGTGGCCAAGTACATTGCCGTCTCGACGCGCGAAGCGGCGCTCGATGTTGCGTCCATGGCCCGAACCTCGACCAAGGTTTTTGTGCTGGAGGTGATGGGACGGCACGCCGGCTGGATCGCGGCGGCGGGCGGTTTGGCTGCGGAAAAGTCCGGCGACGCGCCGCACATCATTTTGTTTCCCGAAATCGCGTTTGATCGCGAGGCTTTTTTGCAAAAGGTGAAAATCACGGTCGAGAAACGCGGTTTCTGCGTCATCGTGGTCTCTGAAGGCGTGCAGGACGCGGACGGCAAATTCCTCGCCGAGGCCGGGACCAAGGACGCGTTCGGCCATGCCCAGTTGGGCGGCGTGGGTCCCGTGGTCGCGCAGATGACCCAGCAAGCCTTCGGCTACAAATTCCACTGGGCTGTAGCGGATTACCTGCAGCGTTCGGCGCGCCACATTGCATCGAAAGTCGACGTGGAGCAGGCGTATGCCGTCGGCAAGGCCGCGGTCGAGCTGGCGCTGAAAGGCAGGAACGCCGTCATGCCGGTCATCGTCAGAAAGTCCTCGAAACCCTATCGCTGGAGCATCGGCGAGGCGCCCCTATCCGCCATTGCCAATCAGGAAAAAAAGGTGCCGCGCAATTTCATTACTGCCGACGGCTTTGGCATCACCACCGCCTGCCGGCGCTACCTGTTGCCCCTGATTGGAGGCGAAGCGTACCCTCCATACCACAACGGCTTGCCAGCTTATGTCACATTGAAGGGTGCCAGCGTTCCAAAGCGCCTGCGGACCCCGTTTGTGATATAGTCGCGTCGCTTTTTTTGACGTTAAACTCTTAGTTTTCAATAACATAAGCCCTGAAGGGAACCCACATGACTCTTGATAATGCGCTATGGCTTGCGATTGCAGCCGGTGTCGTTGCAATCCTCTACGGCGTCATTTCAGTACGCTGGATTTTGAAGCAGCCTGCGGGCAATGCCCGCATGCAAGAAATCGCCGCGGCCATTCAGGCGGGCGCGCGTGCGTACCTGAACCGCCAGTACTCCACCATCGCGATCGTCGGCGTCATTCTGTTTTTGGCGATCGGATTTGCGCTCGACTGGGCGACGGCCGGCGGCTTCGCAGTCGGCGCGATCCTGTCCGGTTCGGCGGGCTACATCGGCATGTTTATCTCGGTGCGCGCCAATGTGCGCACCGCGCAGGCGGCCCACCATGGCGTCAATGCGGCGCTGAAGGTGGCGTTCCGCGGCGGCGCCATCACCGGCATGCTGGTGGTCGGCTTAGGGTTGCTCGGCGTCGCCGGCTATTACTTCGTCATACTCAACATCTTGGGCGATGCCGATACGGCATTGCGCTCGCTGGTGGGCTTAGCCTTCGGCGGTTCCTTGATTTCGATCTTCGCGCGCTTGGGCGGCGGCATATTCACCAAGGGCGCCGATGTCGGCGCGGACCTGGTGGGCAAGGTCGAGGCCGGCATTCCCGAAGATGACCCGCGCAACCCGGCGGTCATTGCGGACAACGTCGGCGACAATGTGGGCGATTGCGCCGGCATGGCGGCCGACCTGTTCGAGACCTATGCGGTGACGCTGGTGGCAACCATGCTGCTCGGCGGACTGGTGATGACCGACTTGGGCGCGCGCGCAATATTGTTTCCGCTGGTGCTCGGCGCGATTTCCATCGTCTCGTCCATCATCGGCACCTTCTTCGTGTCCACGCGCGAAGGCGGCAAAATCATGAACGCGCTGTACAAGGGCGTCATCGTCTCGGCGGTGATTTCCGCCATCGCGTTTTACTTCGTCTCGCAGCAGATCATGGGCG
>Ga0307474_10002546_pt1 | contig 13089 bp, 12 predicted proteins | sample atmos_gasesECM1C_2_FD_203312 | JGI IMG/M metagenome (GOLD analysis project Ga0307474, IMG submission 203312) | Hardwood forest soil microbial communities from Morgan-Monroe State Forest, Indiana, United States - atmos_gasesECM1C_05 | ecosystem: Environmental > Terrestrial > Soil > Temperate... | reverse complement strand
TGGTATTACCTGAGCGCGCAAGACGAAAAGGCCAGCTTCGACCTCTCGCAGGCTGTTCGTACCATGGACACTCAGCTGCGCCCCGAGGGAACGCCCGCGCAGCCTGACGTCCCAAGTTTCACTTCCGCCAAAGAACGCGCGCAAACCGCCCAGAAACAGTTTCAGGCAATCGTCGACAAATATCCTCACACGCGCACCGCCGACATGGCCCATTACTTTCTGGGCGTAACCGCGGCGAACTTAGGCGACAACGCCACCGCGGAGCGCAACTTCAAACTGGTGGCTTCCGGCGGCAATCGCGAAGTCGCGGCTGTTGCCAAGTCCGCCCTCGCCTCGCTTTATGGACAAATGCATCGCACGAAAGATGCCGTCGCTCTTTACCAGGAGCTGATCAACAAGCCCACGGGCTCCGTCAGCAAAGTGACGGCGCAGTTGCAGTTGGCCGAACTCTACCAGAGCTCCACCCAGCCGAATGAAGCCAAGAAAATCTACGATCAGATCAAGAAAGAAAATCCCGGTGCCGAAGCGGGACAACTCGCCACGCAAAAATTATCCGAACTGAAGTAGCGATTTCCAGCGAAGCCCGCAGGTTTCGTGCTGTTTTGTCTCTAAATTCATTACCTTCGTAAGCCTGCGTGCCAGTTTTGCCGTGAGTCTCCCATCTCACTCAGAGAGAATTTGGAAGCATGCATTCTTCGTTCCTGGGTGAGGCCAAATGATCTGCTGCCGGAACTGGCGTGGTTTCTTCCTGATCTCTTTTCTTGGGTTACTTCCCACGCTTGCCGTGTGCCAAGATAACGCCTCTTCGCAAAGCCTGGGTGATGTTGCCCGCAAGTTGCGTAAGGACACCACGGAAGAAGTCCGCATGACTGACGCGGACACAAAAAAGCTCTTCGAGTCTGTAGACAAAATCTTCGCGTTCGCCTCTGAAGACTCTGGCATGCCCAAACACGGCCCGGTGAAGCGCCGTTTGGTCAGCAAGGCCGACGTCGAAAAGTACATGAGCGGCGCGCTAGCGAAGGAGGAATTCACCCAGCGGTTTGCCCAGGAAGAACTGAGCATGAAGAAACTCGGCTTCCTGCCGCGCGATTTCAACTTGCGCGAGTTTCTGGTGAAGTCCACAGGCCAACAGATCGCCGGTTATTACGACGACGAAACCGCCCGATCACCAGGAACCAATTCTGGCTCACGAACTGACTCACGCGCTGCAGGATCAGAACTACGAACTGCGCAAATGGATGAAGGCTGCTCTCAAGCCTGCGGGAAATAGTTCCAAGCGGAGCGACAGTGGCAACGACGATGGCGCGACCGCACGCAAGGCGGTGGTCGAAGGCCAAGCCATGGTGGTCTTCGTCGACTACCTGCTCGCGCCCTCAGGACGCAATCTGGTGGATTCGCCAGGTCTGATCTATTCAATGGAGGAGCCCGCGGTCAAGGCGGTTGCGGATTCCCAGATGTTGCACGATGCACCGATGATTCTGCGCGAGTCGGGAACCTTTGCCTATAACGAAGGACTGATCTTTGAAGGTGAGTTGCTCCACAAGGGCGGAAGGCAAATGGCGTTTGCCGGCGTCTTCGCACACCCGCCAAAGAACTCGCACGAAATTCTGCAGCCCGAAGCTTATATCAAAGGCGAAAAACTGCCGCCGCTCGGCATGCCGGATTTCAACCAATTATTGGGCGAGCAGTACGACGTATACGACTCGGGAGGCATTGGGCAGGTCGATGTCCGTGCACTGATGAAGCAATACAACGCGCGTAAGATTGCGGATGACGTTTCTTCCGCCTGGCAAGGTGGCGTGTACGTGACTTTCCGTCGCAAGGACAAAGCCGCTAGCACAGCATCCGCGACCACAGCCGACTTGGCTCTTCTCTATATTTCGCGGTGGACCACGCCGCAGGCCGCCGAACGTTTCGCGCGCTTCTACACTTCGGCAGTAGCCCAGCGTTATCAAACCGCGACGCAGCAGCCTGCCACAGCGTGCAGCGGGACCAACTGTCCGGTGTCGCGCGCACAAATCATGACCGAAGAAGGACCAGTGCTGGTAGAGCACTGGGGAGACAACCGCGTGATCGTCTCTGAAAGTTTCGATACGACCACCGCGGACAAAGTGCACTCTGCGGTGCGCAACCAAGCCGCCAGCGTGCATGCCGTCAATTTCCCGGAAGACGAAATTGGACTGCGACTCTATGAGATCCCTGCCTTCCGGAAGATCGCAGAGCAGATCGGAATGAAGGTCGCGCGAGAGATCGCGCAGGGCCCGAGCCGCTAGAAATCCGGTTAGTCCCGGAGACTAGAACTATTACCACGAAGGACACGAAGGTTCGCGAAGGAACCCGTGAGTTAGATTTCCTTCGTGAACCTTCGTGTCCTTCGTGGTTTCCCTTTTTCTGCATTTCCCCTTTCTGCGTAGGTTGGTTACCATGTTGGGCAGCCTCCCCAACTCTACATGGCAGATATTCCGCTCCGCGTTAACGGCAGTGAAAAGAAAGTCAGCGTCGCCCCGGAGACGCCTCTACTGTGGGTCCTGCGCGATACCCTCGAACTTACCGGAACGAAATTCGGCTGCGGCGCAGGCCTGTGCGGCGCCTGCACGGTGCACGTTGAGGGTAATCCGATTCGCTCCTGCTCGACTCCTGTCTCCCAAGTCGCAGGCAAAAGCATAACTACAATCGAAGGACTTTCCGCCAACGGCCTCCACGCGCTGCAGCAAGCCTGGATCGCGGAAGAAGTTCCGCAATGCGGCTACTGCCAGACCGGGCAAATCATGTCCGCCGCAGGGTTACTGGCAAAGACTCCGCATCCCACGGATGAGCAAATCACACAGGCGATGAATGGCAATCTCTGCCGCTGCGGAACCTATGAACGGATTCGCAAAGCAATCCACCGCGCCGCCGGAAATGGAGGCTCGCGGTGAGTCTGCTTTCACGCCGCGAATTTGTGACCACCGGCGTCGCGGCCGGAGCTGGCCTGATGATCGGCTTTTATCTCCCACACAAGTCCGGCGCACATCAAGAAACGTTCTCGCCCAACGCCTACCTGCGCATTACGCCAGATAACAGAATTACGATCGTGGTCGCTCGCTCAGAGATGGGACAAGGCGTTCGCACGGCGCTGCCCATGATCCTGGCCGAAGAACTCGAAGCCGACTGGCAGCTGATCGCAATCGAGCAGGCAGGAGCCAGCACGCTCTTTGGCGACCAAACCACAGGAGGTAGCGCCAGCGTTCGCACCACCTGGGACCCAATGCGCAAAGCCGGCGCCGCAGCGCGCGAGATGCTGATCTCCGCCGCAGCCTTAAGCTGGAACGTTCCACGATCCTCGTGCACTGCGGAGAATAGCCGCATCAAGCACGCCGCTAGCAACCGAAGTTTGAGTTACGGCGAACTTGCCAGCAAGGCTGCGACGCTGCCGATCCCGACCGACGTGACTCTCAAGCAAAGCAAAAATTACAAAATCGTCGGGCAACGCTTGCCGCGCCTCGACTCACCCGCCAAGGTAAAGGGCGAAGCGGTTTTCGGAATCGACTTCCGTGTTCCGGGAATGAAGTTCGCCGTGCTTGCGCGCTGTCCCACGATCGGCGGAAAGCTGTCGAGCTTCGACGACAAGGAGTCGAAGAAAATCTCCGGCGTGAATTATGTGGGCAAGATTGGCGACTCGGCCATCGCCGTGGTTGGCAACAGCGTCTGGGCAGCGATGGGAGGCCGCCGCCTGCTCAACGTCACTTGGGATGACGGCCCGAATAAGAATCTGAACACTGCCGCAGTCATGGCAACGCTGAAGCAGGCCGCGTCGACAAAAGGCGTGAATCTCTATCTGGCCGGAGATCCCGCGAAAATTAACGGACGCCACCTCTCCGCCGAATATGAAATGCCTTTCATGGCGCACGCACCCATGGAACCGGGCAATTGCGCCGCGCATTATCAGGGGACGAAGTGCGAGTTGTGGGCCCCCACACAGGTTCCGCAGGATTGCCGCGACTCCGTGGCGACAGCCATCGGGCTCGATCCCGATCAGGTGAAGGTTAACGTAATGCTCATGGGCGGAGGATTCGGCCGGCGCCTGGAGCATGACTATGCAGTCGAAGCATCGCTAGTCTCGAAGGCGATCAATGCGCCAGTGCAAGTGATTTGGACGCGCGAAGATGACATGCGCTTTTCGACCTACCGTCCGGCGAGCCTGCATCGCCTCAGCGCCACACTTGATGGCTCGGGGTTTCCCGTCGCTCTGACGCACCGCATCATCTCGCCATCGATCGCAGGGCAAAAGGGACAAGCGGTTCCGAACGGAGTGGACCCCGATCTGCCCGACGAAGCTGGACCAGTGTATGGATTGCCCAACTACTTGATTGAATATGTATCTCCCAAAACGTCGGTGCCGCTGGGCTGGATGCGGTCGGTCTACGCGCTGCAGGCGGCGTTTGCGCTGGAGAGTTTCATCGACGAACTCGCGGTCGCAGCCGGCAAAGATCCGCTGCAGTATCGACTGCATCTGCTGGCGAAGGATCAAGACTTGCCTTATTTCACGACAACCTGGCGCACCGGACGCATGCGCGGCGTGCTGCAACTGGCCGCCGAAAAAGCAGCTTGGGACAAGCCGCTTCCCGCGCGCCACTATCGCGGCGTTGCTTGCTTCGGCTGCTTCGCCTCGTACATGGCCGAGATCGTCGAGATCAGCATGGAGAACGACCGGCCTCGCGTGCATCGCGTCGTCGCAGCGGTTGATTGCGGACAAGTCGTGAACCCGAGCATCCTGGAGCAGCAGATTCAAGGCGGAATTGTCTACGCGCTGAGCAACGCGCTTCGCGCCAAGATCACGATTGAAAAAGGCAGCGTGGTCCAGGGCAACTTTGACGACTACGCTCCGTTGCGAATGGAAGAAACGCCGGCAGTCGAGGTTTACGCGGTTCCGAGCGCGGAGGCTCCTACGGGAATCGGCGAACCGCCAGTGCCGCCGCTCGCTCCGGCGCTGTGCAACGCAATCTACGCCGCGACGAAGAAAAGAATTCGCGCGCTGCCAATTCTCAGCTGACGTCGTCGCAGGTGCTCGCGATAAAACTGCGTTGTCATCCTGAGCAAAGCGAAGGATGACAGCTGGATTAGTTCGCATCTTCAAGGGAGTAATAAATGATCCTCAAGTGCGTTGCCGTCTTTCTATTTCTCACTTCTCTGTCCCTTGCGCAGGTGAAGCCCGCAACGCAATCGCAGTCCTCGGTTCCCGCAGTGCGACTCGCCCACATTCGTCACGGCATCAATCTGAGCGAATGGTTCGCGCAGGTCTACGATCCCAAGGGATACACCAAAGAGCACTTTGAAACGTGGACGACGGCATCCGACATTGCGCTGATCAAGTCTGCCGACTTCGACCACGTGCGCCTCAGCGTGAACCCGCAGCCAATGATGGATGCCGCTCGCCGTCCCAACGGCAGCGCCGAGTATTTCGGCTATCTCGACGCGGCGGTCAAAATGATTCTGGATGCCGGCCTCGCAGTCGAGATCGACATGCATCCTGACTCTGAGTTCAAGACGCGCCTGGCTAAAGAAGACGACTTCGTGGAACGCTTCGCCGATTTCTGGAGCATGGTGGCTCAGCATTACGCTTCGTGGGACCAGGACCGCGTGTTCTTCGAAATTCTGAACGAGCCGGAAATGCACGATCCATACCGATGGTACGGAGTGGAAGCCAAGCTGGCCGCGGCAATTCGGCGTGCCGCACCGGCAAATACGATTCTCGCAACCGGCGCAAACTGGGACAACGATGACGACCTTCTCTTTCTCGAACCCTTGCCCGATCCTAATGTTATTTACGTCTTCCATTTCTACGAGCCGCACATTTTCACGCATCAGGGCGCGACGTGGGGCGCGTATTATTGGCATTGGCTGAAAGGGCTGCACTATCCGTCGTCACCGGAGAGTGCGGCACAGGTTGCCGCACTCGTGCCCGAGGCGCGCGAACGTTTGCAGGTGATCCGTTACGGACAGGATCACTGGGACGCGACGCGCATCGTAGCCGAAATCAATCAGGCCGCCGACTGGGCCAGCCAACGCGGCGTGCCGCTGATCTGCAATGAGTTTGGCGTATTTCGGAAGTTCGCCGATCCGCAAGACCGCGCAACGTGGATTAAAGATGTGCGCACCTCGCTCGAGCGCCATAACATCGGCTGGGCCATGTGGGATTATTCCGGCAGCTTCGGTGTGGTCACGAACCGCGAGACAAAGGCCAAGCTGGATGAGGTCACGCTGCGAGCACTGGGGTTGCAAATGCCGGGACAATGACTCCACGGAACTCATGGTGCACTCTCGGTGTCCAAGCCAGATGGGGTCTCTTCGTCTCCGGCGCTTAAAGTCTTCGTCTAGCGAGGATCGCCGTCAGGCGATGCCGCGAACAATCGAATCTTGCCGTTTCCGGATTCAAAGGAAAGTTCCAGTAATGCATGTTTCGGCCAATGGCTGACGGCGGCCATATGTTGCTGCGTGTTGGCGCTCGTGGGATGCACGAGTATCGGCACGACTACCGCTGGAACTTCTGCCGCCCCGATCACAACCACTCCGATTACCAACACGGGCAAGGTAAAGTTTGCTTATACCGGCAACCAAGGCGCGAGCCTTTCCGGCTTCTCGGTGAACACGCCGACTGGTGCGTTGACGGCGCTGACTGGCTTCCCCTTCACTATCGGCGCCAATCCCAGTGTGGTTGCGGCAGACCCCCAAAATCGATTTTTGTTTGTGGGCGACGTCGCGCTTAGTGAGCTGCACTTTTCACCATCAACAACTCGACCGGCGCGCTAAGCGAAATCGGCACGTCGCCGTACGCGACGGTGCATGAGCCGGTAGCCATCGCGGTCGATCCTTCCGGAATGCATGTCTACGTGGCCAGCCTGGGCAGCAATTCAGTGGGAGGCTTCAGCGTGAGCGCGACGGGCACTCTCACACCCATCGTCGGTTCGCCCTTTGCCACCTCCGGGACAGAGGGTTTCGGCGACGACATTGCCATTAACGCTGCCGGCACATTTGTTTATGTGCAGGACCTTGTCAATATTTATGCCTACAGCGTGAGTTCGACTTCCGGTGCGCTCACGCTCGTACAAACAGTTACCGGACCGTCGGACGTGGGCGGTCTCGCGCTTGACCCTCATGGGACATATCTTTATGCCGTCGGCCCAGTCACCAATTCGATCCTAGCCTTCGGCATCAACGCCTTCACGGGCCAACTGACGCCGGCGGGCTCGTCGCCCATGGTGGAACAGAACGGCGCCTATGCCATTTCGGTTTCGCCCACGGGTCAGTTCGCTTACACCATCGAGAACAACAACGACCTGGTCTCTTATGTGGTCGACAACGGCAAGTTCACTCCTACCGGAAACGTGTACGGGCAGGTCTTTGGCGAAAAAATCGGCATCGATCCTTCCGGAAGCGTTGTGCATGTGCCCCAGGCGTGCAGCAATTGCCCCAGCGGCGTGTACAACGTGGTCAACGAGTTCTCAATCGGGAGCACGGGCGCGTTGACGAAAATCGCCGGCTCGCCGGCCGCGGCAGGGACGACACCGTGGGGCATAGCCTTCACGACGCAGTAATCATCTCCGGAATTCGGTATCGTATTGCTCCGGCCCGAGTCATCGAAGTGTTGCGACTTGGAGATTAGGTGTCGCAGGCTCGACTACGCGACCGGGTAGGGACCGTCGGAAAACGTTTGAGAGTGATATCCCTTGGAACCGATGATCTGCGCGAGAGGGCTTCGCAGGTCATCCCTTGCCTTGAGACGATCGATGACATGGCGAAAGTCGTATCGCGGCTTCCAGTCCAGTTCCCTTCGAGCGCGCTCGTTCACATACACTCTGTCGACGGATGGAAACATTTTCCAGCCTCTGCGCTGGTACTCGGCTTCGTAGTCCGGAACGCGCTGCCGAACCACGCGCGGTGCGTCAATTCGCAAGCCAGACGAGTCATTCGGCAGAAAAGGCGCGGTCGCACTGATAATGTATTTGCGAAATCCGATCGCCGGCGCGCGCTCGATGGCCAACAGATGCGCGCTTACGACGTCTTCGATTTCGACGCGCCGGTAAAGAAATTCATTCGCCTTGGCGTTCGCATCGGCGTAGGCTGCGCGCACTTTGGGATTGTCGTCCTCTTCCGGGAAGAAGCGCGAGGTTCGCAGCACAATACAAGCCAGCCGCTGGTTTCGATGAAACAACTGGCAAAGATCCTCGGCCGCCGCTTTGGTTACACCATAAATGTTTTTGGGGACAGACGTCACGTCCTCGGTGATCCACGCTGCGGGCGCGCCCTGCGTCGGAATGAGCGCGTCACCAAATACGCTGGTTGTACTGGTGTAGACGAACGACTCGACGCCTGCAGTCACGGACTCTTCCAACAGATTCAACGTTCCGGTCACATTGACGTCGACAAATTCCTGGCGGCTATGCGTGCCCACGTGCGGTTTGTGCAGCGTGGCCGCATGAAGAACCGTCTGCACATCGTTCATAGAACGCCGCACAAAAGCTCGGTCAGTGATGGAGCCAAAATGGGTCGTGAAAGGAGACTCAAGAATATCGAGGCCCACGACATCATGGTTTAGATCCCTCAAAGTGCGGACCAACGCCTCTCCCAGGTGGCCCGCGCTTCCAGTAACCAACACTCGCATGCTCGCCCTCATACCGCCTGCACGACGGAAATCGAACCCTACCGCCGATTATGGCATGACCGATTTACACAGTGAGGCAGTGCGCTGCGAGAGCGTTTGGCAGCCGATTTTCTTGACACCCCGACATCCTCCCAGTTATCCTAAGTCTTGTTCCTTGCGGTACTTACGCCTCTTGGCGTGCTTCCGCGGGCCTGTAGACCGGCACATTGCCGCGGAGATTCGCGATGTTCCTCGACATTCATGAATTGGAACGCGAGCCTCTGGATTTTGAGGAGGAGTTCCAGCCCGGGGTCATCGACTTGGGAGGCGAAGCCCGGCAGCGAACCCCGCTGAAAGCTTCAGGTCATGCCGAAGTCGTCGACGAGCATCACGGCAAGCATCAGATTATTAAGGACATCCGGCTGCGCGGGCGGTTGACGACGGGACTCGAACTGGAATGTGCGCGCTGCGTGGAGCCGGTCGCCCAGGATATAACTCGGGAGTTCGAGTTGCTCTACCGTCCGCTGGGCGCAGACGCGGGCCGAGACGAGCTTTCAGTCACCGACGCGGAGGCCGAAATCGGCTATTATCAAGGCGACGGAATTCTGCTCGAAGACGTTTTGCGCGAGCAAGTACTGCTGGCGTTGCCCCTGAAAGTAACGTGCCGCGAAGATTGCAAAGGCCTGTGCGTGCACTGCGGCAAGAATCTGAATGAAGGACCGTGTTCCTGCACCACGGTGATCGAAGATCCGCGGTGGACGGCGCTGCGGGAGATTCGCAGCAAGCTGGAGCGCTAGAAAGCTGTCAGCTATCAGCCGTCAGCTTTCAGCCACGGACGGTCGGTTCATAAGTTGGTGCGTTCGGGTCGATTTCATATTTGCTGCCGGCGGTTCTTGTTAGCATTCAATTTTGAACAGCTGAAAGCTGACGGCTGAGAACTGACAGCTTTTTCAGCGAAAGGAATTTTACCCATGCCTAATCCAAAACGGCGACACTCCCAGAAGCGTACCTCGACCCGGCGCGCCCACGACGCACTCAAAGGCCATAGCCTCTCCGAATGCCCCAACTGTCACGAGAAAAAAATGCCGCATCGCGCCTGCCCCAAGTGCGGTTACTATAAGGGACGCGAAGTTCTGGACATTAAAGAAGCCAGCTAGCTCAAAACCATGCCTAGCGTGATCGCGCTGGATGCGATGGGTTCGGACCGCGCTCCCAAGCCTGAGATTGAAGGCGCCATACATGCGGCGCGCCAATACGGGTTGCGGGTGCTGCTGGTGGGCCCGGAAACTGTGATCAAGGCGGAGTTGGATCGCCATCGGGCGGCCGCGCACCTGCCTATCGAAGTCGTCCACGCCAGCGAATTCATCACCATGGAAGATAAGGTGGAGGCGATTCGCGCCAAGCGCGATTCTTCCATGCGGGTCGGCTTGCGCATGGTGCGCGAGGGCAATGCGGCGGGCTTTGTTACTGCCGGCAACACGGGCGCCGCGATGGCCACGGCGAAAGTCGTGTTGGGCGCGGTTCCAGGCGTCGATCGTCCCGCGCTCGCCGCGGTTTTTCCCACCGCCCCAGGAAGTGCAGCCATGTTGCTCGACGTGGGCGCGAACGTGGATTGCACGCCGCAGAATCTGGAACAGTTTGCGGTCATGGGCGACATCTATTTTCGCGCAATGTTCGGGAAAAAGGCTGGAACGTCGGGACCGCGAGTGGGCTTGCTTTCCATCGGCGAGGAAGAGAGCAAGGGAAACGAGTTGACGCGGCAATCGTTTCAGTTGCTCAAACAGCTTCCACTGAACTTTGTGGGAAATGTGGAAGGCCGCGATCTCTATAACGGTCAGGTCGACGTCATCGTCGCCGACGGATTTGTGGGCAACGTCGCGCTGAAAATTTCCGAGGGCGTGGCCAACCTCGTGCGTACTGCCTTGAAGGAATCGCTGAAGGCGACCATCACGCGGCAGGTGGGCGCGTTGCTCTCGCGCAGCGCTTTCACCGATTTCAAAAAGCGGCTCGACCATACCGAATACGGCGGCGCGCCGTTGCTGGGCGTAAAGGGCGCATGCATCATTACGCACGGTTCGTCGAACGCCAACGCGATCAAAAATGCGCTTCGCGTGGCGGCAGAATTTTCCGAACGTGGAATTAACGGATCAATCGAGCGCGGACTGGCGGCGGTGCGGCCAGCGCCCGTAGGCACTGCGTGACTACATTCGCTGTTCACGGTGTCTCCCTGTTGTAGCTGTCATCGTTGTAGCTGTCATCCAGAGCGTGTTGTCATCCTTCCGCGAAGCGAAGGACCTGTGCAGTCTCCAGCGAGTTGCAGAGATCCTTCGCGCAAAAAGCGCGCTCAGGATGACAAGATACTTTCATCGACGTCATGACGAAAAGCACGATTGCACTCTTATTCCCCGGCCAAGGCTCGCAGGTAGTTGGCATGGGCAAAGACTTGGCTGAGAAGTATCCCGTCGCCCGCCGCACCTTCGAGGAAGCCGACGAAGCGCTCGGCTACAAGCTCTCCGCCGTGTGCTTTGAGGGACCCGAAGAACAGCTTCGTTTAACCGAGATCACGCAGCCAGCGATTCTGACTGCGTCAATTGCGGCGCTGCGGGTTTTGGAGACGCGCATGCCAAAGCCTAGCTACGTCGCGGGACACAGTCTCGGCGAATATTCGGCGCATGTCGCGGCCGGTACTTTCAGCTTTGTCGAAGCCCTGCGCACCGTGCGCAATCGCGGAAAATATATGCAGGAAGCCGTTCCGGTGGGCGTGGGTGCCATGGCCGCCATTCTCGGCATGGAGCCTGCGAAAGTCACTGCGGTCTGCCATGATGCAGCGCAAGGAGAAGTCTGCGATCCCGCCAATATCAATTCGCCGGAACAGATTGTGATCTCCGGCAATACGGCCGCAGTAGAGCGCGCCACGAAAATGGCGGACGAACGCGGCGCCAAACGCGCAAAGCTGTTGCCGGTCAGCGCGCCCTTCCACTGTTCGCTGATGAAGCCGGCCCAGGATCGGCTTGAAAACGATCTCAACACTCTGAAGATGCAAAAACCGGTCTACCCGGTCGCCTGCAACGTTGAGGCCGACCTGGTGACCGACGATCTTCGCGCCCGCGATACGCTCCTCCGGCAGGTCACGGGATCGGTGAAATGGGACCCGTGCATACGCCTTTTGATCGCGCAAGGCGTGCAGACGTTTGTCGAAATTGGACCGGGGAGAGTGCTCTGCGGGCTGATGCGGCAGATTGATCGATCGAGGACTTGCCTGAATGTCAGCGACGACGCGAGCCTGACGAAGACGGTGGAAGTGCTTATCCAGGCGCACGTATAGGAAGTGAACGCCCGCCTAGCGGAAAATCAGCTCACACGGCGGGTAGCTTAGCGTATGATCCGATTTCTCCACCCAAACCTGCGCATGCTCCGCGCGGTCGTTCACGATCACATCGACAACCACACCGCTGCCTCCGCCGGGACAGGAACTCGCGCCGTAGACTTTGTAGGTTTTGATGAGTCCCCACTCACCGCCGGGACCCCAGTCGCGATAAAACTCGTTGAATGGATATTTAGGATGCTGGTCGGGATGCTGTTGCCACTGCGGATCGTGCATCCAGACACCGTAGGCTGTTTTGTAGTCCTGTTTCTGCAATGCCTCCAACAAATGCCCGACGATGCGCTGTTCTGGCCAAAAGCGGAACCACCAGGCCAAACCGAGGACGATCACGAGAATAGCGATCGCGGAGATGACGCGCGCCCTGCGTTTCCGCGCTTTTTCCGGATCGTATTCCTGAGCATCCAGTAGCGTCATACCTTCTAGCATAACGGACACGGCGGATTTGTGAAAAGTTCCCGTGGGATATTGCCAGATTGGGTGATTGGGGGATCTTGCGATTTGAAGCGGCTTTGTGGGTTTCAATCACCAGATCACAACATCGCCCAATCAACCAAACCCCTACAGGGTCCGCTTGAACAAGGGGATCGCGATGCCCAGCGTGAGTGCGGCGAAGATGGAGAGAAAAAGCATGTCTCCCCAAACCGCAGAGAGCGTGGTTTCTTTCAGCAGCAAACATTTGAAACCATCCACCGCATATGTGAACGGGTCGACTTTCGCGATCGCGCGCAGCCACGGGGGGAATGCCTGGATGGGATAAACCGAGCCGCTGGGAAAAAACAGCAGCGTGTTGAGAATGCCGAACATGGCCCGTGGCACCAGCGGATCTTCGATGCGCACCATCAGCAGAAACATCATGGTGTTGAAGGCCAGCGAGGTCAGCACGATCATGATCAGCACGCCGAGGACCGTCACAGGATTGAAAATTGTGCCCACACCCGCCAGCATCGAACCGATCGCTACGATAATCACGCCCGTCATCACCGCCTTGATCGCGCCCGCGAGGTTCAATCCCAGCACGAGTTCCAGCTTCGTGATGGGCGTGACCAGGTAGCCCTCGTGCACGCCGCGCGCCTTGTCGTCGATA
>Ga0307474_10002545_pt1 | contig 13102 bp, 13 predicted proteins | sample atmos_gasesECM1C_2_FD_203312 | JGI IMG/M metagenome (GOLD analysis project Ga0307474, IMG submission 203312) | Hardwood forest soil microbial communities from Morgan-Monroe State Forest, Indiana, United States - atmos_gasesECM1C_05 | ecosystem: Environmental > Terrestrial > Soil > Temperate... | reverse complement strand
GTTATCGCCGGGCGAATGATTCCGCGGGGCCTGGCGCGGGCCGTAACAGCAAGAGTCGGCGGCGGCCGTGGCCGAACCTGACCGCGCGGAGCTGGCGGAGCTGGTGCGCCGGCTGTCGGTGGTGCACGGCAGGGTCACGCTGTCATCGGGCAAGGAGGCCGACTACTACGTCGACCTGCGCCGCGCCACCCTGCACCACCGTGCCTCCGCGCTGATCGGCACGCTGATGCGCGAGCTCACTCACGACTGGGACTACGCGGTCGTCGGCGGCCTGACCCTGGGCGCCGACCCGGTGGCGACGGCCATCATGCACGCGCCCGGGCGCCCGATCGACGCGTTCGTCGTGCGCAAGTCGGCGAAAACCCATGGCCTGCAACGCCTTATCGAGGGATCGGAGGTCGCCGGTCAGCGGGTGTTGGTGGTCGAGGACACCAGCACCACCGGCGCATCGGCGCTGACCGCGGTGCGCGCGGTGCAAGACGCCGGCGGCGATGTGATCGGTGTAGCCACCGTGGTGGACCGCGCCACCGGCGCCGCCGAGGCCATCGAAGCCGAGGGGTTGTTGTACCGCAGCGTGCTGGGCCTTGCCGATCTGGGGCTGGACTAGGCCGCCCGCGGGATCACAGTGCGCACTTTCATTGCTGCAACGGTTGCATGCCTGGCCTGCTGTCTGCTGGGCTGCTCGGGTTCCAACCATCCCGTCAACCCGTACGGCGCCCAGGGTGCGCGGCTCGGTGAATCGCTGGCGCTGCTGGGCTGGAACATGTCGGTGTCGAATCTGCGCTGGGACGGCGACTATGTGCTGATCGACGTCTCGGCTGCTGTGGCGTCCGCCAGGGACCCGCACGCACCGCACGCCAAACCCGAGGACATCCGGTTCGGGCTCTACGGCGCGCTGGCGCACCCGATGGAGGCTTCGGGGTTAGGCAGTTGCGACAACGCGATGCCCAGCGTGCACGACATCGGCTCGCCGCTGTCGGCGCCCCCCGACCGGCTCACCGGCACGGTGTGCCTGGGCCCGCTGAAAGATCACAGTCAGGTCCGCGGGGTGTACAGCTACTCACCGCGCGACCGGATCCCGAATACCTTGGCGGCCTACCCGGCGGCGTTTCCGGTGGGGCTGATGCCGACCAACGCCAACGACACCGGCCTGGTGGTCAAGACCGCCGGCCTGTCCGCGTGGCGCGCCGACGGAACCCCGGTCACCAACGCGCAACTGGGTGATCCGGGGGCATTCAAGGGCAACGGCTATATGCTGCTCGGGCTGGAAGCCGACTCCGTCGCGGCCCGGTATCGCGACGACTCGGCCAAGCGCGGCGGCCCGATGATGTTGCTCGCATCGCCGACCGTGCCCGGCCAGGGATTGAACCCGGCCTGCGCCGCGTACGGGTCGTGGGTGCTGATCCTGCCCGACGCGTCGCTGGACGCGGTGCACGTCAACGCGTCGCTGTGCACTCTCTACGCGAGGGTGGCGATAGACGGCACTCATGCCGGTGTGTGGACAGCGCGATGAGCGAACCCGGACCTACCGAATGGGGGATGCCGGCCAGCGGCGTCGGGCCCTGGCGGGGAGACCTTCCCGATGACCCGCGGTATGACCCAGTCCTGTTGCGCGACGGCGATACTCGCAATGTCGTCGATGCCTACCGCTACTGGACCCGGGAAGCGATCATCGCCGACATCGATGAGCGCCGCCAACCGCTCCATGTGGCGATCGAGAACTTCGGCCACGACGCCAACATCGGCTCGGTGGTGCGCACCGCCAACGCTTTCGCGGTGCACACCGTGCACATCGTCGGCCGGCGGCGCTGGAACCGCCGCGGCGCCATGGTGACCGACCGCTACCAACGGCTGTGCCATCACGACAGCACCGCCGAACTGCTGGACTTCGCTGCGGACGCCGGTTTGACCGTGGTGGCGGTGGACAACGTTCCGGGTGCGGCGCGCCTGGAGGAGACCGCGCTGCCACGCGACTGCCTGTTGGTGTTCGGTCAGGAGGGTCCCGGCGTCACCGACGACACCCGGGCGGGTGCGGCAATCACGGTGTCGATAGCCCAGTTCGGCTCGACGCGCAGCATCAACGCTGGCGTCGCCGCCGGGATCGCGATGCATGCCTGGATCCGCCAGCACGGGGACCTGTCCCGCGCCTGGTGACCGGCTGCCCGGCGAGTGTGCGCTGACGGCTTCGAGTGTGCGCTGGCGGCGGGATTTTGGCGGATTTCCCGCCCTGAGAGCACGGCCAAGGCCCTAGACGCACACGCGACGACCACTAGCTCCAGAGCGTGACGTGAACCTTCGGGCGAAACCTCGTCACCCCGACACCGGATCCACGGATCATCGCCTGGGTGCATCTCGGCGTGGTGATGAAGCGGACCAGTTCCGACACGGCGGGCTGGCGCACCGACGGCGCCAGTGTCGCCGCGCACCACTCGCCCGACCTGTCCAGCCCGGGACCGGTCACGTGCGCCAACCGCCCGGCCGCCAGGTCCTTGGCGACCGCGAAACCGATCGTCAAAGTGACACCGCCGACCCGTTGAACCTCCTCGAGCGCGGCGGCGTCGCTCTGAAAGATTCGCTGCTGTGACTCAGGAATTGCTAAGTCGCGCAACATCTTTGCAATCTCGCCGCCCACGCTGCCCGCCGACGGGCCGAGCATCCACTGCTGCTGGCGCAACAGGGCGGGTGCCGGAATGCCCACGGCCAGTGGGCTGTTCGGGGCCACGACGGTGATGATCTGGTATTTGAGAAAGGGCCGCACGAAGAGCGTGTCGTCGGGCCCGGTCGAGTTTTCACTGGCCGGGCCGATCGCGATATCGACAGCGCGCGAGCAGATCAGGTCGCGAAACCGGCTTGTCGGATGCACGCTCAACTCCACCGACAGGTCGTCGGCGCGCGACGAGAAAAGCTCGATCAGGCCCGGCGCGGCGTGTTCGGCGAATGCGGTAGACGCCGCGATCCGCAGCAGCCGGCGCCCGTGGGCCGCCTCGGTGACCTCGATCGCGGTTTGTTGCTGCAGACCCAGGATTTCCACCGCCCGGCTGGCCAGCCGCAGTCCGCCGGGCGTGAACGCCAGCCCGGCACCCGTCCTGGTGAACAACGGGTCATCGAGCTCCTTGCGCAGTGCCGCGACGAGCATCGAGACTCCGGCGTCGGAAACGCCGAGTTCCGCGGCGGCGGCTCGCACCGAGCCCAGGCGCACCACCGCCGAATAGGCCCGAAGTTGAGCCGGAGTCATGATGTGAGCCTACTTTGGATGCGTGCGTGAGGTGCTTGCCGAGCTGATGTCGATCTGGCATGCCGGTGACACCGCCGGGCTCGGGACGGTGGTGCGAACCTTCCGGTCCGCGCCCCGGCCGCCCGGAGCCGCGATGGTGGTGGCGCCGGACGGCTCGGTGACCGGGTCGGTGTCGGGTGGCTGCGTGGAGGGCGCCGTATACGAACTCGCCGCCGAGGTGGCGCGAACCGGGACACCACGACTGGAGCGCTACGGGGTCAGTGACGACGACGCCTTCGCGGTCGGCCTGACCTGTGGCGGCATCATCGACATCTTCGTGGAGTCGATGTCGCGGGCAACGTTTCCCGAACTTGGCGCGGTCGCCGACGACATCGGCGAGAGCCGGGCGGTCGCGGTCGCGACGGTCATCGCCCACCCGGACGTGCAGTGGATTGGGCGCCGGCTCGTCGTCCGGCCGGACCCCAGTAGACCCGCGGCCGGATCACTGGGTTCGGCGCGCGCCGACGCCGCCGTCACCGACGACGCGCGCGGTCTGCTCGCGGTGGGCCGCAGCGAGGTACTCAAATACGGACCCGACGGGCAGCGGCTCGGCCAAGGCATGGAGGTCTTCGTATCCAGTTACGCTCCGCCCCCCCGGATGCTGGTGTTCGGTGCCATCGACTTCGCCGCCGCGCTGGCCCAGCAGGGTTCGCTGCTGGGCTACCGGGTCACCGTCTGCGACGCCCGCTCGATGTTCGCCACCCGGGCACGCTTTCCCACCGCCGACCATGTCGTGGTCGACTGGCCGCACCGCTATCTGGCGGCCGAGGCGAAGGCCGGCGCCGTCGACCAGACCACGGTGATCTGCGTCCTCACCCACGACCCGAAGTTCGACGTCCCGGTGCTCGAAGTGGCGCTGCGCCTGCCCCAGACCGGGTATGTCGGGGCGATGGGCTCGCGCCGCACCCACGAGGACCGGATGGACCGGCTGCGGGCGGCGGGGCTGACCGACGCCGAGCTGAGCCGATTGTCCAGTCCCATCGGACTGGACCTCGGGGCCCGCACCCCGGAGGAGACGGCGGTCTCGATCGCGGCCGACATCATCGCCAAACGCTGGGGCGGCGGGGGCCGCCCACTGACCCAAATCGTCGGGAGGATCCACCATGACGCGCAGGTCGGAGGCGACCACGGGGCGACTTCAACGATTCCTTAACTCGCTATTGACGCCCAGGTAAGGTGGGCCGACACTGTGGCGCATGCAGGTACCCGGACCATTCGAATACGAGCGTGCAACCAGCGTCGACCACGCCATTGGATTGCTGGATCGGTTGGGGGAGGGGGCGCGCGTAGTCGCCGGCGGGCACAGCCTGCTGCCGATGATGAAACTGCGCATCGCCAACCCCGAATACCTCGTCGACATCAACGACCTGGCGCTCGAGCTCGGGTACGTGATCACCGACCCGACCCTGGTGCGCATCGGCGCCATGACCCGTCACCGCGAGCTGCTGGAGTCCGACACCCTGGCCGCGGTGTGCCCGATCTTCCGCGATGCCGAACGAGTCATCGCCGACCCGGTGGTCCGCAATCGCGGCACCCTGGGCGGTTCGCTGTGCCAGGCGGATCCGGCCGAGGATTTGGTGACGGTCTGCGGCGTGCTGGATGCGGTGTGTCTGGCCCGTGGGCCGTCGGGTGAACGCGAAATACCGATCGACGACTTCCTGGCCGGGCCGTACGAGACCACGCTCGCCCACAACGAGATCCTGGTAGAGGTCCGGATCCCGGTGCGGCACAAGACGTCCAGCGCATATGCGAAAGTAGAGCGGCGGGTTGGCGACTGGGCCGTCGTGGCGGCCGGAGCGGCAATCACACTCGACGGTGCCGCAATCGCCGCCGCCCGCGTGGGCCTGACCGCGGTGAACCCGGACCCGGCCGCACTGGCCGAACTCTCGGCGGCCCTGGTCGGCCGGCCGGCCACCGACGAGGCCTTCGCCGAGGCGGGCCGCCGCGCCGCGGCGGCCTGTGACCCGGCGACCGATATGCGCGGCACCGCCGAGTACAAGCGGCACCTGGCCTCCGAACTGACCATCCGCACGTTGCGCAGTGCGGCCCAACGGGTTGGTAACACCCTTGCGCCGGAAGGGAATTGATCATGCAGATCAATATGACCGTCAACGGCGAGCAGGTCACCGCCGACGTCGAACCCCGGATGCTGCTGGTGCACTTTCTGCGTGATCAGCTGCGGCTCACCGGAACCCACTGGGGTTGCGACACCAGTAACTGTGGAACATGCGTGGTCGACGTCGACGGCGTGCCGGTGAAGTCCTGCACGATGCTTGCCGTCATGGCGTCCGGGCACAGCGTCCGGACCGTGGAAGGGCTCGCCGTCAACGGCCAGCTCGATCCGGTGCAGGAAGGGTTCATGCGGTGCCACGGGCTGCAATGCGGCTTCTGCACACCGGGAATGATGATCACCGCCCGCGCCCTGCTGGATCGCAACCCCAACCCCGACGAGGAGACCATCCGGGAGGCGATCTCCGGACAGATCTGCCGGTGCACCGGATACACCACCATCGTGCGCTCCATTCAATGGGCCGCACAGCATCCCACGGGCGCAGCTGTGGAGGCCACGTCATGACCACAATCGAGTCACGTCCACCCTCGCCGGAAGACCTGGCCGACAACGACCAAAAGCCATGCGGCCACGGCCGGATGATGCGCAAAGAGGATCCGCGATTCATCCGCGGTCGCGGCACCTACGTCGACGACGTCGCGCTGCCGGGCATGCTGCACCTGGCGATCTTGCGGTCGCCGTACGCGCACGCCCGCATCACTGGCATCGATGTGACTGCCGCCCTTGCACATCCGAAGGTCAAAGCCGTGGTCACCGGCGCCGACCTGGCCGAGAAGGGTCTGGCCTGGATGCCGACGCTGTCCAACGACGTGCAGGCCGTGCTGGCCACGGACAAGGTGCGCTTCCAGGGGCAGGAGGTGGCGTTCGTCGTTGCCGAGGACCGGTATTCGGCGCGCGACGCGCTGGAGCTGATCGACGTCGACTACGACCCGCTCGATCCGGTCGTGGACGTGCGCACGGCGCTGGATCCGTCCGCGCCGGTCATCCGCACCGACCTGGACGGCAAGACCGACAACCACATCTTCGACTGGGAAACAGGCGACGCGGGCGCTACCGACGCGGCGTTCGCCAAGGCCGACGTCGTCGTCAAACAGGAGATCATCTACCCCCGGGTGCATCCGGCGCCGATGGAAACCTGTGGCGCGGTTGCGGATCTGGACCCGGTCACCGGCAAGCTGACGCTGTGGACCACCTCGCAGGCCCCACACGCGCACCGCACGCTGTATGCCTTGGTCGCCGGTCTGCCCGAACACAAGATCCGGGTGATCTCACCGGACATCGGCGGCGGCTTCGGCAACAAGGTGCCGATCTACCCCGGTTATGTGTGCGCGATCGTCGGTTCGCTGCTGCTCGGCAAGCCGGTCAAATGGATGGAGGACCGCAGCGAGAACCTGACCTCCACCAGCTTCGCCCGCGACTACATTATGGTCGGCGAGATCGCCGCCACGGCAGACGGCAAGATCTTGGCGATCCGGTCCAACGTGCTGGCCGACCACGGCGCGTTCAACGGCCAGGCGGCGCCGACGAAGTACCCGGCCGGGTTCTTCGGGGTGTTCACCGGCAGCTACGACATCGAGGCCGCCTACTGCCACATGACCGCGGTGTACACCAACAAGGCACCCGGCGGGGTGGCCTACGCGTGCTCCTTCCGGATCACCGAGGCGGTGTACTTCGTCGAGCGGCTGGTGGACTGCCTGGCGTACGAGCTGAAGATGGATCCCGCCGAGCTGCGGCTGCGAAACCTGCTGCGGCCCGAGCAATTCCCGTACCAGAGCAAGACCGGCTGGGTTTACGACTCGGGCGACTACGAGGCCACCATGCGCAAGGCCATGGACATGATCGGCTATGACGCGCTGCGGGCCGAGCAGAAGCAGAAACGCGAGCGCGGCGAATTGATGGGCATCGGGATGTCCTTCTTCACCGAGGCCGTCGGCGCCGGCCCGCGCAAGGACATGGACATTCTCGGGCTCGGCATGGCCGACGGATGCGAGCTGCGCGTGCATCCGACGGGCAAAGCCGTTGTGCGGCTTTCGGTTCAGACACAGGGCCAGGGCCATGAGACGACGTTCGCCCAGATCGTCGCCGAGGAGCTGGGCATCCCGCCCGACGACATCGAGGTGGTGCACGGCGACACTGATCAGACACCGTTCGGGCTGGGCACCTACGGCAGCCGGTCGACTCCGGTGTCGGGTGGGGCCGCGGCGCTGGTCGCCCGCAAGGTCCGCGACAAGGCGAAGATCATCGCTTCGGGCATGCTCGAGGTTTCGGTGGCCGACCTGGAGTGGGAGAAGGGTTCGTTCCACGTCAAGGGTGACCCGTCGGCGTCGGTGACCATCGCCGACATCGCGATGCGCGCGCACGGGGCCGGGGATCTGCCCGAGGGCATCGAGGGAGGCCTGGACGCCGAGGTCTGCTACAACCCGGAGAACCTGACCTACCCGTACGGCGCGTATTTCTGTGTGGTGGACGTCGATCCGGGCACCGCGGTGGTCAAGGTGCGGCGCTTCCTGGCCGTCGACGACTGCGGCACCCGCATCAACCCCATGATCATCGAGGGCCAGGTGCACGGCGGCATCGTCGACGGCATCGGGATGGCGTTGATGGAGATGATCGCGTTCGACGACGACGGCAACTGCCTGGGCGGCTCGCTGATGGACTACCTGATCCCGACCGCGCTGGAGGTGCCGCACCTGGAAACCGGGCACACCGTGACACCGTCGCCGCATCATCCTATCGGCGCCAAGGGGATTGGCGAATCGGCCACGGTTGGGTCGCCGCCGGCCGTGGTGAACGCGGTGGTGGATGCGTTGGCGCCGTTCGGCGTTCGGCACGCCGATATGCCGTTGACACCGTCACGAGTCTGGGAGGCCATGCAGGGCCGTGCCAGACCGCCGATCTAGAGGTATGGATGACGATCAGCGAGCGAGCTCAGCAGCTGGTGGCGGCACGGACACCGTTTGTGCACGCGAGGGTGGTGCGCGCCGAGCCGCCCACCTCGGCATACCCGGGCGACGAAGCAATCCTGTTGGCGGACGGCACAATCGAGGGCTTCGTCGGTGGCCAGTGCGCGCAGAACTCCGTCCGCAAGGCCGCGATGGGGGTGCTGCAGGCCGGCGAAAGCGTGTTGCTGCGGGTGCTTCCCGACGGCGACGTGCACTTTCCCGAGGCCCCCGGTGCCTGTGTGGTCGTCAACCCGTGCCTGTCGGGTGGTTCGCTGGAGATCTTCCTGACACCGCAGCTGCCGGCCCCGCTGATCCGGGTCTACGGAGCCACGCCGATCGCGGACGCGCTGGTCCAATTGTGTGGCGTGCTGGGCTTTGAAGCCAGACGAGACGCCGGGCGGGACACGGATCTGCCCGACACCACCGCGGTGGTGATCGCCAGCCATGGCGGGCCGGAAGCCGAAATCATTCGCACGGCACTGGATAACGGCGTCGGGTATATCGGCTTGGTGGCCAGCAAGGTCCGGGGCGCCGCGATTTTGAACGAACTCGAACTCTCCGACGCCGAACGAGCCCGCATACACACCCCGGTCGGGTTGCCGATCGGCGCCAAGACGCCGGCGGAGATCGCGGTATCGATCGCCGCCGAACTGATCGCCGGTATCCGCGGCGGCAGTCTGAGCCTGCCCGTTTCGGTTGGCGGCGGCCCGCGGGAGGCCGTCGACCCGGTGTGCGGCATGACGGTGACGATCGGGCCCACCACCGAGCACCTCAGGCTGGCCGCCGCGGATTACTGGTTCTGCGGACCGGGATGCCGGGCGGCATTTGCCGCCGGGAAAGACGGCGCATGACCGGGCGGTGGGTCACCGGTGTCGTGCTCGCGGCCGGCGGCTCCCGCAGACTGGGTACACCCAAACAGCTTCTGCCATACCGGGATACGACCGTGCTCGGAGCGACCCTCGACGTCGCTCGCAGCGCCGGGTTCGACCAGCTCATCGTCACCCTGGGCGGCGCGGCTCAGGCAGTACGCGACGCGGTGTCGCTGGACGGGATCGACGTGGTGGCCGTCGGGGACTTCGGCACGGGGTGTTCGGCATCGCTGCGCGTCGCACTGGCGCGAGTGCACCCGCACGCGGCCGGCATCGTGTTGATGCTCGGCGATCAGCCTGGCGTTGAGTCGGCTACCCTGCGGCGGATTATCGCCATAGGGTCAGGTGCCGTGATGGTGTGCCGCTACGCCGACGGCATCGGGCACCCGTTTTGGTTCGGCCGCAGCATGTTCGGCGAGCTCGTTCAACTGCACGGCGACAAGGCAGTCTGGAAGCTCATACGGTCGGGCCGGCATCCGGTGCGCGAACTCGCAGTGGACGGCCCGGTTCCGCTCGATGTGGACACCTGGGACGACTACCGGCGGCTACTGGAATCGGTCCCATGACCTTTACCGGCCCCGACGATGTGGTCCGTCGGTTCGACGCACAGGATTATCTGCTCGACACCGGGACCGCGTCGGCGATCTATCTGGCGGTCACACTGGGCAGGCCGCTGCTGTTGGAGGGCGAGCCCGGCGTCGGCAAGACGACTGCGGCGAAAACCCTTGCCGCGGTGCTGGATACACCGCTGGTCCGGCTGCAGTGCTACGAGGGACTGACCGCCAGCGAAGCGCTGTACGACTGGAACTACCAGCGGCAGCTGCTGTCCATCCGGCTGGCCGAAGCGCGGGGGACCGGCATCTCCGAAGCCGATCTCTATACCGAGACATACCTGGTCGATCGGCCCATCCTGCATTGCGTGCGGCATCGCGGGCCGAGGGCCCCGGTGCTGCTGATCGACGAAATCGACCGAGCCGACGATGAATTCGAAGCCTTGCTGCTGGAGTTTCTCGGGGAGTCCGCGGTCACGGTCCCCGAGCTGGGCACCTTTGTCGCCGAGCGTCCGCCGATCGCGGTGCTCACCTCCAATCGCAGCCGCGATCTCCATGACGCACTGCGCCGGCGGTGCCTGTACCACTGGATCGACTACCCGGAGCCGTCCCGGGCCGCTGCCATCGTCCGCCGGACGGTGCCCGGCGCGACCGCGCCGCTGATCGAGCACGCCACCCAATTCGTCGGCGGCGCACGCGATCTCGACCTGGACAAGCCGCCCGGGGTGGCGGAGACCATCGACTGGGTGGCCGCCCTGGTGTCGCTGGGCGTCGCGGACCTCGTCGACGACTCGGCCCTGGTCAGCCTGGGAGCGCTGGCCAAGACGCCCGACGACCGCACGCTGATTCGCGACGCGTTCATCGAGTACAGCCACACATGAGAGGACCCACAGGATGAAGATCGCCAACCAGTTCACCGTCAGCGCGCCGATCGAGCAAGCCTGGGACGTGCTGTCCGACCTGGAGCAGGTGATCCCGCTGATGCCGGGCGCGCAGCTGACCGGCCATGAGGGCGACGACTACCTCGGCAAGGTCAGGGTCAAGGTCGGGCCGGTCACCAGCGAATTCAGCGGCAAGGTGCGGTTCGTCGAGCAGGACCGCGATCAGCACCGCGCGGTCATCGACGCCAAGGGCAAGGAATCGCGCGGCACCGGCAACGCGGCCGCCACGGTCACCGCCCAGCTGCACGGGGACGGAGAGCGCACCGATGTCACTGTCGACACCGATCTGAAGATCGTCGGCAAGCTGGCCCAGTTCGGCAGCGGAATGCTGCAGCAGGTGTCGGAGAAGTTGCTGGGCCAGTTCGTCGAGTCGCTGGAAGCCAAGCTGGCCGCAGACAAGACGGAGACCCCGCCGGGCCCGGAAAGCCCGGAGAGCGCAGCCAGCCCCGCCACCAGCGCGGCGCCCGGCTCGCCGACAGCGGCGGCCGGACCGCGCCATGCGGCCCCGGCGCCCGAACCCGAGCCCATCGATCTGCTGGAGCTCGCCGGCGGCGACCAGCTCAAGAAGTACGGCGCCGTGGCAGTAGCGGTGCTCGCGGCGCTATTGCTGATCTGGGTGCTGCGGCGGAGACGTTAGCGTCGCGTGAACACCCCATTGCTGTTGCCGGGCGTCGATCTGGCGGCGTTCGCGGCCGCGCTGGTGTCCCGCTTGCGCAGCGCCGGGGTATTGGTATCCGCCAGTGGCCAAACGAATTTCGTGCAGGCGCTGCGGCAGCTGGTACCCGACACCACGTCGGCGCTGTATTGGGCGGCCAGGCTGACGTTGGTCAACCGAATGGAAGATCTCGGCGCCTTCGACGTGGTCTTCGCCGAGGTGTTCGGGTCCACTCGGCCCGACGGCACAACGCGCCCCGAGCCGCTCCTTCCGATTCCGGGCCCCAAAACACCGGCGGCCGGCACCGTGCGCCGTGCGGGGAGCCCATCGGCAGCCGGCGCCCATAAACTGCCCTGGGCGACCCGGACCGTCACCGGTCAGGGCGGTACGGCACAGGCGAGCGTCCTCTTGCCCGATCTGCTGCCCAGCCGCCTGGCCGCACTCGCCGACGAGCCGTTTGACCGCTTCGATCCCGAAGACCTGCGTCTGCTCGGTACGTGGCTGGAGGCGTCGGTGCCACGTTGGCCCCGGAGGCGCAGCCTGCGGTTCGAGCCCAGCGCACACGGCAAGCGGATCGACCTGCGGGCCACCATGAACGCCTCGCGTGCGACCGGCTGGGAATCGGTGATCTTGGCGCGAACACGGCCTCGCCGCCGGCCCAGGCGAGTCGTCCTGGTCTGCGACGTGAGCCGCTCGATGCAGCCGTATGTCGCGATCTACCTGCACTTGATGCGGGCGGCGGTGCTGCGCCGGGCGCGGATCCGACCCGAAGTCTTCGCGTTCTCGACGTCGCTGACCCGGCTCACCTCGGTGCTGTCGCACCGCTCGGCCGAGGTGGCGCTCGAACACGCCAACGCAAAGGTCACCGACCGATACGGCGGCACGTTCATCGGCCGCAGTGTGGGTGCGCTGCTGGCCCCGCCGCATGGCAACGTGTTGCGCGGCGCGGTGGTGATCATCGCCTCGGACGGCTGGGATAGCGATCCTCCCGAGGCGCTCGCGCACGCGATGGCCAGGCTGCGTCGCCGCGCCGAGTTGCTGGTCTGGCTCAATCCACGCGCCGCCGGCAGTGAATTCCAGCCGCTGGCCGGCTCGATGGCCGCGGCCCTGCCTTACTGCGACCTGTTCCTGCCGGCGCACTCCCTGGAGGGGCTGCGCCAGCTGTTTTCGGCGCTGGCATCCGATCACCGCGGCGGCGGCTTTCGATCGCACCGCAGCGGGTACCAGACAAATCATGGGAGCTAGCACGGAAACCGACCTCCGTCGAAAGCAACGGCCAGGCAGTACCCCTCATCGCGAGCATCGATCCCGCGAATCGCATCTATGGCTGGTGCTGGCGGTCATCGGCATTGCGCAGTTGATGGTGGTGCTCGACACCACGATCATCAACATCGCGCTGCCCTCGGCCCAGCGGACCCTGCATTTCGGCACCGAAAGTCGGCAATGGGTCATCACCGCGTACGCACTGGCCTTTGGCAGCCTGTTGCTGCTGGGCGGACGACTGTCCGACATCCTCGGGCGGCGCCGCACCTTGCTGATCGGCCTGCTTGGATTTTCTGCCGCCTCGGCAATTGGTGGTGCAGCGAGCGGTTTTGCGATGCTGGTGGCCGCGCGGGCGTTCCAGGGTGTCTTCGCAGCGGTGCTGGCCCCCGCGGCCCTGTCCACTCTCAATATCGCCTTCACCGACGCCAAACAACGCGGAAAGGCCTTCGCTGTTTACGGCGCGATCGCGGCCGGCGGCGCGGTCGTGGGGTTGTTGCTCGGCGGCGCGCTCACCGAGTGGCTGTCGTGGCGGTGGT
>Ga0307474_10002542_pt1 | contig 13113 bp, 11 predicted proteins | sample atmos_gasesECM1C_2_FD_203312 | JGI IMG/M metagenome (GOLD analysis project Ga0307474, IMG submission 203312) | Hardwood forest soil microbial communities from Morgan-Monroe State Forest, Indiana, United States - atmos_gasesECM1C_05 | ecosystem: Environmental > Terrestrial > Soil > Temperate... | reverse complement strand
ACCTGAATCTAGCCGGGTTCGACGCGGATATAAGTTACGCTTTGGACACCTCGATTGGGCAGTTCACTCCCTCCTTGGCGATCGCCGAGATTTACAAGTGGCAGAGTGCGCTGACCCCCGGCAGCCCCACCATAGATGGTGTCAGCCGGGCGACCCTCTTCGGCGTCGGTTGGGCGCCACGCTGGAAAGGAACAGCATCGTTGGCATGGAAGCAGGGCCCACTGTCCGCGAATATTACCGGCCGTTACATCGGTCGATACCTTGACTATCAGGACTACGTGCCAAACAACAATGAGATCGGTAATTCCTGGATCGTCAATGCCGGGGCACGCTATGAGATCGGAAATACTTTTGCGCGAAACTCCCAGTGGCTGGCTCACTCCTACATTTCCTTGACGGCTGTCAATGTCTTTAACGAAGTACCGCCGTTTTCTTATAACCCTCAATGGTTCGATTACCAGGAATACGATTTTCGGGGGAGATACCTGCACCTTAGTTTCGGTACGCGATTCTAAGGGGTGGTGGTTCGTGCGTGTGGCTGCCCGGTTTCTCCGGTTCACTCAATTTGGGCGAGGTATGTACATCCGAACGTGGCGCAGTTGCCTCTTACTCATGGGAACCGTCTGTCTAATGATGTACTGCAACCGTGTGTTTTGTGGCGATCAGTTGAGTGAAACCCGTGCGGCTAGCACGTCGGCGACGCAAAGAACCGCGCAGGCCGCGTCGATGAAGCAGTCAGTCACGATCGCCGCATCAATTGCGGCGACCCGCCTCGGAGATCCGAAGTATACCGACGGAGCTTCCTCCAAAGGGCGGGTAGCCACGTTCTCTCCAGACGGAAAACATTTCGTCGTGATCTTGAAGAAAGGAAATCTTGAGGCAAACACCAACGAGTATTCTCTCGTTCTGTTTCAAACCACCGAAGTATTCCAATCGCCCCAGCCGCAGATCCTGGCTACGCTAGCCTCATCCTCAAACCGGCCAGGTATCGACAATGCGCTCTGGCTGGACGATAACGACACTATCTTATTCCTGGGCGAACATCCTGGCGAACAATCCCAACTTTATTCGTTGAAGGTGAGTTCGAAAGAGCTGAGAAGACTGACGAACGCCCCCACCAATCTGACCTCGTTCGTTACCACGGCCAACGGCAAAAAAATCGTGTATGGGGCCAGGAACCCGGTTTCAACGTTCCTGACCGAGAGCGCCTCACGGTCGGGAATCGCCGTCACGAGCGAGTGGGTGACAGATTTGATTCGAGGCAGCTATGGGGGAAACGACTATGACGACCACTCATTGTTTGTCAAGGAATTGGGAAAAGACCGGGAAACAAAAATCGCGATCCAAGGGCGAAATGGGGACGACTTTCCTGAGATGTCTCTTTCGCCGGACGGAGCACACCTCCTAATTCAAACGGAGACTGCCCGCGTTTCCAAGATGTGGAGCGAGTACCAAGATCAGTTCCTGAAGGAAACTACGCGCCACCCCGCTCCAAGCGCAGGCCACACAGGAATCCACCAATACGAGCTGGTCGATACGATTACAGGAGCTGGCGAAGTATTGTTCGATGCGCCAGTCCCGACTCTAGGATCAGAACTGGCTTGGTCGCCGGACAGCAAATCCTTCGTCGCGTCCAACGTATATCTTCCGTTGAATGTAGACGACCCTGCGGAACTGGCGGTGAGAAAGGCGCATGCCGTTTTAATGGAATTCAATATTTTGACTCACCAGTTCGTCAAAGTGAGCCAAGATGATCTGAGACTTCTTAGCTGGGATCCTAGCACCGGCGACGTTACCTGCGATATTGGCAGGATTGACAGCCTGAACGGGAGGAATACGCCGAAAGCCTACTTTCGAAAGAACGGCGAGACCTGGTATCGATCCAATACACGGCAACAAACGGCGGCGCCGCCGCTACCGGACATCGTTCTTGATGAGGGCATGAACACACCTCCGCGCATTTTTGCAGTCGACCTTCAAACTGGTCGGAAATCTATGCTGATGGACTTGAATCCTCAGTTCCAAGATCTTGGGTTTGCACATGTGGAGGAGATCGCATGGAAGGACTCCCGCGGCAATGTGGTGAAAGGTGGCCTTTACTGGCCCCCCAACTATGTCTCAGGCATGAGGTATCCAGTCGTCATACAAACCCACGGATGGCGCTCAGATAGATTCTGGATGGACGGCCCGTGGCCAACAGCCGTTGCCGCCCAAGCCCTGGCTGGCAAGGATTTCTTCGTTCTGCAGGCTCCCGATCCAGATTCACATGTCTGGTACACGGCTAACGAAGCGCCGACGGCCATGGCCGTGTACGAGGGTGCTGTCGACTATTTGGATCGCAGAGGGCTCATTGATCCGGATCGAGTCGGAATCATAGGGTTTAGCCGAACGTACTGGTACGTCACATATGCGTTGACACATTCCAAGTATCACTTCGCGGCGGCCGCGATCGCCGACGGAGTGAACTTCAGTTACTTCCAATACATGGCGTTCTTGGGGGCTAGTGGTGAATTCGAGCAGGTATACGGTGGTCCTCCGTACGGAAAAAGCCTTCTTCGCTGGCTCAAGCAGTCGCCTTCGTTTCTCATGGATAAAATCCAAACGCCGCTGCGCGTTCAAACCTTGTACCCAATGTCGCTGTTGTCGGATTGGGACTGGTACACCGGGCTGTCTCGGCTTCGCAAGGCCGTAGAAATGATCTATATCCCGGAAGGAACACACGTTTTGGAAAAGCCCTGGGATCGAGCGGTTTCACAACAAGGCGATGTGGATTGGTTCCGCTTCTGGCTGCAGGACTACGAAGACCCCGATCTCGCCAAGACCGCGCAGTACAGTAGGTGGCGCGGGCTTCGGAAGCTGCAGACTGCGCAGGATGCCCAGCGCGGGAGCACGAACAAAGATGCAGCGACGTTCCACTAAACGATAGCTTTGCCGTCGGTGAAATCGCAGGAACATTTGGTCCCCGCTCACCTGCATGGGTGGGGTAGCTTGAGAGTGACAAAACGAGGAGAGACGAAATGAAAATTCCATCGATCAAGAGCGGACGAAAGTGGGCGCTCTACGGAGGCGTGTTCACTGCAATCGCGTACGCCGCGTTGACACTGAATAGCGAACCCGCTTATGCATCAAACCCGTGTACAGAGTCCCAGTGTATAGACACGTGCGCAGAATTAGTATGCCCGACGAGGGGAGGCTTCGAAGGATATTCGTGTAATGCCCCCGGTAGTGGGGACGTCACATGCGATTGTGTGGACGGAAACGTTATTAGCCTGTGTGATTGAGCCCCTAGAGCTGGAAGCTGGATAATCTGCGGCCGGTACGCATGGAGCACCTTGCGCGCCGGCTGCGATTGTCATGACCAGCGAAGCCCGATGGAGATGTCATGCAGACAAAGCTTGATGCTGTGATGACTGCGACGCTGCTCGTGTGTGCAGTTACTACAACCGGCGTAGTGCTGCATCGGGAATTCATGGCTCCACATTCACTCACGCGAGCCCAGCAGAAGCCGGTGCTAGTTCCTAACTGGCGAGTCGCCCTCGAGAAGGGGATTCGCATGGGTTCGGCGCAAGCACGCGTGCAACTGATTGAATTCGCAGATTTCGAGTGTCCGTTCTGCGGTAGCCTCCACAAGACGCTAGAAACTGTGCGAGAACGTTATCCCACGCAGGTCGCGCTTATCTATGTGCACTTTCCCTTACCGATGCACCGCTTTGCGGTGCCCGCCGCACGCGTCGCGGAATGCGCTGGCGACCAGGGGCGCTTTGAGGCGATGTACGATCAACTGTTCGACGGACAGGAGTCCTTCGGGCTCAGGCCTTGGAGCGACTACGCGACTGCGGCTGGGGTGCCGGATCTTTCAGAATTCGATTCATGCATCAAGAAATTGGACCCGATTCCGCAAGTTGAAGACGGCAAGCGATTGGGCACTGAGCTTGATGTAAAAGGCACACCCACTGTAATTGTCAACGGCTGGAAATTGGGACATCCGCCGAGCGCTGAGGAGCTGGATGCGATGGTGAAAGCGGTTCTCGCAGGTAAGAGCCCCGTTTCCTGAGGACATGAATTCTGGTGCTTCAATTCGGTGGGTTGGGACAGCAACGCCGACTGGCATGGATCGGAGGTGGCGTTCTCGCCATTGCGGCGACTGTGCTGCTGGGCTGGTATGTCCACGCTAAAGAGCCCGCACAGCAACCGCTGACGGCAGTCGCTGGAGTGTCGCGCATCGAGGACACGGTGCTGGCCAGCGGCACGATTGTGCCTTACAAGATGGTTAGCGTCGGTGCACAAGCGTCGGGGCGGATCGTGGCGCTGCACGTTGCCCTGGGGGATCAGGTCAGCAAGGGACAGCTAATCGCGGAGATCGATCCATCCACTGAGCGCAACGCATTGGAGATTGCCGAAGCCACGCTTGAGCAGGAACGGGCACAACGCGCCTCGCGAGCGATCTCACTGGCTCAAACCGACCTCGTTTTCAAACGCGCCACCGTCACGTACCGGCAAGAGGCGAGCTCACAAGCCGACTATGAGGCGGCCGAGGCTGCGTATGAGGGTACCAAAGCCGACGTCGCTGCGCTCGATGCGCAAATCCGGCAGGCTGTTATTGCGGTCGACACCGCCCGTGTGACGTTGGGCTATACCAAAGTCATCGCGCCAATGAATGGCACCGTGGTCGCGATCGTCGCGCCCGAAGGGCAAACGTTGAACGCCGTGCAGGCGGCGCCCACGATCGTGAAGCTCGCCGATCTCTCGACCATGACCGTCAAGGCGCAAATCTCCGAGGCCGACGTCACCCGCGTGCATGCGGGTCAGAAGGTGTACTTCACGACACTCGGAAATCCCAATCATCGCTACGAAGCTACCTTGCGTGCGGTTGAACCCGCGCCGGAGTCACTCGCGGCGGAGTCGCCGGCGGGCGGGGGAGGTGGGAGCGCCGGTGCTGCTTCGCAGAGCGCCGCCGTCTACTACAACGGCCTGTTCGATGTCCCGAACACGGATCGCGGCCTCCGTCCTTCGATGACTGCGGAAGTTCATATCGTCCTGAAGGGAGCCGACGGCGCTTTGCTCGTTCCCTCGGGCGCACTTGGACTTCTTCGTTCTGACGGTCGCCGCACCATCAAGGTTCTGGATGAGAAGGGGAAGCCGCAGGAGCGCGAAGTGGAGGTCGGCATCGACAATCATGTCGATGCACAAGTCGTCTCCGGGCTTGCTCCCGGCGATCGCGTCGTTCTCGAGAGCACGAACACCCCGTGATGCCGCTGCTAGAACTCAAAGGCATGTCGCGGGAGTACTCAGCCGGCGAGGGAAGTTTCGCGGCCCTTCAGGACGTGAACTTGACGATTCAGGCGGGTGAATGGGTCGCCATCATGGGCCCTTCGGGCTCGGGCAAGTCCACCCTCATGAATATCTTAGGACTCCTGGATCGTCCCACGGCGGGCAAGTACCGCGTGGCCGGGCGCGACGTCAAGGATTTGGGCGCGGATGAACTCGCAGCGCTTCGGCGCGCACGCTTCGGCTTCATCTTTCAGCGCTATAACTTACTGTCGAGTTTGACGGCGCTCGCGAATGTCGAAGTGCCGGCTGTGTATGCCGGCGAGGAGACGGCCGACCGGCATCGGCGCGCACACGGCCTCTTGGATCGGTTCAAGCTGACCGATCGAGCTGATTACCGTCCCACACAGCTCTCCGGCGGTCAGCAGCAGCGCGTGAGCATCGCTCGGGCGCTGATGAACGGCGGCGAGATCATTCTCGCCGATGAGCCCACCGGCGCACTCGACAGCCATTCGGGCGAGGAGGTCCTGAGCGTCCTCCGCGAGCTCCACGCCGATGGCCACACCATCATCCTGGTGACCCATGATCCCAAGGTCGCCGCCCACGCTGAGCGCATCGTGACGCTCGCCGACGGGGCCGTGGTGTCCGACCGACGGGTTTCGATTTCTCTGCCCACTCATCCCGAGTCTCTGCCGGGGCGCCGTGATCCTGAGCGACACCGTCGAAATCAAGCGGCAATCTGGGAAGCTTTACTCGCAGCGATGGGCGCGCTTCGCGCCCATCGTCTGCGAAGCTTTTTAACCATGCTCGGCATCATCATTGGCATCGCCTCGGTAGCAAGCGTGGTCGCACTCGGCATCGGTGGCCGCGAAAAAGTATTGAGCGATATACGCGCGCTCGGCACTAACACGCTCGACATCTATCCCGGGCACGGCTGGGGCGACGAGAAGGCGGCGAGCATCAAGACGCTTACCGCGAACGATGCATCGGCTCTGACGGAGCAGCCGTACGCGGATGCTGTGACGCCGCTGGTGTCCACCAGCGCGTCGATTCGATATGCCGGCATCTCCGTTTCCGGAATGATCAATGGGGTAGGGGATCAATACTTCCGCGTCCACCCCTTCGAGGTGCTGCAAGGCCACATGTTCGGGTCCAGTGATGTTCAGGCGCTCTCTCAAGTGGTCGTGATCGACGAGAATTCGTTTCGACGAATTTTCGGCGCCACTGTAAATCCCATCGGCCAGGTAATTCTCTTAGGTAACATGCCCGCGCGCGTCGTTGGCGTCGCGAAGCCCGCCGGCGCCGCGTTCGGCAGCGGCTCGAATTTGAATGTCTGGCTGCCGTACACCTCAGTGATCGGCCGACTGATGGGTCCGACCTCCTTGCGCACCATCACCGTGCGCGTGCGCGACGACGCGTCCATGGATCTCGCCGCCGCGGCGGTGACCGATCTCTTGACGCTCCGCCACGGCGTCAAGGATTTCTTTTTCTTCAACACCGACACCATCCGCAAGTCCGTGGAATCCGCGACCGCCACCATGACACTCTTGATTTCATCGATTGCCGTCATCTCGCTCATCGTCGGCGGTATCGGCGTCATGAATATCATGCTGGTCTCCGTGACCGAGCGGACCCGCGAGATCGGCATCCGCATGGCGGTGGGCGCTCGCCAGCGCGACATCCGCCAGCAATTCTTGATCGAGGCGACCTTGGTCTGCGTGATCGGCGGCGCTTTGGGCGTGATCCTCGCGCTTCTGATCGGGGTCATCGTCGGGCACACGTCCTCGCAAATCCCCATGGTGTTCTCTTGGCGCTCCATCGTCGCGGCGCTCGTGGTCTCGACCCTGATCGGCATCGGCTTCGGCTATTTCCCGGCGCACCAGGCTGCGCGCCTGGACCCCGTCGAAGCCCTGGCGCGCGAATGAAGTGCTGGCGCTTGAGTGTCGTCTTGCCTTCAGTGGCACTACTTTTGGGCTGCAACGCCTTTCGCACGCCGTACCAGCGCCCCGCGACGATCACGCCCGCGAGCTTCGCCCACGCGGACAACGAGGCCCGGGCCACCCTTGATCACTGGTGGCAGCGCTTCGGCGATCCGCAGTTGGACGCTCTGGTAGCCGAAGCGCTTAGGTTGAATTCCGACCTCGCGCTCGCCGCGCTCAATGTCCGCGCAGCAGCACTTCAGACGCATCTTGCCGTGATCAACCCGACGGTCGCCGCCGGCTACACCTACGAGGCCTCGAAACCTTTGAACGGCGCCGCACCGACCTCGCAGTTCCATAGCTTCACGGCCTCCGTGTCTTACGAGATCGACCTCTGGGGCCAATTGGCCGCCGAGCGCGACGCAGCACGCTGGGAAGAGCGCGCGACACGCGAAGACCGCGAGAGCGCCGCGCTTCTCTTGATTGGTTCCGTGGTGAACCTCTACTTCGAGATCGCCGATCTAAACCACCAAATCTCCTTCGGAGATGCCAACATCGCCGACGCGCAAAAGGCCCTGCAATTAATCCAGATATTAAAAAACGCCGGCGGCGCCACCGCGCTGGACGTCGCGGCGAGCGAACAAGCACTTGAGTCCCAAAAAACTGCCCAAGCGCAGCTTGTCGAAGCGCGCGTCGAGCGCCGCAACGCCCTGACCGTGCTCCTGGCCGGCTCAGCGTGGCCGGAGAGTAAGGAACGCGCCGCGGTACCCGACGATCCGCCGCCTGCCATGGACGCCGGCCTCCCCACGACGCTGCTCGATCGCCGCCCGGACCTACGCGCGGCCGAGCAGCGCCTCAAGGAAACCCTCGCGCAAACCGATGCCACACGCCTGTCCTTCTACCCGAACCTGAGCTTAACGGGTTCTGTCGGCACCGCGAGCACCGGCCTCTCGGAGATTATTTCGAACCCGCTCGGCAGTCTCGCGGCTTCGCTTTCTCTGCCATTCATACAGCTCAATCAGGCAAAGTTTGCGACTGCTCTTGCGCGAACCCAATACGACCAAGCCGCGCTGCGCTTCCAGAAAGCGTTGTGGCAAGCCCTGGGCGATGTCGACAACGCACTCTCCGCCCGCACGCAGTTGGCGGAGGAGGGCGCCGCCCTCGCGCGCTCCCTCGACGCCGCGCGGACCACCGAACGCCTCACCCAAATCCGCTACCGCGCGGGCGCCATCTCCCTCTCGTCCTGGCTCGCCGCGCAGGACGCGCGCCGCCAGGCCGAGCTCGCCCTGAGCGCCAACCACCTCGCCCAGCTCGAAAACTACGCCACCCTCTGCCAAGCCCTCGGCGGCGGCGGCGCCCGACTCTAAAGTGGAAGGTGAACAACCGATGCGCAAATATGCCCACGAATTCGGCATCTATCAAACTACGACGCTGCAGAACTCGTGAGACGCGCCCTGAGCAAAACTCGCGGGATTTGCGCATCGGGAAACCAAGCAGAATTCGTCGGGTCCGATTCGCGGCACCAGTGCAAGGCGTTGGGTCATCGGCGAGCCGTCTCAGGCGGAGTTTATCGGTGAGCGCGCTTGGCCAATTGATGCGGGAATGACGCTCGGCGGGGGTACCCGCGATAGGGTCTGTCGGAGTTTCCCCCATATTTCCCCGGAAACTTGGCATTCCCTAAATCCCTCTCTTGCTGTCCTATACCCACTTTTAATTCAAAGGGGTGGACCGGTGGATCAGCTCGTTAAAGTCCGCTTCGGCGGCAGACTCGCCCGATGGCTGGTGCTGACGGCAACCTTTTTTGCTCCGGTGACCGTCTTCGCCCAGGCGGCCGGCTCGCCCTTTGAGACCGGTGCGAATTCCCTGGTCACTTTTGCCCAGACCATCGGCACCCCGATTGCGGCACTCGTCATCATCGGGCTCGCGATCGCCGCAGCCGTGGGCAAGGTGTCCTGGGGCTGGGTAGTCGGTGCGCTGATCGGGATTGCCGCGATCTTCGGCGCCCCGACCATCGTCAGTTGGATCAGATCCCTGTTCGGCGTGTAGGACGCCATGAGCGAGCGCAATGCTGGCGTCACCGCCGATCCTGTCTTCCTCGGGGTCACGCGCCCGGCGATGCGTTTTGGCGTGACCTACATGGCGCTGATCTTCAACGCCGTGTTCACGATGGAAGTCTTCATCCTGACCAAGAACCTCCTGGTGCTCCTGATGGCACTGCCGATTCACGGTGTCTGCATGTTGCTCTGTGCTCGGGATGCCCGGTACTTCGACCTGGTGCTGGTCTGGGCCAAGACCCGGCTGGTGGCGTACTTCTGCACCATCCGCTTCTGGAAGGGTGCGAGCTATAGCCCGTTGAGTTTCGATCTGCCGACGCCCGCTGGCCGGCGCAAAGCGGCCGTAACGGTGCGTGTCGCATGAAGCGCGCGACGGCTCTGCGCCGCGAATTGCCCTCGGCCGTCCGCATTCCCTACCGGACACATGTGTCGCGGCACGTTGTCCGAACCGAATCCGGCAACTATGTGCAAGTCTTCAAACTCGCCGGCGCGAGCTTCGAGAGCGCCGATGACGAGGTGCTGAATAACTGGCACGAGCGTTTAAACGTGCTCTGGCGCAACATCGCGACCGCCAATACTGCGTTGTGGGTTCACGTGGTCCGCCGGCGGGAATCGCCCAAGGCCGCGCCGGCGGAAAATGCGGGTTTCGCGGCGCAGCTCGCTGCCAAGTACCGGGAGCGATTGTCTTCCGAAACCCTGATGGCGAATGAGCTGTACCTATCGGTCATCTATCGACCCATCGCTGGCGCAGCGCCAATCTTTCTCTCTCGGTTCATCAGCAAAACCACAACTCGGAGGTATACGCACGAGCTCGCCGATGCGCTGGATGCCTGCGAGAAACTAGCGCAAACGATCGAGTCCTCGCTCGCGCGCTACGAGCCTGAGCGCCTGGCGGTCTACAGCCAAGACGAACGGCGCTACTCCGCTGTCCTTGAATTCTTCAGTCTCTTGTTGGATGCAGATCCGGCGCCCGTGCCGTTGCCCACTGCGCCGCTTCATGAATCGCTCAATACCACTCGGCTCATTTTTGGCAGCGAAGCCATCGAATATCGCCTACCAACACAAACACGGTTTGGCGCGATTCTAGGTATCAAGGAATATGCGACACCCACAACGGTTGGCATGTACAACGCGCTCCTCTCCGCGCCGTTCGAGTTTGTTCTGACCCAATCGTTCTCCTTCCTGACTAAGGCGGCCGGACAAGGTCTACTCCAACGGCAATACAACCAGATGTCGAACGCCGGCGACTTCTCGGTGAGTCAGGCCGAGCAGTTGAAGGATGCGCTGGACGAGCTTACCTCCAATGAGTTTGTCATGGGCGATCACCACTTTACGCTGCAGGTTCTTAGCGGCGTCAGCGAGAAGCAATCCGACGCGACTGACGAGGATCGCCTAAAAGCGCTCAACGACGACATTGCGCTCGCACGCGCGATGCTAGCCGATACCGGCATGACCACGGCGCGGGAGGATCTGGCGCTCGAAGCGGCGTTTTGGGCGCAGCTTCCAGGAGCTTTTTCGTTCCGAACCAGGAAGGCGCCGATCACCTCGCGAAACTTCTGCGCCAAGTCGGCCTTTCACAACTTTCCTTGCGGCCGTGCGACGGGTAATCACTGGGGTGATGCGCTGGCGCTTCTCATCACGAGTGCTCGTTCGCCGTATTACTTCTCGCTCCACGCGAGCGACCCGCGTGATCCGGACGGCGGCAGCCGCAAGGACACCGGCCATACGTTCATTTGTGGGCCGACAGGCTCAGGGAAATCCGTCCTGATCGGGTTTCTGGTTGCCATGCTCGCCCGTCAGGGAGCGACCCAGATTATTTTCGACAAGGACCGAGGGCTTGAAATCCTCGTACGCGCGCTGGGCGGCACGTATCTCCCGCTCAAAAACGGTGTACCCACGGGATTCAATCCGCTGCGGCTGCCGCCCACCGCCGCGAACGTCGAATTCTTGAAGACGTGGCTGCGGGCGCTGGTGCGCGGCACCGTGCCGCTCAGCATTCGGGAGGAGGCGGACCTCGATCATGCGCTGATGGGTACGCTGGCTTTGGACGAGCGCGCTCGCCGGCTGTCGCGCCTCGTTGAGTTTACCGACGCGACGAAGCCTGAGGGCATTCAGGCCAGACTCGCCCGCTGGTGCGACAGCACCCAAGGCCACTACGCCTGGGTGTTCGATAACGTCGAGGACTCAATCGTTAGTGAGCTCTCAAAAGCAACCCTCTTCGGCGCCGATGTCACGGACTTTCTCGATAATGTGCTCACCCGTTCGCCCGTCACGCTGTACCTGTTTCATGTGATCCGCAATCTCCTCGACGGTCGCAAGCTCGTCTGCTGGATGGATGAGTTTTGGCGGTTGCTCGGCGATCCGGCGTTCGAGAATTTCGCGAAAGATGGCCCCAAGACCTGGCGTAAATTAAATGGCGTCATGTGCGTGGCGACGCAGAGCGCGAGCGATGTACTCGACAGTCCCATCAGCCGCACGATCATCGAGCAAACGCCGACCAAGATCTTCTTTCCCAACCCGGACGCAAACGCGGCCGAATACATGGAGGGATTCGGGCTCTCTGAGCGGGAATTCAAGCTCATCAAGGAACAACTCGAGCCCGGCTCGCGGCAGTTTCTTATCAAGCAAGGGCACTACTCCATCGTATGCCAATTAAACCTCAAGGGGTTCGATGCCGAGCTTAAGGTGATTTCAGGTCGCGCCAGCACGGTGGAGGAACTGCACCGAATCCTATCCACGTCCGGCCCCGACCCTGCGGAATGGTTGCCAGTCTTCCAATCCTCACCTACACGATAAGGAGTACACCGATGCGTCATCTCAAAAGAGCTCTTGCGATGCTGGTTTGCCTGGGTGGACTGGTCCTCGCGCCTCTCTCCCGCGCGCAATGGGCGGTGGTGGATGTTGGAGCTATCACGCAGCTCATTCAGCAGGTGAACTACTGGAAGCAGCAGATCCAGGCGATGTCCTCTCAGCTCAATCAGCTGCAGAGCACTTACAACGCCATGACGGGCAGCCGCAGCATGCAGAACCTGCTGCCCATGACGCCGCAGCAGCGCAATTACCTGCCCACCAACTGGCAGGGGCTTATGGCGGCGCTCAATGGCCTCTCCGGCAGCTACGGGGTGCTCGCCGCGCAATTGAATTCCACGCTCACCACCAATGCTATCCTGACCCCGGCACAACTCTCACGACTCTCGCCCCAGGAGCAAGCGCAACTGCAAAGCTCGCGCAATTCCGCGGCTCTCATGCAAGCGACCAGTCAACAGGCGCTGCAGGCGAGCAGCCAGCGCTTCGTGACGCTGCAGCAACTGATCAATGCCATTCCGACCGCCACGGATCAAAAGGGCGCGCTTGATTTGCAAGCGCGCATCGCCGCGGAGCAGGCCATGCTGCAGAACGAGCAGACCAAGGTTCAGACCCTTAATCAGGCGCTTCAGGCGGATGAACGTGCCCGCCAGCAGCGCGCGCAGGAACTGAGCATTTCGAACCTCGGGAGCCTGCGGAATCTTCCGCCCATCGGGCTCAACAATTAAAGGGTGGCGCCCGTGAAAATTCATGACCTGGCTGCCCTGACTCTCCTAAGTCTGGCGAGTTGCACCCGAGAGGCCGATGTGGCACGCCACACGGTCGAAGACTTCCGCGCGGACAAGACATTGCGACAGGCGATGTTCAAGAAATGCAGCAACGATCCGGGAACGCTCGGGAAGACCCCGGATTGCATCAACGCGCTGGAAGCGGAGCGGCTGGAAAGTTACGGGTCGCTGCGTAACTCAGCACCGATCGGTCTTGATCCGCCGAAGAAGCCTTAAAATATGGGCTTCTTCGCTGAATTTAATACCTGGCTCAACGGCGTCCTCGCGCAGTACATCGCG
>Ga0307474_10002541_pt1 | contig 13113 bp, 9 predicted proteins | sample atmos_gasesECM1C_2_FD_203312 | JGI IMG/M metagenome (GOLD analysis project Ga0307474, IMG submission 203312) | Hardwood forest soil microbial communities from Morgan-Monroe State Forest, Indiana, United States - atmos_gasesECM1C_05 | ecosystem: Environmental > Terrestrial > Soil > Temperate... | reverse complement strand
TGATCAGCCTGTTGCAGTGCTGACAGTTGACCTGAAACCCGTTGCGGACCTTCTGCGCGCGCTCGCGGAAAAACTGCGAACATTTCGTGCATTTGATTTTGACCTTCTCGTCGATCATGAAATGCCCCTGGATTGAAAATGCCACCTAGTGTGGCCGTTCAGAAGCCCGCATCATTACAGCTCGCGAGTGCGTCATGCGGACTTCCGAACCAAAGCCACACTAGAAACAACGCTTGCTAGTGTCCTTTCGATTCCGAAGTTCGCAAACGAGGTTGCCAAAAAATGATGCGAACTTCGGGATCGTGACACTAGCAGAAAAGCGCATTCTGCTTTCGAAGGCTTAAATGCCGGTTGAAGGTTTGCCTAAAATTCTAACGAGACAGTTGGCGACTAGAATCGGACATTGGTCACATGGGAGGTAGAGAATCCTTAAGCATGAAATCCTTCCGCTGAAAGCTGCCGTACCTAAAAACTTTTTCAACATCATTGCAGCGATAGATTGCCGGTAACGTGATGCCCATCCTCAGGGGGTAAGGCCTGATGGATTGCAAGAGCGGGCATCGGGACCGGAATATGCACGCACTCGACAAGAACCCGCAACTCCTGCAGGTAGCGCTGGAGCGGGCGAACGAAGCAATCCTCATCGTCGACGACGACCTCCGTGTGAATCATTTCAACGCGGCGGCAGAACTCATCTGGGGAATGGATCGTGCGGAGGTTCTCGGCCGCCATGCGAGCTGTCTGGGATTGAGTGATCTGCACAAGATGCAGGACGCATCCGCCGGCGCGGGTGAATTGGCCGGCGAGAAAGCAAAGCGCGCGGGCGGTCGCGAGTTGACCATCCGGCGCAAGGATGGCAGCAGGGTTCGCGCCATGCTGTCGCTTGCGCAGGTCGAGGCCGCAGGTGAAAGACGCACCATCGCCTTCGTTCGCGACATTACCGGTGAAGCCGACCTGCGCGAAAGGCTGGCGCTGGTCTCCTTGATCGCCGACGGCACCAACCGCGCGGTCCTCATCACCGACCGGAAGCTGAAGATTATCTACGCCAATGCCGCCTTTTCAGGGATGTTCGGCTATCTACTTGAAGAAGCGCGGGGTCGGCAGGCGTATCAGCTCTTGGCCGGCCGGCATACGAAAAAGAGGACGCTGGCAAGATTGCGCCGCGTGATGGAGGAAGGTCGCGGCGACGAGGAGGAGATTCTCGGCTACGACAAGAACGGCGACGAGATCTGGATCTCCGCCAATGTGAGGGCGTTCCGCGATGAAAGCGGCCGCATCAAATACATTTGCGCCCTTTTGAGCGACGTGACCGAAACCAGGCAGTTGCGCTCGCTGCAGCAGTTGATCCTGAGTGCGCTCGCCGACGAACTTCCGATCACGGAGATCTGCGATCAGCTTTGCCGGCGCGTGGAGGAACTCGCGCCCGACGTCGTCGCTTCCGTGCTCCACATCGATGCAATGGGCCACATTCATCCGCTCGGCGGCCCGAGCCTTCCCGAAGATTATTCGAATGCGCTCGATGGCGTGGCGATCGGGCCGGATGTCGGCTCCTGCGGATCCGCAGCCTATTTGGGCAAGCCTGTGCTGGCGACCGATATCGGCGCCGATCCGCGCTGGCAGCCGTACAACACGAGGCCGCTTGAAGTCGGTCTGCGCGCCTGCTGGTCCACGCCGATCAAGGCAAAGGACGGTCGCGTGATCGGAACCTTTGCGTTCTATTTCAGGGAATGCCGTGGCCCAAGCCGCTGGCATGAACGCATCGTCGAAGCCTGTGTCCATCTCGGTTCGCTGGCGATCGAACGCCAGGAAGCGCGTGCCCAGATCGCGCGGCTTGCCTATTACGACGTGCTCACGGGGCTGCCCAACCGTTCGCATCTGCGCGATCTCATATCGGAGGCGATCGACGCATGTGCTCCCGGCAGTCACGTTGCGCTGGCGTTTCTCGATCTCGACAATTTCAAGGACGTCAACGACACGCTCGGCCATTCGGCCGGCGATGAATTGCTGGTCAGGTTCGCTCAGCGTCTGCACGCAAAGATCCAGGCGGGCGACATCCTGGGACGCCTGGGCGGCGACGAATTCGTGCTGATCCTGCCCAACCGCGACGCAAACGAGGCTGCGCTGGTGGCGTCAAGCATTACGGAGTCGCTGGTGACGCCGATCAAGATCGCTACCCGCCAGGTACCGATGTCGGCCAGCATCGGCATCAGCATCTACCCGGACATTGCCACCGACATCGACACGCTGATCCAGCAGGCCGACGCAGCGATGTACCAGGCCAAGCGCGCCGGCCGCTCAACCTTTCGCCTCTTCAGCGCGGAGATGAGCGGGCTCGCCAAGGAACGGCTGGTCTTGAGCGCGGCGCTGCGCAGCGCGATTGCAAATGATGGCCTTCACCTGCGTTACCAGCCGCAGATCCGCACCGCGGACGGCACGATCCATGGCGTCGAGGCGCTGGCGCGCTGGAACGACCCCGTGCTCGGCGAGGTTTCTCCCGCAAAATTCATTCCGCTTGCCGAGGAGAACGGGTTGATCGAGCAGATCGGCCTGTGGTCGATACGCGAGGCATGCCGGCAAATGGCGGAATGGCGCAAATCGGGGCTCGATATCCCCTGTGTCTCGGTCAATCTCTCACCGATCAATTTTCAGAACGGGAATCTGGCGGCGGCGGTCGCCGAGACGCTCAGCGATCACCGACTGCCACCGGAAATGCTCATGCTCGAGATCACCGAGGGCGTCGTCCTCAACGAGCGCGCGGTCGCGATCGAAACCATGAATGCGCTGCGCAAGCTCGGCGTCGGGCTGTCGCTCGACGATTTCGGAACCGGCTATTCGAGTTTGAGCCGGCTTGCGCAATTGCCGATCCGCGAACTCAAGATCGACCGCAGCTTCATGCGCGATATCGAGAGAGATCGTGGCGCGCGGGCGATCGTGACAACGGTGGTGAGCGCCGGCCAGAGCCTGCAGCTCACCGTCGTCGCCGAGGGCGTCGAAACCGATGGCCAGCGCGCGCTTCTTACCCAGCTCGGATGCGATGTCGTCCAGGGATTCCTCTATGCGCCGGCGCTGCACCCAGCTGCGTTCGGACGCTGGCTGGTCGACCATAGCGCCGCGCGCGCGAAAATGTTGCTTGAAGGGATCGGTCAATCCGTGAGGCAAACGTCCCTGTCCCCCATCGCCTCTGGAGCCGGGCTCGCATAGCTTCCTGCTGCAACGGAGCAGAAGCGAAACGCAAAAGTAGTCGAGCGCTATTGCTTGCACTCGCACAGGTAGAAGAAGCGCGGCTCTTTGCAATACTGGCTTAACCAATCGTAAAGCTTGTGAAGCCGTCCAAACCGTGTCGGCTGCCTGCCTTGCGGTCATGCGTGGTATTTAGGGATGGTATGTTGTCCATCATTTACGAAAATCTCAAAATTCCATGCCTAAAGCTTAAGCCATGAATGAGCACAGGATCGCCCCGCGTCGCCGCATGTTCAAGGCCGGAACCATCGAGTTCGGGGGCGGCGGCATCGATTGTACGGTCAAGAATCTGTCCGACACCGGCGCGGCACTTGAAGTCCTGAGCCCACTTTACATCCCCGACCGCTTCACGCTTCTTGTTCCGACCGACCAGTTCAAGCGGCGTTGCCACGTCGTGTGGCGGAAGGAAAGACGGATGGGCATCGCCTTCGATTGAGGCCTTCCTCGTCGACGGTATGTTGCAATGAGAGCGAAAGCTTTTCTAGGGAAAGCAGGCGGTCGCCGAAATCGGGATGATGAGCTTCCTGAATCCGATGTCCATCGTGTAGTTGACCGTGCCGGTCACGGAATTGCCGGTATTGGCGGGGCCGCAGGAAGCAGCATTGTTATAAGTGAAGGTGGGTGACACGTTCGGCCCGAGATACCGGCTCTGGGTATAGGCGATGGTCGTCGGGGTGTCCTGGCATATCGTGGTTTTGACGGAAGCGCAGCGTGCGCCGTCTTCCACCGCGAAATGAAGACTGCCGACCAGAAAGAGCGCAAAGCACAAGCCGATCGTTCCGAGCACAAGCAGGATAAATATCGGCGCGATGATGGCGAACTCCACCGCAGTCGTGCCTTCCTGGTTCCGATAGATCGATCTGAGGAGATTGCGCACGATCAACCCAATCTCAATATGGCCGTTTTCGTGATGGGTGTCGGGAAGGTGGCCGCGACACTGAGTTTCGCAAATATCGGCTGATAGGTGAACGTCGTCGCGATCGTGATGTAATCGCCAGGCTGCAGCGCCGGCGTGCCCGCGGCCGAGCAATCGGCAGGCTTCGAGTTGACACCGCTGACAAGTTGCAGCGCATCGGAAGCATTGACGCAGTAATATCCCTCGCTCGGCGAACCGTTTTGCAGCGTAACCGCGGTGCCCAGCGACGTGCTCTGCATCGCCGTCTGCACGGCGGTCAACAGGTTGGCGCAGTTTATCGTGGCCGGCAAGCTGTTGCTGCTGCTGCACGTCTTGAGAGCTGCCTGTGCGGCGACCTCGGTGGCATTCTCCACCTGCATGCGCTGGTAGATGTAGATCGAGACGTCGGTAACGTTCGCCAGCGAGGCAAACAGAAGGATGGAAAAAAGGCCGAACTCGACCGCAGCGACGCCACGCTGGTCCGCCCAAGCCGCCCTGGTCTTGCGGGCAAGCCGCGACGCAAGCTTGCCCGACAACCAACCAGTTGATCGTACTTTGTTACTCATAGGACGAGTCCTACTGCCCCAACATTGGCCGTCGGCACGGTTAAGCCCGCTCCTTTGCAATTTCCGATGTCGGTCTTCAGAATGCCGCCGGTGCCGCTGATCTGGAAATTGTCCGCGACCATGACCACGCACGACTTGCCGAAATTCGATTTATCGATCGCGCCCTTCAGCGTGATGGTGGCGTTGGGCATGTAGATCAGTCCGGTAATGGTCAAGGTCGGACTGTTGCCCGCCGACGAAACATCCAAGGCGCCACCTACATCCGTCAAGTTCGGATCCTGAACGATGGCCATGCCCGCCCACGGTCCCGAGGTCGGCGGCGTGATGTCGAGCACGCCACCATTGGGGGCGTTGTCGAGTATAGTGTGGTTGTACCCGCAACAGTTGCTACCGGTAAACACTATTGTGAGCGCCGAAGTATTGTCCGCCATCTCGAAATTAAACCCGGCGAGATCGAGCGCGCCATTTTCAATGATGAGAACGGCGGGGCCATTAGGCGTGCTTATCGTCACGTTGCCGGTGAGCACTTGATCCCCGCACCAGAACGTATTGCCAGCCGGCAGGCTTATGGGCAGCCCCGACCGCGGCACGCCCGTGCCAGCGACAGGCTTGTTGCCCTTTAGTTGTTCCTGTGGTGGGGGGTTCTTGGTACATCCGTCGGCTGGATCGTTGGTGGGCACGGCCGGGAAGTTCGAAATGTTATTGGAGATCTGGCTCGAATAAGGGTCTTGCGGATTCAGCTTGGTTTGCCTCGACATCTGTTTGGCGCCGCAGCCGTTGTTGGTCGATCCGACCGTAAAGCTGATGCCCAGTCCCAGATTGTGTCCGTTGCAATCGGCCCCCGTATACGACATCGAGTCGCAGCCGTTCATGTTGGCGGTCGGCGCGCCGTTGGTTTGGATAGCCGGGTTCGTGCCGCTGCCCGCGAGCGCAAGCATGCAGATTTCTGCAGGCGAGGCGGCTTTCGCTACCGCGAGCGTGCCCAACTGCTTCTGGAGGCTGCCATTGATGTTGCCGGCACCCTGGAAGCCGACGATCTGGGACATCAGCAGCGGCGTATAGCCGGAGATCGTCACGCTGTAGCAGTTTGGGTCGCCGGTGAGGGGGCAGATCGCGGTGTTGCTGACGCCGATAAGGACGTTGTTGACGCCATTGACGAAGCCATATTGTGCCGCCACGGCCCTGGCTTCGACGTCATAATTGGCGCTGTTGTTGATCGCGGCGGCAAGCGCCGCCGCGTCGGCCGCGTTTTGCATGCTGCGCGTGATCAAATACCAGTTCGAAACCTCAAAGCCGAGGGCGAGGAATCCCACCAGCGGGATCATCATAAGGCCCATCGTTATGCTCACCGCGCCGCGTTGGTCCGCGCGCAGGCGACGCAATTGATTAATTATCGAAGAAGGAACCATTGGGACTTCTCCTGAACAGCCGTGACGTGCAATTTGGTGGCATTGTTACGTCGCGGCCTTCAAGAACACGCTAAGGAAATTGATCAACATCTAATAAAAATGACCGTTTCGTTCCCGCCGAGCATGCGCAAGCCGGTAGAACTTGAAGCAAGGTGGTCGATTTCTCAGGGCGCGCTCCCATTTCTCGTAGAGTCCACCTGGTCATACAACCTCTGCCGGTAACCATGTGTTGATAGCGCCCCGACGCCGCCCTAGTGTGCACAAGGGTTTACGATGGCACGTCGGTTCTTGAGGGGGCACATGCAGCGGCGTCGGTTCGTCATGCTTCTCGGCGCTGCCGCGGCGGCGGCCTTGCCGTCGGCGGTGCGGGCGCAAGCGCCGGGGCGCCGCTCAGCGCAGGCGGCCGGTCCCGGACCGGTCATGAATACGCTTGCCAGCTACATGGCGGCGGCAAGAACGCGCGCGCTGCCGGAAGAGGCCGTCGAGCAGGCGAAGTATCACCTGATCGATACCCTGGCCGCGATGATTTCCGGCTCGGAGCTGCCGCCGGGCCAGGCGGCCCAGCGCTACATCCGCGAACACGCAGGCAAGGGAGGAACGACGGTCGTGGCCTCGGCCTTGACTGCTGCACCGCTCGATGCCGCGCTTGCCAACGGCGTCATGGCGCATGCCGATGAGACCGACGATTCGCACAATGAATCGCGCTCCCATCCGGGCTGCGCGATCGTGCCGGCCGCGCTTGCGCTCGGCGAGGAGTTCGGCATTGACGGGGTGGCTCTGCTTCGCGCCGTTGCGCTCGGCTACGACGTCGGCACGCGGGTAGTCTTGGCCATGGGAGGTGCGGCCTTCAGTTACGACAGCAGTCTGGCGACCCACAGCATCGCCGGCACATTCGGTGCCACGGCTGCGGCGGCCTGCGTCGCCTCGCTCGACCCGCGCCAGATGCGCTGGGCGCTTGATTATGCCGCGCAGCAATCCTCCGGCATCGTCGCCTGGCGGCGCGACACTGACCATATCGAAAAGGCGTTCGTGTTTGCGGGCATGCCGGCCCGCAACGGTGTCACCGCGGCGCTCGTCGTCAAATCCGGATGGAACGGCGTCGACGACATTTTCTCCGGTCCCGACAACTTCTTCGCGGCCTATGCGCCGAAGGCGCTGCCGGATCGGCTGGTCGAGAAGCTCGGCGAACGCTATGAAATAACGCAGACCGACATCAAGAAGTGGACGGTCGGTTCGCCGATCCAGGGGCCGCTCGATGCGATCGAGGCGATCCGCAGCAAAACGCCTTTCGAAGCCGATTCCGTCAAGCGCGTGACGGTTCGCCTTGCGCCGTCGGTTGCAACCGTGGTCGACAACCGCGAAATTCCCGACATCTGCCTGCAGCACATGGTGGCCGTGATGCTGCTCGACAAGACGGTCTCGTTTCATGCCGCGCACGACAAGTCGCGCATGCAGGACGCTTCCGTCTTGCGCCAGCGCGCCAAGGTCAATCTGGTGCGCGACGAGGAACTGGCAAAGCTTCTGCCGTCACGCGAAACCATCGTCGAGCTCGAGCTGAGCAGCGGAGTCAAACAAGCGGAACGTGTTTCGGCCGTTCGCGGCACGCCGCGCAATCCGATGACGAAAGACGAAGTCGTCGAGAAAGCGAGCGATCTGATCACGCCGGTGCTTGGGCGCGATGCCTCAAGCCGCCTGGTCGAAACCGTGTTCTCAATCGAAACCGTGACCGATATCCGCAACCTGCGTCGGCTGTTGCAGCACGGCTGATGCCGGGCCGCCGACGGGCAACGGCAAGTATTCTGTCCGGGGCCAGTTCGTTGGCGCTGGCGCGCAGGCCGCTCTCGGAGTATTTCTTTAGCTAGAATGCGCAACAATCCAATCATCGTACAGAAATACGGCGGCGTCTGTCTTGAGACACCGGCAAAGATTCGTGCGGTAGCGAGCAATCTCGCGGATTTGCACAGGCGTGGTCATCGCGTCGTGGTGATCGTTTCAGCGATGGGCAAGACCACCGACGAACTGGTCAGGATGGCCTATCAAATAAGCCCGCATCCCAATCGCCGTGAACTCGATATGTTATTGACCACCGGCGAGCGCATCAGCATGTCGTTGATGAGCATGGCGCTTTCCGATTTCGGGGTGCCGGCGATCAGTTTTACCGGCAGTCAAGCCGGAGTGATGACCGACGATTCCCATTCTTCAGCGCGCATTCTGGATGTGCGACCCATTCGCGTGCACGAGGAACTCGATCGCGGACGGGTGGTGGTTTTGGCGGGCTTTCAGGGCGTCAATCCGGTGACCAGGGAAATCACCACGCTGGGCCGCGGCGGCAGTGACACCACCGCGGTCGCCATGGCGGCGGCGTTAAAAGCCGAGTGCTGCGAAATCATCAAGGAGGTCGACGGAGTTTGCACGGCCGATCCGCGCATCGTGGCGAACGCAAAACCCCTGCGCCGGCTCGATTTCGCATCGTTGTCCGAAATGTGTTTTTGGGGCGCGAAGGTCCTGCATTTTCGCAGCGTGGAGCTGGCACAAAGCCAGAATGTGGCATTGGTTCTCAAACAATGGGGCGGCGCCGAACGCAGCACGCAAGTGGTGAGGGAGGTCTTAGGCATGGAAAGCGGAAAAGTGTTGGCCGTCAACTCGATGGCTCGCATCGAGCATGTGGAGATCGATTCGGCAGACCTCAATCAGGGTTTTGAGAAATTCGCGCAGCATCTCAAGCAAAACGGCTTGTCCTGGCCGCAACTGCTGGCCTCGGCCTTCACCGCCGGAAAAACGCGCATCATGATGACTTGCGATTCGGAGTCACTCGACGCTCTGCTGCGTACACTCGAAGGGAGCAAGGACTTGCGCAAGCAGCGCGAGACTTTAAGTTCGGTGAGCCTCACCTGCTTCGGCGGCGTCTCTTCAGACTTGCCGTTCAGGGCGATTCAGATTCTGCAACATCAGGGGATCATCGCCGACAAATATGTTTTGTCACCGCATTCGGTAAGCTTCTTTGTTGCTGTGGAGAGCCGCGAGGCCGCGGTGAAGGCTTTGCATTCGCTGATATAGTGTGGCGGTTCAGAAGTCCGCATCATTATTGCCGCGAGTTCGTCATGCGGACTTCTGAACCAGAAGCCACACTAGTGCGGCGAATTTGAAGTTCCTATCGGTATCGCGGCAAGTTCGTGATAGGAACTTCAAATTCAAAGCCGCACTAGAATCAACAAGTTGCTAGAGCTCCTTTGATTCCGAAGTTCGCATCAGAAGTTGCCGCGATAGCTTGCGAACTTCGGAATCGGAGCTCTAGAATCATAGATTTGCTAGTGTCCTTTCGAATCCCAAGTTCGCGAAAGAGGCCGCCGCAAAATGATGCGAACTTCGGATTCGGGACACTAGCTGACCTTCGCCGCAAAACCTTGCGACTGCCCCAATGTTTTCGAAGTCCTGGAGAGCGAAGGCGAAAGCCCCGGCATTTGACCGATCACAGGCCGCACGATCATGAAGACCTTGTTGCTGCTCGTGCTTTCCATGGTTGGGCTCGCGTGCAAGGCGATCGCACAGGACGCTGGTTGCGTCAGCGAACGCGCCGCCATGGTCGAAACCATCCGCTCCTATGCCCGGTCCTACGCCGGCGTATTGGGACAGCAGGGCTTTTCAGAGAGGGTCCTTCGGGCCATTGGGCAAACGAAACGACACCTGTTCATTCCCGAGCGGGCCTGTTCCATCGGCTACGCAGACAGGCCGCTTCCGATCGGCCTCGGCCAGACCATATCGCAGCCATTCATCGTCGCCTTGATGACGCAGTTGGCCGAGGTCGCATCCGATCATGTCGTGCTGGAAGTCGGTACGGGGTCGGGCTATCAGGCCGCGATCCTTGCGCAGCTCGCGCGAAAGGTCTGCACCATCGAGATCATCCCGCAACTGGCCGAGGCCGCCGCGAAAGCACTCGAGGACCTCGGCTATGACAATGTGAGCGTCAGGCTTGGCGACGGCTATGGTGGCTGGAGCGAATGCGGTCCCTTTGACGCAATTGTTGTGACCGCCGCGCCCGAGCGGCCGCCGCCGGCTTTGATCGAGCAGCTCAAAGTGGGTGGCCGGCTCGTGATGCCGGTGGGGCCAGCTTACACCACTCAGCACCTGACGGTCGTCGAAAAAATCAGCCCGGACAAGACGACAACGCGCGATGTCGCCCTCGTGCGCTTTGTGCCCCTGACGCGTTCACAAAACTAGGGGCCGCGAGCTGAGCAGCGGGATCGGCATTCGAGGGTTAAGCATGCCCTGGACCTTGGGAGCGTCTGCAAATGACCCATGGGCTGTCTTCTCCGGATGCTGTGGACGGTCCTTGCAGACTATCCTCGCGGGGGAAGCAGCCGGTCCATCCCATTGGCGGACCTCGGCTAAGTGCATTTTTTTGAGGCTGCGTCGGCGGACCATGTCCGATAGTTGGCACAACCTCCGGCCATGGCCCGCTTTCGCTTTTTTCGCAACTATTTGAGGCGGATCAAAATGTTTTGGCGGAAGCCATGCTAGATTAGCCACTGGACGACAAACTTACGGATTGCCGTCCATTATTTGCAGTACGGAATCCTTTGTACCCGCCTCCATAGTTTAGAACTTTTCGTTTCTTCCCCGACTTTTGGGGGCGGGTCTTTATCAGTGTGCTGATCTGCCTTTTTGGAGTGTCAGCACCCGCACCATGCTGAACTAGTTGTCTGACTATATTCATCGCGCGTCATAGCGCGAGCAAAAGGTTTTGCTGTGGCCCGAATTGCTGGCAAAGAAATCCGTTGCCATTAGTCGACAGCATGGCACCGTCGCGTAACTCTCATCACTGGGATGCTCTGCACCGCGTGCGTGCTCCTGTTAGCGAGCGAACTCAGAGCGCAATGCATTTGCGCCACCCTAAAGACGAACCGCAATTTCATAACGCGAACAGCGCACGAGTCCGCAAGCGTCATTTGCTGGCGACAAGATCGATCAACGCCGACATGCCTTTGTGAGCGGTGCCTTCCTCGATGACGGCGTCGTACTGGTTCAGCTCCAAAATCTTGAGATCTGAAAAAGCTTCGCGCAGCATCTCCTCGGTATAGAGATTTTCGAGAATCGGCGGGCCGCCGGTTCGATAGTCGAGCTGCTTCGGACGATAACCTTCAAGTAGAAGAAGCCCGCCGGGCTTCAAGGCGCGCTTGATGCCGTCAAACAGCGCGGCGCGGAGCAAGGGGCCCGCGAATTGAAAGAAAATCGCGGCAACCACGTCGAAGCGACTTTCCGGGAATTGCCAGGTCGAGAGATCGGCCAGTTCGAGTTTGATTTGAACGCCGCGCGAGCGCGCCAGGCGTCGCGCCTTTGCTTGCGCCACCGCGGAAGCGTCGAGGGACAATACGTCGAGGCCCTGTTCGGCGAGCCAGACGCCGTTTCGCGCCTCCCCGTCGGCCAGTGCCAGGGCCGACTGGCCGCGCTTTAACCGCGATGCCTGCGAAGCCAGGAAGCGGTTCGGCCGCTCTCCGAACAGATAGTCCTCTCCGGCGTATCTCTGGTCCCATGCCGGAGGTTCGTTCGTGCTCATGTCGACACGGTTCCTCTTTACTCTCTGTTCGTTGCGCCAGCGAATGTACCAGTCCCACCATTGCGACCCAAGATGCTGCGTTTTCGCTAAAGCCCAAGGTTTGGTAAGGCTTGGTTGACAAGGCTTGGTCGATCGCTGCGGACCGTCTATTCTGTCTGGCGGCGGAATTTTTCGGCCGCGCCGGATTGATCTGGATCAACGTCGCTCGCGGCAAGCAGATGGCACAAAACAAGGAGTTGAACGCAAACTGTTGAAGGCAAACGCAACAAGCCGAGGGGAGCGCGCTAGCCGCTCGCATCTCACCGGCAAAGAAGGGGAGCGAAGCCATGACGACCACGAAGAAATATGTGCTCGGCGAGGAGAGAATCCCGAAGGCCTGGTACAATCTCGCATCCCATCTGCCGTCGCCGCCGCCCGCGGTATTGCATCCGGGCACCGGACAACCGATCGGGCCAGGCGATCTCGCGCCCCTTTTCCCGATGGCAGTCATCATGCAGGAGGTTTCGACCGAGCCGTGGATCGAGATTCCCGAGCCGGTGCGCGACATCTACCGAATGTGGCGTCCGTCGCCGCTGATCCGCGCCGAACGGCTGGAGAAGGTGCTTGATACGCCGGCGCGCATCTTCTTCAAATATGAGGGCGTCAGCCCCGCCGGCAGTCACAAGCCGAATACGGCGGTGGCGCAGGCCTTCTACAACAAGCAGGAGGGCGTCAAGCGCCTCACCACCGAGACCGGGGCCGGGCAGTGGGGCTCGTCGCTGGCTTTCGCGGGCAGTCTGTTCGGCCTCGAGGTCGAAGTCTTCATGGTGAAGGTGAGTTTTGAGCAGAAACCATACCGCCGCGCCTTGATGGAGACCTACGGCGCCAAGTGCATTCCGAGCCCGTCGAACCAGACCGCCTCGGGTCGCGCCATCCTGGAGAAAACTCCGAACTCGACGGGATCGCTCGGGATTGCGATTTCTGAAGCCGTCGAAGTCGCGGCCGGGCGCGAGGACACCAAATACTCGCTGGGCTCGGTGCTCAATCACGTGTTGCTGCATCAGACCGTCATCGGCCAGGAGGCGCAGGAGCAAATGGCGATGGCCGGCTTCGCGCCCGATATCGTCATCGGCTGCGCCGGCGGCGGCAGCAATTTTTCGGGCCTCGCCTTCCCCTTCGTCGGCGACAAGATCAGGAACAAGACGAAAACCCGCATCATGGCGGTCGAGCCCGCATCCTGTCCGACACTGACGCGTGGGCGTTATGCCTACGATTTCGGCGACACCGGTCATCTGACGCCGCTGGTGAAGATGCACACGCTGGGCTCGACCTTCGTGCCGTCGCCGATCCATGCCGGGGGCTTGCGCTATCACGGCATGGCGCCGATGGTCAGCCACATCAAGGAACTCGGACTGATCGAGGCGCGTGCCTACGCGCAGCTTGAATGCTTTGCCGCCGCCGTGCAGTTCG
>Ga0307474_10002540_pt1 | contig 13114 bp, 11 predicted proteins | sample atmos_gasesECM1C_2_FD_203312 | JGI IMG/M metagenome (GOLD analysis project Ga0307474, IMG submission 203312) | Hardwood forest soil microbial communities from Morgan-Monroe State Forest, Indiana, United States - atmos_gasesECM1C_05 | ecosystem: Environmental > Terrestrial > Soil > Temperate... | reverse complement strand
GGACCCGGCCTGGGTGGTCACTGCATTCCCGTCGACCCCTTCTACCTTTCCTGGAAAGCGAAGGAATACGACTTTCGCACTCGCTTCATCGAACTGGCCGGGGAGATCAACACCAACATGCCTTATCACGTGCTCGCCTCCATTGGCGGAGCATTGAACCAGCACAAGAAATCGGTGAACGGCGCGCGCGTCCTGGTTCTGGGTGTGGCATACAAGAAAGATATCGACGATCTCCGCGAATCTCCCGCCCTCACCATCATCGAACTTCTGCAGCATGAAGGTGCCCAGGTCAGCTATCACGATCCCTACTTCCCGTTCATCGGGAAGGGGCGTAAGTACGACTTGCAGATGAAGCGGACGGAGCTGGAGCGCCTGGGCCAGTACGATTGCGTCGTCATTGTCACTGATCACTCCGATTATGACTACAAAAAGATCGTCGGCGAAGCCCAGTTGGTCGTCGACACCCGCAACGCGACGAAAGGAATCGAGAGTCCTAAGGTAGTGCGGTGCTGAACTAACGGAGGCCAGAGGGACAGGGGTGCCCCGAAGTAGAAGTAAATGACTCGCTTCAAGTGTAAGTTTTTGCTCTTTCTTGCCGGACCTGCGACTCGCCTCAGCGCGGTCGGCATAAGTGACTGAAAGATCAATAGGATAGACTTCCCATTTTGCAGGCGAAATGGCCTTTGCCGTGCAGATTTTGATATTGGCACCTTGCCTTGAGGTAGTAAACTATGACCTCCTCGAGCCCCTGCAGTCCCGGGAGCTCCATGCTGCCGCGGACTGAGAAACTTTCAGACCCGAACCGGGGTTTGAACGACCGACGAGCAACGGCTATGAGTTCTTCTGCCTCCCAAGCGACTCTCTTCTCCATGCTGCCGGAGACGAGGAAACCTTGGACCGAATTCGTTTTCAGCACCGGATTGCAGGCCGCAGCGGTCGCGCTCCTGATATGGGTGCGCCTGTTGTATCCCTCGGTTGTGACCCCTCCCGAGCACACGTTCCGTTCGGTTGAGTTAGTAAGCACTCCGGTTCCGGTCAATCATCAGCCGCAGCCGGTGCGCCGATTTGAGCAGCCGGCAGTCATCGCCAAGGTCGATCCCCCCGCTGACGCCCTGCGTCTGCCTGCGCCGAAGCCGAAAGCTCCTGTGAAGGTGGAGGACGATTCTGCTCCCCTAGTCGCCATAGCCTCAAAGAAATTGGAGCCACTGCCTCCCGGCCCAGCGCCAGTCATTCCTAAGCAGGCAGTGAAGACAAACGTATTTTCCACAGGCAGTTCGGCGGTTCCTACCATTGCGCGCGCGCCCTCGCAGGTACAGACCGGCGGCTTTGGCGACCCAAACGGAATTCCCGCTAAGCCAGGTCAGACCAAGGCAGTCAATATTGCGGCGCTCGGATCCTTCGACCTCCCATCCGGCCCCGGCTACGGCAACGGAACCGGCGGCGCCAAGGGCGTGCCCGGCGTGATCGTAAGCACCGGCTTTGGCAACGGAACCGCCACTCCGCCCCCGCCCCCTCGGCGCACGGGCACGGTTCAGCCCAGCGGCTTCGCCAGCGCCGATGTGCCCGCGCCACCCACGGTGCAGTCTCACGCCACGGAAGCCGTGGCCAAAGTGTTGCCTGCGGAAATCCTTTCCAAGCCAACTCCCGTCTATACTCAAGAGGCTCGGAACCTGAAGATTGAGGGCGAAGTCCTCCTGGACGTGGTTCTGGAAGCCTCCGGCAAACTCCGGGTCGTCCGCGTGGTCCGCGGATTGGGTCACGGCCTCGATGATAACGCCGTCAAGGCCGCCGAACAGATTCACTTCAAGCCGGCAATAAAGGATGGCCAGCCGACCGATTACGAAGTTGTTTTGCACATCATTTTTCAGATCGCGTAAGTTGCTCCCGGAAGGGTTTATGCGTATTTTTCAGGTAGGTTCGTTTTCTTTTTTTCTGTTTTTGGTCTGGTCTTTGCCTGCGGTGGCGCAGGACCAAGCCTCTCCCGCACCGCCGCCCGCGGCCTCCAGTCCGGCCCCGGCCACACCGGCTCCGCCCCCACCGACTCCGGGCATACAAGCGGCGGACGCTCCATCCTCTCCGCCTCCAGCTTCGTTCGACGAGGTCATTGACCGCACCGTCCAGCGAGAGCATCTCTTCGTGGCCCAGATGCGCCACATGCATCCCATGGTCGAGACTTATCTGCAGGATCTTAAAACCGACAAGGACGGCAATACCTCCCCGGTGAAAGACCAGTATTTCCTCGGACGCCTCGACATGAGCGATGGCCCCGAAGACACTTCATTCGTGGGCCAGCCCGGGTTCGGCCAACGCATGATCAAACGGCTCACCGGTCTCTACTCTCTCCATTTTCTCCCGCTGGGCTTCGCTCAGATGGTGCTCCTCGATACCGATTTCCAAAAGAAGTACTACAAATTCACCTTTGTGCGTCGTGAGTTTCTCGGAGAAGTGCGCTGTCTCGTGATCGATGTCGAACCCCGGGCTGACGCAGGAATGGCCCGCTTCCTGGGCAGAATCTGGGTCGAAGACCAGGATTACAACGTGGTGCGCTTCAACGGCACCTATTCTCCCCACCCCAGGACCAGCTTCTACTTGCACTTCGACAGTTGGCGTTTGAATCTTCGTCCCGGCACTTGGCTGCCCGCCTATATCTACAGTGAGGAATCCGACCTCAAGGCCGGAGTCTCCAAGAGCTTGCACTTCCGGGGTCAGACCCGTCTCTGGGGATACGACTTGAAACCTTTGACCAAAAATTCTGAATTTACTCAGATTCTGGTGGATTCTCCCCAGGACGCTTCTTCTGTGAAAGATCAGAGCGAAGCAGCCGCCGACGCCAGTCCCGTGGTCGCCCAGCGCATGTGGGAACGCCAGGCGGAGGATAACGCGGTCGAGCGCCTGCAGAAAATCGGCCTTCTGGCGCCTCCGGGCGAGATGGACAAGATTCTCCTAACCGTGGTCAACAACCTGTTGGTCACGAATAACATCGATTTGCAGTCCGACGTCCATTGCCGCGTCCTGCTCACCTCGCCTCTGGAATCGTTCACCATCGGGCACACCATTGTGATGAGCCGTGGCTTGCTCGATGTGCTCCCCGACGAAGCCTCGCTTGCTATGGTCCTGGCTCACGAACTCAGTCACATTGTGCTGGGACACCAATTCGACGCCAAGTGGGCGTTCAACGATCGGCTGTTGTTCCCCGATCAGGACTCGTTTCAGCGCATGGATTTCAAACGCCGCCCGGCGGACGAAGAAGCGGCAGATGCCAAAGCGGTGGAACTGCTGAAGAACTCTCCGTACAAGGACAAGCTGGGAACTGCCGGGCTATTTCTGAAGGCCTTACAGGAACATGCGCCCGAACTGCCCAACCTGATTCGTCCGCATCTGGGTAATAGCTTCGCCGCGGGCAAGGATGTCCGCATGGCGGCGCTGCTCGCTTCCGCGCCACAACTGGATCCGAAGCGCCCCGATCAGATCGCCGCGCTCCCCCTTGGCGGACGCATCAAGCTCGATCCCTGGACCGATCAGGTGGAACTGGCCAAAGCCAAACCCGTGGCCCTGACCTCCGCCCGGGAAAATATGCCGTTCGAGATCACTCCGTTCTTCCCTCACCTCACCAGACTCTCGACTTCCGGCAGCGACAAAGTCGCGCTTACATCGCCTACCCCCAAGTAGGGCAGCGCGCGAAACAACCTTATCTTAGCGGAGAATGGGTTCCCGAAGGGATGAGGGTTCAAAAGCAAAAGCGCGCCTGGTGACGCGCCCTGCAGATCTCGACATCGATTGCCCGCTTGGTGATTACTGGATGGCGCTGCCTACGTTAGAGAATACGTTGTTAGCGTTCGAGCCGATAAGCCGGACCGTGCCCACGACGATTACAAGAATTACAGCCAGCATCACCGCATATTCGGCGATATCCTGACCACTTTCATCGTTCCACAAATGTTGCCAAAGTTTTGCCACGGGCTCCGTCTCCTTAAGAATCTGTCTTGACCAAACCCCCTCGTCCCAACAAGGGGGAAAGAGCACCCAAACTTTGTCACCGGATCAGTTCCTCCCCGAGGCTGGTCGTGAGCAAATGATAAGTTCTAGGGCCGGGCTCGCCAATGGCACGTAAGTGCTACCCTCAGTTACGGTTGGGGCGGCCTCTAAGTCCTTATCAGCCAATACTTTTCAGCGGTAACGACTGGTTTACCGCAAATAGCGCCAACTCCAGCCGCGTCGACACCCCCAGCTTGTCGAAAATATTGCTCAGATGGTGCTTCACCGTGTCTTCGCTGATCTTGAAGTATTCCGCAATCTCTTTATTCGAGTATCCCGCCACCACCGCCGCTACAATCTCCAACTCGCGCGGGGTCAAGCCAAACTTCTTCTGCCGCGCCTCGTCGCTCGAAGATTGCACCAGCGTGCGCAAGTATTGCACCAGGTTCGAAACGCTCTCGCGCCCCACCCAGTACTCGCCTGACATCACAGTATGAATCGCTTTCAGCAACAGTTGCGTGGCGGAATCTTTTAACACCACGCCTCGCGCACCCAGTTGCAACGCTTCCACGATCTGACTCTTTTCCGCCGCCGCCGTCAGCAGGATCACTCGTACCGGAGCCGAACTCGTCCCCGCGCTCAGATCCCGCAAAGCTTCCAATCCCGGATGCCTCGGCATCGCCAGATCCAGCAAAAGAATGTCAGGCTTCAATTGCCGCACCAGTCTCACGGCTTCCGCCCCGTCCGCGGCCTCACCCATCACTTTCAAATCCGGTTCTGCTTCCAGCAGCCGCCGCAGACCATCCCGGAAAATTGGATGGTCATCGGCGATCACGATACGTACAGGCTGTGATTTCTTAAAGTTCATCGGAAACTTCTCCACCCTTCGGAACCTTGATTTCCAGGCGTGTCCCTATTCCGGGATTTGATTCTACCGTGAGTGCGCCCGCAATTAAATGTACACGTTCTTTGATGATCGTCGGCCCCTTGCCCATCTGCTCCATTTCATCCTGTGTCAGGCGGCCAGAAAACGGGAATCCCTTGCCATCATCCTCCAGGGTCAGGCTCCACTGGCTGGGACTCGAACTCAGCCGCACCAGCGCGTGGCGTGCTTTGCTGTGTTTGCGGACGTTGACCAGCCCCTCTTGCACGATCCGCAAAAGCTCGCGGCAGACTTTATCCGGCATCTCCAACTTCGTCACATCGGTTACGAAACGCGCTGAAATTCCCGTCTCCCGCTCAAACCGTTCCACCGTGTCGGTCACCAGGTGGAGGAATCTGCGAGCGTCTACATCGATCGACTTCATCTGCTGCATCAGTTCCCGCAACTTCAGAACTTCCTCGCGCAGCAGGCCCTGGATCCGGCCCAGTTCGCCACCCACCACGGCTGGCGTAGTCTCCGCCTGCCGTCGCAGAACATCCACCTGCATCTCGACCGCGATCAGCGACTGCACGGCTCCATCGTGCAGTTCGCGGGCAAATCGCGCGCGCTCCGCGGCCCCGGCCCGCCGCCTCAGCCGATGCAGTAGGTAGACGTTGTAAACCGCTGGTCCCACTTGGCGAAACAAATCGAGCAGGAAGCGCAGCTCCTCTTGCATCTCCCCTTTCCACAACGGGTCAAAAACAAAGACTCGCCCCCGCCATTCCCCTCCGAAGACGAAAGAAATCGCAATCAGAGACCGGAACGATTGCCGCTCCTTTAGTCGAACCAGCGGCTCGGTGGTGGGCGAAGGCAGTTGGTTACCCTCACGGTCCAGTGCGATCACCGACCAGCGCTCTCCCTCGCTCGTGGCGTAGAACGCCTCTCCCGGAAAATCCTCCAGATAAGTCCTCGCGTCCCGTGGGCTGGAGTCCAGCCAAACGAAATCTAAAGTCGCCCCATCCTCATTTCGCGACTCGCCCAGAAAAGTTCTGCGGCTGTGAATCTCCTGCGAGGCCACCAGCACACGTGCCGCTGCATACATGCTTGCGACTTCCCGGCCGATCTGTTGCAGGGTTCCCGTCAGCCCCGCGTCCACTCGTACTTTGGCCAGCATGCTGGTCACGGCGGCCTTTTCCGCCCGCAGGTGCTTCTGTTGCTCCGACAAGTAACCCAACAACAACCCCATCACCAGCAGATAAACCGACAACATGAACAGTCGTTTCGGCTCGAACTCGGTCGTATTCATCCTGAGGCCTGAGAAAATATGCCAGGGTAACACTCCCCCGCGCGTCAGCCACACATGGAACAGCAAGAAGCTCTCGGCCCACAACAACACTACTTCTGCACCTGCCGTGCTCAGCGTCTCCCACAAGCCCCACCGGTAAGCCGCCGCCGTCAGAACGAAAACAAAAAACAGGATGAACGGACTTCTAGGACCGTCCCCGAATACCGAAATGAAGGCTGGCCACACAATGTCGGCCGCGTGTACCAGGAGACGAAACGACGCCGTGGATACTTTCCGCCGCCGCAACAGCATCAGAACCAGAATGCTGTTCCCCATATAGAAACCCAACAGGCCATAGGCTGCCGGCGAGTTGCCCAGCTGCGTTGGGTCCATATAAATCGCGACCAGAGCGGAACCCGCTAGAAACACGCGTGCCGTCGCCAGCCAGCGCTCGATTCGACGAATCTCGCTGGGGTCGGCTGGAGCCGGCGGCCTTCCAATAAAACGGCGATTGCCTTCAACGTGCAAAGTCGAGTCAACTCCCTGCCCGAGCGCCCGGAACTGATCAGGGTAACAGGAGTGTCTCGCATATTATTGATAAGAAAGACTAGGAGCAAGCGAAACTTTGCGCCGATCGGGCTTCCACACTCGGTCGCACCTCGACGCTCGAGTTACTTCCGTAACCAGGACCTCTTCGAATCCAGTTTAGAATTGCACCGAGGATCCTCTCTCTTGCGCTCCTATGCAAAACTCTGGACCGCGGCAGTCGCAGCCTGTCTTGCGACTTTGGTCGTCGCTGCGCTGGCGCTCCCTCAGTCCTTTCGCCTCACCGCTCTCAGCGACGTGATGCAGTGCCTCTTGCTGTTTTCCGGAACGGTTTCCCTCATTCCTCACGCCGTCCGGTCCCGCGGTCGCCTGCGCCTGTTCTGGACTCTCATGGCGACCGGCATGGGCTTCTGGTTCGCCTACCAGTTCGTATGGATTTATTTCGAAGTCTTGCGGCGCACCGATGTCCCGGACCTATGCGCCGGCGACATGATCCTTTTCCTGCACATCGTACCCCTGATGGCTGCCCTCGCGCTCCGTCCTCATGCTCCGCAGGATGAGTACGCAGCGCGTCTCCGCCGCCTCGATTTCGCTCTGATGATGGTTTGGTGGATCTACCTCTACGTCCTCATCGTCATCCCCTGGCAGTACGTCACGCCAAACATTCCGGCCTACAACGATGATCTGAACTCCTTGTACCTCATCGAGAAAGTGGCGTTTCTAGGCACCTTGTTCCTGTCTTGGATGGGGAGCAAGGGTGGATGGAAAACTTTCTACGCCAATTTGTTCGGCGCCAGCTTCACCTACGCCGCCAGTTCTCACCTCGCCAATTGGGCCATTGGCCATCACAGCTATTACAGCGGAAGTCTCTACGACATTCCCCTGGCGGTCTCCATGGCCTGGATCACTATCATCGGCCTGCGCACCCACGAACGCGAACCGCAAGCCGGCGTCCGCTCCACTTCCACGTCGCACGGCGTATGGCTCGCCCGGCTGGGCATGATTGCGGCCTTCTCGCTCCCTCTGTTTGCGGCCTGGGCCATGCTCGATGACGCAGTTCCCCCGCGCATCCGCTCATTCCGCGTCGTCCTGACTTTGGCCGCGGCAGTTCTCATGGGCGCCATGGTCTTCGTGCGGCAACGCCTGCTCGACTGGGAATTGCTCCGCCTGCTCACTCACTCGCGCGAGTCCTTCACCAACCTGAAACGCTTGCAGGCACAGATTACAGAATCGGAGAAACTTGCCTCCATCGGCCAACTGCTGGGCGGCGCCGCGCACGAACTCAACAATCCCATCACTGCCATGCTGGGTTATTCCGATCTGCTGCTGTGCACGCCGCTCACTCCTGAACAGAGCGAACTGGCGGGGAGAATCGGCCAGCATGCCCGGCGCACCCGGTCGCTGGTCGCCAGTCTGCTCAGCTTTGCCAAACAAGGCCCGGCAGCCATGGCTCCCGTGGACCTCAACACTTTGTTGCGCACCGCTGTCAAACTCTCGCAACCTCAGTGGCAAGCTCTCAAAATCCAGGTACGCACCGAGTATCCTCAGGAATTGCTGCTGGTTCGCGGAGATTCCAACCAGTTGCTCCAGGTCTGCGTACAGATCATCAACGACGCGATCCATGCCGTCGGACAGCGCGGTAGCCGAACTCTCACCATAGCCGCGGAGTCCAAGAATGGGATCGCCATCATTCACATCTCCGACGCCAGCCTGGCCGACACCAAAATCCAGACTCTCGGAAACGTTGCGCCCGATCTCGATTCCCCGGAAACTCTCTCCGGCCTCGGACTGAGCGCATGTCAGGGCATCCTGGAACAACATCAGGGAAGGATTCTCTGGCGGCAAGACCGCAATGTGGGAACCACCATTCGCGTCGAGATCCCCGTCATCCCTCCGGTGCCGCAGCAATCGTCTGATCCCGGGGTTCCGGTAATGTGGCGACCTCAACCGTTCTCTTGAGTTGCCCGCAAGCCGCGTAGATATCCCGTCCTCGCGGACGTCGCACAAACGCAGGAATCTCCGCACTCCGCAAGATGTTCTGAAACGCCGTCACCCGCTCCGCGCTGGGAGTCACAAAATCAATGCCCGGCCCCGGATTCAGCGCAATCAGATTCACTTTGCAGCGCATCCCCCGCAGCAACTCGGCCACTTCCCTGGCATTCTCCGGCGCGTCGTTCACCCCGCCGAGCAGTACGTACTCGAACGTGATCCACTCCCGCGTCCGCAGCGGAAATTCCCGCGCCGCCGCCATCAGCATCTCCAACGTCCACTTCTTATTCACCGGCATAATCCGCGTGCGCAGCGCATCGTTCGATGCATTCAAAGAAATCGCAAGCTTCGGCCGGATTTTTTCTTCGCCAAAGTCCCGGATGCGCGGCACAATCCCCGCCGTCGAAACCGTCATCCGCCGCTCCGCAATCCCCACCCCCTCCACCAGCAACCGCCCTGCTTTCACAAAATTCTCGTAATTCAAAAAGGGCTCGCCCATCCCCATGAACACAAGATTGATCCGATCCTCAGGCGGCGAAACACCTTGATCCTTAAGCACCGCACAAACCTGCCCCACAATCTCGCCCGCAGTAAGGTTGCGCTTCACCCCCAGCAACGCCGTCAAACAGAACTGGCAGTCGACGGCGCACCCCACCTGGCTGGAAATGCAAATCGTCGACCGACCCTGATGCTGCCGCATAGGCTTTTGGGTGGCGCAGCGCTTCGGCGCTGCGATAGGCTCATCCTTGTCGGAACGGGCTTCAGCCCCTGAAGTACCTAAGCTCGGACCCTCGGCTTCATCCCCAGCCTCACTCCCATCCCCCGCCTCACCTCCATCGCCCTCCGGCATCCAAACCGTTTCCACACTCTGCCAGTCAGGAAAAGCAATCAAGTACCGCACCGTCCCATCCACCGAAACAAATTTCTTCTCAATCCGCGCCGCCCCAACCGTCACTCCGCTCCGTTCCAACCGCTCCCGAAACTCCCGCGGCAACGTGGAAATCTCCGCCAGCGTCTCCACCCGCTGCCGATAAACCGCATCCATGATCTGCTTGGCGCGATAGCCAGGCTCTCCCGCTTCGCTCACCAAAGCAGTAATCTCCTCCCGATCTCTACCCAGCAGCGTCAATGTCAGAGGTTCAGCCATGGGTTAGGACACACGCAACTCGCTGATTCTAAATAACTAACCTTCTAATTCTCGCACACCCCACCCTGCCCCGTCAGATGTGTAAGAATAGTAGAGCACCTTCCGAGGAGTTCTACTCGCATTAACATGGTAAAAGAAGTTCGCAACATCCGTCGCCAGGTTTTACCCCACGGGCTAACCGTGATCACCGAGCAGATGGAGCACATCCGCTCCGCCTCCATCGGCATTTGGCTCGAAACCGGTTCCCGCGACGAGACTCCGCAATCAAACGGCATCTCCCACTTCATTGAGCACATGGTCTTTAAAGGTACCAAGCACCGCACTGCCGAGGAGATCGCCCGCCAGGTCGATTCCATCGGTGGCAACATGGACGCCTTCACCTCCAAAGAATGCATCTGCTTCAACGTCAAGGTGCTGGACGAACACGTCCCGGTAGCGCTCGATATTCTCACGGATCTGGTCCTGCATCCCACATTCACTGCCGACGACATCGCCCGCGAGCGCGGCGTAATCCTCGAAGAAATTAAAATGGATGAGGACAATCCCGACTACCTGGTCCACGAAATCTTCACCCAGAATTTCTGGAAAGATCATCCCCTGGGCAAACCGATCCTGGGAACAAAAGAGACGGTAAAGAAATTCGAGCGCGAAACCGTTCTCGACACCTATTCCCACCGCTTCGCCCCCGGCAACATCATCGTAGCCGCCGCCGGACATCTCAACCACGACCAGTTCGTCGACCTGGTGGTCAAGCACTTCGAGCATCTGAAACCCGCAAAAAACGGATTCCACTCGCTCGAACCGAAAATCGTCCCGCGCATCGTGCTGCGCAACAAGAAAGCGCTCGAACAAGTGCAGCTCTGTATCGGCGTTCCGGCCTATCCCATCGCCCACGAGAAACGCCACGCCGGCTACATTCTCAACACCCTGCTCGGCGGAGGCATGAGTTCCCGCCTCTTCCAGAACATCCGCGAGCGCCAGGGCCTGGCCTACTCCATCTACAGCGATCTCAATCCCTACCGCGACACCGGATGCATGGCTGTCTACGCCGGCACCTCACTCGCATCGGCGACCAAAGTAGTAAAGGCGGTGGTCAGCGAATTTCACAACCTGAAAACTCAACCCGTGCCGGATGAAGAACTCCGCCGCTCCAAAGATCAACTAAAAGGCAGCCTGATGCTCTCGCTGGAATCAAGCACAGCTCGCATGTCAAACCTGGCCCGCCAGGAAATGTATTTCGACCACTTCCAGGATCTCGACGAATTGATCGAGAAGATCGAAGCCGTAACGTCTGACGATCTCCAAAGCCTGGCCCAGGAATTCTTCAAACCAGAATCCGTAGCAGTAACAGCGCTCGGCAATCTAAGCGGCCTAAAGATCTCCCGCGATCAACTGACCTGCTGAAAGATCCTGACCACTAGGCTCGGCGTTTTGCCTTACCCTGTGATCCCCTGGGTCCCCTGTGTTAAAGATGTTGATCTACCCTGTAACTTCTACCGTCCCCGGCTCATCCCATTTCAGCCTGCAGGTCCAACCTGCCGGACGACCGAACTCGAACTCACCTCCAAGGAGAAAATCATGAAGAAGATATTCAGCAGTTTGACGCTCGCCTGTATCTTGGCCGCCTCGATGGCAGCCTTCGCTCAATCAACCAGCCAGGATTCAATGAAGCAAGACGACTCCAAGCAAGACCAGATGAAAAAAGACGATTCAATGAAGAACGACTCGATGAAAAAAGACGACATGAAGAAGGACAAGAAGGCCAAAAAGATGGCTAAGAAGGACCAGATGAAGAAGGACGACAGCATGAAGAAAGATGACATGAAGAAAGACGACAGCATGAAAAACGACCAGATGAAGCCGAACTAGTCCGTCGCCCGGAATGACGGCGCGGGCTGATAGCCCGCGCCGCATCGATGTCGGACATTCGGTATACTTGCGATCGTGACGGGGAAAAAACAGAAGCTGCTTCTGGAGATGTTCCCGGCGCTATCGGCGGAACTTCAGCAGCTTCTTGCGGAAGAAGGCGAAGCAGGACTGGCCGCTCAAGTGCCAGAGCTAAGCGTGATCGAGCGATGCCGCTGTGGGGACGACTTCTGCGGAACATTCTACGTGTTGCCCAAGCCTGCCGGAGCATACGGTCCAAGTCATCGTAATGTAGCCCTCACACCGAAAGAAGGCATGCTGATACTCGACGTCGTCTCCGGCAAGATCGCAGCCGTCGAGGTCCTGTACAGGAACGAGATTCGACAGAAGCTCCAAATTGAATTTCCTTGAAACTTAGTCCGCTCCGATCCGCGGGTTCGTTTGACGCCTTCTAGTGTCCAGCCGTACTGACTAGTTCGTCCCGTTCTTCTGCATCGTCGCCGGCTCCATCGTCGTCGGCGCTCTCCGCAACCTCGACCCCAGGCCGCCCACTCAACCCCGCCTTCAAATACTGCCGCAAGCACCGCGTGCAAGGCACATACCCATCGCGCATAGCCTCCTTTGCAGTAATCGTCCGCTCCGAAGCCTTGTCATGAATGTAAGGACATCCCGCCACATGAAAGACCTTCGATCCGTCGGAAACCACCACCACCAGATCAGGAGGAATGTGATTAGCAGGCTCCGCGTGATGCGACCTGAGGAAGTGTCCGCCGCTCAGCGAGTTGGTCAATAACACGCTTCCCGTGATCAACACCAAAGCCGCCACCGGCACCAGCCAGGCCGCCCAGCTCGACCATCCGCCTCCCTTCACCGCCGTATTCTTCGCCAGCCGTTTCTCTAACCTCTGGCCGAACCCAGCAGGCACTTCCAGCATGCGCTCATCCCCATAAAGCTGGACCACATTCCGCGTCCCCGCCAGCACCGAAGCACACCGCTTGCACGTGCGAAAATGCTCGTCCATCGCAGAGCGCAGTCCAGCCTCCACGTCCCCGTCCACGTAATTCGAAATCTCGCGCCACACCTGTTCGCAGTTCAACATTTTCTCGTCTACCATGGCTTGTTCCCCTTCTCGAACGGAAGCCGGCTGAACCAGCCCTGCTCCCATCCAGCAGCCAGCAGATCGCGCAGCATCAGCCGCGCCCGCAACAGCCGCGTCTTCACCGAAGCCACTGTGATCCCCAGCGCTTCGGCTGTTTCCTGAATGTTCAAGTGCTCCATATCGCGCAGCACAAATACTTCGCGATATTTTCGATCCAGCGTCCCCAGGGCCTCCGCCAGCCGCTGCCGCACCTCCTTGCGCTCCAGCGCTTCCGAAGGAATCTCACGCCAGTCGGCGAAATCCCGCGGCGCATATTCACTCTCTTCGTCGCCCCGGCCGGATCGA
>Ga0307474_10002539_pt1 | contig 13117 bp, 9 predicted proteins | sample atmos_gasesECM1C_2_FD_203312 | JGI IMG/M metagenome (GOLD analysis project Ga0307474, IMG submission 203312) | Hardwood forest soil microbial communities from Morgan-Monroe State Forest, Indiana, United States - atmos_gasesECM1C_05 | ecosystem: Environmental > Terrestrial > Soil > Temperate... | reverse complement strand
GACGGAAATCGCGCTTCTCAAGCAGGGCCACCGCCAGCGCGTCGCCGACCGCCATCGCCACCGTCGTGCTCGCCGTTGGCGCAAGATTCAGCGAACAAGCTTCTTCATTTACGCTGACATCAAGAACAACATCGCTGGCCAGCGCGATAGTAGACTTCGCATTTCCGGTCAGCGCGACCAGTTTAATCTCCATCCGCTTCAGCGCATCCAGCAGTTCAATAATTTCGCGCGTTTCACCCCCATAGGACACAGCCAAAATCACATCGCCCGCTGCGAGCATTCCCAAATCGCCATGCAGCGCCTCCGCCGGATGCAGAAAAAACGAAGGTGTGCCGGTGCTAGATAGCGTCGCGGAAATTTTCCTCCCAACGATTCCTGATTTCCCCATTCCCGTAACCGCGACCCGCCCTTTGCAAGCGAACAGCAACTCCACCGCACGCTCAAACGCGTCATCGAGTCGCGCCACCACATCTTGAATCGCTTGCGCTTCGATGCGCAACACCCGCCGTGCAGTCTCAACGCTCATAGTCGATTTTGCAGGGGCGCAATATATTGCGTCCCACCTCGCAACACCAAACGTGCTTGAAGGACTTTCATTTCTGGTCCCAGCCACGCACCAACGACGAAATTTCTTTCAATCGCCCCAACAAACCCGCAAGCCGATCGAGCGGCAAAGCATTCGCCCCATCCGAAAGCGCCTTCGCCGGATTATCATGCGTTTCAATAAAGATTCCATCCACTCCGGCCGCCACCGCCGCACGCGCCAACGGCTCAATAAACTCCGGCTGCCCTCCGCTCGCATGGCCCTGTCCACCGGGCAATTGCACGGAGTGCGTGGCGTCAAACACCACGGGATAACCCAATTTCTTCATTTGCGGAATGCCGCGAAAATCCACCACCAGATTCTGGTAGCCAAACGACGAACCGCGCTCGGTTAAAATAATCTGCTTATTTCCTGTGGACTCCACTTTCTCAACCGCGTTCCTCATATCAGCCGGCGAAACGAATTGAGGCTTCTTTATGTTCACCTCGCGGCCGGTCTTTCCGGCAGCGACGAGCAAATCCGTTTGTCTGGCCAGAAATGCCGGAATCTGCAAAATATCCACGACCTCTGCTGCCGGAGCAGCCTGCGAAGCTTCATGAATGTCCGTGAGAATTGTCAGCTTTAAGTCCGATTTGATCGTGCCAAGTATCCGCAGCCCCTCTTTCAACCCCGGCCCCCGAAACGAGTTGACGGATGAGCGATTTGCTTTGTCGAAGGAGGCCTTGAACACATAAGGCATGCCACCTACATCCTCGGCAATCTTAGCAATGCGCTCCGCCATCATCCGTGCGTGGGCCTCGGACTCAATCACGCACGGGCCAGCGATCAAAAAAAGCGGATTGTCGCCGGGATAAGGGGGGAGTCCCGCGTCTCGACTAAGTTGTTTGGTCATTGAGGGAAAAAGATAGCACAAATGTGCTACGTGACCGGTACGCAGCCAATCGTGGGTCGTGGTCTTTACGCCGACGCGTGTGGTGCAGCCCGCAGCACCGGCGCTCTCGGATTCTCAATCGCCGGCGCGTGTTGCGCATCGTTCAATGCGGCCGCGCTGACTCCAGCCGAAGCCGGCTTGCTTCGTTCTTTTTTGTGCTGTATCGCTGCGCCGATAAACGCCGCGAACAGCGGATGCGGCTCCAGCGGCTTCGACTTAAATTCCGGATGGAACTGACAGCCCAAAAACCATGGATGGTCTGGTGCTTCCACAATCTCCACGTAATTTTCGTCAGGAGTGCGTCCCGTAATTTTCAGTCCCGCTGCGACCAGCGTTTTTTCGTGCTCGCGGTTGAATTCGTATCTGTGCCGGTGCCGCTCGCTGATCTCCAGCTTCGCATAAGCTTTATGCGCAAACGACCCCGGCTCCAGCTTGCACGGCCACGCACCCAGCCGCATGGTGCCGCCCATTTCGTCCACGCCCAGCAGCTCGCGCAATTTGTAAATCACGCGGTATGGCGCCTGCGGATCGAATTCCGTACTGTCCGCCTGCTTCAATCCGGCCACGTCGCGCGCATATTCAATCGTCGCGCACTGCATGCCCAGACAAATCCCAAAGAAGGGAATTTTGTTTTCGCGCGCAAACTGAATCGTATAAATCATACCCTGAATTCCGCGCTTGCCAAATCCGCCCGGCACCAGGATCCCGTCGTAGCCGCGCAGCCTCTCGGCAGCCGTTGCCAGCGAATCAATCTCTTCCGACTCGATCCAGTCAATCACCGTTTTGTGATTGTGCGCCAACCCGCCATGCAGCAAGGCTTCGCGCAAACTCTTATACGCATCTTCCAGCTGCACATACTTCCCGACAATCGCGATGCGCGCTTCGCCCGCGGGGTGATGAATGCGCTGAATCAAATCCAGCCACGGCTGGAAATTCTGCTGACGCTCCGGGAGCCTCAGCAAACGCAAAATCTGGGCGTCCAGTCCTTCGCGCGCCAGTTCCGCGGGAACCGCGTAAATCGTGTCCACATCCTCCATGGAAATGACACAACCTTCCGCGATATTGCAGAACAGCGCGATTTTGCGCTTCAGATCGGAAGGAATGTGACGATCGCTGCGGCACAGCAAAATGTCGGGCTGAATTCCGATCCCAAGCATTTCTTTTACGCTGTGTTGCGTTGGCTTGGTTTTCTGTTCGCCGGCCGCGGCAAGGTAGGGGACTAATGTCACGTGAACGAACAATGTATTTTCCGCGCCAAGCTCCAGCCGCATTTGCCGGATGGCTTCCAGAAATGGTAGCGACTCGATGTCGCCAACCGTGCCGCCAATCTCCACGATCGCCACATCCACGTCCGTCGAAACTTTCTTGATGATGGCTTTGATTTCGTCGGTGACGTGGGGAATCACCTGCACGGTTTTTCCAAGATAATCGCCACGCCGTTCCTTAGTCAAAATTGTTTCGTAGATTCTTCCCGTCGTCCAGTTGTTGTCGCGCGTCAACTTGGCGTGCGTGAACCGCTCATAGTGCCCGAGGTCCAGGTCCGTCTCCGCACCATCTTCCGTCACGAACACTTCTCCGTGCTGGAAAGGGCTCATCGTGCCGGGATCGACGTTGAGATACGGATCGCACTTCTGAATGTTGACTGTGAAACCGCGACTTTCGAGGAGACAACCGATGGAGGAAGCTGCTACGCCCTTACCCAGTGAAGAAACAACACCGCCGGTAACAAATATATATTTTGGCGCCATCCGTATAGCCCGCGCGGCGACTCGCTTTCGCCACACCGGACTGCTCTTACCTCTCAGGCAAAGCTCTGCAAAGCCTCACCACAGGATTGACGTACAAACAATTATGGGCGAGCTAAGACACTCTGTCAATTGCAAGTCTTCGCGCCGCTGCATCGAAAATTTTTATCGCCGCGCAACTTTTCCACAATAGCGGGGTTCAAGTCATCCGAATGACGCCGGTTTGGACTTGGCCGGAAGTACAGCTGAAGTACAGTTTGCGTACAGCTACTGCTTCCGACACACGATTTCCCGCGCGGAAACCCATTGGGCAAAACCGCCGTCTAAGCTGGAGTTGATCTAAGTTCTGAAATTGACCTACCACCCCGCGTTCTGGCTCGGGGTTTCAATATCCGGACGCCTTCCCAATGGGCCACGGAAAACTGGGGTGACCGATGAAGTTGTTCCCGAAATTTCGTCCGATTGTAGTTTTGGTGTGGGCTGCAGCCTGCGCCGGTTCCGCTTCTGCGCAACGGCCCGGCGTCAACGCCGTACCCGCAAAGCAAACTCCTGGCAACTACAACATTGCAAACGACGTTTCGCTGCAAGGCACGGTGCTTAGCTTCACGGAAAATTCCCAAACGCCGCCCATCGGCGCGCACGTATTGCTGCAAACTGCTGCCGGCAATGTTGACGTTCACCTGGGCGACGCACGCTTTCTGCGTCTCGCCAAGCTCAACATTACGCAAGGCGCCAGCGTCCGCTTCGTCGGCCAGATGAGTTCGGTCGGTACCAATCAAATTTTTCTCGCCCGCCTGGTGCAGGTTGGCACGCAACTAGTCGCCGTTCGATCCGATCACGGCTTGCCACTTGGTGCCGCTGGCCTTCGCGCAAACAAAGCACTTCTTGCAAGCGCCCAGACCGAGCAAAAGGGCGGTGCACGATGAATCGCCTATGCCTGGCCCTAGCTCTCTGCGCAGCGCTTTTTTCCGCGGCCTGTGGCGGTAGCAGCTCAACTCCAACTCCGCCGCCTCCGACCGGCAACTTTTCCAATTCCAGTCTTAACGGCCAATATGCTTTTGCCATGAGCGGTTCAGATGCCGTGAGCGGCAGCTTTTTCGCTCGCATCGGCTCCTTCACTGCGGATGGCAATGGCAACATCACGGGCGGCATTGAAGACGTCAACACTGCTCTCAACGGCCAGCAGACGCTGGCATTCACCGCCAGTACCTATACGGTCCAGGCCGACGGCCGCGGTGTCATAAACCTCGCAAACGCGACCGGAGCACTCTCGTTCAGCATCACCATGCTTTCGCCTACCAAGGGATTAATTGTGGAAACGGATTTGAACGCCACGGCCAGCGGAACATTCCTCCTTCAGAGCTCGAGTTCGTTCAATGTCGGTGGCATCAGCGGCAACTACGTCTTTGACTTCACCGGCCTTGATCCCGCCGGCTCCCCGGATTCCATCGTCGGCCAATTCGTATCTACCGGTAGCGGTTCGCTCTCCAGCGGCGTGCTCGACGAAAATGACAATGCCGTGGCCTCCGGCGCCGCGCCCTTCAGTGGCGGAACTTATCAGATGGACGGTACCAACGGTCCGACCTCAGGCCGGGGCACCGTCACTTTCACCGCCCACGGTTTCACGTTCAACTACATTTTTTATATTGTGAACGGATCTCGTGTGCGCATGATGGAAACTGGCACAGCCGGCAGTGTCGGGCTCACGGTTGGTGATGCGGTCTCGCAATCGAGCGTCCCCGCCACCAACACCAACTTCAACGGCAATTTTGTCTATTTATCGAGTGGCGTCGGATCGCGCAGCCAGTTGACGCGGATCGGGCGTTTTACCGCCGACGGCAACGGCGGCCTCGGCAGTATCTTTGCCGACACCAACGACGGCGGCACGGCCGCTCAAGTGCCCAGCGGCTCACTTTCCGCAACGACCTACGCGATTGACACCAATTTCCCCGGCTCGGGCCGCGGAACGCTCACCTTCACCGATTCGAAACGAGGCACTTTCAGCTACATCATCTATCTCAGCTCTTCCAGCGGCGGTGTCATTCAAGACGTCAGCAAAAACACGGTTGGCGACGGCAGCATTCAATTGCAAACCGGCGCTCCTTTCAGCAATTCGAGTCTTGCCGGCAACTACGGCGTGAATTTCAGCGGCCTCGGGAACAACAGCGCCAACGGCGTATTGGGCGAAGAAGACTACGTCGGACAGATCGCATTGACGAGCTCTGCTTCGAACAACGTCAGCGGCGCGGTTGACTTCAGTGCGTTCAGTTCCAATCAGGGCGTATTCACAAACGTCGTGGTTTCCGGTAATGGTTTGACCGTCGGCGGCGACGGCACCACCAGCACCGGCTCTCGCAATACTCTTTCCCTCAAACTCGCTGGAAATCCCTCAACCACCCTTAACTTCGCCGCCTACATTGTAAATTCGCAAACCATCTACGTAGCCGGCACCGACAGCAGCCGCGTAATCTCCGGCACCGTAAACCTCCAAGCCCCCTAATCGTCCGCGTAGGGGCGCAAATGCTGCGCCCCAGCTTCCTCAGACCATGACAGCCGCGACAGAGTCAAACGATAGGCTCGAGGTATAATTCGCGCCGCAACTCAAATCCCATCATTAATCGAGCGCAAATAACCCCGTCGTCGAGCGCCCTAACGCCGTCATTCCGCCTGCCCCGCGCTTGGCGAAGCGCTGCGGTTTTTTTCGCAGCAAATCCATAAGTCCGTCATTCCGAGCAGAGCGAGGAATCTCTCTTATTCCGCTCCTGTGCCGAATTCCGCCACAACTCTCGACCCGCGTTGACTTGCCTCCCAGCAAAATCTAATATACCCGCCCAGTGACCGACCGATCGCTCATCGGACAGACCGTTTCGCACTACCGCATCGTCGAAAAACTCGGCGGCGGCGGGATGGGAGTCGTCTATAAAGCCGAGGACACCCGTCTTCGTCGCTTTGTCGCACTGAAGTTTTTGCCGCAAGCCGTAGCCCGCGATCCGCAAGCCCTGGCCCGTTTCCAACGCGAAGCACAAGCCGCCTCCGCTCTGAATCATCCGAACATTTGCACCATCCACGACATCGGCGAGCAAGACGGCCAGGCATTCATCGCCATGGAGTTCCTCGAAGGCGTCACCCTGAAGCATCGCATCAGCGGAAGGCCGCTTGACACGGATATTCTCCTGAATCTGGCCATTGAAATAGCCGACGCTTTGGATGCCGCTCACAGCAAAGGCATCGTCCATCGCGACATCAAACCAGCCAACATTTTTGTCACCGAGCGTGGTCACGCCAAAATCCTCGATTTTGGCCTCGCCAAGCTCACGTTTACGGATACTCGCGGTAACGCCATTCCCGCAAGCGAAGACGTAACCGAAAATGTGAGCGCCGAACATCTGACCAGTCCGGGCTCCACACTTGGCACCATTTCCTACATGTCGCCGGAGCAGGTGCGCGCCAAGCCTCTGGACGCTCGAACGGATTTATTTTCCTTCGGAGTGGTTCTGTACGAAATGGCCACCGGCGCGTTGCCGTTTCGCGGAGAGAGCTCCGGAGTCATCTTCAAAGCCATTCTGGATTGCACACCAACGCCGGCGATGCGATTCAATCACGATCTGCCGGCAAAGTTAGACGACGTGATCAACCGCGCTCTTGAAAAAGACCGAGAGTTGCGTTATCAGCACGCGTCTGACATGCGCGCGGAATTGCAGCGCTTGAAGCGCGATACCGATTCGAACCGTTCGGGCTCGGCCGCAATCGCGGCCGCCGAATCGAATTCGCCGTCCAGCGTAGGCAATATCGGCGCGGCCCCTCACGAGTCCGCAGTTCACGTTGCCAGCGGCTCGAGAGTGCGCTCACAAAGTGGCGTAGCGCACGCCTCCAGCAGTTCAGTTGTCGTAGAAGCCGCAAAACAGCACAAAGGAATATTTATCGGCGGCGCTCTCGTCGTGCTCCTGCTCATCGCCGGCGCGGCTTATGGCGCGTATTCTCTCTTCGCCAACCGCACCGTGACGATTCCATTTCAAAATTTTGCCGTTACCCAGGTCACAAACTCTGGACAAGCCATGTCAGCCGCGGTTTCTCCCGACGGAAAATACGTCGTAAGCGTGCTTAACGACAACGGTAAAGAGAGCTTGTGGCTGCGCAACGTCGCCACCAGCAGCAATACCCAAGTGCTTGCACCCGAACCATTCAACATTCGCAGTTCCGCGTTTTCTCCGGATGGCAACTATATTTTCTACCGCAAAGCGGTGGATGCCAGCCAGAACTCCTTCAACCTATATAAAATGCCGGTGCTCGGAGGCACACCGCAACTCCTGGTGCGCGATGTCGACGCTGGGCCGGCCATCTCGCCTGACGACAGGCATATGGCCTACATGCGCGGAAACGATCCCGAACCGGGCAAGTATCGGCTTCTCTCCTCGAATCTGGACGGGAGCGACGAGAAGATTCTCCTTATTGCGTCTCTTCCCGGACCGGACAATCTTTCCTGGTCGCCCGATGGCGCGCGAATCGCGTCGATTTCGTATTCGCAGAGTGAAGTTCTCAGACAGATTAGCGTGTTCGATCTCGTTAGCGGCAAGGATGTCCCGCTGACCTCGTTTCAGGACAAAGTTTTCTTCGATTTGGCATGGTTGCCGGACGGCCGCGGGCTGCTGGTGAACTATTTTTCCAGGGGTTCCACTGGCGCCCAACTGGCCTTTATCTCTTATCCCAGCGGCAAGTTCCAATCCCTGACCACTGATACGCGTGGCTTCCAGGCTGTGAGCCTTTCCGGCGACGGTAAATCGCTGGTTTCGCTTCAGCGTCAACGGTCTGATTCCGTTTTCCTGCAACCGCTAACGACTAAAGGCACGCCTACAGCCGTTGCAGGCATGCCTAATCAGGCCGAGGTTCAGTCCGTCGGCTGGGATGCGCATGGTGACTTGTTGGTGACAACTGCCTCATCCATCCTTCGTTTTCCGGCTGACGGGAAAGCACAAACAACACTGCTGAGCATGCCTTCCGGCAGAATCTTCGGGTCGTCGATCTGTGCCCATGGTGGGCCTATTCTATTTAGCGCTGTTGGTCGGGAAGGACGGAACACCGTCAATGTCTGGCGCGTAAACGCCGATGGCACTCACCCGAAGTCACTCACCACCGGCAAGGATGACGAACTGCCGGTTTGCTCTCCGGACGGAACTTCATTTTATTATTCGGATAACGCGACCTATAGAATTCTAAAGATGTCGGTCGAGGGCGGAACTCCGGAACTCGTCAAAGCCAGCGCAGTTCCCAACGGATTTATGGAAGGCGCTGTCAATTTTTCCCCGGACGGCAAGTTGATGCCGGAGATCGAGGCGGCAACAGACCCGGCCACGCAAGCGACGACCCACAGAGTTGTTCTGCTCGATGGCAACGCAAACTCCGAGAAGCCTGCCAAATATCTCGACGCTCGTTCTGACATCTCCAATGCGATTGCTGTCACTCCCGATGGAAAAGCCGTGGCCTATGCCGTCATCGAGAACGGCGTTGGCAACGTCTGGTGGCAACCGCTGGATGGCTCAAAGGGTCATTGGTTGACGAACTTTCCCTCTGATCGGCTGAGCGCGTTTCAATTCTCTCCGGACGGCAAGTCCCTCGCCGTTGCACGCCGCCACGTCGTATCCGACGTAGTTCTCCTGCGCGACTCGAGCCCCTCACCTCGCTAACCAAATTGCCCCTTGTCTCGCTAATCCGACCAGGCCATCCCGCCTAACTAAGGCCGTCATTCCGAGCGAAGCGAGGAATCTCTCTGTCTGCCCCAGTCGGCAACTTGCAACAACTTCTCCACCTTCGCCACATCCTCCGGCACATCCACACTCACCGCGTCATGCTCCACTTCCGCCACGCGAATCTTCCATCCATTCTCCAACCAGCGTAGTTGTTCTAACTGCTCGATCCGTTCCAGCTCCCCCTGCGGTAACGTCGGATACTCCAGCAACGCATCGCGCTGAAACACATACAGCCCTAAGTGCTTTAAATGCCGCGCATGAGTCTTTGCCGCCGTGTCCCGGACCCAAGGAATCGGCGCCCGCGAAAAATAAATCGCGTTGTCCTCAAAATCCAACACTGTTTTCACAACGTTCGGATCCATGATGTCCGCCGGCGTCCGAATCAACACTGCCACCGTTGAAAGGGCCGCCACCGGCTCTTCCAACAGGGAATTGACCGCCGTATCCACCGCCGCCGGATCGAGCAGCGGCTCATCTCCCTGTACATTCACAAAGACTTCGCCCTCGGTGTGCGCCGCCACCTCCGCGATCCGTTCCGTTCCGGTACGGTGATCCGCGCGCGTCATTCGCGCTTCGCCGCCAAACCCTTCCACCGCCTTTACGATTCGCTCATCATCGGTCGCCACGATTACCCGCCCCGCCGCCTTGGCCTGCTTTGCGCGTTCGTACACCCTCTGAACCATCGGCTTTCCCGCCAGCGATACCAGCGGCTTCCCAGGCAATCTGGTCGAACCGTACCTCGCCGGAATTACGATCACTACCCTGCTCGTATCCAATTTGGCACCCATTTCCCGCCTCGGCCGACTCCGGGTGCGGAGCCCGCCATCAGAAACGACCGGGCTCCACGTAAGCCCGCTAATGTTTTGAATTGCATGCTAACACGCCACCCTGTTCGCCGCATGTATCCGGCGAATCCCCTAAATCCGCCAAAATTTACATTAGGACTTCCGTGAGACATTTTTTTGACTTGTGTTGCCAATCGCGAGTGGTAGAATCCGCTTAGTTCATACGCGCGGGCCGTCCAGCTGGCCGGACGATAGGGGCTGTAATGCGCGAGGTTCCGGGTTTTCCAGGTTTCCGTCGTTATACCCTCCAATTAATACTTGCGGCGACATGCCTGTTTGCTTTTTCCCTGTTTGCTCTATCGATTGGGGCGTTACCCGCTTCCGCTCAGTCCGGTTCTGGGAGCGATCAACCTCAGGTTCAAGCGCCCGAAAAACCGTTCGACCCGAATTCGGTCGAGCCCACTTCTCTGCACACTCCGGCGAAAGAAGATGTTAAACACGATACGCCTGGCTTGACGATCAAACCGGGAAAGATGCTGCACACCGATGTCGATGTCGCACTGGTCAATGTCACCGTAACCGACCCCTATAACCGCCTGGTTACTGGGCTGGAGCCTGATAACTTTCGCGTCTTTGAAGATAACACCGAACAGGAAGTCCTCACCTTCTCATCGGAAGATGTGCCCATTTCCATCGGCGTGATCTTCGATCTTAGCGGCAGCATGTCAAATAAAATCGCCAAGGCGCGTGAAGCCGCCGTGCAATTCTTCAAGACCGCCAATCCCGCTGACGAATTTTTTATGGTTAGCTTCAACGAACGCGCCGAACTCACCAGCGCCTTCACCAACAGCGTCGAGGATCTTCAGAATCGCATGATGGCGACCAGCGCCAAGGGTCGCACTGCGCTTCTCGATGCAATTTATCTTGGTCTCAGCGAGATGAGGGGTGCACACAACGCCAAACGTGCCTTGCTCATTCTATCCGACGGAGGAGATAATCATAGTAGGTACAACGAAAGCGATATCAAGCGGCTGGTGCGCGAAGCTGACACCCAGCTCTATGCCATTGGGATTTTCGATCCGCTTGGAAATCGCGCGCGTACCCCGGAAGAGCTCAACGGGCCTTCACTGCTTACCGATGTCACCGACATGACCGGTGGCCGCGTTTTTTCCGTCGAGAGGCTCGAGGATCTTCCGGACATCGCCACTAAAATCGGCATGGAGCTGCGTAACCAATATGTATTGGGATATCATCCAAGTAACAAAGCGCATGACGCCCGCTGGCGCAAAATCAAAGTCAAGCTGCGCGCTCCAAAAGGTCTCCCGCCTCTCAGCGTGTACAACAAGACCGGCTACTACGCCCCCAGTCACTAGCCCGTCGAAAATCGCTGTAGCGTACACAATCCGGTGCGCGTTCTTTCGCCCCTCAGCGTTGAGACCGGCCACTAAGCCTCCAGTTACGCAAAATTGTCGTTTCGAGCGAAGCAGGGCGATTTTTTCCGCCATTCGCGAAGCGAATGGCGGCCTGCGCAGTCGGGGAATCTCAACACGTCGTGCGCTTGCGATCTTGCCGATCCTCGTTGTTTTCTCCGCGTTTTTATTCTTCTCCGCTCCTTCCGTCTTCGCCCAGGATAACCCGCTCCCGCTTCCCCAATCCGCTCCTCCCCCTCCCAACCAGGGCCCCGACCAGCAAGGTGGAACCATAAAAGTTAACGTCAACCTGGTCGTCCTCCACACCACCGTTCTCGATGATCGCGGCAGATTCGTGGACGGGCTCAAGGAGGAAAATTTCCGCGTCCTCGAAGACAAAGCCGAACAAAAACTTTCTCTCTTCAAGCGCGAAGACGTTCCCGTCAGCATGGGCCTGGTGATCGACAACAGCGGCTCCATGCGCGACAAGCGTGCCCGCGTCAACGAAGCCGCCCTCACCCTTGTCCAGGCCTCTAACCCTCAAGACGAATCCTTCGTCGTCAACTTCAACGACGACTACTACCTCGATCTCGACAAGGATTTCACCAGCAGCATCCCGGAACTCAAGGAAGCGCTCGAGCGCATTGACGCCCGCGGCAGCACCGCGCTGTACGACGCCATCATCGGCTCGCTCGATCACCTCAGAAAAGGCCACAAGGACAAAAAAGTTTTGCTGGTTGTCACCGACGGTGAAGACAACGTCAGCCGCAACACTCTGGAAAAAACCGTCCGCGAAATTCAAAAATCTAACGTGGTCATCTATTCCATCGGGCTCTTCAGCGATGAGGACAAAAAGAATCGCAAGAAAGCCATGCGGGCGCTGAAAGACATCTCTACCGCCTCCGGTGGCGTGGCCTTCTTCCCGGAAAATGTGGACGACGTTCACAACATCTGCGATCAGGTTGCTCGCGACATTCGCAATCAGTACACTCTCGGCTACTATCCCACCAACACCAAGCGAGACGGCACTTTCCGCACCGTCCAGGTGGACATCGTTCCCCCACGCGGCAAAGGCAAACTAACCGCCCGCACCCGCAACGGCTACTTCGCCCCAGGCGCCCCAGGCCAAGCCGCCTCCAACCAGCAGCCCCCGAGCGAATCAGCTTCTGCCACTTCCGGCCAATAGTTAGCTCCACTCAACTCTTCTGTCGCTTTGCCGTTGTAGTGGCCAGTCTTCAGACCCTATTCTGCAGTCCTTCTTTTCCTTTCCAATCGGCACGACCGTCGATTTTTCATCCTCTCCGCCAGAAAATAGAAATGCGCAGCCGCCTATAAGGGAAGGAGAAACATGGAACCCCGCATCGCCTACAACAAATATTCACCCAGCGCCCTGCACGCTATGTTCGCTCTTGAAAAACATCTCAAATCCTCCACCATCGAGGAGAAACTCCTCCACCTCGTCAAACTCCGCGCTTCGCAAATCAACGGCTGCGCTTATTGCATTGACATGCATTCCAAAGACGCGCGTTTCGCTGGCGATACCGAGCAGCGCCTCTACGCGCTCAACGCCTGGCGCGAAACGCCATTCTTCACCCCGCGCGAATGCGCCGCCCTCGCCTGGACCGAAGCTCTCACCCTCATTTCGCAAAATCACGCACCCGAGGAGCTCTACGATTCGACTCGCAAGGAATTCACCGAGCAGGAACTCGTTGACCTGACCTACGCCATCGTTACCATCAACGCCTGGAACCGCCTGGCCATCGCCATGCGCGCCGTCCCCGGCCAATACCAACCGGCCGAACGCAAAGCCGCCGTGCCATAATTGCCGTCATCGCCGTTGTAGAGGCCGACCTTCAGGTCGGTTCCTTTGTCTTCGCTTCGTGTAGTGGCGGTTTATCCCGCCGTCCTTTTCGTGTTCTCGCTCACTCTCGTACTAAATGATTTTGTCTTCGTCCAGAT
>Ga0307474_10002538_pt1 | contig 13119 bp, 6 predicted proteins | sample atmos_gasesECM1C_2_FD_203312 | JGI IMG/M metagenome (GOLD analysis project Ga0307474, IMG submission 203312) | Hardwood forest soil microbial communities from Morgan-Monroe State Forest, Indiana, United States - atmos_gasesECM1C_05 | ecosystem: Environmental > Terrestrial > Soil > Temperate... | reverse complement strand
CGTGGGAGATTCAGCGGTGTTTTTGGCAAGCTTTCGCAAGGCTCGCTGGCTAGCCCGTGTCGGTTAGAAGACAGGGTGGCGGAACGGAGTATGGGCGCGCCCCAGATCGCTGCTGCAGTTTTTACGCTGGTGGTCTTGCTGGGAGCATCCCAAACGCCATTAGCCGCTGCACAGATGGCATCGCAAGCCAAATCGGTAATGAACGCGGAGTGTCGAGTAGAGAGTGTTGCCTATCAGGGATGGCAGGCGCAAAGGATTTCCAACCGATGGATTCAACTCATCATTCTGCCCCAAAACGGTGGGCGTCTGTTGCAGGTTAGCTTCGACGGGCATGCTTATCTTTTCGTCAATCCAAAGCTCGCGGGAAAGTACATCCCACCATCTCAGGACGAGTGGTTCAACTACGGCGGGGACAAACTTTGGCTCTTGCCAGAGGGCGACAACGACGAGCAACATTGGCGTGGCAACTCTGACGTGCTCGATGACGGACCATACAACTTTCGAAAGCTTTCGGATGGACCGGGATGTGGGATCGAACTCACCGGACCGCTTGACGCCCACACTGGGATCCAATTTTCACGCACCATTCGCCTGGACCCAGACTCGCCTCATATAGCTTTTCGCGCGTCCATGAGGAACATAAGCGGCCACATTGTCGAGTGGTCGATGCAGTCGGTCTCGCAGTACGACACAGGCGACGGAACTGATTCCTCACGCAGCAATCGCGAATTTTGGGGATTTACTCCGACCAATCGATCCAGCCGCTACTTAAATCGCTATCACGTTCGCTTCGGTCCGGCTGAGAACCCTGCCGCCGCAGTGCGAGATGATGACTTATTTTCGGTGCATTATGCGCACTTGGCGGCCGAGCTGTGGGTGGATACGAGCGATGGTTGGCTCGCTGTCGTCGACGGAAGCAGCCGCTATGCCATGATCGAGCGTTTTCAGTACGAACAGGGCAAACCCTATCCGGGGAATGCGTCCGTCATTTTCTGGACGAATGGTCCTGAACTCAGGTTGAGCAGCGACGGTGTGGCGACGGTAACAGACGGTTCCAAGGGCGTTGCACCGTTCTACATGGAGGCGGAGATTAACAGCCCGATGTGCCATTTGCGTCCGGGAGAGGCCTGCCAACTGGAAACAGATTGGTTCCCGACGCGGGCCGATAGCGAATTCCATGGTGTGACGGACGCTGGAATCGTGACCAAACCACTGTTGGGAGTGCGTCTGGAGAACGGAAAGGTGAGATTGTCAGGTTCTTTTGGAGTATTTTTTCCCGGCAGGCTTGTGGCGCACTTCTATAACGAACACGGCTCGATGACTGAAACCATGCCGCTAGGGGCAGCGACTCCGACGAATCTGGTTGTATTGGACACAGAGATCGCTCCGCGAGGAAAGCCAACGCGGGTCTCTCTGCACTTGGAAGATCAGGACGGATTGGACCGAGGCACGCTCCAGGAAGTTCCAGTCAGGACGGGAGAAGTTCGCTGAAATGAAAGTGCAAAATGCAGCGTTGTTCCTACTTCACGCCGTACTGATCAGCGGATCATTGACAGGACAGGCATTGACGGGACCGGAACGTCCGGCGATCTCCGCCAGCACAGTGCGGGCAGAAGACTTGCTGGCGAGTCCAGCCGGAGCAAATTGGACCTCATACAACGGGGATTACACTGGGCGCCGCTACAGCGCATTGCGGGAAATCAATACTGCAAATGTCCACCTGCTCAGAGCTGCATGGGTCTTCCATCCGGGTAACTCCCAGAACCTGGAAGCAACACCGGTGGTAATTCTAGGCGTGATGTTTGTGACATCGGCTAACGATGTGTTTGCTCTGGATGCCCGGACTGGACGCCAGTTATGGCACTATCATCGGCCCGTGAGTTCCGGGCTGCTGGATGATGCTGCGGCGCACAAGAATCGCGGGGTAGCGGTATGGCAGAATTCTGTTTTTGTCGAAACGGATGACGCGCATCTGCTGTCTCTCGATGCGCGCTCGGGTGGCCTGCTGTGGGACGTGGAATACGCTGACAAGAGCAAGGGCTATGGAGCGACGAGCGCCCCGCTGGTGGTAATGAACCAGGTTATTGTGGGAACTTCCGGTGGAGACTCCGGCGTAAGAGGATTTGTGGCGGCCTACGATGCCGCCACCGGAGCGAGAAAGTGGCAGCGCTGGACCATTCCCGGTCCGGGAGAATTTGGCTCCTCTAGTTGGCCGGGCGACTCCTATCTGCACGGCGGGGGCACCACCTGGATGCCGGGGACGTATGATCCGGGACTCAACACTCTGTATTGGACCACCAGCAACGCATCACCTGATTTCGTGGGCGATTCGCGCCCCGGCGACGACCTTTATACTGCCTGCATCCTGGCCCTTGATCCGGACACTGGTCAACTGAAGTGGTACTTTCAATTCACGCCGCACGACTTGTATGACTACGATGCGACGGAAACTCCGGTTCTGATGGATACCATCGAGGGCGGAACGGTACAGCGCCTTTTGGTGCAGGCCAACCGCAATGGCTATCTTTATGTCCTCGACCGCACGAATGGCACCTTTCTTCGCGCGACGCCGTTTGTCCACAAATTGAATTGGGCCAAAGGCGTGGACGCATCGGGGCGGCCTATTCTCACCGGGCGGATTCCGGCGCCTGAGGGCACCTATATCTGCCCGGGAATCAACGGGGCTACGAATTGGTTTTCGCCTTCTTACAATCCGGATACTGGTCTCTTTTACGTGGTTGCATTGGAGAGCTGTGATCTTTTTTTCGCAAAGACCGGCAAATTCGTACCCGGCGAGACGTTTTATAACACCGGTACCACTCTTCCACCGACGGAAAAGTCCCAGAAGATCTTGCTGGCACTTTCCCCGTCAGATGGAAAAGCGGTGTGGAGTTACCCGCAGGTTGGCTCTGGAAAATCCTGGGGCGGGACGTTGACGACGGCTGGGGGGATGCTGTTCTTTGGGGACGATAGCGAATCCTTCGAAGCAGTCGACGCGAGTTCGGGCCGGAAGTTGTGGAACTTCAATACCGGCCAGACGATACGCGCATCGCCGATGAGCTACTCCGTGGACGGTGTGCAATATGTGGCGGTGTCGGCGGGGAGCGATGTGTTCAGTTTCTCCTTGCTACACTGAATCGCGCTGCAGTAAATCGTCTTATTGTGGTTTCACTTCCAACAGCAGGTCTCCGTCGAAATCAACCGACAGATGCGCGTTATGTCCTGCGACTGTCGCGAGGTTTTTTCCTTTAACGTAGTCCACTACGGTGTAGTTGCGGTCTTCGAGGCCGCGCAGTTCGACTGGCCCTTTCCACCGCTTGGCAAAGAAGGCATAGTACATGGTCTGGTCCTTACGGATGGCATGCGCCTCCGGCAAATCGAAGCCGATGTCATAAAGCTGCCCGAGATATTCTCCCTTTGACAACATCTTTTCGCGATAAAGGCGAAGCCACTTTTCAAATTCCTTCTCCCGCGCCGGCGTCAGATCGGACTTACTTCTTTTTGTGACAAGAGACGGAATGACAAACTGTGTTCCCACGACGCCTCCGACGCCCAAAGTGGACGCAAAATCATTGCCGCCATCGCTCAGTTCGACGTGATCGCCGAAGAATGGAACTGTGTCTCCGATCAGAGCCTTTAAGGTTTTCGCCTTGGAACGAACTTGAAAGGAACTAGTCGGATCGGAAGCTACCGACATATTAAAGTTCGGCATGGTGAAAAAGGAGAACGAGGTGCCGCAAGGGCAAAACTCAACGAGCGTTCCGGGCTTTACGGCCTGCGCGGTATCGTAAATTGCTTTGAAGAAATCCGGCAGAGCTTCGACCGATTCCTCCGGTTGTGCGTGATGGTGTGCCGGGTTGTAGCAGGCTGGAACGCCATTCATGTGCTGACCATCGAGCTTTAGTCCATCAAATCCCCAATCCACCAAAATTCTTCGCACTAACGCCTTGTGGTATTCCACGACGCGGCGGTCCGCCGGGCACAAATAGTAGGAATTCCACCATGAAACCTTTCTCTTCGAGCCATCGCGGTTCAGTAATTCGTAGTCGGGATGATCGCGGAGCAGCTCCGAATCCGGTACAGCGCTGAGCGGTGACCACCAAAGCTGAGCTTTGAATCCTTCCTGATGAATGCGGTCTACCAGAGCCTTGATGTCAGCGTCGCCGTGGGGGAATTTCTTGGGGTCGAGCGCCCAATCGCCCACATCATTCTGCCAGCCGTCGTCGAGTGTGACCCACACAAATCCCAGGCGCTTTGCCGTTGGAAGTGTGTCATATACCTGCTGAGGCTCCACTGATCGGCCATATCCCCACGCGCACCAGATGGCACCGAAAGCGTCATCCGGAGCTGTGGCTGCATGGAAGCCCTGTTTCATCATGAAGCGCCGGTAGTCGGCGAGCGTTCGGAAGTAGTCTCCCTGGTGAACGGAGACGAAGGTGCGAAACGTATGGAAACTTTGTCCAGGGTCAAGAGTGATGGCTTTGTTGAAGAGAACAGCAATTTTGGCGTGCGCGGGATCGGGCATGGAAACGGGCAGAGAAACCAGCTTGGGCCGCGGCTCGACATGTCCCACAGCCATGCCAACGTCGCGCCGCCAGACATCAAGAATCGGCGTGCCGCCGCCATAGTCGCTGGCGTTCATACCTTGATAATTCTCCTGCCGAAAATTAGCGCGCAGCGGTACGACCCAGTTGGGGCGTTTCTCGTAAGAGCCGGTCTGGTAAGACCAGAAAGCTGGCGAGCCCACATTATTCAGGGCGTTCACTGTGTACGCGTTGTTGGTCCAACTTTTGATTGCGAGCTTTGTCGTTCCCGCATTGGTGTACTGAACCTCGAAGAACGCCATCGCGGGAAAATCGTCATATACGGTGACGGTAACTATTTTTGTGAGTGTTTGCGTCTTTCCTTCCACCGTGAGCCGCTCACCCTCTCCGAAAGCGTCTTTTGTATGCTCGCGTTTTTGCGAGGCCAGGAGAAATCCCTTCCAAGTCTTGTCTGCGGTTGTCACAGTCTCAGAAGTACTGAACGGCCCCATCACCGTTTCCTTTTTGTCGAAACGGGCAACCACGCGGCTGCGCAAGTGGTTATCAAATTCAATTCGCAGATTACCGCCTTGAATCTGAGGCTTGCCGGTTGGGGCGTCCACGGCTGCCGCGGACGCGCAAGACACGAACACAATGGTGAGGGCGATCCAAAGCCTGCTCGTAGTCGTGGCCTTCGGCATTCGAAGCTGGTTGCTGTCAGATGGCAAAATCTCTTTCACGGTTGACAACATTGAGCACCTTCGTCTTGATCTCCATACCCTGGAGGCGGCCGCTTCCGACTGGGTCTTCCCGAGCACGCATCACTCATCACTGCACGCCTAGAATTAGCCGAATGTGATCCTGGCGACGTGGCTCGAGAGCTGCCTGTAGCTCGTCGTCCCGGTCGTTAAATGGAATTAAAAGCAGATATTCGTAATAGACGGAAATTCTCGCAAAGTCAAGCCATTTCATGGCTTCTGGGCACAGCAATTCGTACCGTCGTGGAGGCGCCAGCAATATATTTGTCCAAGCGATCAAAAAATTGTTAATCTTTATGCCCCAGGAACGCAATGAATCAATACAAATAGTAAATAATCCGACAGCCGTAGCGTCTGATTCAGGTTGTTGCCCGGAATGGATTTTTTGGCAACATGGCCGAAATCTGATCGACGATTAGAAGGACCTAACTCCGATGCAGCGTAGAGATTTCCTGAAAAGCAGTGTCGCTATGGCAGTAGTTGGTGAACTTGGAATCGGCAAAGCGCAAGGTATGGTTCCCGCCCACAACTGGGGAAGCTATGACTTCGGCGGTGGCCCCAAGGTGACTGATCGGCTCAATCAAGGGCCGTTCCCGCAATACCCACCCGATGCCGTGATTCCCACCGACGACGTAGTGATGAGCACAACTTCGTCCGAGGAAGTCGTGCCGAACTATGGCAAGGGACTGATCACCTACATCACAGCGGATATGGGCACGGAGGAAATCAAGTCAGACAATATTTCCCAGGCGATCGAGGATCTGGTTCGATTTCCCTTGGGCCAGCAACTTTACATCCGGCCGACTTGGAGGGAAGTTCAGCGGCGGCCCGGACGCCTGGAGATGCCCGAATATCTGAAGCTCGTTTTTGAATTGGCAAAGAAGAACAACAAGCGAGTCGGAATGCGAGTTCAGATGTGCGCTCCAGACTATACGCGCGAACCGGCGCTGCCGGATTTTGTTCTCGACAAAGTGCCGAAAGTCGATTTGATCCTTGACGATCAGGAAAGCAGGGCTTCGGGGCAAAGATACTTACAGAACCCGCATTCGCGTTATCAACCTCGGTATGACCATCCTTTTTTTCAGCAGGCGTTCCAGGAACTGGTTGGTCTCCTGGCGGCGGAATTCGATGGCAGCCCGCTCATCGAGTTCATCGACACCTTCATGTACGGCTTCTGGGGCGAAGGCCATACTTGGCCATTCGCCAACAATCCTTTCCCGGATTACCAGACGGCAGAGCGCACCTGGCTCAATATGCTTGAAGTCCAGATCGAGCACTTTTCCAAGACTCCTCTACTGACCAACACGCAACCGGACTATAGCCGGGTTGGCAATTCAGAACTGTTGGACCGCACGATCCGTAGCAACAATTGGATTCGGAGCGATACCATCTTCATTGAGAACGAGCAGATCGAAGCGCTCAGCAACCGACCGCCTTGGGTAGCCGCGCTGCTCGAGCAGGGACTTCCCGGTAAGCCTCCCGATTCACTCGCCGCGATGGAAGGGATATCTCCGGCCGAGAACATGATCTCTCATGTGATGGACCTCGGCGTTAATTACTGGTCGCTGTGGAACTTTCACCAGATTAGCGCCAAGAATCTGTTGAGCTACTACCAGGCTTCTCCGGCGTGGTTCGATCGGATCAATCGTAGAACTGGCTATCGGGTGAGGCCGTCTTTCATCTGGAGCTATAAAGACAGCGGTTGTCTGGGGCTGATCGTCGGCTTCGCAAATGATGGCATCGCGGGTGTACCCGGAGTATTGCGGGTAACCGTGGAGAGCGAGGACGGAAAGCCGCTCAAGAGCGGTTGTCTGGATGCCGGCTACCCGTTGCCGGGCAAGATTCGGCAGGCACAGTTTGTGCTGCCGCAGGTGACAGATTGGAAAGGATTGAAACTCAGAGCAGAAATTGAGGTCAAGGGAATGCGCTATCCGGTACGGTGGGCCTGTCATCAGAAGTTGAACGACGATGGCTCGCTCACGCTGCGTGCCAACCTCCGTCAGCAGGTTTAGGCGGCACTGTTCTGATGCCAAGGGAACCACAGGCGCATGGTTTTGTCGAATACCAACGTACGTATTATTGCGAAACACTGTGAAATATTTCGATTGACAGTCGACCAAAGTCAGTATATCAACGTGTCACGCTTTTTCTATTGCTTTGATAGGTTGTCGCACAACGCTTGATTTCACTCTGTCGCCGAGCGTTGTTTCTGCCCATGCAGTTCGGATTGCGGTTCCATTTTTAAATCAAGTTAAGGATGCCGGGGCCCCAGCCGCTTATATTTCTCCAGGCAACTTCGACAAAGATGAAACAGGATGGCGCGGGTATGAAGCTCTTAAGGTTGTTCGGTTTCCTGATGCTTGTGAGTGGTCTGTCGATCCAAGCGGCAAGCCAGGAACAGCCCAAGCAAAACTGGACCCACTCTGTACGCATTGCCGCCTACGGACTGGATCGCAAGAATCCAGAAGAAATCGTGCGCGTGGCCATGGAAGATCATGTTTACGGCATTGAAGTGGACAACGATATTCCAGGACGCTATGAAAGTTTCCGCGATCCCGCAGCCAAACTCGAAGTCATTCGCAAAGTAGCGGAGCAGGCGCACAAGGCCAACAATGAGGCCTTTGTATATATTGCCGGCACCGAATGCATTACGGCGAACGCTGACAAGTCCGCCCATACGGTGATGAAAGATCATCCAGACTGGCTGCAGCGGAAGCTCACGGGGGAACCAGCGATGTTTACTGGCGGCGCGGCGTTCTGGATCAGACAGGGCGATGAGGATGTCTGGATCAGCCCCTACGCGACACAGTGGCGGAAGCAATATATGGAACGGGTGCGCGAAATCGCCGCTACCGGCATTGACGGAATTTATGTGGACATCCCTTACTGGATGACGCATTTCGATGGTTGGGAGCAGAGCTGGGCGAGTTTCGACGACTACACGGTTGCCGCCTTCCGGGAAAAGACCGGGCTAGACGCAAAGAAAGACCTTAAATTAGGCGATTTCCAAGACCTCAACTTCCGTAAATGGATTGATTTTCGCATTGAGACGATGACCGATTTTGTGCGGGAAATCCGTGAGAACGCCCGCTCCGTAAACGCTGGCATCATGGTGATTCCTGAGATCTATCCAGGAATCGAAGAAGAAGCGACGCGAGTCGGTGCCGATGTCTACCAAATGTACGACGCGGTGGACGTGATTGCGCACGAATACGAGTTTGGCAATGGCGAACACATGGCGGCGGTGCGTTCACAGGTTGACTGGTTCCTGTATCAGGCTGGGATGCTGACGTTTCGCGCCTTTGCCCAGGGCAAGGCCACGTGGATTCTCAACTACTCCTGGGATGGGCAAAAGGGTGTCACCGCGCCGGAGCCGATGAAGAACCTCGCCAACTCCATCGTAATGGTTGGGGCAAACTTCTGGGATGCGCCCGGACATTCAATGGCCGGTACGAATGATGAAGCCACAAGAAAACAGATTTTCGCGTGGATCGAAAAAAACGAAAAGGCCTTGTATTCGCCACGAACCCCAATCCACCCCGTGGGTGTGTATTTCTCTCCGAAGAGCCGCGACTATGCCGCGAAAGAATTTCTTCCTTCTTATCGGGGCGCGCTGGTACTGCTCATCCAACAGCACCGCTCGATGCAGGTAGTCACGCCGAGAACTCTTGCGGAGTTTAACGGTGAGACGCTGGTCCTGCCGAGCGTAAGTCTGCTGAATGAAACCGAACGGCGAGACCTAAAGGCATTTGCAGACCATGGTGGACGGCTCGTTGTCTTGGGAGAGGATGCTTCCGGAATTCCGCATTCAGCGCAAAAGATTGTGTTGCCAGGCGATCCAGCGCGAGAGTACTACAGCGCGCTGGAGAGTGGATTCGCGGTCGGTTCGGCGAATGCGCCTGGGGAACTCTTGAATGCCTTGGGCGGCAACGAGGATATCCAACTTGATGCTCCGCCCACCGTGGCGGCAAATTTTGCAATTGTGAACGGCGCGCCACATGTGTACCTTGCGAATTTTAGCGGACTGGTCCCCGGAAGCGTAGCTGTTCCGACGCCGGTGAACAGTATCCAGGTGAAAGTTCCAGCGGCAATGGGAGATTCACTGTCGTATCTTCCATTCCTGGGCGAAGTGCAAATTGTGCATGGAGTAAAGCGCGGAGAACTGATTGAATTTACGCTGCCGCCGCTGGAGCGGGGCGCGGTGATATCGCTCGGGGCGAGAAATTAAGGGAAGGGAAGGCTCCTGCGTCCCGCAGCGCCGGTAGCTGCTCCACCATACAATACGCAGCCGGCGCTGCTGGAAGCAAAGCCCTTTTCTTTTTCTCTACCTCACAACAGTTCCAACCACGCTTAGAATGGGGACAAAAAATGCCGAAGTTGGACGTATGCGTGGTTGGTGAAATCAATCTGGACCTGATCCTTTACGGTTTGCCGAAAGAACTAGTGCTGGACCGCGAGCTGCTGGCCAGCGGTCTGGCGGTTACGCTGGGGAGTTCATCCGCGATTTTCGCCCATAACCTGGCGATGCTAGGAACCAAGGTCGGGTTCATCTCGAAAACTGGCGGAGACCCGCTAGGGAAAATAGCGGTGGAACGGTTAGCGGCCGCGGGGGTTGACGTAAGCCGGGTCAAGCAGACGGCGGGGCAGACACTGACGGGGCTAACGGTTGCTTTACCCTACTTGCAGCAACGTTACATCCTCACGTTTCCCGGCACCATGTTCGAGATGCAGTACTCCGACATCGACATGGAATACCTCCGGTCGGCCCGCCACTTGCACGTCTCGTCGTTTTTTCTGCACCGCGCGTTGCGCCCGCGAATCCTGGATCTGTTTCGCCAGGCGAAAGCTGCGGGTCTGTCCACGTCGCTCGATACTAATGACGACCCTGAGAACAAGTGGGATCCGGATCTGTTGGCAGTTCTTAAGTATGTCGACATTTTTCTTCCGAATGATCGTGAAGCGAAGAAAATCGCGCACACAGACGACCTTTCGCAAGCGATTAACGTGCTCGCTGGACTGGCCAAGGTTGTGGTAGTGAAGCGGGGCTCAGCGGCTGCCATCTGCCGATCAGGGCAGGAACAGTGTAGTCTGCCGCCTCCGACCGTGAAGGTTGTGGATGACGTCGGAGCTGGCGACAGTTTTGATGCCGGATTCATTCACCAGCAAATGAAAGGGGCAAACCTCGAGGATAGCTTGGTATTCGCCAATCTATCGGGAGCCTACTCTACGACCAAGGAAGGCGGCACCGAGGCATTTCGCGATCGCAGTGCACTCACCAATTTCATGCGCCAGCAGTGGAACGCCGCGGGCAGAGGTGCTCTGCCGTGAAACGATAGCGGGACTTCCTTCGCTCTGCTCGGGGCAAGATATTCCAGTTGACATGAGCTATAAAACGGAAGTAAAAGTAATACTTCGTAAAGTTACACAATAGAGCTGGCACTCCCGAACCGGAGTTTGGCGCTCTCGGAGGCAGCTCAGGAGGCTTGCCATGCTCGTCCTTTTCCACCGCCGACAGACTTTCAGGACGATCTTTCTTCTAGTAGCTATTAGCCTCGCTACGCCGCTATGGGCGCAGAAGGATGCCGGAGCCATTGTAGGACTGGTGCGGAACGGTAGCGGTGCGGTGGTTCAGGGCGCCAAGGTCACAGTGGAGGACGTGGATCGCGGCATCCAAATGACCCTCTCCACCGACGAGCATGGAGAGTATGTCGCAAGTCCACTGCACGTCGGAAGCTATAAGGTCACAGTAGAGAAGGCAGGGTTCAAGAAAACGGTGTCTGAGGTGGTCGAGCTGAACGTGCAGGGGCGCGTAGCCATCAACCTTGCCTTGCAGGTCGGGCAGATATCCGAAGTGGTGCTGGTCACGGGAGCGGCGCCGCTGCTCGAAACCGAGACTTCGGAGCTAGGACAGGTAGTAGACCAGAAGCGGGTGAGCAACCTGCCACTCAACGGGCGGAACTTTGCCCAGTTGGCGCTACTCAGTCCCGGCACGTCACCGAGCGAACCAGGCGCGCGCGATGAAGGCGGATATGGCTTCAGCTCCAATGGGGCGCGATCATTACAGAACAATTTTTTGCTGGATGGCGTGGACAACAATTCGAACCTGCCCGATCTGCTCAATGAAACGAATTTCGTAATTCAGCCTCCAGTAGAGCTCTGCAAGAATTCAAGGTCCAGACCAACGCCTACGGCGCGGAGTTCGGGCGCGGCAATGGGGCGATCGTGAACGCGGTCATCAAATCGGGGACCAATCAGCTTCACGGTTCGGCGTGGGAATTTCTTCGCAACGACAAGCTGGACGGGCGCAACTACTTTGATGCGGTGGGGCCAGTTCCTCCCTACAAGCAAAACCAGTTTGGCGTGACATTCGGCGGGCCGGTCTTGCTCCCCCATTTGTACGATGGCCGGAACCGAACGTTCTTCTTTGTCGATTACGAGGGATACCGCGTACGTCAGGCACAGACACAGACCGCATTTGTGCCGCCGACGGCGTGGCGGTCAGGAGATTTTTCGAGCCTGATTGACTTTACGACCGTGACTGGCACGGATTGCAACGGGGTGCCGACGTATGCGGGCGAGATTTTTGATGCCAAGCTGGCGCATACGAACTGCGGGGTGCCCTTCCAATATGACGGATCGGGAAAACCTCTGAACGTGATCCCAGCGATACCAGTGGTGGCGGGTGGTGGTTCGTTGGATCCGTTAGCGTTACGGCTGGCAGCGTTGTATCCGGCGGCGGGGCCGATCAACTCGAGCGGGAACAACTTCCTCGCCAATCCCGTGCGCCAAGAGACGCGCAACAACTTTGACGCTCGGGTGGACCAGAAATTCTCTGACAAGGACAGTACGTTCTTTCGGTTCAGCATCGAAAACCAACCGAGCTTCATTCCTGGAACCTTCGGGGGGCTGGCCGATGGTGGCGGATTCTTCAGCGGCCAGGAGGATTTCTCCTACCGCAGCTTTGCCACCAGTTGGACGCATATTTTCAAGCCACAGCTGATCAACGAATTCCGCCTGGGCTACAACCGGGTGAATGCCCATCGCCTCGAACTCAACGCGAACACCAACGTTTCGGCTGCGCCCAACATCGGTTTCCCAGGAGTCCCTTTTTCACCCGGCATTGGCGGGCTCCCGCAACTGACCTTCAGCGACGTCGCCACGTTGGGCAGTCCCACGTTCCTGCCTTCGATCGAGCTCCAGAATTCCTATACTCTTTCGGAAAATCTGACTTGGGTGCATGGGCGTAGTACGTGGAAATTTGGTACAGAGGTCCGGCGTGAAGAGTTCACAATCTTTCAACCGGCTGCAGCGCGCGGGACGCTCGCCTTCAGCTCCACGCTGACCGACAATCCGGCGGCAATTGGCACCGGCGGGACCGGCTTTGCTTCCTTCATGGCGGGACTTACCGACGGCGGGAGCATCAACAATCTGCACAACGTGGATTACTTCCGCAACACCTATGCGTTTTACGCGCAGGATGATTGGAAAGTCACGCCCTCCCTAATGCTGAATCTGGGATTGCGTTACGAATTGTTTGGCACCGTGTCGGACCGCTTCAACGACGTGGGAAATTTTGACCTGAGCAATCCGACAGACCCCACAATTTTTGTGCCGAAAGGGCAATCGGCACGGCTCACGCCCTTCATCGCGCAGTACGTCAAGATCAGTGCCAATGGGAGCCGTGGGTTGATCAACTCGGACCTGAATAATCTCGCGCCGCGAATCGGCCTGGCGTGGCAGTTCAATCCAAAGACTGTGTTTCGCACCGGGTATGGCATTTTCTACGGCGGGCAAGAGAACGGCCCTTACTCGAATCCTAGTCCCGGATTCAATCCTCC
>Ga0307474_10002537_pt1 | contig 13124 bp, 8 predicted proteins | sample atmos_gasesECM1C_2_FD_203312 | JGI IMG/M metagenome (GOLD analysis project Ga0307474, IMG submission 203312) | Hardwood forest soil microbial communities from Morgan-Monroe State Forest, Indiana, United States - atmos_gasesECM1C_05 | ecosystem: Environmental > Terrestrial > Soil > Temperate... | reverse complement strand
CTCGTACTGTCGCAAGTGCTCACCGTCGTGGGCAGCGCATGGGTCGGCATCGCCGCGGGTCTCGGCCATGCGCAAACCGTCGTTTGGTTACTGGCCTTCGGGACGTTTTACCTGCCCATGGCCGCGGCGGTCTATTACCTGAATCGCGAGATGCCTCTCGAAGGCGGCCTTTACGTGTGGACCCGCCGCGCGTTCGGCGACACGGCCGGCTTTCTCGTCGCCTGGAACATCTGGGCCTACGCACTCTCCACCATCGCGACGATCCTGTTTCAAATCCCCAGCGAGTTCGCTTACATGGTCGGCCCGCGAGCCGCCTGGATTCCGGAAAATCACCTCGTCGTTTTCTGCTTTCTTGCCGTCGTTCTCACCGCGTTGGCGCTCTCCGCTGTTCGGGGCCTCGCGCTCGGCAAATGGATTCACAACATCTCGGGCATGGTCATGATCGCTGCGTTCGCGTTGCTGATCCTCGCGCCGCTCTGGGCGCTGCGGCAACACGCGCCCATCCATTTCGCACCTTTCGATCTTAAGCTTCCCGAATCCAACGCGATTTCGCTCGCCCTCATCGGTCAGACGCTCTTCGCGGCAGCCGGCATCGAGTACATCGCCATCATGGCCGGCGAGTCGAAGGCACCGAGCCGCGATATCGGCCGCTCCATCCTCATCGCCTCGCCCATCATCTTTCTGATGTTCACGCTCGGAACGGCCTCCGTGCTTGCCTTCCACGAGCTGACCGGTGCGACGATCAACTACATCGCGCCCATTCCGCAGACGCTTCGCCTTGCGTTCGGAGACTCCGGCTTGGCCAACTTCCTAGCCCGGCTCGTCATTCTTCTTCTGCAGATCCGCATTCTCGGTGCCGCGAGCTTGATCTTCACGGGCGTTACCCGGCTGCCGATGGTCGCCGGGTGGGACCACCTCATTCCACCGTGGTTCTCGCGCCTGCACCCGCGCTACCGCACGCCGACCAACTCCATCCTCATCAACACCATTCTCGTCGCCGCGCTGCTGGTTCTTGCCTCCGCCGGCGTCCGGGCGGCTGAGGCCTTCGCGGTCCTCAACAATGCGTCCAATATTCTCTATGGCCTCGCTTACCTGGCCATGTTCGCCATCCCCCTGATCGGCGCGAAGCTCGTCCGGGTGCGCATCCCGACGTGGGTCGCCGTGCTCTGCGTCATTGGCTTCTGTGCGACGCTCTTTACCTGCGCCACGAGCGTCTATCCCTTTGTCGATGTCCCCAATCCCCTTCACTTTGCCATCAAGATAACCACCACTATTCTTTTGACCAATCTCATTGGGTACGCCTTCTATCGCCTCCGCGGATTGTTGGCGCCCGCACCGCGGCGGTAGGAATCCGGCACTGCCACCAGCACTCACCGTGCTAGACCATCCATTTCTAGATTGAGTCGATGTGAGTCAGTACAATTGCGCAGGTCCCGCCTGCAGCCGCACGGTTCGATCAGTCATGGCACGCTCTCGTGTGTTCATCCGCTATAGAGGCTCATATGAAAACCGACGAAAGTGAGAATGGACAAAAGGCGCCGTCGCAGGTCCGCATGGCCATACATGGCGCACACCTCAGAACGCTCGAAGCGCTATTCCGGCATCCGCCGGCGCACAATCTCGAGTGGATGGATGTGGTTGGGTTGATCGAGAAAATAGGGGCGGTGCGCCAGAAGGGCGACAACAAGTTCACCTTCGAGGTTGGCGGAGAAGAGCATCTGATGCATAAACCGCACACCAAGGACCTCACGAGTTCTGAGGTGCTCGGCTTGCGGCATTTTTTACAACGCGCTGGTTGGTCGCCTGAGGTGCCGTCCCAAACGGCGGCCCGTCCCGAGCCGGCGGCGCCGACCCTGATGGTCGTGGTGGATCATCATGGCGCGAAGATCTACCGCATTAGTACGGGGTCGGGCCACGCTTCGGAGCAGCAAATCACACCCTACGATCCGCATCATTTCCTGCATCACCTGACGCACAAGGATCAATCGCGGGAGCTGGGCCAGCGAGCTCCGGAGGAGGCCGACTTCTACAGACGAATCGCCGATGCCGTCGCTGCCGGCGGCAGGATTGTCGTGGTCGGCCATGGAACGGGAAAGAGCAACGCGGCGACGCATCTTACGGAATACCTGCGCACTCACCACCGCGAAACCTTTCAGCGCATCGTGCGCGAGATCGGGGTTGATCTGTCCGCCGTCACGACACAGCAATTGCTGGCGGTGGCGCAGCAGGCATTGGATGGAGCATCCTAAAAGGACTGCTTCGACCTTCGGCACATGTCGCGTCGCTTACTTCGATGCGCCTTCCGCGGCGTTGCCGGTTTTAGGCGCGGGCTTTCCGGCGTCGAGATGGTTCCAATTCAAGATGGCGTTGAAGCCTAGGAAATAAGTTCCCTGCGTCTGCCAACGCCAGAACGGCCGTAGCGCGAACATCACGACGTGACCTTTTCCAACGTTTGCATCGAGCACGAGAGGCCGCTCGGAGATCGCCTGGCCGCCGGACAGCGTGCCGGACAGGAGCATGTCGTTCGGATCTTTTGGGAACTGCATGATGATGCGCGGAGGAACATCGGGCTGCACTCCGCCGTATAAGCGCCTCATCTGGCGCACGTAGGCGGCTTCGTCAAATGGAGGAGCGGCAGGCTCGGCCGGTTGATCGTAAGGGGAAATGTGGATGGGCACGGCATTCGGAGTGACGTTCTGCCCAAGGGCGGAACCCGCTCCGGAGCCGCCGCCTCCGCCGCCGCGTCCGTCGGCAACGGCGAAGACCGGGTCTTGGTTGAAGTACACCGGGATATCCTTCTGATCGTAACCGTAGGCGATCGGACTCTTGAGATCCGTAAATTGGCCACGCAGGATCGATCCGCGGGCGAACAATTGGGCAGGATGCTCGACGCTGACAGCTCCCACCAGACCGTAGTCGGCGACAAAGGCGGAAGTTGATCCTTCGGTGATGAGCGTGCCGCCGGCTTCCACGAACTTGGCCAGTTCGGCAAGACCTCCGGCCTCCATACCGCCGCGGATGTCATCACTTTCATCCAGCGCGCCGAGGTTGGGCGTCAGATTGGATTTTTTGTAGGGAATGGGGTCCGGGCCGACTTTCGGTATGCCTCTCAGAATAGATTGCGACGTGCCGGAAATGTCGGGATAAATGATCACGTCGTACTTGGCGCGCAGGTTGCCTTCGCGAAGTTTCTGATCGGCGAAATATTTGTATGGAACCCCATAGTGATCAAGCGCCGCGCGGACCCACCCTTCATCTTGCGTGTTCTGCCAGGAATGGACGTAGCCGATGCGCGGAATCTCCATCTCATGGGTTTTAACCGCCGGAGCAGAAGCCACCGCCCAAGCGGAAAGGCCAAATTCCTGAATCGATGCGCGCAGCGCGTCCGACTTGGCGTTGGGAATAATGAATGTGCCGGCGCGAAACTTGTGACCCTGGAGCACGAAGTCGTCTTCCGCCGCCAGCATCTTGACGCGGGCGTTCTTGAAACGGAACGACATCAATGCATTGTCGGTGGTGTGGTCGATTACCAACGTATCGCCGTTTCCGTCGATGTGTCCCGGGGCGCTGACATCCGAGCTGATGAGAGTCATCGGCTGATCCAGGATTGAGCGATCCTTCACCGGGGTCAGCGTGATGTTGCGCATGTACTGCATCGTCCAGCCGGTGTCATCGTAGGGACGTGGATTGGCGACCGGATAGTTCTGGACGCTGAAATACATGTCGGCGAGAGTACGATAGGGCTGGTCGGCGCGAATGATGTAGTCGCCGGCGGCAACATCGATTTTGTCCACTTTAAACGCGGAGCCGGCGAGTTGCACTTCGAGGCCTTGGGCGCGCAGAGCGTTGATCATATCGGCAGCATCGGCACGGCGGCGCTGGCCAGCAGGGATAACCCATGCGTAGGGCGCTTCGCTACGGCCCTTGTCAATCGCCCGTTTATTTTTCATCCAAAAATCTTCGAGATAAAGATTGCGTTCCCCGGCGACTTTGTGAAGCGCGAACAGCAGCGCCGATTCCTGAATGTTGGTGTTATTGCGCGGTCCCCACTTGATGCTGGAAAGGGGGGGATTCGCCCGATACCATTCCCTGCTAATAGTCGTGGCGGGAAGGTGCAGGTCGGGAACGAGATCGGGACCGTAGCCCTGGACTTCATAAAAGCGTCCGAAACCATTGTGGGTTATCGCGATCCAGAAAAGATAGTTGGGAACCCAACCGTCGTAAAAACCATAGGTGAAGACGCCAGGAACGCCGCGCTTCGCCATCTCCATGACTTCGGTTTCGGCGAGCAGCCACCATTCGTTGACGGCGATGGGATCAAGCGAGTTGTTGTAAGGGCCTGTGCCGGTGGATACGTAAAGGTAAGATTGGGCCTCGTGCAAATCGTGCAGCACGGTGGGATGCCAGTCGAGCACTTCCCGGGTGATGTTCTGCGTCAGCTTCAGGAGTTGGCCCATGCCGTCCCGATTGTTATCGTGGGCGACGTATTTCCCCCAATACATCAGGGGCGGACGCGGCTTGCCGGTTTTCTTGCCGTAATAGTACGAGTCGACCTGTTTCTCGCGGCCATCGGTTTCGACCACCGGCGTAATCAACACGATCACGTTATTGCGGATCGCTTGAATGAACGGCGTCTCCTCGATCATGAGGCGATAAGCCAGTTCAATCAGCATTTCGGGCCCACCGGTCTCCGGCGAATGGATGCCGCTGGTGATCCAGTAAATCGGCTTCGCCGTGTGAATCAGCGCTTGCGCTTGTTCCTCCGTGATCTTTCTAGGATCGCTGAGCTGAGCAAGCATGCCTTTGTAGCGATCGAGATTCTTGATGGTGTCTTCATCCGCGAGGGCAAGCAGGACCTGGTCGCGTCCCTCCTCGGACTTCCCAATCTTCCAAAACTTGGCGCGCGGCGAAGCTTGAGCGAGCGCTTCGTAGTAGCGATTGATATCCTTCGAATAGGTCAGCTCGCCTGGGGTGCCGGGGATTCGCCCGAAGAACTTCAAAGGCGACGGGACTGTATCGGACGCAGGCATGTGATCCACCAATTCGGTGGTAATGCGTGAGTCCTGCAAATATTCCTTGATGAGCTTCGTGTATTCGTCGTCGAGTTTCTGAGGAGCGGGGGTCGCCTGTACAGGCGACGCCGCTTCCGCCGAGGCATTCCTTGGCGCGGTTACCGAATAAACGGCAAGAAAGAACGTGAGCGCCAAAAGGGATCGCTTCATAAAACCTCTCGTTGGGAAAAAATCAATTCTTCAGATCGAGTCGTTCTTCTAATGTCTCGGCAGGGCGGCAAATTGTAAGGATCGCTTGAGCCGGGTTCAAACGCAACGTTGCCATCCGAAAAAATCGGCAGGTGGGTTGGGCACCTAGGCAATACCCTTATGGTTCGAGTCGGACGTGCCCTGTCTGGCTCGTTGGGGATGACCTTGCCGTTACATCGGTAACCGAGTGCGGCGATTCTCATTTCAGAAGCAATTAAGAACGCAGCGCCCTGGCCGGTTGCGCAACCTTTGGGAAACAATCAAGCGACTCTGCGGGCGACGCCAAAGTGACGACCAATGTACAGACAGCCATCGATCAGCATCCCGGGCTGGCGATGCCCGATTCAATACAGGTGCAAACGATCGACCAGGTCGTGTACTTAAGCGGCATCGTGTCGGAAGGCCTGCAGAGCCGGGAGGCCGAGGTGGTCGCTCAACAGACGCCGGGCGTGGCGCGGGTCGTGAACGAGCTCGCCGTTAGCAAATAGCCGGCCTCGAGGCTTCACTGCTCACGGACGCTCACGCTCTCGGCGAGCGCACTCTACGATGGTACGGCGAGTGCGCCCGCCGCGTGAGTGTTCCGGCGGATGCGGGATCGGATCTGGAATGAGGACTTAAGAGATGCTAGCTTGCAGCAAGTCCCCCAGTATTTGCGACGGATCCCTATGACTGCAAAACGGCAACCTATCGAGTACGTGGACGCAAGCGCCGAAGTGCGCGCCATCTATGACGACATCATGGCGACGCGCAAGACGGATTGGGTCAACAACTTCTGGAAGGTGCTGGCCCATGATCCAGCGACACTGAAACGTATTTGGGCCAATATCAAGGAGGTCATGGGACCGGGGACGCTTCCCGCCTTGACCAAGGAACTGCTGTACGTGGCGGTGAGCGCTTCGAATGGTTGCCACTATTGCATTGCTTCCCACGGTGCTGCGGCCCGGAAGCACGGTATGACGGAGTCGCAGTACTCTGAGTTACTGGCGATCGTCGGTCTTGCGAACGAGACCAACCGTCTCGTGACCGCGCTCGACGTCGCAATCGATCCGGCGTTTCTCTGACCCGAGGGATGGGAGAGTGAAGTGAAGAGCATTCGAGCCGCCGCGATCATCTTATCGTCCGCGTTACTTTCTGCGACGGTCGCCATTGCGGATCCGACTACGTCACCCAGCCTGAATGAAACTTACGCGCTGCTCTCGTCGAAGCGATTCGTCGATCTCACCCACACCTTTGGTCCGAACAGTCCGCACTGGAAGGGATTCGGCGAGGAGACCGTCACCACGCTGTATACGATCAAGAAGGATGGATTCAAAGTGCAGCAATTCACTCACGTCGGACAATGGGGTACGCACATCGATCCGCCCGCGCACTTCCACGAAGGGCTGCGCACTGTGGATCAGATCCCGCCGACGGAAATGGTACTGCCGCTCGTTGTGCTCGACGTGCACGCCAAGGTTGCCAAGAACCCGGATTACACGCTCACCGTGGAGGACGTGCAGGCCTGGGAGGCGAGGCATGGCCGCATCCCGCCGCATGCATTCGTCGCGATGCGCACCGATTGGTCCAAGCGCTGGCCTAATCAAGATGCAATGCAAAATCTCGATGCGGCCGGCGTGGCGCATTACCCGGGTTGGAGCAAGCCCGTGCTGAAGCTCCTGTATGAGGAGCGCGGCATCACCGCCTCCGGGCATGAGACCACGGATACCGATCCGGGTCTCGCCACCACCAAGGATGATTATTCCCTCGAGAGTTATATCCTCGGACTCAATCACTACCAGATTGAAATGCTCGCGAACCTGGACCAGGTTCCGGAAGCCGGTGCGATCATCATCGTCACGTGGCCGAAGCAGGAGGGGGGCACCGGATTCCCGGCACGCGTCATAGCGATCACTCCCTGATCGGCCACCGAGTGCGCACCGCGGATCATCGGGGCGCTCACATCTTATGTGAATGTCCGCGCATTTCCCGTAAAACAAAGATTGAGCGCGCCTGCCGCACCCCGGGAATGCGATACAGTTTTTCTCTCAGGAAGCGTTCGTAGTCGGTCGTGCTTGCGGCGGCGACCCGCAGGTAGTAATCGAAATCTCCCGTCACCAGCGCCGCCTCGATAATCTGGGGCAAGTTGGCTATCGCCTTCTCGAACGCATCCAGGACATTGCCGGTATGTCTCTGTTTCTCGAGCGTCACTTCGACCATGATTGTCTCGGGCAGGCCGACGGCGGCGCGATCGATGATCGCCGCGTAGCCCTTGATTACTCCGTTCTCTTCCAGCGCCCGCACGCGTGTCCAGCACGCCGACGGCGAGAGTCCGATACGGTGCGCCAGGTCGGTATTCGAGAGCCTCCCGTCGCGGGAAAGCTCATCCAGGATCCGGTGGTCGAGGTCATCGAGCCGGATCGCAGCGCCGCTGGCAGGGAGGGTAGAGCTGTTCATATGCCTTCATCTTGGTGACGGTCAAGACCAGAAGTATCTGCTAAAAAATCTCAAAACGGCAGAAGAATCTTTCAAAAAGGCGGTAGTCATGTCTCGTCTTCGAAAGCACATTCGGTCGGCAGCGCACTACTATCCTGAAGCATCGGGCCGCGTTTCGCTGACGGGATGCAGTGCGCGCCCTTTGGGAGAGAAAACCTATGTCGAAGAACAGGCAAATCGGCGGCTCGCTGGTGTGTGCTCTTTCTGTGCTCTGCGTCGCGCTCGGCGCTGCCCCGGCGGCAGCCGGCGACACCGCTGCTCAGGGTCCGCCGCCGGGTTCGCCGCCGGCTCCGGCGGACAATTCCACACTCGAGGAGATCGTCGTGACCGCTGAGACTTACAAGTCCACGGCGCAGAGCACCCCCATCAGTATGTCCGCGATCTCCGGCAGCCAGCTCGAGAGCAGCGGCATCACCTCACTCGAACAAGTCGCACGTGACGTCCCCGGACTCTCCATGCGCAGCTCGGGTCCGAACCAGACTGAGTTCGAGGCTCGCGGTATCGCCTCGAACGGTGGCAACTCGCCGACCGTGGGTTTCTATCTGGGGGATATTCCGCTTTCTCCCCCCGCCATGGGGCAGATCGGCAAGGTCGTGATCGACCCGAATCTGTACGATCTCGACCGCGTCGAGGTGCTGCGCGGACCGCAAGGAACGCTCTACGGCGCGAGCTCGATGGGCGGTACCATTAAACTGATTCCCAACGCACCGCAGCTCAACACCATCACGGGCTCCAGCGACGCAACTCTGTCACACACCAATGGCGGGCGTGCCAACGGCGGCGGCGACTTCATGGTCAACTACTCCACCAGCGACTACTGGGCGGTCCGCGCGGTAGGCTCGTACGACTACCGGAGCGGTTGGATCAGCCGGACGGTGGTGAGCCCGTTCCCGGCAGACGTGCTCGCGCCCGATGGGCCGCCTTTCACCCGCGGCAATGTGACGGCTACGCCGGCAACGCAGATCATTCCTGACGTGAACGACGCTCATACGTATTCCGGGCGCGTGGAATTGCTCATACAGCCGAGCAATGAGTGGCATATCAACCTGCTTGCGCTCAGCCAGCACTCGACACAGGGCGGCTATGACGAGTTCGATTCGCCGCCCGGACCTGCGTACATGACGCACTTTCAGCCCTACCCGGTCGGCGAATCGATCGACGATCGTGTGGACCTGTTCTCCGCGACCGTGGAGGCGGATCTCGGTTTCGCCAAGCTGACGAACGCGACGGGCTATTTCAACCGTCACATGGAGCAGATTCAGGATGCCTCGGAAGCGACTTCCTGGACCTTGGAGTCGTTTCTGGTAACCCCCGCGGAACAGGCCGCGGTCGGCATGCCCACGTACATCCAAACGCCCATCTATGAAGCGGAGCCGGAGCATCAGTGGACTGAGGAACTGCGCTTGAATTCCTCGAATAGCGACACGCTTCACTGGGTCACGGGCCTTTTCTACAGCCGCCTGAATTCCGCCTTCATCGAGCAGCAGAACGCCCCCTACATCGCAGAACTGTCGCAATTCCTGACGCCGCCCATGAACAATCCGTCGGGGTTGACCTTCGGCATCAACAATCTGTATGAGATCACTCAGAAAGCGGTCTTCGCCGACGCTTCCTGGCAGTTTGCGCCGACGTTCAAGGTTGAGGGCGGTCTGCGCTATTTCCGCTACGACACGTCCGCCTTCAACAATGAGTGGGGTTACTTCTTTACCCCGCAAGCGCAACCTCTCCCGAATCCGCCGGGCAACTTCGCATCTGCGAGCGGCGTGATCCCGCGCGCCGACGTGGCCTGGATGCCCAACCAAAATCTGACGACCTACGTTTCGGCCTCCAAGGGCTTTCGCCCCGGTGGAGCGAACATGACGATTCCCTTAAGCGCCTGCCCCGAAGGCGGCCCTGCCTCATTCGACCCCGATACCGTATGGAATTACGAGGCCGGCGAGAAGGCGCTGCTCGCTGATAATCGGATCAGGGTGAATGCCGATATCTACTACATCAAATGGGACAAGGTCCAACAAACCGCCTTGCTCTCGTGCGGTACCCAGTACACAACCAACGCAGGCGATGGCAGCAGCTACGGACCCGAGATCGAGATCGCGGCGAAGATTACGGAGCACTGGACGTTCTCCTTGGCGGGGACCTGGACCCGGGCCTATATCACCAGTGTGAACCCGAGCTATGTCGGATCGCTTGCCAACTCTGGGTACAGCTTTCCCGGCTGTGGTGCCAACGGCTGCAGCAGCGTCCCCATCCTCAATGTGCCCAAGGAGACGGCGAGCGCCGCGCTCGAGTATTCTCAACCGATCGGCAACCTGACCATGAAGGCGCGGCTTGACGGTTCGTACACGGGTTCGTCCTGGGACGAGTCCTACTCGGTCATCCAGCTTCCCGGCTATGGCATGGCGAACTTCCGCATCGGAGTCAGTGCGGAGCGCTGGACCGCTACGCTGTTCGTGAACAATCTCACCAACAAGATACCCTGGGTGTCCGCGAACAATACGAGCTTCAGCTTCAACATCGGGCCGTTGACGCGTATTTCGACCCTGCAGCCAATGACCATCGGAACACAGGCGAGCTACCGCTTCTGAGCTAAGTACCGTGACATGAACGCGGCACGGCCGCCGTCGCCAGGGGCGGCGGCCGTCATGGCCGCCGCCCATTTAAAGGCAGTCATCCTCCCTGCGTTAGCTGATATTCACATCGAGCGCGATGCTGCGCGCGACGCCGATGATTACTTCACTGTCACCTGTAGCGGAGTGGTTTGCGTGACGGACCCCAAAGTGGCGGAGACCAGCACCGTCACCGTTCCTGTTGCGGGCTGTGGATAGTAATTCTTGTCGCCCGAGCAACCGGCCAGCAGTCCGATGGACGCGGCAGTCAGGACCCACAAGCGCAGGGTACGACGGCTACGGCCGCGGCGCAGACCTGCCGGCAAGAGGAACAACACACCAAAGAGGGCTGCGCTGGTCGCCGTCGTCGCGCGGATGGTCAAGGCGGTCATCGCCTTGCCGCCCTCGCTCAACGACACCTGGGCGGGGCTGAAATCACAGGTCAGGCCCAGCGGTAGACCGGAGCAGGCAAACGATACGTTGCCGGTTGCGCCGTAGTTCGAATGAACAGTCACGGTCACCGGATCCGATACCGCACTGGCCGCCGCACTGGCCGTCAATGACGGCGCGGATGTCGAGACGGAAATGGTCGAGTCGTCGGCATAAACGTTGAATGCCTGGCTCGGGGCATCGGAAGCTTCGTAATTTGCCTCGCTGGCAAAACTCGCGGACAGGGTATGGGAACCGATGGCAGCCGCGCTTACGGTGGCATTTGCCGTGCCGGCCGACAGAGCCGCCGTTGAAAAGGTCACCCCGTCTTCCATGAAGTAAACCGTTCCCGCGGAGACCGGTGAGCCGCCGGCGCTCGACACGGTTGCCGCGACGGCAATGGTGCTGCCGATGAGTGCCGAACCGGGTGCAATGAGCGTGGTCGTGGTGTTTGCCACGCCCGCGGTACCGCTGGCGCCTCCATTCGAAGTGCCGCCGCCGCCACCGCTCGGGCCGCCCTCGATACTTGGGAAGCAGCTGTCCTGGAGTTGCGTCCAGTAGGAAAACACGTAGGCATTGGGTATGTTGCCGATGACCTTATTGTTGGTGTGCACGCCGGCGTCATACCAGCTCGCCGCCATCGGACCGGTGGCGCTCACGAATTGCTGCATGGGTAAGGCAAGTCCCGCAGCAGAAAAGAGTGTCGATGCCAACTGCGGATCCATGGTGTCGATCCTCTCGGAACTCGCGCCAAGATTGGTGGGTGCTTCCGCGATCACGTAATAGTCGATCGGGCCGGGATCGTTGATGAACGGCTGATCGCCATTGTAGGACGAACCCTGTCCGCCGACCGTCGCAACCGCGATGCTGATGTAATCCGGTACTGCGGTGTATTTCCCGGTCGTGGGATCCGTCGACATATAGAAGCCGCCGCCCTTCAGCGTCGGGCAGCCGTCGTTGCTGGGTTTACCGTACATCATGTCCGGTTGATTGATTTTCGAGTCGGGTGACGATGAGGCGAAGTAGGTATTCTGCGCAACCGCGTGCCAGTAGTGCACCTGGTACAGGGTCGGCATCAATGCGAGGTAGAACTGCCGCGATGCCGACGCGGTGGAGGCGTTGATGGCGACCGCCTGTGAGGACTGAGTGGGCGAGAAAAAGGCGGGATCGTCGCTGTTGACCACGCGCGGTCCGATATTGGAGAGACGAGCCCAATCCGAGGTAACGCTGTCGACCACCGCGTCGAAGCCACTGGCGATCTGGTTCGCGAGCGCGCCGTCGGCCAACTGGCCAATGGTCTGGGCAAACTTCGAGTACTTGGCCGGCAACGGGTGGGTGCCGGACTTGCTGGCAACGGCGCCTGCACCGGAGGCCAAGCCTGCGCCACCCGCAACCTCGTTGGAAATCGCTCCGCCTATCCTGATGGCGTTGCGCACCTCGGCGGCAAGCCCCTCAGTGTCTTTGAGCGGTGCGGCAAGGTCCGCGAGTCCGGGTACTCCCGACGCGATGGTCAAGAGCCCATTCACGCCGCCGAGGATGGACTCCCAGCTGATGCTCACCGTCGTCGTTGCCGCGTTGGGCACGAGGTCGCTGCCGATAATCGTACTCGCGGCTCCGGTCAAGGCCACGCCAACGCTGGAATTGCCGCTGATCATGACGTCCTTGAGATTCGTCGATCCGGTCAGAAAATAAACCAATACGTTGGTCAGATCGCGTACCTCCAGCGAAGTCTGCTTCTGTACCGCGACGAAGTCGTTATGCGTGAAGGCGATCGAGTCATTCGCACTGAAGCTGTAGTTGCAGGTGTCGTCGCCGTTGTTTCCGGGCGTCACGCTGCTGCACGGCGTGAATCCGGAGGGCGGAGGATTCGTGCCGGGCCAAGGCATGTTGATCGGATCGAAGTAGTGATAGTTGATGCTGGTTGCGGTCGAACCGGTAAAGAAAAAGTGCAGATCGTCCAGATGTGAGCCGCTGGCCCCGACCATGTACTGATTAGTCAGCAAGGAATAACTGATGAAGCGATAGGCATTGATCTGCCCCGTGATGCTATCCGCACCCGCCAGCAGATTGTTTTGGTCCAGTGCCGGCCAGGTGACCGGCTGCTGCAAGGCGACGGTCGTGGTCACGAACTGATTATCGAGACCCCCGTTATCAATCAGCAGCTGAGGATATTGCTGATTGATATCTGCCGGTGCGAACAGTCCGGCATTATTATTCCGCTGCAGCGTCCCCATGATGGTTCCCGTTTGACCGTGATCATTGAGGAGCACCGTGGAGGATTCCGCAACCGGTCCGGATTGTGCATTTCCCAGCCCAGATGCCGTGACGAGTGTATAGGCCGAAGTCAGCGTCGGAT
>Ga0307474_10002536_pt1 | contig 13124 bp, 10 predicted proteins | sample atmos_gasesECM1C_2_FD_203312 | JGI IMG/M metagenome (GOLD analysis project Ga0307474, IMG submission 203312) | Hardwood forest soil microbial communities from Morgan-Monroe State Forest, Indiana, United States - atmos_gasesECM1C_05 | ecosystem: Environmental > Terrestrial > Soil > Temperate... | reverse complement strand
CGTGGCAGACGTGCTCGGCCTCAAGCCCGACGATATCCGGGTCAATACCGAAATAGATACCGCCAAGGATGCCTGGTCGATCGCCTCGGGCAATTACGCCAGTCGATTTGCGCCGGCGGTCGCGGGCACCGCAAGGCTTGCCGCCGAGCGCATCGCCGAGCGCCTGGCGCGGATCGCCGCAAGCCAGTTGAACACCGAGATCGAGGACATCGCGTTCGTCGGCGGACACGTCGGATCGAAGCGCAACCCCGACAACAGGCTTTCATTTTCCCGCGTGGCGGGATTGAGCCACTGGTCCCCGGCCGCGCTGCCTGACGGCGTCGGGCATACGATCCGCGAGACGGTATTCTGGACGCCGCCGGAACTGACCGCCCCGGACGAAGAGGATCACATCAACTCCTCGCTCTGCCACGGCTTCATCTTCGATTTTTGCGGCGTCGAGGTCGACCGCACGACCCTGCAGACGCGGATCGACCGCTACGTCACCACGCACGACTGCGGAACCATTTTGCATCCCGCCATGGTCGACGGGCAAATCCGCGGGGGCTTTGCGCAAGCCCTCGGCGCCGCGCTTTACGAGGAATATTCCTATGACCGCGACGGCAGTTTTTTGACCGGAACGTTTGCGGATTACCTCTTGCCGACCACGGCAGAGGTGCCTGACCCCGTCATCGTCCACATGCAAACGCCTTCGCCCTTCACGCTGCTCGGCTCAAAGGGTGTTGGCGAGGGTAATTGCATGTCGACGCCGGTCTGTATTGCCAACGCCGTCGCCGATGCGCTTGGCGCAAAGGACCTCGAATTGCCGCTGGTGCCGGCGAAACTCGCGCGAATCGTCCGGGGTTCCGAGCCTGCGCCGCCCGCGAGCCGGGTCAAAGACGGAGTTGAGAAGCGCTCTCGGGGTCTGCGCGGTCAAGGCGAGGCAATTGTTCGCGCGCCGGCCGAACAGGTCTGGAACATGCTGCTCGATCCCGCGACGCTGAAGGCGGTGATCCCGGGTTGTCATAACGTTCAAAAAATCTCGGACACGCATTTCCGCGCCGATGTGACGCTTGGCATTGGTCCGGTGAAGGGACGATATCGTGCGGAGGTAAAACTCTCCGATCTCGATCCGCCGCATGCAGTGACGCTCGGCGGATCGGCCGAAGGCGCGGTCGGGTTCGGCAGCGGTGAGGGACGCATCACGCTTGGCGCGATCGAGAACGGCGGCACCGTGATCCGATATGTTTACGAGGCAGCGATCGGCGGCAAGGTCGCAAGCATCGGAGGCCGGCTCCTCGATGGCGCCGCGCGCGTGATCATCGGGCAATTTTTTGCAAGCCTGGCGCGCCACGCGGGCGGCGGCGCTTCCGATCAGACCAAGGCTTCCTTTGTTGCGAGGTTGCGCCATTGGTTCGGAGGGCGCCGATGAAGCCGGCTGCTTTCGACTATGTGCGCGCCGAGCATCTTGACGAAGCACTAGACGTGCTGGCGAATGAGGGAAGTGACGCGCGCATCATTGCCGGCGGGCAATCGTTGATGCCCATGCTCAACATGCGCCTGGCCAAGCCGAAGACGCTGGTGGACATCATGCGCGTTTCCGAACTTTCGCGGATCGAACGCAACGCTTCCACGGTGACGATCGGGGCGGCAGTGCGTCAGACTTCATTGCTGGATTGGTCTGAGCTTGGCGAGAGCTTACCCCTCGCCGCTCTGGCACTGCCCTGGACCGGCCATGTGCAGACAAGGAGCAGGGGCACGGTGTGCGGCTCCATCGCGCATGCCGATCCGAGCGCCGAATTGCCACTGGTGTTGTGCGCGCTCGATGGTGATGTGCACTTGCGCAGCGCCAGGCGGCGGCGGCGCGTCGCCGCAAAGGATTTTTTTGCCGGAATGATGGCGACGACCCGAGGTGATGACGAACTGATCGAAGCCGTGTCATTTCCCGCCGACCAGAAGCGCTGCGCCTTTCGGGAGGTCGCGCGCCGTCATGGCGATTTCGCCATCGTCGCCTGCGCCGCAGTGGCGAGAGGAGACGGCGTTCGCCTCGCCGTCGGCGGCGTCGCCGACATGCCGGTGGCGCGGGATTTTCCCCACCTCGAAGCAAGCGCGCTCGACGATGCCTTGAACGCCTTTGCCTACGATCTCGACGCGCGCGATGACGTCCATGCCACGGCACGATACCGGCGCGACCTCGTAAGGATGATCGGCCGCGATCTGGTGCGGGAGGCGCTGCAATGAGCCGATGGCAGGCAAACCGGCGGCACGCCGTGCGCTTCAATCTTAATGGCAAGCCGTGTGCCGGCGAAGCCGAGCCGCGCATGCTGCTGACGGATTTTTTGCGCCATCAGATCGGAATGACCGGTACCCATGTCGGTTGCGAGCATGGCGTCTGCGGCGCATGCACCGTCGATATCGACGGCAATCCGACGCGAGCCTGCCTCACGCTCGCGATCCAGGTCGATGGCAGCAACGTGCGAACGGTTGAAAGCCTTGCGCCGTCGGCAGGCCGCCTCGGGATATTGCAAGCGGCGTTCAAGCGCAATCACGCGCTGCAGTGCGGCTTTTGCACGGCCGGCATTTTGATGTCGCTCGATGGATTCTTGCGGAAATATCCGCAGGCAGACGAACAAGCCATCCGCAATCTGCTGACCGGTCATCTGTGCCGCTGCACGGGCTACACGCCGATTGTGCGCGCGGCGCTTGAAGCGGCTGCCGAAATGAGGGGTGCGTCGAGCATGGAGAAATCCAATGCTTGATCTTGGAACGAGCTTCGTTGCGAGCGTGGCGCGCGATGGCGACGCACTCGCAATCGTTGATGACGGGCTTCGCCTGACTTATGCGCAATGGTACAGGCGCATCTCGTCGCTCATCGCCTCCTTCGATCGGATCGGCCTGAAGTCGGGCGGTCATATCGTCACGGTGCTGCAGAATTGCGAGGCGGCCGCGACACTGCACTGGGCCTGTCAGCTCGCCGGCTTCGTGATCACGCCGATCAACTGGCGCGCCAACGTCGACGAACTCGACTTCTGCATCGAGAACTCTGAAGCCCGCGCGGTCGTGTATCAGGATGTGTCTGCGGAGGCCGTCAAAAATTCAAGGCGCGCAGCGGCCTTGCCGCGCATTGGCGTAGGCGATGAGCGATCCGGTGAATTCCACTTCGAGCAACTCTTGGCGGAAGAGGCGAGCGATGTTGCGCCGCGCGTCAACGCCGAATCGTGGTCGATCATGCTCTATACATCGGGAACCACGTCGCGACCAAAGGGCGTGCCACGGCGTCACCGTGCCGAACGCGCCGCCGCAATCGCCCATGTCGCGCAAAATCTCTATCGGCGAGGCGAGCGCACCCTCGGCGTAATGCCGCTGTACCATACCATGGGTGTTCGTTCGCTGGTCGCGATGTCGATCATCGGCGGCACTTTCGTTTGCCTGCCGCGCTACGATACGAAAAAGGCACTCGCGCTGATCGCGGCTGAAAAGATCACCAATCTTTACCTGGTACCGACGCTCTATCACGAGCTGGTTCACGCGAGCGAATTTGGCTCGGCCGACGTTTCGAGCGTGCGAAAGCTCGGATTTGCCGGGGCGCCGATGACGGACGGATTGCTGAAGAAACTCGATCAGGCGTTTCGGCCGGACCTTTTCGTCAATCACTACGGCAGTTCGGAGATTTACACTTTCACCACCGATCAGAACGCACCTGCAAAACCTGGCTCGGCCGGCAAGGCCGGGATCAACCAGCAAATCCGGGTGGTGAAGCTGAACGCCAGCTCGGCTGCCGATCTCGCGAGTCCCGACCAGGAGGGCGAGATCATTGCCTTGCTCGCAGGCGATGAGTCATTCGAAGGTTATTGGCGCCGGCCAGACGCGGACGCCAGAGCGCTTCGGGACGGTTGGTATTTCACCGGCGACACCGGATTCGTCGATCGCGACGGCGATCTGTTCGTAACCGGCCGCGTCGACGACATGATCATTACCGGCGGCGAGAATGTCTCGCCGGTCGAGATCGAAAGCTGCCTTTCACTGCATCCCTCCGTGCTTGAGGTCGCGGTGGTAGGCCTGCCCGACGAGAAATGGGGAAAAATCGTCGCAGCCTTTGTCAAACGCAAAGGGCCGGTGGGCGAACAGGAACTCGAGCAGTTCTGCCGGACATCGGGATTGGCCAATTTCAAGCGGCCTCGCCGCTTCATCTTCGTCGACTCGCTGCCGAAATCCCCGGTCGGAAAATTGCTGCGCCGAATGCTCGTGGCGGGCGATTACCAGGTCGAACGCGCGCCGCCATCGAGCGCCGCCTGACGAGAGAAAGGAAATACCATGCCATCTCCTTACACCTTTGCGGATTCACGTCTTGCCAGGCTCGATGGCTTTCAGGTCGAACTTGACGAGGCACGCGAGCGGGCCGACATCGTTCTCGACCGGCCGCCCCTCAACGTCATCTCGATGCCGCAGCGCGACCAATTGCGGCTGGTGTTCGAAGCGCTGGATGAAGAAGCGCGCGTGCGCGTCATCGTGGTGCGCTCGATCGGCGAGCATTTTTCCAGCGGCGGCAATATCGGCGGCTTCATGGAAGCAACCCCCGAGAAAGTCTCCCAGCTTGCCTGGAACATTGCGTCTCCGGCGCGCTGTTCGAAGCCGGTGATCGTTGCCAACCGCGGCTATTGTTTCGGGGTCGGTTTTGAGTTCTCGCTTGCCTGCGATTTCCGGATTGCGTCCGAGACCACGCTTTACGCGCTGCCGGAACAGAAGCTCGGCCAGATTCCCGGTTCGGGCGGCTCCGCACGGCTGCAGAAGATGATCGGAATCACCCGCACCAAGGACATCGTGATGCGCTCGAAGCGGATCACCGCAAAACAGGCGTTCGACTGGGGCATCGTCACCGAATGCGTCGGCGATGGCGAACTCGAGAAAGCCACCGACAGGCTCGTGGACGAGCTTCGGACCTTCTCGCCGCTGGCCCAACGGACGGCGAAAAAGCTTTTGAACGATACCGAGGATTCGACGATCGCGATCGCGATCGAACTCGAAGGCCATTGCTACAGCCGGTTGCGGCAGTCGGAAGATTTCAAGGAAGGAGTAGAAGCTTTCAACGCAAAGCGCCCGCCGAAATTCGTTGGGCGGTGAAACGGGAAAGTTTTGGGGTAAAACTGGCGCCAACATTTCCGGCCATCATGCTCGGGAAAAGATCGGCGCAAGCCTCCCGTCATGAGGCTTAGAACCAAAATACATGTGAATGCGTTATTGAATCTAAGGGAAAGCGGATGGACGGTAGCCGGGCCAGTCCGCGAAGATACATGTCTTTTGCAAGGAGACGCGAGATGAGGCGCCGTGCAGCCATCTAAGCAGCACAAGAAGTCCTTTCGCGCGAGGTCGCTTGCGGACCTTTGGCGCCGCGTCAAGAAACATCCTCTGGCAAAGATGGGTCCCGGCCTAATCACCGGCGCCGCCGACGACGATCCCAGCGGCATTGCGACCTACTCCCAGGCCGGGGCCCAATTCGGCCTAGACATGCTCTGGACGATGCCATTGGCCTACCCCCTGATGTCCGGGATTCAATCCTTGTGTGCACAAATCGGGCGGGTCACTGGCAAGGGGCTCGCGGCCAACATCAAGGCGGCCTTTCATCCGATCGTGCTCAAGGCCGTGGTGCTTCTGTTGCTGCTGGCCAACACGCTGAATATTGCAGCCGACGTTTCGGCGATGGGAGAGGTCGCCGAACTCGTCAGCGGTCTCGACAGGCACGCGATGACCGCTTTCTTTGTGGTCTTGACGCTGCTGCTTCAGATTTTCGTGCCGTATCACAAATATGTATTCCTGCTGAAGTGGTTGACGCTTTCGCTTCTCGCCTATGCCGCCGTCCTGTTCACCGTGCACGTGCCCTGGAGCGAGGTGGCCTTGAGAACGGTGTGGCCGAGGCTGAAGCTCGATTTCGACACCGCGGCGGTGGTCGTGGGTGTCTTCGGCACGACGATCAGTCCATACCTCTTCTTCTGGCAGGCCTCGGAAGAAGTGGAAGACATGCACGCCAAGCGCGCCGGTGCCTTGCTCAAAAACGCCGCTGCCGCGCCGGCGGAACTCCGGCGCATCAAGTGGGACACCTGGAGCGGAATGCTCTATTCCGATGTCACGGCTTATTTCATCATCCTTGCGACGGCTGTCACGCTCCATGTATCTGGTGTTACCGATATCCAGACCGCGGCCCAGGCGGCGGGCGCGTTGCGGCCGGTGGCGGGCGATTTTGCGTTTCTTCTTTTTGCCACCGGAATCATCGGTGTCGGTTTGATCGGTGTGCCGGTGCTCGCCGGCTCTGCTGCCTATGCGGTGGCCGAAGCGATGGGCTGGCAATCGGGCCTTGAACGAACGGCCAGCGCCGCGCGCGGGTTCTATGCCGTGATCGCGGTCAGCGTGCTTGCCGGGCTTTTCATCCAATATTCGCCGATCGGTCCGATGAAGATGCTGTTCTGGAGCGCCGTGATCAACGGCATCGTCGCGGTGCCGCTGTTGGTCGTGATCATTCTGCTTGCCTCCAGCAAGTCCGTGATGGGAGCATTCACGGCCAGCCGGCCGATTTTGGCCCTTGGCTGGATCGGGGCGGCGGTCATGGGTTTTGCCGCCGTGCTGATGTTCATTCCCGGCTAGGCCGCCGCGCGTGGAACTTCCGATGCTCTGGCTGCAGGCAGGCGGTTACTTCCGCGCCTTTGATGCCGACCAGCCCGGGTGCCTGATCATGGCCTTACGAGATTCAGGCGCGGGAGTGCCGCCTGTGCCTTGCCGGCAAGAAAGCCGAGCCAGTTGCGGAAAATTGTTGTTGCGACGTTTGCAGTCGCGGCGTTGTGGCGAAGGCCACGGTCCGGCAGTTCGTTGCTCAATTCCGGTCTTCGCTCGATCCTTGCGCGCTTTGCGAAGCCTGCAAGCCGCTCTTCGGTCTCGCTGTCGAAATAGCCGGCAGGGACGGCCGGACAGGTGTCGCGCTCTCCGGCAAGAAAGCGGGAGATGTCCCGCAGATATTCGCGCTCAAGCGACAGCGCTTCATATTCGGGATGTCCCTGAAAGAAGACAAATTGGCTGCCGAATTGCTTGGCGAAAATGTCGACGCCAGCTTGCGGCGAATGCGTCAGCAATTGATAGCCGCACTCTGTCAGATCGCTCGCCAACAGTTCGTTAAGGCGCGAATGCGCGAAGGCGAACGGCGCAGGAAGATCGTCGGTCAACCAATGGCTCGACACCTTGAAGCTCTGATAAATTCCGGAGCATTTGCTGTCGAGCCGCTGCCGCTCGATGCCATCGAGGTGCAGGACCGCCGCGTGTGCCGCAAGACACGACCAGATCGTCGAACGGGTGTTCGTCTTCGCCCAGTCGGCGATTTCGGTAAGATCGCGCCAGAACGATTCTTGCTGCAGGGTGGCTGCATTCGGCTCGGCGCCGGTGACGATCAACCCGTCGATGGGCAGGCGATCGATGTCGGCGATGTCGGTATATTGCTGCTCGATTCGCCATTGCGCCGCTTGCGATCGCTTTACGGACGGTAGCGAGAAGCAGTGAAAATGGATGCGGCTTTCGCCTGCCCCTGCCGTGAGAAGGCGCATGAATTGTCGCTCGGTGGCCTGCAGCGCGGCGTCGGGCATGTTGTTGACAAGTCCGATCGTCAGCACGCGATCGGCGATGTTGCGGTCACCGCTGACTTTGTCGCATTCCCTTAAGTCCGATGGCGCCAGCGCGGGGCTGGCGATAGGCGGATGTCTGTCGAACAGGAGCGTCATGGCGAGTGTTTATTCCGCCGCTTCCAGCGTCTTATGTCGCGAGCAGGCGGAACCGAGAGCCTGATCGATATCTTCGATGATGTCGCAGACATGTTCGATGCCGATCGAAAGCCGGATAGTTTCCGGCTGGACGCCAGCCACGCGCTGCTGCTCAACCGACATCTGGCGGTGAGTAGTGGAGGCGGGGTGACATGCAAGCGACTTCGCATCGCCGATATTGACGAGCCGCGTGATCAGCTTCAGCGAATCGTAGAAGATCTTGCCGGCCTCAAGGCCGCCCTTGATGCCGAACGTGAACAGCGACGAGGCGTTGCCGTTGAGGTATTTCTGGACCAGCGCGTAGTACGGGCTGTCGGGAAAGCCGGCATAGTTGACCCATTCGACACGCGGATCATTGCGCAGGAAGTCGGCAACCTTGCGGGCGTTCTCGACGTGGCGCTCGACGCGAAGCGCCACGGTCTCGATTCCCTGCAACAGAAGGAACGCATTGAACGGTGAAAGCACCGCGCCCATGGTGCGCTGATAGACGCTGCGGGAGCGCTGGATATAAGCGCTGTTGCCGAATTGCCTGGTGTAGACGAGGCCGTGATATGACAGGTCCGGCTCGTTGAAGGCGGGAAAGCGGCCGGCATGCTCGGACCATGGAAAATTTCCGCTATCGACGATGGCTCCGCCGAGCGTCGTGCCATGACCACCGAGAAATTTCGTCAGCGAGTGAACGGCGATATCGGCACCGTAGTTGAAGGGCTTCAGCAGGATCGGCGTGGCGACCGTGTTGTCGACGACCAGCGGAACCCCATGGCGATGCGCGACCTTCGCCAGCGCCTCGATGTCGCAAACATTGCCGGCGGGATTTCCGATCGTCTCCGCAAACACCGCCTTGGTGTTGTCGTCGATCAGCCTTTCGATGGCGTCGGCCTTGTCGCTTTCGGCAAAGCGGGTGGTGATACCCTGGCGCGGCAGGATATGGCCGAGCAGGGTGTGCGTGGTGCCATAGAGCTGCGGCACGGAAACAATGTTGCCGCCGCCATCGGCGAGATTGACGATCGCGAAATGCAGCGCCGCCTGGCCGGTCGCGACCGCGAGCGCGCCGACGCCGCCTTCGAGCTCAGTGATGCGTTTCTCCAGAACGGAGGTGGTCGGATTGGCGATTCGGCTGTAGCGATAGCCTTCCGCCTCCAAGTTGAACAGCGCGGCGCCGTGATCGGCACTGTCGAACGCATAGGCCGCCGTCTGGTAGATCGGAACAGCGACCGATTTGGTGGTCGGATCGGGTTCATAGCCGGCGTGAATGGCGATCGTTTCGTTGCGCACTGTCCACCTCCACGCTTGCGCGACGCACTTCAACATGCGTTTTGTTCGCAAGCCGTATTTGTTAGAGGCGGACGTTCCCAGCTTCAACAATTCGCGCAAAGATTGCCGAAATAACCCTAACAGACATCGCCGAATTGATTAAAAGCCCGGGCGATTTCTTTGCCAGCGCGTAACCATATTGCCGCACGCCGGGTGGGACTTCTCTTGCGAGCTACCCAATCACGGTCAGTCGCCGAGCGCGCGTCTGACCTGCTCACCGATCTGGTGAAGAGCCAGCCTTCCTTGCGGAAGGATGGCGCCGATCGCATGGAAATTGTGAATCATGCCTTCGTGGCAGACGTGATCGACCGCAACGCCGGCCGCAATCAGCTTGGCGGCATAGGCATTGCCTTCGTCCCGCATCGGATCGAATTCGGCCGTGTGGATGATGGCCGGCGGAAGGCCCGCAAACCTGGTTGCGCGCAACGGCGAGATTTGGGGATCGCCCAGGTCAGCGTCTTCCTGCAGATAGTCGGCGAGGTCGGCCTGCAACGTGATGCGGTCGGGCAAATGCTGTTCAGCGAATTCCTGGCGAGACGGTGATTCATCCTCGAAATCGAGCACAGGGCAGATCAGGCATTGCGCCGATATCGCAGGTCCGGCGTTCCGCAAGCACTCCTGGCAGACAACGGCGGCAAGCGTAGCGCCGGCGGAATCGCCGCCAACCACCAGCCGCGCCGCATCGATGCCGAGCGAGGTGGCCTCGCCCGAAATCCATCGAGTCGCCGCCATCGCATCCTCGATCGCGGCCGGGAACTTGTGCTCGGGCGCCAGACGGTAGTCTACAGAGACAAGCCGGCAGCCCGTCGTCTGCGCCAGCGCCGCGGCAATAAGGTCATGGGTCTCGATACTGCCGGCAACCATCCCGCCGCCATGGAAAAAGATGAAGCCAGGCAATGGTTCGCGCGTAGCATCCGCGGGCGCATAAAGGCGGTAAGGAATGGCACCCGTCGGGCCCGGCAACTCACCGTCCATTCCGCTCACGGCCGCTACATCGGCGCGGGCGAACTGCATCAGTTTGGCGAACGCCTGGCGGCGGGCGTTAGCGCTCGGTGGCGATCGTTCGCGCGGCGCAGCGGCGGCCATCATGGCGAGAAAGCGCTTTGCCAGGGGATCGAGGGGCATATCGGCTCCGCTCCCGGAAGACGGGCACGATTGTGGTCTACCAGATATGAATGGAACGCGCTCGCGGCAAATCGGGCAAGGAAATCCTTAGGGATTTCCGAGATACTGGCAACATCATCCAAGTATCGCCGAGAGTTCAGATGGCCATGATGGTCCCGACCATAAAACAGGTCCATTTTTCCGAGACCTGGACCTTCTTTGAAGGCGGTTGGCACGAAGGCAACGTGCCGATCATGGGTCCCCGCACCCATGGAGCGTGGCTTGCTTCGACCGTCTTCGACGGCGCTCGCGCCTTCGAAGGCGTGGCACCCGACCTCGACCGCCACTGCGAGCGGGTCAATCGGTCGGCCGTGAATTTCAAGCTCAAGCCTGTGGTCGACGTCGAAACCTGGCTCGGGCTCGCCGGCGAGGGCATCGCGCGCTTTCCCGCCAATGCGGAGCTTTATATTCGGCCGATGTATTGGGCGCAGACCGGCAGCGGCGGCGGTGTGCTGTTCGATCCTGAAACCACCAACTGGTGTCTATGCATCTATGTCGCGCCGATGCCGCCGCCGGCCGGATCGGCAATCACCCTTTCACCGTTCCGCCGGCCGACGATGGAGAGCGCACCGGTCGATTGCAAGGCCGGCTGTCTTTACCCCAACAATTCGCGCGCGCTGATCGAGGCGCAGTCGCGCGGCTTCGGCAATTGTCTGATGCTCGACATGCTCGGCAATGTCGCCGAATTCGGCAATTCCAACGTGTTCATGGCAAAGGACGGTGTCGTGTACACGCCTGCGCCGAACGGGACTTTCCTCAACGGCATCACGCGGCAGCGCGTGATCGATCTCTTGCGCAAAGATGGCGTCACGGTCATGGAGGAAACGCTGAAATACGGGGATTTTCAGGACGCCGACGAAATCTTCTCAAGCGGCAATTTCGCCAAGGTCGCGCCGGTCGTCCGCATCGACGGTCGCTCGCTGCAGCCGGGACCCTTCTACAGCCGAGCGCGCAAGCTTTACTGGGATTTTGCCCACGCCTGAGCTTTTGCGAGCGCGGATCGATCGCCCTTATTGAAGGCCGAGCAGTTGCAGCACCGCGGTCGGCCATTTCTTAAGATTGATGCCATGGGTGGCGAACATCGCCACCGCAAGGCGATCCATTCCGAACGCCACACAGCCGGTATGCGCCGGTTCGCCATTGGCGTCCTTGATCCCCCAGGTCGTGCCGAAATGGTCGCGGTGATAGTTGAAGCTCATGCAGGCGGTCGGCTCTGCTTCCGAGCGCAGGGGAACCAATAGTTCGAATTTCAGTGATTGCTGCTTCTGGCTGACCGCCTTCATTTGCCCGACGCGGCCGAAGAATGGATCGCTCGCGTGATCGACGCGGAAAGTTAGTCCCAGATCGCGCGCGATGGCCTGCGCATGAACCATCCAGCGTTCGCGAAAATCGGCCACGTCTTTGGGACTGCCGATGCAGACATATTCGCGCATCCGGAACGACTGCAATCGGTCGAGATGGCGCGACGGTTCACGGCGAAAACAATCGGCCGCCACGTCGAAACGCAAGCCGCCCGACGGTAATGGGCCCCTCGCGGCGGCGATCGGATAAACCGGATAACAGGCCGCCGGCGACAGTACGAGGTCGGCGGGCGAAAGCGAGGTGGTCCAGTCGCCGCCGGCGTCGTAGCGGCTCACCGCGGAATTGATTTCGCGTTCCGTCCCGTGCAGGCCGCAGACGCAGCCGAGCAGGTTGGGGAAGCTCTTCAGGTAACCGGATTTCTCCAGCTGAGCGCGATTCATCACCGGGGGGAAGCGCATCACTTCGGTGTTGGCTTCGCGATGCCGCGTGATCAGCGCGGCGAGCCGCTCGATCATGTCCTCATAAAGCGCCGTGCGGGCATAGACGCCATCGCTTCCCATGTTGTGGAACAACGCATCGGCGAGATGGGCCAGCGGGTCTACCGATTGCGGGGCCATCTGTGGCGATACATTGCGAACGGCGACGTTCATGTTTGGTCTTTCCTCAAAGATTGGTTTGAAATTCGGTGCTCAGTCGCGCAAGCAAGTGGGCACGGTGCTCATCAGGCTGGCGGTCGAGATATTGGCGAGAATGCGCTCGTTGTTGATCATGATCGGCGCCGAGAGGACGTCGCGCAGGAGACGGCCGACGCTGAAATCGCCATCGTTGCGATATCCCGAGAGCCCGCAGGCGCGCATCGCGCTCATCACGGTCGCGACTGCAAGCTCGGAGGCTTCCACCTTGAGCAGGTTGATCGATGACTGGAAATCAAGCGAAGACAGCGCCCGCTCATCGTGCTCATGCGCTGCATAAGTATCGAGGTTCGCCGTGATGATCGCGCGCAGCTTGGCAAGCGTCATCTTCGCGGCGGTAAAGTGCGCAGCGCCTGGAGGCAGCTGGCCGCCTGCGCCGCGGGCAGCCTTGCGGATGAAGAGCTGTGCGCGCTCGACCGCTGCTGCCGCGACCCCGGCCCAGGCCGAAGACCAGCACAGATGCGCCACGGGTGTCATGGTCTGCGCATGAATCTTGTCGTAACCTTCAGGAAAGATCTGTTCGCTCGAGCCCTTGAACTTCAGTTCGAAGCCGGCGCTGCAGGTCCCACGCATGCCGAGCGTCTCCCATTCGAGGCTGCGCTCCAGCGTGTAATCGTCTTTGGTAATGGCCAACAGCACCTGATCGGAGCCCGCCGCATCATTGGCGCGGCGAGCGATCGTGACGATGCCGTCAGCCTGCGCGCCGTAGGAAATCACCGTGGCGTTGCGGACCAGCGATATCTCGCTGCCGGCGTGCTCGACAGCGGCAGTGGAGAAGCGGATGTTGCCGCCGTTCTGGCCTTCCGTAGTCGAGGATGCAAGAAGCATTTGTTCGGAGGCGACGCGACGCATCAGCGCTTCGTGGTAGCGGCTGCCG
>Ga0307474_10002535_pt1 | contig 13126 bp, 13 predicted proteins | sample atmos_gasesECM1C_2_FD_203312 | JGI IMG/M metagenome (GOLD analysis project Ga0307474, IMG submission 203312) | Hardwood forest soil microbial communities from Morgan-Monroe State Forest, Indiana, United States - atmos_gasesECM1C_05 | ecosystem: Environmental > Terrestrial > Soil > Temperate... | reverse complement strand
CTCCGGCAGGTAGGGTTCGTGATTGCGCCCAGCGTTGTAAGTCCACTCTTTGTTCGGGCATCAGTTTGAGCAAGCTTCGATTATCCGTCATACCGGATTGGACGGTCGAAACACGCTTACGTTATAACTGGGACACCATACTAGTGCCATTGCCGCACTTCAGGCATTCACTTGCAACGTTCCCCGTCGAGAACGGAACTGACCCGGTAGTGGTGCAGAGAATGCTCCGTCAATCGAACGTGGACCGGACCATGATTTACGTCCACAACGCCAAGAAAGCGCGGGAGGCACAGGGTCAGTTCATGAACCGCTTCATGCCATCGGGAGTGGGCAAAACCGCAACCGCTGCAACTGAGTGAGTAATATGGTAGGCACGAGGAGACTCGAACTCCTGACCTCTACCGTGTCAAGGTAGCGCTCTAACCAAACCCCCTAGTTACAACCGCCGCGATAATCGTACTCAACTTTCACAACAACACAAGGAAAATCAATAGCTGCAAGGGTTTTGACACCCATTGCTGACTTCCGCAGAAGTCACTGAAAATCGCTCAAATCGGAGGTCGGCAGTACAAATCCAGTACATTTTCGAGCCTCATTCTTGCCGTCCTCGTCGATGCGTTTCCCACCAGCACGCTCCCGTCCGGCAGCCCGCGTTGCCGCATGGGAATCCTTCAGTTCACCGTCGCCCCGCCGCAGCACTTCTTGTATTTCTTACCAGAACCGCAGGGGCACGGGTCGTTCCGACCAACCTTGGAAGCGTTGCGTCGGGGTTCAGGTGCATCGACGCCAAGATCGCCTTCCCGTTCTTTCCGAAAATACTCGTAGGCATTCATCAACCCCGCTGCCATGAAAGCGATGACCTGCTCGCCCTTGTCCGACGTAATCGGGTCGGATCGGGTCTCTGGGTCTTCGTCGTGCTCGTGATAGAGCATCATCATCGGGGTCAGGGAGCACCGCCATATTTCTCGTCGTTGATAAGCTCAGACCAAGCATCGCGTCTCATGTGCATCCCCCGCATGAATCCGCGTGCCCAGTCGTTCCCGTGAAGCTCGCCTTTCTCATCCTCAAAGATGAGCGGAACATGGGTTTCGCCCTTGTGGAGCGTTGAGGCAATCTTGTTCCAGTGCCGCATCATCAGATTCAGAATTTCCTGTGCTTCGTCGAGACCGGAGAACTCCACGACTTCCGACATCTCGCCGCCGAAGACTTCCCGGTTGTATTCGGATGGCATCACGAGTCCCGGCCCGGCGATCAGGGCTGCGAAAAATCCGTCAAGTTCTTCGAGGTTCATCGCCTTGGCGCCCTTGCATGACTTGAGGAAATCGCCGAGGCGGTCGAGTTCGGCGTCGGTCAGGGGTTCGTTCTGGGTGAAGGTCTTCACGGTTTTGGCAGGGCGGCTTTCGGCTCTGCTCCTGCGCCTGTTGCACTCGGTCGCTTTCCCTCTTGCAGTTGCCGCATGTACCGTTTCACAAGGCAGGGCACTAAGACCCGGTCAATCAAGCCTTCGAGTTCGCGATTCAGTTTCTTGTCTCCTGCTTCGGGTTGAGTCGTGCTTTCAGTGGGATTCTGCAAGGGCGTCCTCCGGGGCATTGACGGCAAAGCCCTCTCTTACGCCGACCTCTTCTGAGAAGCTTTCAGCTTCGCCCACCTAGCTCGTTGAGCGGCGGCGATCTTCCTGCGAGCAGCAGCCGACATCCTCTTCTTCTTGGGCATGCTGACCGCGTTTTGCTTCTGTGGCCCGTGCTTCTCCCGCGCCTTCGCCCATCGCGCTCTCTGGGCAGCCGCGATCCTCGCCCTTCCTGCTGCTGAAATCTTGCTCCTAGCTCCAATTCGGCTTCCGTATGAGCCGCCGTCGAGCGCGGCAAGCGCGGCGTCCAGTTGTTCGACCGTTCTCGCTGCCTGATCCCGCTGTCTACGCAACTGCTGGACTACACCAGCCAAGTTCATTGAAGTTCTCCCTCGTCGGGGATTCTATCAAGACGCCGCTTAGAAAGCCGATTCTAGGGCGATTTGGCTGCCGGGAGGGGTTCGGCTAGGGTAAGGCGGTTTCAGAAGTGCGGGGCAGCCTCTGTGACCATCCTAGCGACCGTGTACGGGAACGATGATGCCCGGGCATTACCCAACGGCCCGCATTTCAGTACTCTCTTTCTCTCACACAGCTTTGTAATCCATTTTCTGTGCTTCAGCAAAATCGTGGCTCAATCCGTTTGTGTGCAGTGCCAGAGTCAATTCGCCTTTAGTCCCGCGATCCGTCCAATACTCACCATCCAACTGATGAATTGGAGTCCCGCGAACATACAAAAGCATGCCGCCGTGCCCAATTGGGCTGCGTTCGCGAAGGAGTGCTCGTGGAGTATTTCGGTAAACGACTGCCACCGTATGAATTCCCTCGCCATCTGCGACAATGCTGGCTGACAAACTCACGGAAAAGGATTCTGCGGTAACCAGCCTCAGATCAATTGAGGAATACGTCTGTCGAATTACCAAGTAGACTTCAATCTCCCCGCGACCCTGCTTCGTATTCGGATCAACCCAACTGCTGACGAGACGCCCCTTCCATGTGCCACGCAAATCGGGTCTTGTAGTCAGCCAAGGTCGAAACATTCTCCACGACCAAAGCCAGCGGTTCCACAGCAGCAGAGCAAAAGAAACGCCAGTTACTGCATAGGAAAATGCCTTGATGTAGTCGAGAGGCACAGGATGACCCTGTACAAGCAATACGACCGCCCAGATAACGACGATCAACCCGACCAGCACCTTGGTTTGCGTGTTTGTTATCAATTGTTCTCCACGTAGCTCCACGCTGCGAGAACGAAGTCATAAGCCTCCTGTCGCGTCCACGGCTGAGTGGGGCGGAACAAGAACTTCATTCGACTGACCTCATCCCAGTTCTTGCATCCATCATCAGTCTGGGTCGCACTGAAACACGTGAGCAGCGCATTCTGCACATTTTCCTTGTATGAATCCCCAGTGAAGACAGATGTCGGCACGTTGTACATCAAACATTCAATAAGGTACGAAGCCACTGGTTCGGCGACCTCGATTTTCTGAGCAATCAGATAGAACTTCAATCTCTTTACCGCACGCACTATGAGCTTGAACCTGCCACCAGTGTCCTTATTTTTCTGAACGCCGCTTGAGTAGTGTTGCTCCGGCCAATTGATGATTGCTTTGCCGGAGTCGGAAATGAACCGCATTCCCTGTTGGCTCGACGTAGGAGGGCACTTCTGCACCGAGAAGGAAGTTGAATTCCTTCTTCGTGTAGAGTCGGTACGCGAACGCGGGAACCACGTCGGCATCTACCCGGTAACTGTTTGCATGAACATCGAAAGCCTTGTCACCCCGCGTGACTCCGGGTTTGCCAAACTTCGCTTCCAACGCGGACTGCACGTCATTCTTTGAACGCAGCATAGGTGTACGGATGCGCATAGTTGCCAATGTCGAGCCGACCGTAATCTGCCACGGTATAGTCGTCAAAAAATGGCTCCATACAGCAGATGCAAATATCCACATCACTTTCTTGGCGAACGTTTGTGTTGTTGCGGTAGGAACCCTGCGGGATGATTTTGATGTCTCGCTGCTTGAGTGATTCGGAGGCGCGGATGGCGTCACCGATCATACGTTCCGCATTTTCCTGCTTCTCGCACTCATTGTCGCTCGACGGCTTACTCCAGTTGCGAAATGTCTGCTCCCAGTCAGTTGCCAAAAGCGCACCTCTCCTTTCGACGCGATACACCGCACGGCTGGGATGCGAAAGTCTAGTGTAGTTCGCCTCTCTGGCGAACACAAGGCGAAAGTGCTAGACTGCGGAAGTGGACGAGGGTCGCAAGCGCGTGCTGCTGATCGCCGCCAGCATTCTTGCGGCTCGAAAGCTGGCACAGTACGACAGCGGGGCACGCATTCCTGCCACGGTGAGCGCCATCGCTGACGGGGTTAGGTGGGCAGAGCGGATCATGGAAGAGATTGATCGGCGGTGGCCTGCCAGCAGATAAGGCTTGTCAGGGTTCGGCGACCCGACAGTCGAGTTTGGGCGTTGGGAATTGCTTCGAGGGCAGAACTAAAAGAGGCGGGACTGGATTGTCGAATGATTGACAACATTTTTCCTTATTCAAGAATCGACAACGTAGGGGATGGAAGCGCCTTTCCGGTGTTGCTCGTGATGCAACCCGGATGCGAACTGCAAGGCGGTATCAAGCTAAGAGCCTTCGCGGCTCTATGTGCCTCGCCGCGATGTTGCTCGTGGATCGGCAGGCTCAATGTCGAAGTAACCGTCTTGAAGATCGGGCAGGAACGCTCCCTTCGTTCGCATCTGCTCATAGGCTCCACGAGCGTCTCCGGGCGTCATGACTTGAGACTTAACGCATTCACGAAGCAAAAACAACGTTCCAATGACGCGTCCCTCGCCGAGTTCTGACCTTGCCGCCTTTCTGGCTTTCAAGTCGTCGGAACACACGGATATGTTGTCCATCACCGCGAAGAGAATGCACTCCGTTTCCCCAAACCCTAAGTCGTAGCGAGACAGGATTTCGGAGAAAGCCGAAGATGAAACCTTCTGATCGGAGAGCTTCGTCAGGAGACCCCGCTCGTAGTACGGTTGCAGGAAAGGACCGGATTCTTCTTCGACAAACGCGCCGACGAAAAACTCGTGAGCTTCCAGTTTCAAAACGGCATCGAGCACGCCGCCTTTATGCAGATTGATGAGAGAGCACGCGTCGATCATCAGTTTCACGTGTGCGCTCTCAATGCGTTCTTGGAGAGTTCGCTAGGAGGACATCCGCAATCGACAATCCGAGTACGGTTGATGCTTTCCCGATGGAGAGGTCTCCAGAGCGAACTCTACTAAGGGTCGCCGACAACAGTGCGTCGGGGACACGTGGAAATTCGAGTGATGGGCGCGGCGGAAGATTAGCCTGCTGCGCCCGTTTTTCCGGGCTGCCATACTTCTTGGTGATTACATCCGTCAGAGACGCCGCACCGCCCTTTGGAAGCAATTCAAGTGTCTCGCAGCGTTTCGCAGCGACGTAAAAACTCACCCCGTATATCTGTGCGAGGAGAAGAATATCGAGATCGCCGATTTCATCCCCTACCTTCTGCTGCATACTGCGAATCTTATGCAGAGCAACAGCGACTCCCTGTGCAGGCATGAGTAAGCATGAAGCGAAAGCGTGCGCGTAAAACTCAACTTTGTTGTTCCTCTCTTTGCCGAGGTACTCGCTCTCGGAGTCCAGAACCGCAAAACTCGCGGACGGGTCGTGATGCGCTATCAAGTGCCCTATCTCGTGTGCCAGCGTGAACAACATCCGTGGTGCGAATCTCTCCGACACAAAGACAAAAGGGAGTCCCTCGATAAATGCTGATGCTCCGTCAATCTTCGAGTTGCGGATGACGAAGACCAAGATTCCCATTGCTGACGCTGCGACCTTAGGAAGGGACAACACTGGGCCTAGTTCGTCTCCTCCGAAGAACAATGAACGCAAGACCGCCGCGTTAGCCTCCGCTTCCGCATAGTCGCCTTGCTCACGACGGAAGCGACCGCTCCACCAAGGTCCAGCAACTTGAGCGGCGTCCACAAGGTCCATCGAATAGCCAATGCGCAGGGACAGCGTGGAGAATGTGCTGTCGTCCGCGCCAGCCCCCACTTGTCGAAACAGCAGATCGGCGGCTTTCGCCTTTGGACCGGGGGGCAACAGGTCTCGTACATCCATGCGAAAATGTTTCGCGAGAAGCCTCAACTCTGCCATGTTCGGGTCTTCGCCCTGAGACAGGCTGGCTAGGCGATCCTTGGCAATGCCCGTTGACGAACTCAATTCGGGTAATGGTGCGCGAGAAATCAATTCTCTGGCGGTCGGCATGTCACTGTCCTAAATCTTTGAGCCAAAGCAACATCTGATTGACTTGCTTTTCGTCGAGCTTCCGATGTCGTCCGATTACATCGTGAACGCGCTCCCCCTTCTTGTCGAACAACCTTGACAAGAAGTCTATCGTCTCGTGTCTCCCGGCTCGTTGCTGCGCTGGAGTTTGGAGAACAACGGGGTCTGCGCCGACGATATAGTTCTCAATGCGATTCTCGAAATTGTCGTGTTCGTCGAGCGGGTGGTGCTCTCCACGACCGTTCACGATGACGTTTCCCAAGAGATTGCCCTCGTCGTCGAGGTGAAGTCGGTTTTCAGGAAAACGCCGAAAGGCTCTGAGGGCGTCAATTTTATCTTGGACCTTGAATCCACCCACGACGAACTGACGTGCGCCTGAAACCCGACCGCTGACCACGAAGATGTAATCTCCGATGCGAACGGCACGTCTGATGTTGGGGACGCAGGCTCCTAGCGTTGGCACTTCCCCGAAGATCGGATCATTCATTATCCACCCATGACCCGGATCAGCGCCCTCGTACATGGTATAGATATATCCCTTCATTTCTGGCTCCTCCCATCCCAATATCGGGACTCTCCAGTTGCGGCTTGCAACATGCCGTCGTAGTGCAGGCTCGTAGCGACAAACGCATCTCGCACGCTTGTCAGAACAGTTTCCCACCCATGAAGTCGTGCAGCCTCGTCTATGACAGCAAAAGCCCGTTCAGCATGAGTCTTGTCCATCGGACCGTGGAGATGGTACGTGTACGCTTGCTCCTCGGTCATTCCGTAGATTCGGACATACGCGTCGAAAATTCGCGGGGAAAGCTCACAGTAAAAATGTTCGACGGCTCCAGCGCCAAGCATGTGACATCCAGCACCACGGGCTGAAATATCCCGATAGAGAGCGATAGCGGCAGAATTTCCGGGCGTTGGCTCCATCAGTTCTAACTGTTCCGTCGTGTAGCCGCCCCTCGTGACTAACCGTTCAATCAGAGCTAGGTGATTTGGTCCCGTTGTGTCCGTGCATTCTTCGAGATACGTCTCTAAAAGTTGCTCGAATATGGCGGGACTAATTGCCCTCGCGGAACCAAGAGCGTCTTCTCGCAGCACTCGCCCAGCACGCGTGCGAATCCAGTGTTGGACCTCGGCCTTCAACACTTGTTCAAGGCTAAGATCGCCATTCAGAACCGCCACCCAAAGCGGATGTGAGTGGAATGGAAACAGATCGTACTGGCTCAGCAACAGCGCTTTGCGATCCATTTGTTCTGATGAAACGCAGCCTACGCCCAAAATGATACCACGGCAACTAGAACAAAAGGCGAAAATCTTAAACTTGATGTCGAAGAAACCCAATATGCGGGCGATCAGGGCAACGCCGCCTATTGGTACAGTCGCGCACGCAAGCCCCCTTGCCGGGAGCCGCTGGATGTGGAATGGCTTAGCATTGTGAGAGCTTTGCTGGGAATCAGCTAAGCCTTCCTTTTCACGAGATTGCCCGTGGCGAACCCACACTCCTTGTGCAGGGTTACCGGACGTTGCTCCGCAATGGACACACCGTGCGATATGGTCTCTAATTAGTGGTTCTTGAGGCTCGGTGTATGAACTACTGGCTTGATTTGTTCACCGGAACAACATGGAAGGAGTTTAGAGACGCGGGTGCCCGTGTTTCCGGGTTCAGCGCCAAACGCCGGAGCGTGGCGCAGCGTGTGGAAAAAGGCGATCTCTTACTCTGTTATCTGACCGGAGTCATGCGATGGGTCGGGGTACTTGAGGTCGGAGAAGTCAGCACCGATACGACTCGCATTTGGAAGGATCAAGAATTTCCCATTCGATTCAATGTGAAGCCCTTGATGCTGCTCGAACCGGAGCACGGGGTACCGATGGAGCACTTAGAAGGACGCGTAAGCTTTTTTGCGAACTCGAGGGACAAAGGTAAGTTTCGCGGGTTTGTCCGAGGTAGTCCTAATCTGTTCAAGAACCCGAAGGATGCCGAACTTATTCTTTCTCTTCTTCGAGATGCCGAAGGAAACCCGATTTCTCGTGCTGTAGACCCGAAGAAACTTGCAAGAAAACCGCTCTACAAAATAGAGCCTAAGCGGGGTGCAGCCGAGCGTGTGACTCTCGTAAGCGTTCCAGAGCCGGAGGAAGCGACGGCGTTACAACCTGACGCGAAAGAATCTGCTGAGCCAGCGACGACGCGCCATACGGAGATTCAATATCAACTACTGACGCTTGGATCAGAGATGGGATTGGACGTTTGGGTCGCTCGTAATGATCGCAGCAAGAAGTGGAATGGTGTCACGCTGGGTTCCTTGCCCAAAATGCTGGATCGACTACCTACCCAATTCAATGAAGCAACCAACCGGACAATTGAATTGATTGATGTGCTTTGGCTGGCAGGCAATTCCATCCTCGCCGCTTTCGAAGTCGAATGCACCACTTCCGTCTATTCAGGTCTGCTGCGAATGAGCGACCTTCTTGCATTGCAACCGAATCTCGACATCAATTTGTACTTGGTTGCGCCGGATGAGCGGCGAGATAAAGTAGAACAAGAGTTGCTGCGACCTACCTTCAGCCTTCGTGAAAAGCCCTTGGCACGAATCTGTGGTTTTCTCCCTTTTACAACATTTTGTGAAAAGCTGTCCGGTATCAGAAAGCTCGGTCTAAGCGACTCTCTCAAGCCTAGTTTCTTAAAGACGACAGCGGAGTTTTTCACTGACGAAGACACCAGCGAAGACATTTGACCGAGTGATTCTGCACTGCGGAGGGAATCTTGAGCTACTCTAAGTATCTTGCGCTCACCCTAAAAGACATTGACGAGGGTGCAGCAGGAGATGATCGCCGTGACGATGCCGCTAGGAGGGCCGCCAGAACCGTCGCTCGTGAGCTTTTGGGCAGCAAGGAGCGACTAACAGAGAAAGATCGTGCTGTACGCAATGAAATACTCGCTAAGTTCGTTCCCGAGGTTGTTCAGGAGTGGCTTGACGAGTATTTCACGCGAGAGATGATTCGCAAAATACCCAAGATGGTCGAACGTGCGATGAAGCTCTCCAATCTAGGTGTCGAGAAAGCTCCCCCTGAACAACTCAACGTCTACCTGCAAGAGGCGACCAAATGCTTCGTATTGGGACTTCCGCAAGCATCTATCGCGCTATGTAGAGCAGCGTTGGAGCAAGGAATTCGCGAGAGCGTGAGAGAGGCAGGCGTAAGCCCAGTCGGCGAGCTATCGGAATTGATCGAAATCGCTGCTCGTTCAAAAGTGTTGAAGGGTGCATCTTTGCAACTCGCCAATGAGGTAAGGCTCGCGGGAAACCGCGCCTTGCACTATGGCTCTATAACCGACAAGAATGCATCGGACGTGCTCCTGAAGGTAAGAGTTGTTCTGATAGACCTTTTTGGCGCAGTCGATCTTTCAACGGAAATTGCAACGCTTGTGGCGGAACACAAAGCGAGCAATTAGTACCAGACGCGCCGGACGACTCGCTGCTCCGTCCGACATCAGCCTCAGATGGGACGAGCCATCTCAAGGTAGCGACAGAATGCGTTCGCAAGCTCGATCTGGCGCGGCGTCCGGCACTGCACTTGGAACAACGCCGGGCTTGCGACAATCACAGCTACGCATCGAGCACGCGAGACAGCAACATTCAGGCGGTTTAGGCTGTACAGGAATTCCATTCCCCGTGGGGCGTCTTCTGGGGTCGATGTCGCCATCGAGTACAGGACAAGTGGTGCTTCCTGTCCTTGGAACTTGTCCACGGTTCCCACCCTTGCCCCTGCGGGGAGTCTTTCTATCAGAGCCGCAACGTGCGCGTTGTAGGGAGCGACGATGAGGATGTCATCCAGCGTGAGGGCATGAGTTTCTCCGTTCTTATTTGTCCAAGTCGCTCCCGTCTTCAATAGAGCGCCTACTGCCGCCGCAACCTTCTCCACTTCCTCTGGCGATTCGTTTTGGTTGCCAGAGTGCGCCACAGGAGCAAATCGCAGCCCTATCCCGCCAAGGGGATCGGTCGCGTTGAGCCGCTGCTGAGCATTTTCTGGTCGTGCCACGAGCCTACCTTCGTAAAACAGTTCCGATGTGAACGCGCACACATCTGGATGAAGACGGCGAGTCTCGGTCAAGAAAATGCCTTGGTCATCGGCGATGGTCACACGCCCATTTAGCAGGTGACCGAGCGCGGAAACATCTGCGCCGGGTGGATGCACACCCTTCTGCGGCTGGTCTAGCTGCTGGGGATCGCCTAGCAGCACGATGCTGGTCGCCGATGGTGACGCAGCCAGAACATTGGCGAGGGACATTTGGCCCGCTTCGTCCACGAACAGCACGTCCACGGAGTTTGCCATCTCCTCGCGTGCCCACAGCCACGCCGAACCTGCGGCGACTTTTGCGGTGCCTTTGCTCAAGGCATCCAGCACGGCTTCATTACTTTCCGCGTTTATGACCGAACCGTCATCGCACTCGTCGCCCTCGGTTGCTTTTTGAATCATGGGCACGCGAACCCCGGATTGTTTGGCGGCGCTGCAAACCTCGCGAAGCAGGGTGCTAATGACCTTGTGGCTGGCGGCGGTGACTCCGACGCGTCGCCCCTGACTGACAAGCTCGACAATCATCCTTCCCCCGGTGAATGTCTTGCCCGAACCCGGCGGCCCTTGGATGGGAAGCACCGAAGTCTCGCATGCGAGGGAACGAACGAGAGCTTTTGCGCTTGGTGTAAGTTGACCATCATCGCCGACCAAGGCTCTCTCAAATTTCCCCAGCGCTCTGGGGCGCTGTCGAAGCAAAAGCTCCCGCGCAGGTTGAAACTGCACCGCCCCGGCGATCCCATGTTCTGCCACATAAGACGCGAGACGAAACAGGCTCTCGCTTAGGACTGTGGAACCCACGATGTCGAAGGGCACGAGGGCGGTGGGATGCGGAACCTGAGAAGCCGTGCCGCGCTTGAGATCAATCGTCCGATTATGGTCGTCAAAGGCGACCACCGTCCCTGCGCTGTGGCCTGTTCTCGGATCGCGGACTGCCTGCGCCCGGTCAATCGCATGGTCTTGAGGCGGGAATCTGTACCTGTGTACTGTCGAACGCTTGATGTGATCGACCTCTGCGACATACGCCAGCCCGCCCAAGGCGTTCCTGTCCTCTTGGAGTTCATCGTCCGATAGCTCGCACAGGCGGAAGTATTCCCACCAAGACGACTTCTCTTCGCGGCGATGCCACTCCAACATCTGGGCGAGAAGCCAGTACGCTCGGTGTTCGTCCGTCCACTGGGCTTCGTCTGCCGGGAGCAAGCCGAGCAGCCGAGCCGCGAGCGCCCTTATCTCCTGCAACCGTGCGCTCAGTTTCCCGGTCGGCTCGTCGGACTGGATCGTCGGTCGAGGAAGGGCACGGCCCGTCTTTGCTTCCAGTTCCTTGCGCCGATCTTCAAGCCAGTCACGCAGACGCAGCGCTGAAATGCAGTCGTCTCGGTTGTAGCCCTCGACGGTCTTGAGAAGGTCGCCGATTTCCTTTTGACCATTGCCGAGCGCCATCGCCGTCTCGAAGGACTTGAGTGCTGTATTGGCGTCACGGAGAAGAACGGTTCGGTTGAAGTCGTAGAGCGGTTCTAGGCGCTTGATGGAGTAGCTCTCCACCGACGCCCGTATGCCCTGCCTGACGGCGCGGTAGAGATCGACGAAGACTCCCGCCCGCAGCAGTTCGTCCACTTCGTCCACGCATGTCCCGTGCCGCCCGGCGAGCCGCTTGATGGCGGTCGGCTCATAAGGGGCGTAATGGTAGATGTGCATCTTCGGGTTTTTTCGCCACTGCTCCACCACCTTTGCTATGAACGCCTCGAATGCCTTTTTCTCCTCCGAGCGTGTCAGCGCCCAGAGGGACTCGTACATTGGCTCGCCGCCAGACTTCGCTGGAAGCGTCGCCATGCCGATGAGGTACTCCAGACCGTCGTCGAACACGTAGGGATTCGCTTCAAGGTCGAGGAACAAATCTGCTGGCGACGGGAGAGGCAAAACGGCAAGCCCCATGCCCTCTTCCGCATCTTCGATCAACTCGTAAATCACGTCACCGATCTCCCGACCTTGCACCTGAAGGCGTGCCTGCTCGCAGATTCGCAGCAAAGCGGTATCCCCGATCCGCTCGACCTTGGGCATCGGTGACAGGGCGAGTCTCGCCAGATCGGCGACGGTGGTGACCCCGCAACCGACCAGCGCCTTCCGCTGGTTACTCGAGATTCCAGCGACAAGCGACAGATGGTCATCCTTCCTGCGGCGGTCATCACAAACGGGAAACCACGAGCACACGTCGCAGTGCTCCGTTGGTTCGGGGTAGGTTTTCGTGTCGAGCTTCCACGATTGCTCGAACTCACTTCTCACCTTGCGGAAATAAGCGATGTAACGCTGAACTTGGAAGGGTTCTGGATTGGCAGCCCCACCCAGCACTACGTGCATCCACTGCGGCTCCACGCCTTGAATCCGCGCCAGCAATTCCGAATAGAAGCAAAGCTGAACCAGCGCTGTTGACTTTGTGGAGCGGGCGAGCTTTGTTTCCACGACCTCGTAAGACCACTTCCCAAGGTCGCTGGGCTTGCTCACTCGGACGAGGAAGTCAGACCTGCCGCCCCACTGTCCGTCCAGAAACGTGGCTTGATAGACCGCATCCACGCCTTCGCGCAGCGCCCGGACTGTCTCGGCGACGGCATCCTCCCATCGACGATTGACGTCGATCTGGGTAATCGCCAGACCGTCCTTCTCAGCCAGTTCGCGCAGGTATCGCTTCTCGTGCTCAAGCCCTAGCTGTCGCAGCAGATCGACTGACTGGTTTTTAAAAACGGGTTTGGTGATTTCGTTCTTTGATTCGGCGCGGGCGAGGGTCGCCGTGTGTCGGCAAGCCAGAAAGCTCGCTATGTCAGTCGCGGAAAACATGCTGCTCGATGATTCTATTCCGCAGCGTGACACGGCGATCGGCTAAAAAGTGACGGTGTTTCCCTTGGTCTATAATCCTCTTCCCGGCGTGTTGCGAAGAATAGCTGCTCATGACAGAACAACAGGAGTTCGTAGAACGCTTGCAGCACGTCCTACGGTCGGCTGAAGGAAGTCAGATCGCAAAGGACTACGAAAATGCTCTCCGTCTCGTCGCACAGGTAGTGTTTACCCGTAGCTCGGGCTTTATTTTGGAGTTCATTCAGAACGCTGAAGATGCAGGGATGGGCAGCGAAACGCCGGGCCGTCTCTCCATCCACATAAACAAAGATCGGGTACGAATCAGCCACAATGCGCGACCGTTCAAC